>OLGE01000611.1_pt1 | contig 41195 bp, 51 predicted proteins | sample 1605151 | NCBI WGS metagenome assembly OLGE01 (sample SAMEA3888912, study PRJEB22519) | human gut metagenome | biome: human gut; feature: human-associated habitat; material: faeces | place: Denmark | collected 2010
CCGCCGCCGGGCGCGCGGCGTCGTGCGACGAGGGGGCCGTCGCGTTGGCGCTTGAAGCGAGACTGACCGGGGCGAGGCGCGCGCTCGCCTGCGGAATCGGCTTGCGGCTCCACCGCCGCATGAGATAGTTGCCCCACGTCCCCAGGCGGTCGCCCGCGCTCTGCGGATAGGCGGGCGGTTCGCCCCAGCCGTCCGCGCCCGCGAGCGCGATCGCCGCCGGCGAGTAGCCTTCGCTCGAAAGCCCGCGCGCGTTCGAGAGCCACCACCGGTCCACGTACATCGCGATGCCGTTGCCGACGAGGCCCGTCTGCCCGAGGGGGTCGTCGTTGTACGCCGTCATGACGCGCCAGCTCTTCATCCCGCGCGCCTGCCAGAGCGGCAGCTCGTCCCAGTCGAGCGTCGACCAGTGGACGAGCTGGACGGACTTCGGCAGCCGGTCCGCGACGAGCGCCCCCTTCATCTCGTTGAAGCCGTTGTGCTGCGAAGCGTACATGTCGGAGCACATCAGCATCGCCCAGCCTCGCGCGCGGCACCAGTCGTTGACGCGCACGACGTGTTCGAGCAGCAGCTCGTTGCGCGGAACCCCCTCGCAGCGCGGACACGCCCGCCCGTCCTTGTCCCTCTCGCGCCAGCGCACCTCGTCGCCGCCCGTGTAGAAGTAGCCGGACGCGCCGCCGGGATTGTGCGCGCAGATCCCCGCCACCTCGGCCATGCGGGCGAAGAGGACCTCGTAGGTCTTCGGGTTGCGGACGCACAGGGACTGGTGGTCGCCGTTCTCGCTCAGGTCCATGTGGCGGCCGCCGTGCAGGAGGCTGTGCCACTGGTGGCCCGGCGACATCACGAAGGGCACGGCCTTCACCGCCACGCCGTTGAGGCGGTCGACCATGTTCGTCAGGTCGGCCGGCTGCCAGGAGCCGGGGCGGAAGCCCGATTCGGGGTCGCAGGCGAAGCGGTAGCGGCCGACGGGATCGAGCGCGACGAGATTCATCCGCGCCGGATAGACGAAGCGCTCGAAGAGGTCGTCGAGAACGGACGGCGTGACGGCCTCGCCGTCGTCCGCCGCCGCCGGAAGCTGGAGGTAAAAGAGGCGGTTCGCGAGGCGCGGCCAGTCGACGACCGTGACGGCGCGCGCCGTCGCCGGGCCGGCGTCCCCCGTGGCGAGGTGAAGCGTGTCCATCAGCGTCCGCGCGCCGTTCATCAGCCCCGCCGCGTCCGCCGCGACGAGGTCGATGCCGTCCGCGCGCACGGCGAAGGCGTAGCCGTCGGCCCGCACGCGGTCGAAGTTGCGCACGAGGGCGAGGCGCGCGCGTGCGGCCTCCCCCTCCGGCGTGTCGGCGCGCGCGAAGACGATCGGCAACCCGTTCGTCGCCGCGAAGGGGCGACCCCAGAAGCGCGCCGCACGCGCGGCGAACCAGCGGACGGCCATGTCGGCCCCCGCCCCGAAGCCCTGCGGCGCGGCGAAGCCCGCGAGCGGGAAGGTCGCCGCGCCGGGACGGAAGACGCGCGGCTCGGGGAAGAGCCGGAAGTCGTCCACCCCGACCTCGGGCGCGGGCGCGGGACGTCGCGCGTCGCTGAAGACGAGCGCGACGGCCTTCAGCGTGACGTCGCCGCTGCCGCCGGACACGCCGATGTCGAAGGTGTGCAGGCCCTTCGCGTCGAACGGGCCCTTCGCGCGCGCGAAGCCGCCGGGGCGCACGCGCACGACATGGACGCGACCATCCGCGTTCAGTCCAATGACATTGCTGTAATACCCAAGGGGCGTCATGCTGCGCATCAGCGGCAGAGAGCCGAGCGCGCGCGCCGAGAGCGTCAGTTGCACGTGCGTCAGGAAGCCGTCCGCGCGGGCGACGGCGTTGGAGACGCTCGCGTCAAGGGCCTTGCCGAGCGCGAAGCGCCCCACGGAGTTCGTCCAGACGAGGCGCAGCCCGCCCGTTTCGGCGTCGAAGGCCGCGCGGCCCGACTTGTCACCGCCCCACGTGGCGAAGCCGGCGCCCGCGCAGGCCGCCGCCGCATCGAATGCGTGGACGTGTACGACCTTTTCCGCAGCGACCGCCCCGACAAGCGGAAAGACGGCCAGGCAGACAAACGAAAGACGCGGCCTCATCGGAGATCTCACCGGATGACCATGATCAGGCCGCGCGGCTGAAGCATCAGCCACAGGCCCTTCTTCCCGCTCCGCTCCGTCAGAATCATCGCGTGCGCGAAGCGTTTTTCCTGTCCGATCGGCGACAGGATCGTGACATCCGAGGCGGCGAACAAGCCCTCGACCGCACCGCAGTCGGCCAAATGGATCGTGCCGCTTGAATCCGCCGCAAGCGCTCGCGCGTCGATCTCCAGCTTCGCGCCCGGCGCGATCACGAGCTTGTCCGCCTTGAGCGTTCCCGCCTTGCGCGCGCCAAGCTCGAAGGCAAGGACACCCTCGACGTTGTTGGAAAGGACGAGCGCCTTTGCCGTCACGTTGCCGTCGGAACCGATCTCCAGGCTGCCGCGTCCGTCCGCGCCGACGACGATGCCCAGCTCGTTCGTCGCCGCCAGCGTGCCGCCGCGCGCGTAAAGGCGACCCGTCGCCGCGCCGCGTCCGGCGGGGCTCTTGCCTTCGTAATAGGCCTCCTGCACGTCCGCCTTCCGGCAGCCGCCCACGTAGAGCGGACGGCCCGTGGCGAACGTGCCATTCGAGAGGACGTATTCGCCCGTGCCGGACCCGTAGCCGAGAACGGCCGCGCCCGCGCTCTGCGTCACGTCCACCGTTCCGCCCGTCTGGAGGCCGACGCCCGTGGCGTTGCCGACGCCGAAGCCGAGCGGCGACTTGTTGTTGACCTGCACGAGCCCGTCCTCCAGCTTCAGCTCGCCGCGCACCGCCGACGGATCCGTCACCTGTGTCGAGACGCCGAAGCCGACGCCCGACCAATGGTCAGTCAGCCTTGACGCGGAGACCGTGACTTGCCCGCCCGCAACCGTGACGCGCCCCGTGACCACCGCGCCTGCGCCCTTCACGCCCGCGACGATCACGCCGCGCCGGCAGGCGAGGTCCGAGCCGCCGAGACGCCCGCTCTGAAGCACGACGTCCGCCACGCCGGCCTGGCGGCCGACATAAAAGGCGTACGGGCAGAGTGTTCCGTTGACAAGCAAGGCACTCGCGTCGCCGGGCCCCCTGTCTTCAACCGTCAAGCGGAACGTCCCCTTTTGGCTGTCGCCAAAGACGATGTGGCCCGGATTTGTCGGCGCAAACGCCTGACGCCCAACGGTCATCTCCAGCGTTCCCTCGCTGTCGCCCGTCGAGAAGCACGCATCCTGGTTTTCGTCCTTGGAGACCTGAATCGCGGCGCCGGCCGTCGTGTCGACCGTCACCGAGCCCGTGCCGAGAAGGCCCTTGGACGCGCGCAGGTCGAGCGTGGCCGCGCCCGTGAGCGCGAGGCGTCCCCCTTCCAGATGGAGGGCATAGTCCTTTGCGCCCAGCGCATGCGCCGCCGTCACCGTGCCGCCGTCGATGTCAAGCACGCATTTTGCAAGCCGTATGTGGTGATATGGGATTGTATGGGAGCGTTTGTTTTCGGGGGTCTGCGCGGGGTCGTGTGTTCGCTGATGTTCGCCATGGTTCGCCTTTGCTATACGGAGTGTTATAGGGCCGTGCGCCGCTCCTTCGCGGCCGCGTAGATGGGCGCGAGGCCGCGCTTTCCGGTGTACTCGTCGTCGGCGCGGATGTTGCCGCGCTCCATCGTCTCGACGCCATCCACGACGCGGATGGTCCGCCACACCTCGACGTCCGAGCGCTTCTCGATCACGTCGCAGGATATGAGCGCCTTCCGCTCGCCGCGCCGTATGACCTGGTGCGCGGAGTCGCCCCATCCCTTGTCTCGGCACCAGTACGCCCTGCCGACCACGAAGCGCACCGATGCGCCGTTCGGCCTGACGGCGCGCGATGGTCGGCGTGGCCGCGCCGTCCGCTTCCCCCGCTTCCTGGCCGAGGCGAGGTACACGAGGTACAGCGCGACTGAGATCAGAACGCCGACGCCGTACAGCAGTATCTTGACCTGCTCCAGTCTCATTGGTGATTGCCTTTCGTTTTTGCCCTTGACGGCGCACAGTATATAATATCCGGGACGTTTCCACACGTCGTTCCCGACGGCGGATGGGGTTCCGGGGACTGCCCGATGTGCGTTTCGACCCCATAAAACAAGGGTTTTTCGGCGTTGTAAAAAAAAATAATTTTTCTTCATTTTCCACATTGCGCGTTATAACGCGACGTGATATAATATGGGGCGTCAAGAGCAAATAGGGCGTTTGCGAATGACAGGGCAAAAACGAAAGGAAACAAGAAGATGCAAAAGCAAGAGTTCGAGAAGAGGACGCCGTTCCTCGATGAAGCTGACCGCGAGCATTACGCGGAACTGTACGAGCCGGCATACATGGCCGTGTCAGGGATCGACAAAGACAAGTTCTGCAAAATGCTGAAGGACGAGACCGTGCGGACGTTCGTCCGCGAGGTGAGCATCGCGATCACCACGGCCGACAACCGCGAGCGCGAGACGAACAACCAGCTCGTCGATTCTCGTGCGCGCGTCTCGCTGGCCGAGGTAGAGATCAAGAGGCTGCGCGGTGCGCTGTCCCTTGTGGCGTCGAACTGCGACAGGGCATTGGCCGTTGCGTGAACGAGAACGCCCCGCCTGGCATGGGCAGCCAGGCGGGGCAAGGCAAAACGAAAGGCAACGGCAATGAAACTTTACGTCGGCACATACGCGAAGTACAACAACGGAGACCTCTTTGGCGCATGGCTCGACCTCGACAGGTTCGCGAACGCGGAGGAGTTCGAGGCGGCATGCAAGCGGATCCACCGCGACGAGCACGACCCCGAGCTGATGTTCCAGGACGTCGAGACGGATCCCGGATGCGACTGGCAGGAGGGACTGTACAGCGAGAGTTCGATACCCCGCGACTACTGGACGCTCAAGGCCGAGGCGGAGGCCGAGGCGAAGAAGTCCGCGAGCCGCCCGAAGTCGGCGGAGCGGATGGAGCAGGAGCGTCTGTGCGCCGTGTACATGGCGGCGAGGGGGTACGACCGCAGCACGGATCGCAGGGCGAGGATGTACGACCGCGAGCGCGACTTCCTGATGAAGCGCGACCGCTTCGTGGAGCTGTCGGACGGCGTGGTTCTTCCCATCGGCAGGCCGTCGATCCAGACGCGCTTCTGCTGTGGGGAGGACGACCGGGGGCAGGGCGGAGAGGAGTACGGCACGATGGCGTACGCCAGCAAGGTGCTGGAGTACAAGCGCACCGAAGAGGGGTTCAAGCGCGCGAACGTCGGGGACTTCGACAAGGAGATGGTTCACCTCGTGGGCCGTCGTGCGTGGAGGTTCGCGAGGACGGGCGGATACGGAGCGGAGACCTGGCGAGGTGACTTCGTTCCGTGCCTCATGCGCGGCGGCCTCACGGATGGGAGCGTGTACCTCGGGAACGCTGTGAACGCCGGACGCCCGGAGACGGTGGTGCGCATCCTGAACGACGAGGACATGCGGAGGATGCGCAGAGGGTACATGGCCGTGCGGACGGACTTCAGGAGGCGCGTCAACGCCTACTGGAAGCGCTTCGGCGCGTCGAAAATCCACACATGGACGTACTGGACGGAAGCGTGATGCGTGGAGGTGCGACAACATGGACTTCGCAAAGCATGTGCCGGCGCGCCTGCGCGGGCGGTTCGTCGCCGCGTACCAGGGCCAGTACGGATACTGGTTCGAGTTCGACGGGAGCGTTCGTTTCGATGACGTCCAGGGGGGGGGGGCAACTCCCCTTCGCCTACGGCGCCACGATTGACGAGTGCCGAAGGATGATGGAGAACTTCACGATCACACAGAAGGAGACAAGAGACAATGAGCAAGACAAGCGGACCACACAACCCCGACGACGTGCTGATCGGGTTCCTCGACAGCCCGGAGGTAAAGGCGCTGACGGCGCTGGTGGCGGAGGCCGAGGGGGCCGGAACGGTCAGTGACATGTTCCGGGAGTTCATCTTCGCCCGTGCCGAGGCGCACGGGATGATGCGCGACCGCAAGGTCGTGGGAGAATGGCGCGAGAAGGTCCGGGAAGGAGCCGAGGCGATCCGCGCCGCGAAACGAGAACGCAGCGAACGCCGCAAGAAGGCGAACGCGTAAAACGAAAGGAACGAGCAATGGCAACAGACATCGGAGTGAAGGCGACCGGCGACCGCAGGGCGATCGAGCGGATTGCGGCGAAGCGAAACACCACGGCATCCGCCGTGGTGAAAAAAGAGCGTGCGCGGATGCGTCGTCTTTTTGGCCGTGGCGCGTTATATCGCGCCGACATAATGGGGGCCGACGCGCGCTGATCTTTTTTGTTTTCTATTTGACATGGCGCGTTATAACGCGAAGGAGGAACGATGAACAAGAACGAGAAGGCGAAGGTCGAGAAGAAGGTGCGCTGCACCTTCGACCTGACGGAAAGCGAGGCGCGGAAACTGTGCGACCTGCGCTGCGAGCCGAAGCCGAGCACGGCGGCGGCGCAGGTCTGCCGCATGGCCATCAAGGCGGAGGGCGTTACGAAATGAACCAGGCCGAAGTGATAGGCGACAAGGAGGCGGCGGAGCTGTTCGGGCTTTCCCGCGTCGCCCTTCGCCAGCACTGCATGGAGTCGTACGTCTGCCCCAAGGGGAAGGTGGACGTGCGCAAGGCGAACCCCGTCGTGGTTGGGCGGTGCCGCAGGTGGCGGCGTAGCGCGATCATGGTGGTGCTGTCCACGAAGCCGGAATGACGGAGGGTCGAAAGATGACGCTCGAAGAATGGGACAGGCAGCTGTCGGGAATGACGCTGGAGGAATACGACCGCGAGATTTGCCGCAGACTGCGGCGCAGACGGCTCAGGGCGGCGGGCGAAGTCGTGGCCGGGGTTCTCGCCCTTGCCCTGCTCGCGCTCGTGGCGTGGCTGTTTCTCGCGGCTACGCCAGACCAGTTCAGCGCGGAGTGCGAGGCGTTGCGCGCCGAGATGGAGACGCAAGGCAAGTAAAGATTTCCCTGCCGCATGGTGCGGCGGGGATGGCAAACGAAAGGCAAGGTCATGAAGATAAAGACAAAGGCCGGGGCTGCGGCCAAGAAGCAGCCGAAGGAGGCCGAAGCCGTGTCCGCGCCGAAGGTGGCGGACTACGAGCGGAAGCGGACGGAACTGGAGGTCGCGAAGTTGAAGGTCGCGCCCTGGAACCCGCGCCCGAAGATAACGCCCGAAAGCGTGGCTGATCTCGCGGCGAGCATCGAGTCGCTGGGGGTGATCGAACCCCTCGTGGCGATGATGGACGCGGATGGAGGCGCGACGCTTCTCTCCGGGCACAGGCGTCTCGCGGCCGCGAACGTCGCGAAACTCGACAAGGTGCCGTGCGATATCCTCGTGGGCATCGACGAGCCGACGGCCAAGCGCATGATGTTCATCGCGAACCTACAGCGCAAGGACGCCGACCCCATTCTCGAGTCCGAGCTGGTGGGCGGATTGGTGAAGTCCGGCATGACGCAGGACGAGATCGCCGCCGAGACCGGACGCGGGCGCGAATGGGTCGCGCGCAGGCTGAACCTCTCGCGCCTCTCGAAGTCGTGGCGCAAGCGCGTGAAGGACGGCGAGCAGATCACGACGGACTGCCTGGAGCACGTCGCCGCCTACCCCGAAGTTGTGCAGGAGCGGCTGAAGGGAGCGAAGACCTACCAAAACACAGGCGCGGCGCTCCGCTGGTGCGACATCGAGAGCCAGTTCGACCTCGAGACGCAGGACCTGAAGAAGGCCGTGTTCGACAGGACGCCGTGCAAGACGTGCCCGAACAACACGGGATGCTCGCCCGACCTGTTCGACTGGGACGGCAAGCCCGCCGCGTACGGCAAGTGCATGGACGGGAAGTGCTACAAGCGCAAGGTGGCCGAGGCGATAAAGGCGACGATCGCGGACGCGAAGGCGAACGGCGCGAAGGTGTGCGAGAGCAAGCAGCACCCGGACTACTCCATCAGCCTGCAATCCAAGCCCGACAAAAAGCACGACACGCTGTACGTCTGGAAGGACTGGAACGATGAGACCGTGATGCAGTGGGGCGAGCGGCCGAGGGCCGGGAAGTCAAACGGCGAAGCGACCGAGGAGCAGAAGGAGGAACGCCGCAGGAAGATCGCCGCGAACAAGGCGCGGAGGAAACTGGCCGAGTGGTGCGTCAAGGCCGAGGGCGGACTTGCCGACGCGATACGCGGACGGTACGGCGACACTCCCCCTGCATGGGCGCCGTTCGCCTTTCAGAGCGCGTTCTGGCTCGGCGATTACAACTTCTCTGGATCGAAGACGACAACCCACGACGCCGCCTTCTCCTGCCTCGCCAGCGACGGAATGGAAGTGCCGGAGCGGTGGGCCGACGAAGTGGCGAAGGAGATTGCCGACACGTTCAAGAAGGAATGCTACGGGGTGAAGAACGCCGCGCGCGTGTGCGCCCTTTTCCCGGTGGCGAGGGACGCGCTCACGCTGGACGAGCGGCAGCTGATCGTGTCCGATGCGGACACGGAAAGGCTCGAACACACGGAGCCCGTGAAATGGTACGGCGAAGACGCCGAGACCGATGACGCCGAAGAACCCTTCGACGACGAGGAAACCGAAGACTAACGAAAGGAACACTACGATGCTAAACGACAAACAGCGAGAGACGGTGCGGGATTACTTCAGAAGCAATCCCAATGCCAAGCCGCAGGACATCGAGAGGCTGCTGGGCTTCAAGATGGACTTCTTGACAACCTTAGAGACGGGGCTTCTGAGGTCAGAGGTCATCGTCAAGGGCGGAGGCTCCGAGACTGGAACTGCGTCCGGGAAGATGGAGATCGAGTTCAGCATGACCGGAAACGACGACACGCGCAACCTCACCTGCATGATAGCGGTGAAGCAGGTGCAGGCGTCGAAGCAGGACGTCGCGACGAAGCTGCGCGCCTATGTCCTGAAGAAGGTGATGCTGGCGCTCCGCGAGGAGTTCTCCGGCATCCTTCAGGACGGCGACAAGATGCTGTCCATGGTGAGGAACGTGGAACAGGAGATCAAGAAGGAGTACCGCGCGTTCGTCGGAAAGGAGGCGCTATGACGCGACAGGACTACATCAACCATCTTGACGCGCTGCGGCGCGGAGTGCTGAAACTGATGGAGTTCGACAAGAAGGAGAAGGACCTGAACGGTCCGCTTGTCGGAGCCACCACGCTGGAGGACGACCGCGCGAAGAAAACGCAGAAGATGTTCGAGGACCTGACCGTGCGCCTGTACGAGGACGCGGCCGTGTCCGAGAAGGTCAAGATTGAGAAGCTGGAGGCCGGCGACATGGAACAGGCCGAGATGGCGGAGAGGGCGGCCGAGAGCATGGTGAAGTCCGCGAAGCGGAAAGGCGGTGCGAAGTGAAGATCACTCTGACCGCATCGAGCATGGCGTGCGCGCTCCGGTGTCCGCGCCGGTACTGGTACGACAACATCCTCGGGCTGAAGGAGGCGAACCCTTCCGAGGCCCTGCGGATTGGCACGGCGGTGCACAACGGCGGCGAGGCTCGGGCCAAGGGCCTGGACTTCGGCGCGCAGTACGCGGCGGCGCTCACGGGTGGGACGCTCGACGAGTGGATGGCGGCCAAGGTGTTCGGCATCCTCGGCGCGTACGACCGCACGTATGGCGAGATCGAGGACCGGGACTGCTCGGCGATGGAGCCGGAGGTCGAGTTCACCGACCCGATCGACGGATCGAGGACGTTCGAGCAGCGCGGCAAGGTGGACGGCCTCGCCGTGCTGAAGGACGGGCGCAGGGTAGTGTGGGAGCGAAAGACCACGAGCGACGACGTGGGCGAGACTTCCGACTACTGGAACCGCCTGAAGTTCAACATCCAGCTCCTCGCCTACGCGGGATGGGTGTACCACGCCACTGGCGAGCTGCCCGTATGCGTGTACGACGTCATCCGCAAGCCGCAGTTGCAGCCGAAGGCGAACATCCCCGACCTCGACGCGGACGGCCTGCCGATCGTCCTGGACGCGAACGGCCAGAGGTGCATCAAGCGCGACGGGACGCCGAAGAAGACGGCGGACTCCGCCAAGGGCGAGCGCATGGCCGGACACCCCGAGACGCCGGACGAGTACGGATCCCGCATCCTCGACGCGATGAGCGCGGAGGCGGAGCGGTACTTCGCGCGGCGGGAGGTGGCGATCACGCTCGACATGCTCGACGAGTTCCGCAGGGAGCGGCTGGGCGTGTGCCGGATGCTCCTGCACTTCGCGGCCGAGGCGCGCAAGAGCGAGCGGCCCGAATACGCCTATCCGAGGGCGTGCAACCCCGACAACTGCCGGAGCTGCCCGTTCGCGGGGATGTGCCTCAACCGCATACACGTGGACGAAGCGAACGTTCCGGAGGGGTTCCGGATCGCGAAGCACGAAGAACTTTCGCAGCCGCAGGGTGCGGCTTGCGAGTAAACAACAAAAACGAAAGGTAGCAGACAATGGCTATTCCGAAGAGGCCGAGCGCGGCGGCATTTCCCGTGCCAAAGACAACGACGGCTACTGCGCCGAAGACGGAGCAGACCGTGGACGGATGGGGCGACTGCAAGCGCGGCCACTTCATCGGGCTGCATGGAACTGGGGGCGCTGGCAAGTCCACGCTCGCCGCAATGCTTCCGGGGCGGACGCTGTTCATCGACCTGGAGGGGTCGCTGAAGATCATCCGCCCGAAGCTGGAGGCGATGGGGCTGACGGAGCGGATCGCGCCGAAGTTCCTGAAGTACGACCCGAAGGCGCCGGCTGCGGCGTGGAACGACCTCATGGCGTTCATCGCGTCCGACGCGGTGAAGGGCTACGACAACATCGTGATCGACAGCTTCACGCGCGCCCAGGAGTGGGCGGCGCAGAACTGCATCGAGTCGATCCCGGGCGACAGCGCCACGATCCGCAAGTCACTGGAGCAGTGGATGTACGGCAAGGGTTCGCAGCTTGTGTTCGACAAGTTCGCGCCCATCTATCCGCTGATCGACGAGATGGTGGACGGCGGGACGAACGTGCTGGCCATCGCGCACTCGGAGCCGACGAGGTTCACGAACGCGGACGGCGCGGACTACTGGCAGAACCAGCCGCGCCTCGTGCAGGGCGACAAGGGCAAGGCTCCGGGCCGCTCCACGTTCCTCGAAAAGACCGACCACCTGCTCTACCTCGCGGCGGACGTGAGCGTGGAGAAGGGAAAGGCCAAGGGCGGCATGACGAGGACGCTCTACACGGGCGGCATCGCCACGATGATGGCCAAAAGCCGCACGGTGCAGGGATGCGCGTTCGAGGTTCCGAACTGGGACGAGACGGACGGCGCGATGTTCGACTGGTCGCAGATCGTGAAGTGAGGAGGGAAAGACGATGGCATACCGCTACGGAATACCCGACGGCACCTACACGGGCCGTCCCACGACGGCGAGCTGCTACGAGAAGGACGGGCGGCTGATCCTCGACGTGAACTTCGCGGTCAAGGATCCGAACACGGGCGCGTGGTACAAGAAGGACAACGGCTACGACTGGGAGGCGCGGAAGCGCCACTGGCTGACGAGCGCGGACGGAGCCTTCAACGAGAAGACCATCGAGGGCCTGAAGGAGTGGGCGAAGGGGTGGCAGCCCCGGAGCCTCGACGACTTCTGGTGGTTCCAGAACCCCGACGCGAGCGGGACGCCCTTCGGGAACCTGATCGCGATCGGGGAGGTCGAGCTGAACTTCGCGACCGACGGGCAGGGCAACCAGACGATCTGGGTGCACGACCCGAACCGCCCGAAGTCGGGAGGGCGCAAGGCGTACGTCCCGGACGGCGCGAGTTCCGACCGCGCGGCGATGATGGCGAAGTGGGGGACGAGGGCGAAGGCCCTGTTCGCCGCCACGCCGAAGAAGGTCGCGACGGTCGCCGCCCCCAAGGCCGCGTCCGCGCCGTCCGCAGGTGTGTCAGCACCCCATGCGGCCCCGACGCGTCCTGCGGCCTCTGCGCGGCCCGTGGCGGCGCCTGCGGCTGCGAAGCCGTGGGCGTCCTATCCGCAGACCGCTGACGGAGCGTTCGATTACTTCTGCTCGCTCCTGGGCGAGCCGTACGAAGGCGCAAAGCACGAAGAAAAGTGGTTCGAGCTTTTCGATGCGGCGCGCCAGGGGAAGGACGTCGACGAGTTCACGCAGGAGGACACGCAGAGGCTGTTCCAGACGATCAAGGACGGCATGGCCGGATGATTCCAACCGCCCAGTCTCCGGCTGGCCATGCGCCGGGGGCTGGGCAACTTCACGACGAAAGGCAGAGACACATGAAAATCAAGATAGCTGATCTCGACCTGACCTTGCAGACGCGGGCGGGGACGGATGCGGACACGATAAGGACATACGCCGAGGCGATGGACGACGGCGCGCAGTTCCCGGACGTGACGGTGTTCACGGACGGCGAGACGTACTGGCTGGCCGACGGCTTCCACCGCGTGCTGGCCGCGAAGTCGAACGGCAAGACGGCGATATCCGCGGATGTCCGCAAGGGCACGGAGGACGACGCCGTGGTGTTCGGCGGGACGGCGAACAACAAGCAGGGCAAGAGGCCGACGATGGCCGACGTGCAGCACTTCCTCTCGATGGTGTGGGAGCGGCGCGAGGCGATCTTCGGAGGGACGCCCACGGGCGGGAACCTCGCGGAGCGGTGCGGGGTCTCAAGGGCGACTGGCGAGAGGTTCGTGCAGAGGAAGCTGGCAGAAATGCCCAAGGCGCCCGTCCGTCCTACTGCGTCAAAGATACAGTCGAAGATGCCGACGAGACCCACGCACCTCGTGGGCGCGAACGGCAGGGCGTACCCCGTCCGTCCGGCTCCGAAAGTGGCCGAGACCACTTCCGCGCCTGTCAGTCCTACTGTATCAAAGACGCAGTTGAAGATGCCGACGAGACCGACGAGGCAGCACCCAGTGATGCCAGTGGACAGGTACGGAACGGAGATTCCGGTCGAGATGCAGGAGGCGTTCGAGCCGAGCCCGCTTGCGGACATCCTCTCGTGCATCAGCAAGGCGCGCGTCGCCCTGCGCAAGGGGTTCGAGGACAAAGACCCCGCGTTCGCGGCGGTGCGCCAGGACGCGCTGGTCAACCTCAACAACGCGTACAACTTCGTGAACGCCGCCGAGCCGCACTGCGTGTGCCGTATGTGCCAGGGCACGGGGTGCAAGGCATGCCACGAGCGCGGGTGGCAGACCGAGGAGGAGTACAAGCGCAACCCGAAGGAGTTCAAGGTCGATTGCTGAATGGAGGATGCGCAATGAAAACGATTGAGGAACTGGGGACCAGCCCCGCGCCGTGGAAAATGTATGTCGGGGTCTATAGCTTTTGGGTTGATGACAATGCCGGAGAATTTGTCTGCATGAAAAGCTCCACTAGCATGAACGACCGTAATATCGGCAAGAGAAACGCGCGTCTCATCGCGGCGGCTCCTGAACTCTACGAAGCACTCGCCGCCATGCTGTCGTGCTCCGAAAGGGAAGCGCCGTTCACCAAGGAAAGCGGAATGTCTATCGCAATGGACATGGCGAGAAAGGCAATACGAAAGGCGGGAGGCGAGGAATGAACACGATTCGATTCAGCCACGAATACCCGAAGCTGCACGGGCAGACCTCGGCGGAATTGCTGGCGGTTCGCCCGCTGAAGATCGACGCGTACACGCCGAAGGAGCTGCTGGACTACGACACCGCCTACGACGGCGGGCGTTATCCGCTGCGGAGCGGCGAGTACATCCAGCTGATCTTCCTCGGAAACCTGCGCATTCCCTTCTGCACGATCCGCTCGGCGCATCCCGAAAGCAAGGTCGCGTATTACAAACAGTCTGTCGGCAAGGTGTTCACGATCGAGACGCCGGCGCAGGAGAAGTGCCGGAACTGCCAAAATTACATCGATGACGCGCACGGATGCTGGCTGATCGACGTCAGGCAGGTGCCGTGCGAATACTTCCTGCAGAAGGAGGCGGCGGAATGAGGCTTCGCGACTATCAGGAGGCCGCCGCCGAGGGCGTTTTCCGCGAATGGGAAGAGCATACTTCCGCGCTTGCCGTGCTGCCGACGGGGCTTGGCAAGACGGTGCTGTTCGCCGAGATCATCCGTCGGATGCACGAGCGCGGATGCCGCGCGATGGTGCTGGCGCACCGCGAGGAGCTGATCACGCAGGCCGCCGACAAGATACGGCGCGTCACCGGGCTGGAGGCGCAGATCGAAATGGGCGAGTACCACGTCCAGTCGTACTTCGGGCAGATGCCGCCCGTGGTGGTGTCCACTGTGCAGACGCACTGCGCGGGAGGCGACGGCGCGGGCCGCATGAGCAAGTTCGACCCGCAGGACTTCGGGCTCGTCGTGATCGACGAGGCGCACCACGCCACAGCCGGGACATACCGCAGGTGCATAGACTGGTACCGCCAGAACCCGAACTGCAAGGTGCTGGGCGTGACGGCCACGCCGGACCGGGCGGACGAAGCCGCGCTGGGCCAGGTGTTCGAGTCCGTGGCCTACGAGTACGGCGTCCTCGACGCGATCAAGAACGGGTGGCTCGTCCCCATCGAACAGCAGATGGTGACAGTCGGATCGCTGGACTTCTCGAACATCCGCACCACTGCTGGAGACCTCAACCAGGGCGACCTCGCGGAGGTGATGGAGGACGAACGCAACCTTCAGGGCGTGGCAGTCCCGACGGTGGAGATATGCGGCGACAGGCGCGCCATCGTGTTTGCGGCCACGGTGGACCAGGCCGAGCGGCTGGCCGAAATCCTCAACCGCTACAGGCCAGACCGCGCGGCGTGGCTGTGCGGAAAGACAGACAAGGAGGAGCGGCGCAGGATGCTGGCAGACTTCAAGGCGTGGCGCTTGCAGTACGTGGTGAACGTGGGCGTGCTGACCGAGGGGTTCGACGACGCGGGCGTGGAGGTGGTCGTGATGGCGAGGCCGACCAAGAGCCGCGCGCTCTACGCGCAGATGGCTGGGCGCGGCACGAGGCCGGCCGAGGACATCGCGGGGAAGCTGGGCGACGTGCCGACGGCCTCGGAGCGGTGTCGCATGATACGCGAGAGCCGCAAGCCGTCGTGCCTCATCGTGGACTTCGCGGGGAACGCGGGACGGCACAAGCTGTGCTGCTCGGCCGACATCCTCGGGGGGAACATCGACGACGAGGTGGTGGCCGAGGTGTCGCGGCGCGTGAAGGAGAACGGCAAGCCCGTGGACATGGCCGCGGAGCTGGAGAAGGTCAAGGACGAGATCGCGGAGCGCAAGAAGCGCGAGGCGGCGACGAGGGCGCGGCTCAAGGCGCGGGCGAACTTCCTCGTCACGAAGATCGACCCGTTCGACCAGTGGGACCTGACGCCCGTGCAGGAGCGCGGATGGGACAGGAACCGGCGCTTCAGCCCGAAGCAGTCGCAGGTATTGCTGGAGCGCATCGGGGTCGATCCCGAGAAGATACCCTACGGGCAGGGCAAGCAGCTCCTCGACGAATACTTCCGGCGCGTGACGTCCGGCATGGCGTCGCTGAAGCAGGCCGCGCTCCTGAAGCGGAGCGGGTTCCACATGCCGCTCCGTCACGACATGGCGGGGAGGATGATCGGGCGGATGCGCGAAAGGCAGGGCTGGTAAATGAAGCGGAAGTGCGAAGCATGCCCGGCGGAGGTCATGGCCGTGTGCCGCCACGCGTTCGGGAAGTACTGGGGCGACAAGTCCACGAACGGCGAGGGGTGCGACTTCCCTCTCGACGACGTGGCGGAGGCGTGGTACGCGAGGGGGTGGAAACCGGGGACGGGCGCGACGATTAGCCTGACCCTTCCGCTGAAGGATGTGCCGAAGATGCAGACGCGCCCACGGCGCCCTACTGCGTCAAAGATACAGTCGGGGATGCCGACAAGGCCGAAGGTGTCTGCGGCGCTCATGCGGCAGGCGGAGCTGTTTTTCGGGAGGGCGGAGAAGTGAAGAAGCAGACGGATCCATCGCCGGAGACGTGGCAGGGACGCTACAACGCGTTCAAGAAGCTCCTGCCGACGGTATCGAACGCCCATTCGCCGAGCGACATATTCCGCGACGTGTGCCGCATCTTCTCCCTGTCGCTGCGGGGGACGGTGACGATCGACAAGGCCGAGCGGGACGAGATCGAGAGCATGTACGCCTCGCTTGCCGGGAGGTACGGGCCGGACGGGATGAAGAAGGTCGGCGCCATGTTCGCCCATCTCGTCGAAGCGCTGGAGCTGAAGCGGAGCGACTTCCTCGGCCACGTGTACGAAGACCTGAACGCGACGGTCAAGTCGTTCGGCCAGTTCTTCACGCCCGACAGCGTTTCCGCGCTGATGGCGAAGGTGACGTTCGCGGAGCGTCCGGAGCCCGGCAGGATCGTGAAGATGAACGACTGCGCCTGCGGCGCCGGCGCGTTGCTCATAGAGGGCGCGGAGGCGTTCGTGGAAGCGGGCGGGCGACAGGGCGACATGCTGATATTGGCCGAAGACCTCGACGCCACGGCGTGCTGCATCGCGTACACGCAGCTTTCGCTTCTGGGATATCCGGCGGTCGTCCGCCGCATGGATTCGCTCAGCGTGAAGGTGTACGAGGGGCCGTGGTACACGCCCGGCTATTTCCTGCACGGGATGCCGATGCGGAGGCCGTTCGGGATTGACGCGGCGAAGGATCGGCCGAGGGACAAAATCAAGGAAGCGCCGAAGGAGATAGACGTCCGCCAGCTCGTGCAGGCGGAGTTCAGCTTTGGCGAGGAGGGCTGACAGATGAGAACCGAATACATATTCCCCACGCTGCTGATCGCGCTCGACGTGTGCGCGTCAGTGCCGTATGCGGTGCGCGGCAACCTGCGCATGATGGTCTACTGGCTGGCGGCGGCTACGCTTACGGCTTGCGTGACTTACACGGGAGGCCGGGCATGAGATTTAAGCGTTTCAGAATCCGCCCGACGAAAATTGCGCGAACGGTGCGCCGTGTGAAGAATGCCGAAAGAGCGATCCAGAAGGAGCGCGAGGAAGTTCCGCTGTTTCCTGAGCTTGTGCGCTTCAAGAACGCAGACGAACGACTGAACCATCTGGACGAAGTACAGATTGCGTATTGGCAGAAAATCCGGGACTGCGACGCGAGAATGTGGAGGAAGTTCCGGCGGCGGCTTTACGGACTGTCCGAAGCCGACTGTCAGAAATTTCTGGACTACTGGAACGCACACGTGATGATTCCGGGCGAGGCGTGCTACGCGAGTGACACGCTGACTAACTTTCTCAACCGCGAGGACTGGCGACAGGAAGACATTGCTGCAATTCAGAAAGGCGGTGCGAAATGACAGAGAAGCGGCTAATTGGTGAGTGCGTGGCACGTGGGAAAGATGGTTGCTGTTGCTACGTCTATGACAAGGAAGTATGTGGCAAGCCATGTTCCGGCCAAGACAAGGATTGCAAACACTTCTTTAGGGTGGCACGATGGAGGCTGGAGCGCGGAACGTGCGCTGGGGGTTTGTGATGAGTAGCGGGTGGGTCAGGGTCAGCAGGGCGCACCCTTGCCCCTGCTGTCATAGGGGGGACTGGTGCGGTGTTTCGGCAGACGGCGTGGTGTGCCACTGCATGAGGGTCGAGAGCGCGAACCCCTGCCCGTCCGGCGGGTGGTTCCACTTCCTGAAGGAGCGTCCGAAGCGCGTGGAGGTGAGGCGCGGGCCGAAGCCGCCCGTCCGCCCGAGGATGTTCAACGCCGAGCTTACCATGGCGGGGTTCCGCGCCGAGTTCGAGAGCCCGGGAGGCGGGAAGGACATCTTCGACTCGCTGATCGAGGTCGCGAACGACCTGAACATGTGCGCGGCCGACGTCGACCGCCTTCTCGTCGGACGGAGCGCGTTCCACGGCGCGTGGGCGTTCCCGATGCTGGACGGAGGGGGAAAGTGCGTCGGGATAAGGCTGCGGGAGTACGGCGGCAGCGGCAAGTGGTCCGTGGGCGGATCGCGGGACGGCCTTTTCTACGACCCGGAGCTGATGCCGAGGGAGGCGGAGTACAACGGGATGAAGGGGCGCGAGCTGGTGGTGGTCGAGGGCGCGACGGACTGCATAGCGGGCTATGCGCTCGGCCTGCCCTGCGTGGGGAGGTCGGCATGCGCCACGGGGGCGGACGCGCTGAAGGAGCTGTGCGCCCGGCTCCTCGTCTCGCGCGTCACGATCGTGAGCGACAACGACGAGTACAAGTTCCGTCCGGACGGGACGCCGTGGAAGCCTGGCGCGGAGGGTGCGCAGGCGCTGGCGCGGAGGATGGGGCGGACGTACAGGATCGTGACCCCGCCGAAGAAGGACCTGCGCGAGTGGTACTACGCCGGGCTGACCGCCGAGACCTTCTGGATGGTGGCGGATCTCCAGCCGTGGCGCAGGGCGCAGGGCAGCGGTACCGTGCTCTTTCCCCCTTCCGCCCCCAAGCCCCCCACCATCCCCCATACTCAGTCATCAGAAGTCAAGAGACCTACAAGGAGACACCATACTCATGTATAATAATTATAATAATACTATTACGCGCACGTGCGCGTGCGAGGCCGTGACGATACGGATCGACTGCATACCACCGACGGCCACGGCCCAGCAGAAGGGAGCGTTCGTCTGCGGAGGGCGCATCCGGTTCTACACGAAGAAGAAGGTCCGGCAGAGCGAGAACTTCCTCGCCGCTCTCCTCTCGATGCACGTCCCGGACGTTCCCTTCTCGGAGCCGGTGTCCCTGAAGGTGCGCTGGACGTTCCCCTACCGCAAGAGCGAGCTCAAGCGGATCGTGAGGGCCGCCGTCCCCATCCCGCACCAGGTGCGGCCAGACCTCGACAACCTGGAGAAGAACCTGCTGGACGTGCTGACCCGCCTCAACTTCTGGACGGACGACTCGCTCGTGACGGAGAAGTCCACCTCGAAGTGGTGGGGGCAGAAGCCGGGGATCGACATCGAGATCCGTCCGATGGCGTTTTGACGGACGGTCTAAACACGATGAACTGTACACCCGAAAAATGCCCGCACAGGGCGCTGATGGAGAAGGCAAGGGCCGCTTGCCTCGCCTGCGACCACATAGAGCCGGCGGGGCATGGCGGAACTGTCTCCTACGACGCCGCTGGTGAGCGCATCGTGCAGCGCGAGAAGATCGCCTTCGACCGGACGCCGAGGGGACAGGTCACCACCCTTCCGCCGGAGGTGGAGGAGCGTACCGCCGAGCTGTACCGCAGATGGTGCATGCTCGACACGATAGACGCCCTGCTCATGCTCCATGTGTGCAACGGAGGGACGTGCGCCACGTTCGGCGCATACCTCGACAGGGTGATGGAGACCATAGGGCGCATGGACGTGACGAGGGATAGCTACAGGGCGACGGCATGGGCGAAGTTCCAGCGGCTGATCCGCAGGTTCGCGCCCTTCATCCACGGACGCATGCACTCGTGGGACGACGGCCATGGGGGAGCGGTGCGCAGGGAGCGGGAGGACGCCGAGCGGAAGGACTTGCAGCCCGACCTGTTCGACTTCATGGGGGGCGACCAATGATGCGTATGATATATGGCCGCGCCGGGGCTGTCAAGTTTTTTGACGCGCCAGAGCCGCGCAGGGCCGTCCAGGACGCGTCCGCGAGTTTTCCCCGTGTGTGGATTCGCATTCAAAGGGAAGCGCCCAGACGGCGGATTTCGGGCCATCCGCGCGATGGCGGCCCGTGGGGTAGGTACTCCCGGAGGGGGCGCACACCGGCTTATGCCCAAGGCGCGAGGTACCCCGAGAAAATGTAGTGACGAATTTTTTTCTGAAAACCCAAGGAGGCGGAAATGCGGAAGCGAAAGACTGAGGTGTCGGCTCTGCCGGCGGTGGATGCCGACGAGAACGGGGGCGTCGCCGTTGCCGAGGGCGAGGAGCGGGTGGAATTGTCCGCCCTGCGCGAGAACCCGGACAACCCGCAGACGGTGACGGAGGAGGAGTTCGGGAAGCTGCGCGATTCGATGCGTCGGATTCACGGATTCCTGCGGACGCGTCCCCTTCTGGTCGAGGAGGACGGCACGATAAAGTGCGGCAACAAGAGGTTCCGGGCCCTTGTGCGGAACGGCGTCAAGGTGGTGCCAGCCGACTACGTGAGGCGGCTTTCCGACTACACGCCCGAGGAGGTGCGCGAGTTCATCCTTCAGGACAACTTGCAGCGCGGGGACTGGGACGTCGACAAGCTGCTGGCGCAGTACAGCGCGGACGAGCTGAAGGCGCTCGGGGGAGGGTTCGACGAGCTGATCGCGGAGTTTGCGGCCAAGGGCGCGGAGAGCGAGTTCGAGTACTCGTCGAAGATCGAGGCGCCGCAGTACAACATCACGGGAGACAACCCGGAGCTGGATGACCTGTACGACACGGAGAAGGCGGACGCGCTGGCCAAGGAGATAGACGAGGCCGACGTGCCGAAGAAGGTCAAGGCGTTCCTGAAGGTCGCGGCGATGCGGCATGTGGTGTTCAACTTCCGAAACATAGCCGAGTACTACGCACACGCCGACGCGAAGGTGCAGCGGCTTATGGAGAAGTCCGCGCTCGTGATCATCGACTTCGAGGACGCGATACGGAACGGGTTCGTGGTCGTGTCCGAGAGGATGGCGGCCCTGCGGGGAGGCGACGAAAGCGAGGGCGGCGATGATGCGGAGTGACTTCTGCGTGTTCATCCTCACGCACGGACGCGCCGACAACGTGATAACCGCGCGGACGCTGAAGCGGCAGGGGTACACCGGCAAGACCTTCTTCGTGGTGGACGACCAGGACGAGCAGGCCGACCGCTACCGCGAGAACTTCGGGGCCGAGAACGTGCTGGTGTTCGACAAGGAGGATGCGTGGCGGAGGTGCGACCCGATGGACAACGCGCACCGGATGGGCGTCATCCTGTACGCGAGGAACGCTTGCTTCGACCTCGCGCGGAAGGTTGGGGTCAAGTACTTCCTGGAGCTGGACGACGACTACAAGCAGTTCTGCTTCAGGTGGCGGAACGGCGAGAAGCTGGACTGGAGGGACATGGACGACCTCGACTCCGTGTTCTCCGCGATGGTCGAGTTCCTGATCGCGACGAACGCCGACACGGTGGCGATGGCGCAGGCCGGCGACTTCGTGGGAGGGATCTGTTCGACCGCCGCGACGCATCCCGTCCTGCGCAAGGCCATGAACACGTTCTTCTGCCGGACGGACAGGCCGGTGAGGTTCCAGGGTTCGATAAACGAGGACGTGAGCATGTACTCGCTGGCCGGGCTGCGGGGGCGTCTCGTCCTCACGCTGACGTCCGTGATGATCGTGCAGATGGTGACGCAGACCAACGCGGGGGGCATGACCGGGACGTATCTCGACGGCGGCACGTACCTCAAGAGTTTCTATTCCGTCATTGCCGCTCCGTCGTGCGTCCGCATCTCCATGCTGCACGGAGGCAAGAAGGACACCGCGCAGCACTGGCGGATCCACCACCACGTGAAGTGGGAGAACTGCGCGGCGAAGATCATCAGCGCGAGGTGGCGCAAGGGCCGTGGCGGGAGATAGCGCAGGATGGCGGTCGCGGAGACAGCGAAGGTCGAGGCGCTGGCGGCGCAGGGATTGTCGAAGGTCGAGATCCGTGGGCTGCTGAAGCGCGACCTTTTGCCGGATGAGGTTCGGGCCGTGGCCGCTGGGCGTGGAGTGTGGAAGCTGAAGGAGGCGAAGCGGAAGGCCAGCAAGGGCGAGGCGAAGACCGGCGCCGAGAGAATGAGCCAGCTTCGGGCGAAGAAGAACGCCATCGAGAGGCGCGAGCCCGAGGATATGGCGAGGCGGAAACGGCTGGAGAAGAACCCCGAGAAGTGGCTGAAATGGTACTTCCCGAACATCTTCACCCTGCCCTTCTCGGATGGGCACCGGGCGATCATCGACTCGGTGCTGAAGACGGACGCGACCGGGAAGAACATGGTCGTGGCCGCTCCGCGCGGCGAGGGCAAGACGAATATCCTGCGCTACCTGTCGATCTACCTCATCTTCACGGAGCGGGCGAAGTTCGTGGTCGTGGGTGGGTGGCAGAACCGCGCGGCGTCGGAGGCGTTCTCTACGTGGTGTCTCGCGCTCACGTCCGAGCGGCTTGTGGCCGACTACCCGGAGTTCTGCGCTCCGTTCGCGGAGTCAACCCACGGGAACCGTCTGCCGCGCCTGCACTGGCACGGTGAGGACCAGCCGACGGGTGCGGCGATAAAGTCCACGAGGATGCAGATCGTGTTCCCCGACGGGCGGGGCGCGATGGCCGCGGGATCGCTCCAGGGTGACATCAAGGGGCTGAACATCACGACGGTGGGCGGAATGTCCCTCCGTCCCGACAAGCTGCTGCTCGACGACCCGCAGGACGTGGACCGCGCGGCGGATCCCGTGTTCGTGCAGGAGACGCTTCACAAGATCGACACGCAGTGGCTGTGCCTCGCCGGGCCGGACACCCGCATATCCATGATGGTGGCCTGTACCATCTACGCGCCAGACGACGTGGGCGAGAGCCTGGGCAAGCGACGGGACAGTGTGTTCGTGCGGATCCCGCGCGTGACCTCGTGGCCCGTGGACTTCGACAAGACGGACAGCCTGGCGCGGACGCTCTGGGAGAAGTGGTTCGACCTTTACTGCGACGAGGGGACGCGCGACGAGTCGATCGCGTTCTACCGGCGGAACAGGAAGGCGATGACGGACGGCTTCGCCGTCTCGTGGAAGTACCGCTTCGACAGGTCGAAGGGAGACCCGGACGCCCTTTTCAGCGCGATGGTGGACTACTTCACGAAGGGGCGCGAGGCGTTCTTCTCTGAGTACCAGAATGAGCCGGTCGACCGCGACGTGAGCCTGTACGAGCTGACGCCGAAGTGCGTCATGTCGCACGCCTGCAACCTGAAGCAGAACGAGTCGCCGGACGACACCGTGCTGACCGTGCTGACAACGGACATCAACTACTCGTACGGCCTGACCTACGAGGTGGCCGCGTTCACGAGGGCGCACACCTGCCACGTCCTGGCCGAGGGCGTGTGGTGCGGGGCGCCGCTTCCCGTCTCCACCAAGAACACGAACCAGATGCAGCGGCAGGCCGCCGTGAAGAAGTCGCTCGAGAACTTCTCGGCGTGGGTGGCGATGCAGCCGTGGCGGATCGACCAGTGGTACATCGACGCCGGCGGCGAGCAGTTCGAGACCGTGACCTCGTTCTGCCGCGAGGCGCGGAAGGAGGGACGGCTGGGGCGCGCGATGATAGGCCGCGCCGGAAAGACGTACAACCCGCTCACGAAGACGCAGTTCGGGCGGGTGCGGGCGAGGGTGTACATGTGCTTCACCCGCGAGAGCGGCAGGTGGTACTGCTTCGACGCGGACTTCTACAAGGAGGCGGGGCAGACCTCGTGGATCACCCCCGTGGGCCAGCCGGGGAGCGCGACCATATACGAGGGCTCGCACCGAGACTACGCCGACCAGATGTGCCGGGAAGTGCTGGAGGCGAAGGGCGTGCTGGAGACGCGGTCGGGGGCGGCGACCGTGTACGCATACAAGTGGAACACGCGGCCAGGAAAGCACGACAAGCTGGACACCCACGCGATGGCGTACGCGGCAGCGGGGTACGAGGGGGTGCTGTCGCTCGACGCGGAGGTGCATCCGCACGCAGTCCGTGGCGGAGGCCACGACGCGCACAGGCGAAACCGAAGGAGGTCATACGATGGGTAGGAACAGGCGAAGGACATACGAGGATGCCGTCGGGATCGACGAGCATGCCGATGGCATCCCCTGCGCGGAGTGCGGATGCCGCCATTCGTACGTGGTGCGGACGGTGAAGATGGGCGCGGTTATACGGCGGACGAGGCGGTGCCGGCACTGCGGCCACGAGTACTACACGACCGAGGCGGGATAGGGTTCTACTGTATCATTGACGCAGTAGAACGACACCGCCAACTGCGTCAAAGATACAGTAGATCGACCCCTTCCGACTGTATCTTTGACGCAGTTGGAGAGGGTGCGTGGAGGGGCGGGAGGTGCCGAAAACCATGCAAAAGTGCTACATATAGCACCGTGCGCGTGGTTTTTGCGCTTGACGTGCGCTATCATTGTACGCGCAATGGCACAGAACAAGACAGACACGGCGAACGCGCCGACGGCAGGGGTGAGCGACGCGGACTTCGCTGAGGCCGCGGCGAACCCTTCCTCGTTCTCGGTGGACGGACTCTCGCAGACGAACCGCCCGCTCACGGAGCTGATCGCGGCTGACCAGTACCTGCGCAAGCGCGCGAGGGCGGGACGGCGCCGCCATCCTCTCGCGGGGATGGTGTCGCATCTTGTGCCGCCGGGGACGTGCGACCGCTGAAAGGAGCCCGACGAGATGGCGAAGAAACACCAGAGGACATCGTTCGAGGGGGCGCATATAAGCGCCCGCTTCGACAACGCCCGGCACACGCCCGACACGGACTCCCTTTTCCGAAACGTGGATTCGCTGGCGATCACCGCCGCGCTTTCGCCCACGGTGCGCCGCACGGTGAGGGACCGGGCGCGGTACGTGGTGTTCAACTGCCCGTACGCATGGGGGATGCTCGACACGCATGCGTCGTACGTCGTGGGGGCGTGGGTGTCCGCTTCCTTCCCGCGCGGGGGCGTGCCGGAGGAGGTGCGCGACAGGCTGGTGCGCGACTTCGATGCGTGGGCGCTCAAGGTGGGGCTGTGGGAGAAGCTGCGCACGATGGTCCGGGCGAAGACCACGGACGGAGAGGCGTTCGCGGTGTTCTACACGGATCCGTCCATCGTGGACAGGAAGAACCACGTCACGCTGAACCTCGCCACGATAGAGTGCGACCGCGTGGAGTCGTGGACGGAGGCGATCACCCGCGAGAACGAGACGGACGGCATCCGCTTCGACGCCTACGGCCACCCGACGGAGTACCGCATACTCAAGTACCACCCGGGAGACTACCGCTCCATCAGGAACATCAAGTACAGGGCGGGCGAGTGGACGAAGGCGGCGAACGTCATCCACTACTTCGACGTGCTGCGGCCCGAGCAGGTGCGCGGGGTGAGCGACTTCGTGTCCGCGCTGGAGATTCCGGCAGACCAGAAGTCCTACCGCTCGTCGGTGACGCAGACCGCGATCAACGCGGCGAACATCAGCGGCGTGCTGGAGACCGACCAGGTGCCGGAGTGCTTCGACGACGAGGATGCGTCCATCGGCAAGTGCGCGATGGAGGTCAAGCCGAACACCGTCTTCCAGATGCAGCGCGGCGCGCTCGTGACCATGCCGGAGGGGTGGAAGATACACCAGCTCCAGGCGCAGCAGCCGACGAGCCAGTACAACGACTTCGTGCGGGCGCTGATCGCGGAAATGGCGCGTTGCCTCTCGATGCCGGTCAACCTCGCCATGTGCGATTCGAGCCAGCACAATTTCGCGTCCGCGAAGATCGACCACACCGTGTACGGCGACAAGATCGACTCCATCCGCTCCACCCTCGCGACGAAGGTGCTCGACCGCATCTTCTCCAAGTGGCTGGAGGAGTACGCGGTTCAGCAGAGGATCGACGAGAAGACGCTGGACGCGCTCCTGGACGTCGAATGGCTGTTCATGGCGAGGCGCAGCGCGGACGTGATGAAGGACGCGAGCGCCGACAACACGCGGCTGGGGAACGCCTCGCTTTCGTACGAGACGCTTTACGCGAAGGACGGGAAGGACTGGAAGCGGGAGGTGCGCCAGGCGGTGGCCGAGCGCGCGCAGATCCTGTCGTGGTGGCGCGATGAGTGCGCGAAGAACGGACTGCCCGAGGACACGCCCTGTCCCTTCTTCGCGAAGTCCGCGCCGGTCCCGTCCGCGCCGACCGAAGACCAGCTTCAGCACGACACGCAGAAGAACCTCAACCCGAACAACCGGGCGAAGGGAAATTGACGGAATGTCCAAACGTGAAGGAGAACTGACATGCCGGATGAAAAGATAGCCGAACTTCTGAAGAAGCCGCTCGTCGCGACGGGCGTGGTTTCGCTCGTCGCCGAGAAGGACGCCGATGGCAAGCCCGTGGAGGGCAACAAGAAGATGACGATCACCGCGTACAACGGCGGGCTGATGAACGTCGCCTGGGGCTACCCGGTCGGCATCGAGCTGTCCGGCCTGAAGTGGCGCGACGACAACGCCGTGCCGATCCTGTGCCAGCACAAGACGTACTCGATCGACTCGATCTGCGGACAGGCAACGAAGGTGTCGCACGACGGAAGGACGCTCACCATCGACGCGGACTTCATGCCCGTGTCGCAGGACGCGAAGAAGGTGCATGAGCTGGCGAAGGCCGGCTTCAAGTTCCAGGCGAGCGTGGGGGTGTCCGCGAAGGACGTCATCTTCATCGACGCGAAGCAGTCGTACAAGCTGAACGGCGAGGAGGTCAAGGGCGAGTGCTACATCGTACGCGCCGGAACGCTGAACGAAGTTTCCATCGTCCCCTTGGGGGCCGACGGATCAACGCAGACGGCTATCGCGGCCGCCGCACAAACGCACAAGGAGGGCATCATGCCTGAAGACAAGAAGAAGCCGGCGGGGGCCGCAGAGCCGACCGACGCCGCAACCGTGGAGGCGGCACAGACCGCAGAGCGCGAGCGCGCCGCTTCCCTCATCGCCGCGTGCAAGGGGCACGAGGACATCATGGCCAAGGCCGTCAAGGAGGGCTGGACCGCCGAGAAGGCGGAGCTGGAGTGCCTCAGGGCGGAGAAGGCCGCAGCGGAACAGGCGAAGATCGAGGCGTCCCGCATGGGCGCTCCCGCGATCATCGACCTCAATGCGAGCGCGCGGAAGGACGCGAAGACCGTGGTCGCCGCCGCGTGCATGGGCGCCGCGATGAAGGACAGGGATCTGGAGGCGCACTGCAAGGGCGTCGACCTCGACGCCGCGCACGACCTCGGGATTACCCGTCTCAGCGACATCTTCGCCGCGTTCGGGTTCGCGTACCGTCCGGGCGACAACGCGAGCATGACGAAGGCGATCAAGGCCGCATTCTCCGACGTGAACATCCCGAACGTCCTCGCGGACGTCGCGCACAAGTTCGTCCTCGCCGGCTTCGGAGCCGTGGGCGACGACTGGCGCAAGATTTCCCGCGCCGTCCCCGTCGTGGACTTCAAGGCGGTCAAGGGCGTGCGTCTGGTGATGGGCGGTCTCCTGAAGTCGCTCGCCAAGGGCGGCGAACTCCAGCACGTCGATCTCTCGGACGAGGCGCGGAGCGTCCAGGCCGCGACGAAGGGGTCCATCGTGGGGATCACCCGCGAAGACCTCATCAACGACGACCTCGGCGTCCTCTCGCTGATCCCGGAGCGCTTTGGCCAGATGGCCGGACGCACGATCAACAAGGACGTGTTCGGCGCGCTTTCCACCACGGGGAGCGACTACGGCGCGAACACGAGCGGAGCCCTTTCCGTCGCCACGCTGGCCACGGCCTACGGACTCGCCCTTGCGATCAAGGACGCGAACGGCGATCCCATCGGCGCGATCCCGAATCGCATCCTCTGCGGCCCGTCGAACTTCGTCACGGCGCGGAACATCTACCAGTCCGAGCTCGTCCACGGCGGGAGCAGCAAGACGCCTTCCGCGAACGAGATGCGCGGGCTTCTGGAGGCGATCACCTCGCCGTTCCTGTCCGGCACGAAGTACTGGCTGTTCAACGACGCGTTCCCGCTCGTGGACGTGGCGTTCCTGAACGGTCGCACCACGCCCGTGGTGGAGACGGCGGAGGCCAACTTCCACCAGCTCGGGATCGAGATGCGCTGCTACTTCGACTACGGCCCGTCGGAGGGCGAGCTGAAGGCCGCCGTCTACTCGACCGGCGCGTAATGGCAATCGCGGCGCGGCGGAGCCGCCACACGACCCCCGTGAAGGTTCCGCCGCTGCCGATCTCTGAAACATCCAACCGAAAGGAAAACAGAAAATGGCTATCTCTACCACTGCGGCAAAGTTCCGCAAGACCGGCGACACGCTCGACTACACGGCGGCCGCGAACATCAAGCAGGGCCAGCTTGTCGTCGTCGACGGCTGCGTCTGCATGGCGATGTACCCCATCGCGAACGGATCGACCGGAACGCTCAAGGTGCTTCACCGCGGCGAGGTGATCGAGGTGACGACCAACGAGGCGATCGGCTCGACCGACGCGGGCACCGCGATCTACGTTGTCGCGGCCACGGGTCTTGTCACCAAGACCTCGACGGACAACACGCTCCTCGGCTACGCGCGCGCCGCCATCGGCTCGACCGACCTGTCGTTCGAGGTCGTCTGCGCCTAAGCGCGCAAGGGGAAACGGGCCGATGCGCAAGCCGAGCGAGTACCTTCCCGCCGCAGTCGCGGGGCTGAGGAGCCGTCTGATGCCAGACTGCTCCGAGACCCTGCGCCATGCGGGGAGGTCCGCCGAGGTGACGCGCGTCGGCTCGCTTTCGAGGGGAGAGGACGCGATGGCGGGGGCGGACGTAAACGAAGACGTGCGCGTCCTCGCCCTCGCGTCCGACTTCCCGGAGCTGGAGAAGGGACGGCTCGTCTCGCTGTCCGGGAAGTGGCGCATCGTGACGAGCGCGAGGACGGATCCTGCGGCGGCCACCCTGTCCGTGTGGATGTCCGCAGAGCTGGAGAAGTGCCGAGCGTCCTACAGGCGTCCCGGCACGAAGATCGCGCAGCCCGTGGACGTGCTGGCCGTCGAGGGCGAGGTGATAGAGCCGAACGGCGAGGCGTTCGCGCCCACGCCTCGCCGCCAGTGGCATGTGGCCGTCCCCGAGGAGGGATGGTACGAGCCGACCGAGCCGCAGGTGGGCGACCGCATGGAGCTGGACGGAACGAGCCTGCGCGTGGCGTCGGTGGCGAAGCGCGACGGGTTCTTCATCCTCGAAGCAAGGGCCGGGAGGTGACGCGATGCCGGCCGCGATAGCATTCGAGTGCGAGGTGGATGCGCAGAGCATCGCCGACTTCATGAAAGCCATTGCGGACTACCAGCGCAAGACGCAGCGCGACATGCGGGGCGCGTTGCGCAGCGCGACGATTGACCTGTGCAGCAGCTTGCGTGCGCGTACCCGCAAGGCACCCAAGGTGGTTCCGCGTGATGATGTGCGCTGGGGAGAGGAAACGCCGAAATACTACACGGGGAAGAAGGACGGCAAGGTCTACAGGCGCGTGGTTGTCACGCGCTGGTTCAAGGGCAAGCGCAGCCAGCATGTGCATTGGCAGGAGGTGCGGACAAAGTACCGCAGCCGCAAGACGCGGAACGGGATAAGCGAGAGCTGGAGCGAGGCGACACCTGCAATGCTGCGGGAAGCCCGGCAGCGGTTCGGCGCGGTGCGCATGTGGGGGCTTGCCAAGAAGTCTTGGGGCTGGTTCATGCGCAGCCTCTTCAAGACGGCGACGCAGGACGAGAACCCAAAGGCGGTGCTGACGAGGCGCATGGTTGAAGGGGGCATAACGGAGAAGCGGGAGCCGCTGCCGGACGGCACCATTGACCTGCAAGCCCCGATCAAGTGCGAGATAACGCTTGTAAACAAGCTGGAATACATCCGCAAGGCGTTGCAGCCGGGCGCGTTGGCAATGTCCGTCCAAAAGGCGACCAATAAAATACGCGGCAAGGTCGAAAGCGGCGTGCGCAGCCGCAAGTTCGGCAATTGACGGGCGGTCAACATGCAGGAGGCATTATGGCATTGAGCGTAAGCACGTCATTGGAGGCTAAGGTCCTCGCAACGCTGCGGGGGCTTGGGCTGCCTCTGCCCTGCGTCGGGCTTATGGAGGTGGCTGACGCTGGCGCGATGAAGGAGCAGGACCTTTCATCCGTGCAGGTGCGCGTCTACAACTTCGCGCAGGTCACGGAGGCAAGCGGAATGTTTACCCTGTCGGTGGAAATCCGCTTGAATGTGGAACAGGCGGAAAGCGCGAACGGCGGAGTGTTCTACGACGCGCACGAAGCAATCGCGCTGTGGTTGCAGCATGTAATGGTGGGCGAGGCGTGCGCGGAGCTGGACACGGACGAGGTATTTGTGGACGGCTTGCAGCGCACGGGCGACGATAAAGACTTTGACACGGCAGGCGGCGAATGGTTCGCGGCTTGGAACATGACCCTTTCGGGTCGCATCAAACAACAGGAGGGAACCTAAATGAGCAATGCAGGATTCAACGCGGCGACCGACATTTTCAGCATGGGTAACGATTGGGGCGTCCGCAGTTCGAACGAGAACAGGAGCGGCAGCACGGCGGAATGCCCGGACAGCCTCGGTGACATTACGCACCGCGACAGCTACGCCGACCGCATTGCGCCGTCCGCCGAGTATGTGCTTGAAAAGGACACGGACAGAATTCCAGACCTTGGCACCGTCGTGACGATCGGCAACAAGAAGGTCGCCATAAACAGCATCACGGTGCGCACCGTGCGCGGCACGGCACCTGCGGCAACCGTCAGCGGCGTGCAGGTGAGCGACGGCGCGACAACGAAGCGCACCTACGGCTGCGGCGCAATCGCCCTTTCGGCACGCCACAAGGCGCAGGACATTCTGGGCTGGCTTGGTCAGACCCCGCCGACCACGCTTACGGAGGCGACATTCACCTTTAGCTGCGACATCACGCTCGCAGACCCCAAGGGCGCAATAGCCAACTTTGACGTGAGCAACGGCAGGGTGGTTGCGGCGTACACGCACACAACGGGCGACGGCACCACAGTTTCCGCCCCTTCCGTCACGGGCAACACCAGGGTCGTTTCCGCACCCGTCAGCAAGGACAGCCCGGAGAACGACTACACCACGACTACATACAGCGTCACCGATTCGCTTGCGGGCGAGGAGGCGGCTTAACAGGGTGGGCGGCAATGGTTGCGGAGCTTGCGAGGGAAGACTATGAAGACATGCTGGCGGAGGGGCTGCGCCCCACGCTGGATGATTTTGAACGCCTTAACCAGCTTGCGGTGCGGCTTGAGGACGGGGTGGAGACTACCCCGGCCAACCACCCGCGCATTGGCTGGGCTGGCGATGTGCCCTTCTACGAGCCGACCGCTGCTGCGTTGATGTGGTTGCAGGACTACGCAAGGCGGGTGCCGTGCGACGAGGAGACGCAGCAGAGCTTTTTCTACTTCGCCCTTGCGCACGGGCGCGACCCTGCCGTGTTTGAAAAGCTGATTGAACCGCACGCGATCGGCAAGGCCGTAAAGGCGTGGCTGCGCAAGCTGCCATGCACGGTGCGCGAAATGGAACGGGCGTGCAGGTACGCGGCATGGGGGCTGGACGATGCGCAGCCAGCCTTGACGCAGCAACGTAAAGAGTACCTGCGGCGGAAGAACACGACGGCGGCTGCGGACAACTTGCAGAAGCTTGAGCGGGTGCTTGCCGCTGCCGCCGCATCATCGGGCATGGCATACTTTGACCTGCTGGCTTGCACGCCTTCGCGCCTTAACGCGATGGTGGTCGCGGCGCAGGTGGAGGCGGGCGCGAAGGTGTCGCGTGACATGGCGAAAGCGCAGGTTGACTATACCGCCACGCTGCATGAGATACGGGAACGGCTGACGAGGGAGCGCGACAATGGCAAGTGAAATCAAGATACATCTTGCGACCTATCTCAAGGACGAAGGCATCAAGGCAAGCGAAGCGCAGATAGGCAAGCTTGCCACGGATGTGAAGCGCATGAACTCCGAAATGCAGCGCAGCACCGACCAGACGGTGAAGCGGCTTGGCAAGATGGAAGGTGCGCTCGGCAAAATACAGGATTGCCTGTCGGGCTTCGCCGCAAAGGCAATGTCCGTCATCGGCGCGTTCAAATTGGGGTGGGATATAGGTACGTGGCTTAACGAAAAGGTTGTCACGCCGTTGTTCGGCTTGAAAGACCCGATAGAGGAGCTTAAAAAGCACAACCGTGAGCTTAAGCGGCAAGCGGATGAGGCCGTGCAGAAGTGGGAGGAGGCGTTTGAGAAATGGTCGGCTGGCTGGGAAAAGGAGGTGCAGGGCGCAGACCGTGCCCGGCAGAGCATTGAGGACTTGACGCAGGCATATTTGAAGATGCAAGCGGCGCGTGAGCGCGTGCAGTCTGCGCAGGACGATGCGCAGATGCTGGGGATGCAGCGCGATAAATTTGACGCAATGGCTGGTGCGTCAACGCCGGAGGAGGCGACGGCAATCGGCAAGTACCACGATGTGCTGATTGCGGAGGCGCAGCAGAAGCAGCAGCTTGCGGAGTTTGACCGCAGGGCGGAGGAATCGGCGCAGAAACAGGCAAGCGCGGAGCAGCAGCTTGCGGAGGCTGTCTCCAAACGAAGGGCGTTAAAGCAGCAGATGGCGGAGCTTGACAAGAAGCAAGCCTACGTTGAAAGCCGGAAATCTGTTGAAGACTTGGGCTGGGAGGGCAGCTTCAAGGAGGAGGAGCGGGTAAAGAAGCAGAAAGAGCAGCTGCAAAAGCAGCTTGACGCAGCCGACCGCGATGTGCGCGTTCGGCGTGCCGACATCCAAGCCATGTCGGCAAGCCGCACCGCAGAGGCACAGGAACGCGCCAACATCGAGGAACGCGCACGGCTTGAGGTTGACGAGCGCAAAAAGGCATACGACGATTATGTCGCGGAGGTGGAGCGCAAGGAGGCGGAAGCCGCCGAGGCTGAATGGCAGCGGCAGCAGGAACAGGCACGCAGGATTGTGGAGGCAGAGCGGGAGGAGCGGGCGCGTATGGAGCAGCAGCTTGCGGCGCAGCGCATTGCAGACCTGCGCACGGAGCTTTCAGAGCGGCAGCGCATGGAGAGCGACGCGAAATCACGGCAGTCCGCAGCCGCTGGAGGTCTTGCACAGGTTTGGGGCTGGTACCGCAACCAAAGCAGCATGCAAGCGGTGATTGACGAGCAGAAGGCACAGGCGTTGGCGGAAGCACAATGGGAAAAGGACTTTGAACGGCTTAAGTTCAAGCACCGCGACTGGCGCGAGATCGAGTTCGGCAAGCTTTCGGCCGCCGACGAGAGCGTGCGGCAGGTCGCGCTTGCCAAGGAGGAAAAGGAGGCTGCCGACAGGGCGGTTATCGAGACGGCGGAGAACACGCGGCAGCTTGCCGACAAGCTGGACGAACTTCTATCTGTAAAGGGGTGACGCAATGGCTGTTACAACCGTAGAACTTTACGACCAAGCAACAGACACCACCTTAGGCACGATCTACTTCAACACGGGAAACCGCCTGTGGTACAGCGACAGCGGCTGCACAAGTCAGATTTCGCATGTGCCCGTGCCCACGCGGTCTCAGTACGCCTTTGACGGGTACCGAAACGCGGGGAAACTGTATGTTGACGGACACGGCGCGATTGTCTACACGCCAACATGGACAGGCGCAGGCACGATAAAGCTTTACGCATGGTGGACGCAAATATCATGCCGTTTCGTGATTGATTGGACGAGCACGGCGAACACACCCATATTCCCGCGTTTGGAATGGTACCGTAGCGTTGCCGCCAGCACAAGGTTCTACGCAGATTCGCAGCTAACCCATGAAATCGACGGCATAGGCGTACCCATATCCTCCGGGCGGAAATTCAACGGCGCGTATGTGATGGACACCAGCGGCAACATCACAAGCCGCTACATCGACACGGACGGAAAGTTCATAACGCCAAGCCTGTGGACTACAAGCGACCGCACGAGTGATTGGAATGTCGCATCATACCTGAAATTCCGCACTTGCTACTACATGAACCTAAACGCCAACGGCGGCACGGGCGGCGAGGCGAACAGGGTATATTACGACAGCGTAAACGGAAAGTGGTGCAACGATGCGTACATGGTGAATGTTATCACCGCCGTTACGCTGCCGACCTATTCTGGCAAGATATTCAAGGGGTACTACACAGCCAGCAGCGGCGGAACGCGGGTGATTGACGCGCACGGCGGCTTCCTCTCCGGCGCAAAACTCACCAGCGCGAACAAGACCTTTTACGCGCAATGGGCTTCGCCCGTCAAAATCACCTTGAACCGCAGCAGCGGCACGGGCGGCACCGCTGCGCTGTGGTACGGCGGCGGCAAGTGGTACGATTCCAGCAGCCTTGACAACGAGGTTACTGCAATCGTGCTGCCGACCCGCGAAAACCACCGCTTCCTCGGCTATTACAGCGGCAGCACGGAGGTGATTGCGCCCGACGGCACGATCAGCAGCAGCTACGCACCTACGGCTGCGGCAACCGTTGCCGCGTATTGGCAGCAGGTTTCGTGGACTATCGGCATTGAGCTTAACGGCGGCGGCGGCATTACTGCGCTATACGCGGACTACGCGAAAACTTCGTTGTACGCCGACGAGTTCTGCACGGGCGAACCGCTGGCGGCAATCACGCGCCCGACCCGCGCAGGGTACCGCTTTGTCGGATGCTACACGACGAACGATGTAAACGGCGTGCAGGTGATTGACGGCACGGGCGCGATAACTGCCGATGCGGCGACATGGCTTGCCGGGTTGTCGGCCAACACGACCATTTACTGCATTTGGCAGCAGGTCTTTACGATCACGCTTGACGGCGTGGGCGGCGAGGGTGCGCCGGGCGAAATCTACTATGATGACTTGTACGGCAATTTCTACGACAGCGAGGAAATGTCCCAAGCCGTCACGCAGATTGATTGCCCGCGCCTTGAGTGCTTCGCCTTTCAAGGGTTCTACACGGCAGCAGAGGGCGGCACGCAGCGAATTGCAGCCGACGGCACATTCTCTGCTGGGTGGGCACCTGTTGCTGCGGAAACGCTTTACGCGCAATGGGTGCGGCGCAGCTGGCGGTATGCGGTTGACGCGAACGGGGGCAGCGGCGGCACGTCTGTAATCTACCGCAACGGCGGTGCGGCATGGTATGCCGACGATGCGTGCGCCGACGCGATAACGGAGATTGTGCCGCCCACGCGCCCCGGCTATTCCTTCGCGTTCTGCTATGACGGCAGCGAAAGCAATGTTGTGGTTGACGCAACTGGGCTTATACTTGCCGACCCTGCCGTGGAAAGCGACGGAGGGTGCGCCGTGAAATGGACGGCGAACACCTACACGCTTAATTTCAACTATAACGGCGGCAACGGAGACACAGCCTCAAAGCCTGTGACATTCGGGCAGCCCATTGGCACGCTGCCAACGGCTGTGCGCACACGCGCCTATTTCCTCGGCTGGCTGCTTGACGCGCAGAAGATAGACGCGACCACGGTCTATGATGTGCCAGGCAACGCCACGGCGACGGCGAATTGGAGCTTGCAGTTTGGCGGCGTTACCGATTATTTCAGCCTTGCCAGCAACAGCCTTGTGCCGATAAGCAGCGACGCGGGAGACGTGGTGCCCGGCTTGCGCGTGTCGCACACGGGTAAATACGAAAGGGGCGTTAACCAGTTCGGCGGCACATGGCGCAACCCGACCGTAACTTACCAGCTGTGCCACGACGGCGACATTGACATTACGCTCGGCAAGGCGTACAGGGGCAGCGGCACCATAAGCGGGTACATGATAACTGGCGTGCAGGTTATCACCCGCATTGGCGCGTTCCCGCTAGTGCGGGTGAGCGCGACGGCGAACGAGGGCGCGAACGCAATAAACACCTTCCGACTTACGCTTTACCTGCGTGCCCGTGCCCGTGCCCTCAACCTCATGTCGGCGGTCAACGGCGGTGGGCATCTGCAAAGCTGCACGCTTGCAGCCAGATGCGAACCCGTTGTGCTGACGGAAAACATGATGCCGTGCGCCAGCGACATTGTGCATGGCAAGCTGACGGTGACGGCGACAATCTACGCGCCGAACAACGAGGCGCCGCCAACGGCCGGCGGTGGTTTCGCCCTTACGGGCACGCCGAAGCAATGCGGCGACAAATCATACACGGCTTATGCCTTTACGGCGGAAAAGGAGATGGCGTAATGGGATATTATACGGGCAATGGCGTTGTGAGTAACGGCGGCAGCACCATTTCGCTGCGCAACACGGGGCCGGCAATTGGCGGTGCATACTACACCTACCAGCGCGTTAACTCCTCAGTTACCACCAAGCAGGGCGTAAGCCTCGCAACGGCACAGGCGGAGACAGGCGACATGAACCTTACATATTGGCAATGGCCTGGAGGCGCGGTTGAACCAGCTTGCAGGGGCACGCGCAAGAGCGTTGCATACCAGCAGATAAACGGCAGCAACCTGTACATGCTGCAAATAACCAACGATACGGTGCAGGTGCGCGGCAAGCAGGGCAGCTACGACAGCGGATGGGTGGGGTGAGACATGACGAAAAAAGACTACTTTTTCCAGCTGACGAAAAAAGACCTTGAGGACATAGCGAAGGCGACAGACCCCAAGCCTGGCTTTTGCGTCAAGATTGAAAACACGGCTGACGGAATAAAGATCGGGATTGACGAAAACGCGCTCAGACTTGCAATAAACGGGTTCATCCGCAACGGAGGCGCACAGGCGAACGCGGCCAATTGCACCTCGGTGCCGTTTGACCCGCCGAGCTGACGGAGGGCGCTGACATGGGATCGACTGTATCTTTGACGCAGTTCCTGGATGCCGGCGACTGTATCTTTGACGCAGTAGGCGGACGGCGTTTCCCCTCTTTCCCCCACCACCCCCATTCTCCCCTTTGAGTCAGGATCAAGCGATGATGTATTCCCACATAAGTATATTATTACTTACCTACGCGTGCGCGTGTGCGCGAGGCGTTTTGACTGGGAGTCCAAACACGGAGGACTGAAGATGGAACAGACGAACGCCATAATCGACTGCGACGTGACGAGGCTCGACGTGCCGCTCCGCTCATGGAAGGCGAGGCAGGGCCGGAACTTCGTCGCCCTGCTGCGCCGGGTGCCCGCCGACGTGACGGGGCTTTTCGTGCGCGTGTTTAGGGCGAACGGGGCGTACTTCGACGTGCAGGCGCACGAGCATCCGGGCGGCGAGTGGACGGTGCGGATCCCCGCGACGTGCTTTCCCGCAGTGGGCGACTTCAAGTACGAGGTTCACGCCACGGCGGCAGACGATCAGCCGACGGCTATTGGCGAGGGGCGGCTGGTGGTACAGCCTTTCAGCGCGACGGCTGCGGTGGGCACGGTGCCAGATGGCGAGACGCAGCAGGTGGCGACATTGCCGACGGCTGACGGTGGCAAGGTGCAGGTGGTAATGGTGTACGCCGACGGCGAATGGCGGATGCAAGCCGTGGTTTGACAAGCGGTTTACAGGTAGGAGGCAATATGGCGATACCGATAATTCAGCGGGGCGACACCAGCCGTGAAATCACGCTTGCGCTGGCGGAGGGCTACGAGTACGGCGGCTGCACGCTGGAGGTCGAGTTCTACGGCGTGGAGCGCAGCTTCACGGGGCTTGAGGCTGGCGCGACGATTGAGCTTTCCTACACGGCGGACGAGACGGCGGACATGCCGCTTGGCACGGGGCGCGTGCTTTTGAGCATCCGCAACGCCGCTGGCATGGTGCGGCAGCTGCCGTGGGCGAAAATCAAGGTGACGGACGCGCCGTCAGAGGTCTACGCGGCGCAGATCACAATCGACCCCGCGACGCTGGATGTGGAGGACGCGACGACTGGCGACAGCCTGGGTGCGGTGAAGAAAAAGCTGAACGCCGTGCTGGCTTTCCTTCGCGGCGTTGCCGTGCTTGCGGTGTGCGCCCTGCCGTGCTTTGGCGCGGAGGTGGCGCCGCTGTACACCACGCCGAACGACATACCGGGCGACGCGCCGCTCATGACGAACGCGGCGGAGTACGTCGACGCGGTGGTGGACGCCAAGGCGGACAAGGCGAGCGTCTACACAACGTCCGAGGTGGACGCGAAGGTCGCCGCCGTCGGCAGCAAGGCGGACGAGGCATATTCGGCCGCGGAACAGATGGTTGATGCCGTCAACAGCCTTGCGGGCACGGTCGGTTCGCACATCCGAGATACGGACAACCCGCACAAGGTGACGGCGGCACAGGTCGGGGCCTACACAAGGGCAGAGGTTGACTCGAAGATCGAAAGTGCCGTTCTGCCCACAGACCCAACGTTTTCAAACGCAGTCCTATCCGTCGGCCTGAACATCGACACGGACTCCGTCGCCGTCCTGAACGAGATAGCATCGACATTCGGAGGCTTCCCAATCGAGGGGACGGCGACGACCGTCGGCGGTCTCCTCGCCGCGCTGGCGGCGGCAGTCGCGTGGCTGAGGAAGAACAAGGCCGACAAGGCCACCTCGTCCGCTTCCGCCGCCCTCCTCTCCGACAACGCCGTCGCGCTCGTGGACGGCTCGGCGGGCGGAGAGACGGCAGTCTCGTTCAAGGCCCCGTCCGGCAACGCCCTCCGCTACTGCGAGCTGATGCTCACGGGCGTCGCATCAGACGGCGCGGTGACGCTCGTCCTCCCCGCCGGGACGTACCAGTTCGCGGACGGGGCGGATTCGGTCCCGAAGGGCAACAGCCACTTTTGCTTCGCCGAGTACGCGCGCGGCAAGTGGCTCGTCACAAGGCAGTCAACGACGGAGAAGGCGGTCGAGGAGGTTGGAGCATGAGCATGGACATCAACAGGGGATTCGCTCGGATTGGCGGAGGCGGGGCGCTCGCCTACGCTCCGCGCACGCTCGTACTTGACGGGCGCGTATACGTCTCGCCGTCCGCCGCGCGCTACGCGGAGGCTGGGTGGCTGCCTGTCGAGGCGGCCCCGCCGGATCCACCGGACGGCAAGCGCGTCAAGGCTACGCGGTACGAGGTCGCGGAAGGCCGCATCGTCCCCGTCTACGAGTATGAGGACGCCGCGCCCGGCCCCGTCCTCGTCAGCAAGTCGAAGGTCGAGGCGGCGGTTGACCGCATGGGGAAGACGGCGGAGTTCGTCGCGTGGCTCAACTCGCGGGCGGTCTACGTCGGCGCGTGGACGCGCGGCGGCGACGCAATCGCCTACGACCCGTCTGACGACGGCGGCGACCTCTCCTCGCTCGTCGCCGCGCTCGGCGTCGCGGAGGCGGACGTACCCGCTCTCATCGCGGAGGTGACGGCATGAGGAGGCGCCTCCAGCCATCCTCGCGCGGGATTGGCCCATCGGATTCGTATGTGGCCGATGGACTTGTCCACATGTGGGACGCCGCGTCGCACGACGACGACTCGTGGACGGACACGGTCGGCGGGCTCCGGCTCAGCATCGAGGGGGCGCGCTACAACTGGGGGGATGACTTCATTCACGTCAACGGGGCGGACATCCCGTACACCTACCTGTACACCCCATATTTCAGCGGAAGCGGCTTCGACGGCCACACGATCCAGGTCGTCGCGAGATGGTACAGGACTGCGGCGGACCAGTGGGGACGGTTTATTAGCCTGCGGAGCGGCGTCAATGATCCATGCGAGATCCTAATCGACAAGGCCGCGACCTCCGGTGTGGGAAGGCTGAGGTTCGAGTACTTTGACGGGGCCAAGCTCGCCGACGCCGACGTGGAGGGCGCGGACATGACGAAGCCATTCACTGCCACGAGCGTCCTCAACCCGTCCACCAGCAGCTGGTACGGCTACTTCAACGGAGTCAAGTCCTCGGTGGTGGACGGCGTCGACTACACATGGCCGTACCCGTCCAACCTCGTTGTCGGAAGCAACGAGCTCTGGTACACCAACTGCGGGGTCGAGGCGGACTTCTACTCCGTCCGGATCTACAGCCGGGCGCTTTCGGAGGACGAGATCATGCGGAACAACCGCGTCGACGCGGCGCGGTTCGGGATTGGAGTGGGCGCATGAGCCAGCAGGACTATTCCATTGCTCGAGGGGAAGAGCGAGAGGTGGCCGTTCGCGGCGGGCGTCGCGACGGCGGAGGAGATCGCCGCGTTCCTCGAACAGGCCATCGACAACTAGGAGGAGGACTAGCCATGTGCGACCGCGAGCATTTCCACAAGCTGGAGGACCGCGTGGACCGCCTGGAGGGCGACGTGAAGGTCTACCACGCGCGGACGGACGAGCGGCTGAAGACGCTCTTCCAGACGTGCGAGAAACTGTCCAGCACGGCGGCGACGCTCCTCCGCGCCGCGCTCACGATCCTCGGGATCGTCCTCGTCGTCAGCGTCTTCGCGCTCGTGTACGGCGCGGTGGGGCACGACGGCTTCAACGCCGTCACGCGCGCGGCGCGGGAGGCGGGGCGGTGAGGCGCGCGTCGTTCGACTTCCGCGCCCCGGCGTTCGTCCCCGCGCCGGGCGGGCGCTTCGCCCTGGCGCGCGCGTGGCGCGTCGTCTACCGGGGCGAGGCGTACGCAGTCCCGGCGGGCTTCGTCACCGACGGCGCGTCGATCCCCGCGTGGATCCGGTGGCTCTGCGGCTCGCCGTGGGAGGCGCCGCGCCTCTACGCGGCCCTCGTCCACGACTTCCTCTACTCCGGGGGCGACCCGGAGGCGACGCGCGCGGACGCGGACGACCTCTTCCGCGACCTTCAGATCTCTCTTGGCGTTCCGAGGTGGAAGGCCTACGTCGAATGGGCGGCCCTGCGCCTCTTCGGCGGCTCGCACTGGCAGGGCGCAAAGAAGGAGAACTGAAATGAAGAAGATCATGGCGGCGGCCCTCGCGGGCCTCGCAACCGTCGCGGGGTGCCGCGTGGTGGAGGTGGAGAACCGGGGCGAGGAGATCGCCCTGGATGCGGACGGGAAGCCCGTCACGCTTCAGGACGGGACGATCCAGACCGTGAAGAGGGGCTGGAGCGTCTACCACAACCAGCACTGGATGGTGACGGAGGCGGACAGCCTGACGGCGCACGTGGAGGCCGGGAAGATCGACTTCGCGCTCAACGGCCTCAACGCGCGCCCGGACGGCACGAACCTCAACGCGCTCGTCGTCGGCTCGCTGGAGGGGGCCGCGAACCTCGCGGCGAAGGTCGGCGCGGCGGTCGCGACGAGCGGCGGCTCGACGGGCGCGGAGGCGGTCGCAGCGTGGGTGAAGTCGTTCGTTGCGGCGGGCGGGGACCCGGCGAAGGCGACCGTCTCGTGCGCGGACGGCAGCTGCACGATCACGGACGGGTCCGTCACCTGCAAGGACGGCTCCTGCACGACGGGAGGAGCGGCCGAATAGGCATTTGCCCCCCGCCCGCGCTTCGGTTAGCTTGTCGCGGGCGGGGGGCTTGACGATCCCGCGCGGAATCTGGTCCAATGAATGGAGTCGCGCCCGTCTGGTGTTTCGTCGGCTTCCGCCGTGTTCCTCGCGGGCGCGTGAATTGAAACAAGGTATCGGACGGCACGACCTGCATTTCGTGCGATGCCGCAGGGAACTCAGAGATTCCAAATCCCTGATTTGTCGAGATAGCTAGCCGACGGTTTTGCGCCGG
>OLGE01000615.1_pt1 | contig 41081 bp, 52 predicted proteins | sample 1605151 | NCBI WGS metagenome assembly OLGE01 (sample SAMEA3888912, study PRJEB22519) | human gut metagenome | biome: human gut; feature: human-associated habitat; material: faeces | place: Denmark | collected 2010
CGCCTATGTTTACTGGCTTTTTAACACTGCATTTTTTGTATTGCACACAGCATATATAAGTGCTATCTATCAGCATAAATTATGTATTTATCATTATTTCAACGTGCAAAAGGTTGAGCAACGGTTAAGCAACCGTTTTAAACTTAAACGGATTTTAAAGCGCTCACTTTTATATTTCTCGGATAGAATAGTGGAGCCCGAAGAAATTGATAAGTTTCAAAACATTAGCCCTACTATATCTCCGTGGCGCAGGAATTAGTAAGGTTTTATCACTATTAATGTAGACAACCTTTATTTTCTCTTTCCAAACAAACTCAGGGAAACACTCAGCCAATTTAAGGTCCTCCCAAGTCTCCCTGCCAACAGCAAGGATCTCTTCTCCTAACTCCCTTTGCATGGAACATATGACCTCCCATGCTTCAGCATAGTTTGATACAGGCACGGGGTCCCTCATAAAATGTGGATTGCAATTAAGAATTTTCAGCACTTCATCCACCTCCTCTTATGTACCATAATTACACCATATTTTTAGATTGTATGCAATAAATTAAATATAAAAAAAGACCTTACCAAGTTATATACTAGTAAGGTCTTTTTATAAGATAACTAAACTTCTTCAATTTTGTAAGATAGCATCAAATCATCTATGAGGCTTCTTACGCCCTCTTCGTTATATTCCTTCGGATCAAGAATGACTTCAGCTATCCAGTCAGCAGTCCAAACATAATCCACATCTTCCGGCCATACGAAATCAGGAAATTCTTCTTCCATATCGCCTTCATCCCATGCGGCCTTGTCCCACTTGCCAATGCAAGGAGATTGGCGCATCTCGCGCTCATATATCATGTCCCATGCTTCCTTATATGTTTCTGCGGTTCCCATGAACCAAGGTTTCTTTGCATTTAAGCTATATGCTTTTAACATTTTAGGTTCCTCCCCATACAATCGTTCCATACCCTGGCGAGATACTAGCCAGGTTCCTTTTGCCTTTCTGCACTCCTCTGATGTGAATCGTGGTGGCGTGTTCCGTTGACCGGAGCACGCCTGCTTCACTGTAACAGGACTTATCTTCCAACGTTCCGCAGCTTCTGCGGAGGTCATAACGTCATTGAATTTCATAAATACCTCCTTATTTTCCCCAACCTAATGCGATTTCTGTGTCATTTTGCATTTCCGCTACTGCTTTCAAACTATCAAATGTGTCAGCTTGCTCGAAACACATATCATCAAAATCATTTTTGAAAGTATATTCCTTCCAGTATTTACGGTTTAATTTAACTGCAAATGCGTAAAGGTCTTTATTATAGTTGCGAACCTCTGCAACATTCCATTCCTTTAGGTATACAACTTTGTTATTATCGATCACTAAAACAGGGTTACCTTTAATGAACTTCACATTGTTAGTTACGATGATGATTTCATCGTCGCTAATAACATGATTGAATTTGAAATATTTGTTAGAAGTATGCTTCACTTCTCCAAAGAATTTAGTCAATTGAGATTCTTTTACGCTTTTAATGAATTCGCCATACTTGCTCATGATAGGTGCTCCTTTTAATAACTCCCTTATCTTTGTCTTTATTATACATCGAATACGATGTATTTGCAAGTACTTTTTTTAATTTTTTACACAAAAAAAAGACCTTACCAGGACATATTCCCAGTAAGGCCTTTTACATTATTATAGTCAATCCATGAGTCCGCCTGCTCATGCTCAGGAGATGCTTGGATCACCTCTCAGTCATCGATGAATTACTACTCCGATTGTCGCCCCCGCTCCCAGTATTTGGGATAGGTTGCGTTGCATCTTGAGTCGATGGATTGTTTTCTGGTCGTTCTCTACTTTGTTCTTCAATTCGTCTATAGAGTTCGACATTTCTGACAAGGTAACTTCTTGCTTCACTAAGTCCGCTTTGGCTTTGTCCAATTCGGTCGTTAATTTGTCGATTGTAGTCTTGGCTTCGTTCAATTCTTGTCGCTGCTTCACGGCTATAGCCTGTGCTTCTGTCAATGGAATGTTGGATGCTTCGATTAAGCTCAAGGCTTTCTCGTTGTTGCTTTTCAATTCGTTCCACTGCGTTAATGGTACGCTGATAGTCGCTTCCGTTTGATTGGTAGAAGATGTATCCGAGGCAAAGGATGAGGATGAACCCAATACTACCGATAATAATATAGCGGTAAGTAGGGTGATTAAGTAAAATTTTGATTTTGTCATACATTATTCCCCTCCTATGAAGTCTGTGATACCACGTGCTATAGCACGCACTATAGTATCAAGGTCATTATTAAGTAGTGCTAGGTCTTCATCATTATCAATGAATGCCATTTCAACTAACACGGCTGTTGCATCTGTGCCGTTTAGCACCCATAAATCCTGCCGTTCTTTTACGCCCCGATCAACCGTATTAATGCTACGGATGATTTGTGACTGAATGTCATTCGCTAAGCGTTGCCCGTTAAAGGACTTAAACAAGGTTTCAGTGCCACGTGCCTGTGTATTGAATGCGTTACAGTGGAGTGATACAAATATATCTGCTCCCCATTCATTGGACTCAGCACATACAAGACCTAAGTCATCATTCTGTAAAGTTTTAACTTCGCATCCTGCAGTTTGTAAATAACAAGCCAATAACTTACCTGCATCACGAGCAACGTCGCATTCACGACGTCCTGTGTTAGGATTTACTGCTCCAGAGTCCAGGTCAATATCATGACCTGGATTTATAAATATTTTCGTCATTATTACTACCTCCTTCTAATTTATCAGGGACACCATTATTGTTTCTATCCAACCAAAGGCCTAGGAAGCCTACTACGGCTGTCAATACACTAGGAATGAATATGTGGTCAATAATATTGAGCCCAACATCAATCAGCTTATTAGTTTCACTTGATACATAACCCCTAGCAAATGCCATAACATACTCTGTTATGACTAGCCAAATAGGAATTAGCATAACAAGTACTAGAATCCGTGTCGCTAGTACTCCAGTAGGTCTAATATTAGCAACACGAACAGCACCATATGCTGATTTCAGTCGGTTCATGATTTGATATTTCATTATCAGTCACCTCCTATATCATCAGTACTGAGCGTGATACTTCTTCCTATTGGCATATTGTTTAGAACTTGGATATGCATCAGTTCAGTACTCAGACTCTGAACTGTGGTTTCGAGGTTATTAAGCCTATGAAATTTCGCTGCATCTCGTTCTTCCAGCTTGACCAACTGCTTTAATATCTCCTGATTACTTTTTGTTAAATCAGCGATACTATTGATAGCATCAGATAACTTATCGTCATAGTCCTTACGCTGCTTATCCATGCGTCGAGCCAAATGGTCATCTAATTCTTGCTTAACAGCGACTAGCGAGGTATGTTCTAAGAACCACACCATCGCACGAAACGAGCCCCGAAGGGCGGCCCAGATAACCCCTAACAGGGTTACCCAGAATCCAATGTCCGCAAAGTAGGCCGGGATGCCGAAGTCCATTAGCAATAATCTAATTTCGTCCATTTAGGCCTCCGCTTTCTCCCATTTTTCACTGTAAAGGTTCCATTTCTTGGTGTGATCTGGATTGTAGACCTCTAATGAAATTTTCTGCATCATGACTTCTCTCGGTGGGTGAGATTCCTCACTAACAGTCATTTTATTAACCCTAATGAGATCATAAGATTTTAAATCAAGGTTATCACCCGCCCATACAAATGCAGGGATATTGATTACCGCAAGAGAACTGTTAGCGAAAGCATCCCTATCAATATCAGTGGCCTTAGGCAAATTGATAATGTTGTGATCGGTTCCAACGAATGCTAATGCACCGACTTTAACAACGTTCGGACAGGTAAGTTCACCCTCTAAGTCACTACGGCCATAGAACTGCTTAGGCAGAATCTCTGTGGCCGTTTCCGGATTGAATTCAATAAGACCTTTGATTTTAACAGTATTAACGACATGATCGATTAGGTTAAGATATTCAAGATTAATATCATCTGTGCCATAAGGCTGAATTCTAATAGTCGCACTTCCGGATTGAATTTCAACAGCTTCTGCAGTGCCACTCACTCGAACTTTAAAGCCATCTTGCCCAGATACTCGAATTTCAGTATCCCCTTTTCTTGGTTCGTTAAATGTAAGTGGTGCATAAGGCTGTTCATCCAACGCATGGACAATAGCAGTTAATATCGATTCAAGGGTACCGCTATTAATAAGAATATTCTTACCTTGAAGTGCTGAAACAACGCCTGATAAGTTGGGCATCTTCGCTTTTAAGGATTCCAACCACTCCTCCTCGGTTCCTACGAATCCATGTGCTAAAGCGATTTCATAGGCACTTTTTCCATTATCGCCTACCATGGTTGCTTTTACTTCCGCCTCTACTTTAATTGGACCTTCAAGTCTTACTGGTAACGCTTTGTTTTGCATAATACATTCCTCCTTTAATCATGCATGGCCACATCCTGAATTATGTTGACTACCCCCATACCCAGTTTGTAATATCGGCTAGGCTCCGATTCCTTATATGCAAAAGCATCATACACATGCTCACCAAAGGACTTAATTTCTAGGGTATCCTTTCCGGAAATATTGAATGTCGCAATCTTCCCAGATGCTACCCCTTGCACTTTAATAACAAGCGGACCACTTGCTCGCTTTCGTATGGCGAACACTGACTTAAACCCTGTCAAATCCACATTGTCATCTTGGACCGCGTAAACTATCCCGAAATCCTCGCCAATGTTGAGGTCTATATCCTTTACATTCATTACTTATCATCTCCCTTAATTGAATGGAATCGTACCTTGTTTATCGTACCCGGTCACATCGACTACCAAATACTGAGATGTGGTTTTACCTGAGCAGCCTACAGGATACGTGGTGACTGTATTCCAATCAATGAACTGATACGATTTCAGCGATACAGTACTTTCATCGTGAAATCTGAACGTTTGCCACACTCGCCCCGTGTGTGACTTTTTATCTCCATTATTGATATTTGGTCCCCAAACGGATACATCGATTACGGACATGGGTATAACCGCAACCTTGACGCCGTACGTCTTTGGGTCACGAGCCATGTTTGTAAAAGTATCCGGAACGTAGTTTGATAACTGGTTATACCAATCGTGCGCATAGTGATCAATTACACGTAGGTACCTGATGCGGCTATCATATATCACATCGTTCTGCAGATTGTAATCTGTTGCCCAAGACGCTTTATAGTATTTGTGCCGACCAAGAACCTGCAACGCTGTATTAGGCTTACTACTCCCTACCTTGTCAACAAATCGAATTCGAGGCGTGTCTGCATTAGCCGTAACATCCTCGAAGTAACCAAAACAATAGAACTTGATGCCAGCTTTCACTTCATCAATTATTGCTTGTGTTACCTTTTCTCCTGGCTTAATCACATCCACTACCAGTACCATTAATCGATCACGACGTTTGTGGACCCATTGAGCCGCAAATTCATATCCTTGTGGAACTGATACTGCTATAAGAGGTGCATCACCATGATATGCGTAATTAGTGACATAAAAGACCTGGATTACATTAGCATCCCCCGCATTATATCCATATTGGTATTTATTTGTAGGCACCAGCATAGGTGTGTAAGCTACAGGCTTGAGCGGGATTTGAACCGTTGGCGTTATCCCCCTCATTGCCCCAGTGTAAAGAACTGCATCTTTTTGTTTAGGAAAGCTAAGATATACTAGATTATCATAGGTATCGTTTATAATCGTGACACCTTCTTTATTCTGGATGTTAATAAATTCCATACGCCAGCCACCCTTCATACGTAAGATCCTTAAATTGACGATTGATATTATATTCATCCTGGGACACGGCAAAGTAATATGTTACGACATTGCCCCTAACCTCTGCCACTAAGTACTGCCCCATGGCTGCGGCCCAGACATGCTGCCCAGGCTGCAATCCATTCACAGTAATTTGTTGGCGCCGATTTGGGATGTCAGATACATACATCCGCCCCTCGATACGCGTGAGTCTTTCCTTGAGATTTAGTATGATATTGCCGTTAGCATCATAAGCTAATACATGCGGTTCCATAATACCTCCTACCAGCACCCAAGCTTAATCCGAGGGTTATTATCATCATCAAAACCTGTAATAAGGTTATCCTGAATCTCAACACGAGCACCGGTCTCTCTTGATCGAAGTAACCCGATTGTACCGGACACCGCCGATAAACTATCAACATGTAATTTGTCGGCAGTAACTGCGTTAGCCTGAATCATCTTATTAACAATGACGTTATCATCGAACTTAGTCGCTCCAGTGATGTGAATCAATTTCCCCGCAATGTATACACCGGACTGACTGAGGTTAATGCGAGACACCAACTCACCACCATCAATCTCGCCAATACTTTTTTTAACTTGTAAATCGATGCTACCAGCTAACTCAGTAATGCGAGATTCCGTATGTGACGCCAAATTCGTAATTCTTCTGGTGGTCTCTTCAGAATTCGTATTGAATTTCTTATCAAGTTCCTTAATTCGTTCATCAACTTTATTCAGCCCGAGAGACTCAAGGTCTAGCAAGCTCGCATCAATTTGTGTCTTAATCACGACTTGCTTCTCGTTAACGAATCCATCTCCGAACACATCAACAAACGAGCAACGTATCCGGTATATTCCGGCTGAGTTCGAATATGTCAGCATGGTGCTAGTAGTTTCAAAATCATCGGTGCGTTCATCTCCGATCACGTGGCATCTGATTGCATATGCTTGTGCGGGCTTAGTAGAAAAGTAAAGATTGAATCCCCCTAACTGATTTTTTACTACAAGCTCAGGCGCGGCCAACTGCGGAACATTATACTCGTATGTTGCTGCAGTCGAGTATTTGCCCAACGTGCTGCGAGCATAAAGATAAACAGTATCTGCTCGTTTAGTTAAAGTAAGTACAGCAGATGTACCTTTAACTCTTGCCAATAAAGCCTTCGTATCTTTACCAGGATTATTATCGGTACGTAATTCGTAATAGTCGACGTCAGCATTCAGCACCTCATTCCATGATGCGGTGGCATTTCTACCGAAAGTAATACCGAAGTTGCTAGGCATATCAGGTATCGCCTCCATCGGTTTGACTATCACATCAACCATTTGAGCTGTTTCTGCTCGGTTACCAAATCGGTCAACCGAAATCGCTTTGATTCTATACTCCTCACCTGGACCTAATGACTTGATAATAACCTGACTATTACTACTGCCAGCGTACTGCCATTCTTGACCTGGCACAGGCTTTCCGCTCTTCGACTTTAAGAGATACCAAACCTCCGCCACATCGAAGTTGGCAGGATTACTAGGCGGATCAAATAGCACTTGTAAATCGTAGTAAACGCTCTTATCTGCAGTCTGATTGTATCGACTGAGTACGTGCAAATTTTGCACATCCTCCGGTGCTTGCATTTTAGGTATAGCTATGGATTTTGTCACGCCAGTAGTCAGCTGACCTAACTCATTAATTGCCTGCACGCGTACTTCATAGGTGGCACCTAGTAGCACATCAGATATCGTGGTAGCGTTTGTGGATGCTGGGTAGTTTCCAATATATGTCCACGTATCGCTTTTTACATTTCGGTAATTCACGACTACGTTTGAGACTTTTCCATCGCGAGGTAACTGCCACGTTACACCTATGCGTGAATACATGATGCCATTAGCGCCATAGACATCGCTCACTAACCCTACTGCTTGAATATCAGATGCACCGTGATTCGTATAATCAATACTTGGCACCGTGCCATCATCTGATACATAGAGTTCTGGATAGTATTCCATGCATTGAATCTTACGAGTCATTTCTGATAATGTTTTCGTAATGGCTAATACACGAAATGGCTTAGCCGATTTAGAAACCTCCCCGAATGCGTATACCGAATCAGGTTGCACCGGTATAGCCTCTCTAACAATCACATTGAGACCTGATACATTTACTACGTTAAACGTAGAGACGATATCCGTAGAGTTGCTACGGATCAGCAACTGATAATTCTTCCCTGGTTGTACCGACACTTCCTTGTCGAGTGTAATCGTCTGGCCACTTACCGCGACCACACGACCACCCTCACCCCATTCAGGTATGTCGTGCTGAATTAGAATGATATCTCCTACCGTGCACGCTATGGCATCTGTAAACGCCTCTATTGTCACAGTACGTATTTCATATTTATTGCATCGCAAGAAATGCTTACCGTGTTTATATGCCTGCTCAAGGCTAGTACATCCCATGAGTTCAACTTGTGCCGGATTTGTTAGCGTATCCGACTCGTCGTAAGTATCCCCATATACTGGAATGACGTCTCGCTCATAATCCTTATCCTTGTTAAGGAACGATATTTCAACAGAGTTCGCCCTAGCCTCTACACCTTGAAACTCTTCAGTAAAGCTGCCGTGTTTTATATTGGCTACAGTAAACAACTGTACCGGTGTAGATTGATAATCACTAACACATGTGAACCTGGTTCCTACAGGAATTACTTTCCCTCGACCTACTGCTTCTGGATACTTCAATGCATCCCATAGTCGCATAGCGGTGTCGTATATATAGTTGAATGTAAACCCATTTGTTTTGCACTTATCTGCCCATGCCTTAAATGCGTTATAGTCAAGGCGCATATGGGGCTGTCCGAATACAATATATTCACCGCCAATCTTACGACAGATGTGGATTAAATCATAAGCAGCCCAAGCCGGATTATCAGCTAGTTGAGCTTCGTACTTATTGATATACGGATTGAACACATACACCTCTGAACGCTCTTGAATCCATGTCACTTTTGGATCGGTACCGCTTAGCTGAGATGTGGCTAAGGCCTTAATTCCAATAAGGGCTTTTCCTGGATGCACAAAATCGTCATAGATAATTTGAGTTAGCTGTACCCAGTAGACCTTATTAACATGGCGCAAGCTTTTACCATCTTTCGCACTGCAGCGCATGCGGATTTCGTAGCGAGCCTTTTCAAGATTGTCAAAGCGAAATACACGATAAAACGCATTATTTGTCGCCTCTTCAATTCGTCCTGCATAATCGGATGTATTCGTCACGCTATTATCCGACTTGATAAAATTCCACGCATCGCGGCGCTTAATATGACCGGCCATACCCTTTTGATTTGCTAAAGGTAATGCCTGCCAGGACTCATCACCTACCTTACGAATTTCAGCTTTCAACGTGACAGACGTACGGTCAGCGCCGCCGCTATCATTTGAATAATATAATCCGTTTGGAAATCCAACAGTTAACTCTATCGCGTCACACGCATCGCCTTGTACCTGTTGCGTATTCCATGATTCAGTCAATTCATAGTTTAGGGATTGATCAGCAAAGTTATCATTGAAATTTGGGATAACTGTTTGGTCATTTGTGCCTTTTCTGATATCCACCTGCACATCCTTATAATTACTGATTGGGTTAGCGTTTATACGAATATCTTCTATCTTTGATAATTCGCCCTCGCCGGCACAGTATAAGAGATTAAGATATTGCTTTTCACCATCACTAATTACATGGCGGGATAATAATAACCCAGCGCTTTTCATCCGGCCATACGTCACGGCTAAAGGGTAGCCCTGCCCAGTAACAGTTTCGGTACCTCCCCAGCCATATGTATTTGACTGTTCGGAATTCGAACGGTCAACCTTAGGAGCAGTTAACTTTGAAATGATAGCATTACCTATCATCCCTACCGCCATAGCGATGACTGACCGCCAAATCAAGCTTTGGATACCAAAGATAGCACCCGAAGCGATACCGCCGGTAAATACTGCCATCCCTATTGATAGAAGAACACCAAAGAATTTACCCTCAACTCGGGGCATTACTACAATGTAGTCTTCATCGTTCACAACTGTATCCGGCGCTGCTTCATGTCCATTTACTGAGTACGCCCATTCACCAGGTGCACTGAAGTAATAGCTGATAGACTTGCCCGGTTTAAATGGCAAATATTTTGTATCCCGCTGCTCCGGCTTGAACGGATTATTTACAATAATTACGTTAACCATCTGCTACTCCTTCCTTTCATAAATGTGCTTCAATCGAGGCACGTATTTTGATATATGCTCAATACAGGTGCCGCTGTGTTCAGTAGCATGTATAAATTTACCTTCACCAAGATAAACCCCTACATGATCAAGATTTTTACCATATAGTGCAAACACCAAAACACACCCTGGCATTGGCTCACGAACCTCGCGCCATTCATCCATTTGGATTTGGGTATATTCGGGTAGTGGTATTCCACTACGCCGATATACCTCAACAACTACATCCCAGCATTTCATTTTCGAGAATGGGGTACCTATCATATCAGTCAAATCACTTATTGGATGCATATAGTCCTCCTTGCGGAATAGTAGGTTCTCCTCCAAATCGAGTACTGTTCCCCAATTCACGACATCGCGCTAGGGTTTTATTGCATTGATTTTCGTGACCCTTATATCCACATTGAACCCCTTTAAATTTGAACGGGCAGAAATCCTTCATCACACGGATTAACGGGAATCGTCGAGTAAAGCTAAAGTCAGTACCCAGTGTAAACTCCATCCATTCTGCGTTTGCATGAGTTCCCGTAATTACGAAATGCTCCTCTTGCTCGCACACATCAGGTATGTTCGTATTCACTACACGAATGATGACATTGGCTCCAGTGAATCCATTATTAGACTCTGCCATGCGCTGAATTGTACGAGTCACATTAGACACGGATAGCTTGATATTAGGTAAATCCGTCGCATTCTCTGTAACATCCTGAATGGTAAATGGAAATGCGATATAGGTATTGCCTTGAAATTGGATATTCTCCGTATTGTATACCAGTCGAATCGTATCCCCTTTATAGGATATTTCTAACAGCATTAACCACACACCTGTGGCCGATATTTGGTTTTTCTCTAAAATCGATGCCGTTGAGAGTGGTAACATGTTATACCTCCTGTAATTTCACGGTTCCCATCCACACTCCGTAGTCATTCGCCGCAAAGTCTAACTGATCAGCAAATCGTACATTTAGTATTTCCCGTGTTTCCGGATGAACCCAAGCGAATATACCGGAGCAGTTGACTTCATCGAAGAATGACCGAAGTTTATAATAATCAGCTGTTGGCAACTTGTACCCTACGGAATATGTCCGCCGAGTCTTTGTCGTCTTCTTTCTGGTGATTAGCGTCATGTTTTCAACTTGGCCTTTATACGAAATATCTGGAGTAGTCTCCTGAATTGGGTATATCGGCCATCGAATATCTGGAAATACTGCCATAGTTATACTGCGGATGCCTTGATGGCGTCACGCATACCTCCTTTGTTTGATTCCATAGCACGAACTACTACATCGATAACATAATTCTCACCATCGAACCGGGAGTTCTGTTGCTTACTTTCAAGTTCTTGGCCAGACTGATTAATAATGTTAACAACCACGTTATTACTTGTAGCTCCGCCGCCCATTAATCTACGGGTTTCGCTTGCTGTGTAAATGCGGTGCGATCCAGAGGACTGTAATAATTCCGGTCCGTTTTCACCAACCAACATAAGCCCTGGATTCGTTTTTCCTCCGGCAGCGAATCGATTGCCTGTAAATGCAGAACTAAACGAACCACCACCAGCAAAGGATGATGTTCCTTTTGCAGCACCTAGGGAACCGATACCACTAACGGCGCCGCCAAATAATCCTTGTAGCTTAGGCATGATATATTGTTGGAACGTTAGCTGAATCATCATCTTAATAATGGCGTTCGTCATGTCCTTGAATATGTCCTTAATGCCTTTACTGAATGACTTCGTTCCTGTTGCCATAGCTTCGAGATTATTCGTCCATGCCGAGTTGATAGAACTCATCGTACTATCAAAAGTAGACTTTGCTAAATCAGCATAATTGGTAGTCTCTTGCTTATATTGACGTGCAGCTTCTTGTAGACTCGTTTTCAGACTGCGACCTGCGAGTTCCCATAGTTTTTGTTGAGACTCTAATAAGTTCTTTTCAATCTGCAGTCTTTGAGTAGCCGTTAACTGGGCCTCATTGACTTCACTCCGTGCATAGTCAATATAGGTCTTTAACTCTTCAGCAAGTAAAGCGTCCGCATCACTGCGAGATAAACGACCAATCGCAACCATATTGGTTAAGTGGTCAACATTTTCACTTGTTTGCGTGTACGCCAACTCTCTGATTTTCTGCTCGGTGTCAGATGCCACTTTTAAGCGCTCTGCCTGGGCTTTCTTTTCAGCGAGTTCCTTATCGCCTACAGCCTTTGTGTACTCACGAACGTTATCATCAATCTGCGCCTTTTGTGCTTCAGCCTCAGCTTTGAGTAATTGCAAACGGTCGCCTGTGCGTTCGAGATCGAGTTTCTTAATATCCTCGTTCATCTTGCGAACACGGATAGTCTGATTTCGTTGTGCTTCAGCTAATCGCTTTTGGTACAACTCTTCATTCTTAGCACGAACGGAAGCAGTTAGATCAGACTCAGCTAGTTTCTTAGCATTCTCTGCACTGCCGACAGAATCAACAGTGGCGCTTGATGCAGCACCTGCATACTTAGCTGTGTCAATATATCCAGTGATAGCACCGAAATCTGCGGTAACAGATGGCTTAGCGACCACTCCATTTGTATTAGCACCAGTATAGCCTCCGTTCCCGTCACTAATAACAATGTGTTCATCACCAAGTACAACCACACCATCGCCGGCTTTAGGAATGTATCCGTCACCTTCTGGGTGCCAAGCCCCTACAGCAGCAGCCGCTTGCCATAGCTTATCGACTCGACGGGGTACGTCCGCCCCTAGTGACTGCTTAACCGCATCAGAGAATAGCTTTCCGCAATCTGTTGCCCAGGTACCATCTGCTCCTAGCTTGTACGCCTTGCCTAATTGCTCATTAGCTGCGTCTAGTACACCTGCGGCTTGTCCTATAGCGCCACTATTCACGCCTGAAACAGAGCGGATAATATCACGAATATTTTTTTCGTTTGACTCAAACTGGTTCTTAGCAGTTAACTTATCGATTTCGTATTGACTGCCGTCAATTTGTAGGCTTTGTAAAGTAAGTGACCGATACAAATCGGCCATGCGTTCCACTGCACTCGTCAACTTTTCAGCCGCTTGTTGGGCTTTCTTAGCAGCCTGCTCTTGGGCTTTTGCCGCTTTAGCTGCCTCTTCATTCGCCTTATTAATAGCCTCGGTATTCGTTAATCCGCCATTAGCAAGGTCCTCTTTCGCTTTTGCAAGTTCTTCATCGAGTTTCGCTTTCGCAGCATCCGCCTCTTCTTTTTGCTTTAATGCCGCATCGATTCTAGCGCCTTCCTCTTTAGTAGCTAGACGGTCATTTTTTACAAGACCCAGCCACGCACTATCCTCAATCCAATATCGAGTATCGTGTGATTCCCTAAACTTGTCAGACAAGCCTGCTGTTGAGTTCGTATTCTTGTGAATACGCTTCCCATCAACATCTACACCCATATAAGAGCCAGATGTTTTTTCATTGTATCGAAAATCAAGCAATGCTTTTCCGGCAAGCCCAATTACTGTAGCTAATGTTACCCAAGGACCTGCTGCGGCAAGTGTGGCCAATCGCATAAATCCAAGTGCGCTTGTTAATGATCGCATGACTATAATCACTGCGCTGGCTTCTGCACCGAATTTAACAATACCTCCGATAGCTTCCTTCTGCTCGGCGGTCATTGTCTCGAATTCCTTAGCTACATCTAATACGCCTTTTGCATAATCATTAAATACAGGAACTAACTCATGGCCGATGGATACTGCAAGCCTCTTACCGGTATTTTCTAAATCTTTTAATTCCCGATTTAACTTTGCGGATTTAGCTGCAGTCTCATCGTCAATGATAAGCCCCATTGCTTTGGCACGTTCAGCCACTTTGTCCATCTGTTCAGCAGACATATTAAGCATGGCGTGCATTTGGTAGCCAGTACGTCCAAAGAGTTCCATTTCGACACGAGTCTTTTCAGCCCCGTCCTTCATTCCTCTTAGGCGTTCCTGTATCATCTTGAACACTTCAACGGTATTCTTACCTTGAATCTGTTCAAGCGTGTAGCCTAATTTACTAAATATATCAGTACCGAGTTTTCCCTCTGCCCGAGCGACTTCCATTTTCTCTTTAGCCGCTCCGACGTTTTTTGAAAACTTAGCAAATGCACCTGCACTATCCTCCATAGCAATACCCATGTAATTAGCTACTGCTAATAGTTCACTGGTTTCTTTTGCCGTAGCACCGGTAATTCCTGATAACTTCTTAACGGCTACGTCCCATTGAATCGCCTCTTTGGCAAGTTTGGCACCGATGCCTACAACACCAACACCGGCACCTATCGCCATGAGGTCATTCTTCATTTTGCCAAGGGCGGATTTGGCGCCTTCGGCACTTGCAGTAATTTTCTTGAGTCCAGCTTCCGTATTCTTATCGGTCAGCTGAACGACAATATCAATTAAATTATTGGCCATTCTTGTGCGCCACCTCCAATTCTTTGGCTTCCAATAATACAAGTAAGTCGATAAGGTGAGGTAATGGCTCGATGCCGTAAGCCCTTGCCACTTCTAATACCGCTGGCATATCGAACCCTGCAATACCGCCCGGATGCCATCGTCGCTGCATCCGGCTTGCATTGTATACTCGCATTGCTTGTCGCGTTCCGTCTAATTGATGCGGGGAATTAAACTCACACTCCGAACAGTCAAAATGCTGTTTTGTCTCACGTTGCATCTTGATACAATCTGAGCAGTATTTTGGTTTGTCGGAGTTGAGCCAACTCCACGCATCAATTAGTTTTTTTCGATTTCAGCCTTTTTTTCATTAGTGAAACGCATAGTTTCAATTGCTAATTCCATAACGCCATCGTTAGGTGCTTCTGCGATTTCACTATCAGACATCTTATACACATTTTTCATAATCCATTCGGCTAAACTACGATACCACAATAATTTAGCCGGTTCAGGGGTTTCTTCCGGAAGAGGCGTGTATAACGGATCTAATTCAGCCTTAATCAATTCGCTACGCTCAGCAAATGTTAAACCTCTTAATTTGATATCTTCAAATGCCATAATGACACCTCCTAGTATTGTTCTTGATTATTAACTAAAGTAATGATGGATGCGGAACGACCAGCATCTGCACGATAGTATGCTTTAAACGGTAATTCAATATTGACGCCACGAGGACCATCGATGCCTGGAGATTGCCGTTCGTACACAAGTTCAGGCAACTTGAATGTAAGCGACCAGTCATCTTGTTCAAGTCGTAATTCCAAGCTGGATTCTGTACCGTTAACCGCTTTGTTTAAAAGGTCCTTGTTTTGGAAGAACGCTTTAATCGTTCCGGAGATTGAAACAATACCTGGGTCGATATACGTTCTAAAACCTTTACCACCGATAGCGTAAGAGTCGCCGTCCAAGCCAAAATCAAAATTGATATCACAACTTAAAATATTGGCCACAGTAACGCCACCCTCTTTAATGGTTGCGTTAAGATTTTGGAACGGTAAAAAATTTACCGCCTTAGCTGCAGCATCAAATGTAGTGGCCGCTAATGTTTCCTTACAGCCCATTACGTCGACAGATGCTGTAAGTTCGGAGTCGCCGCCGAATTTAAAACCTAATTTACTAACCCGTACGCCAGCGAATTGTTGGAACACATTAACATCAGGGTAGCCCTGCTCAATAGTTAACGACGGCATCGTATTACCGATTTTAAACACATGCTCAGACTTCTTATTTGGCGCTTGGCCAGTTGTATTAGAAGTCGGTTGACCAAATGCAGCTTTTAACCAGTATCCGATGTCAATAACACCAACAGGTACGGTTAAACTACCGGACGTGTCAATGTTGCCACGGAATGGCGCTGCAGGATTACGATCACCACGTATCACAGTGGAGTCATTTAAGTTTTGACTAGCTTTCACGGAGCTAGATATGATTGGCGTGATTACACCGCCAGTGGATGGCGTTGTACCAAAATCCGCCTCAAATGCAATCGCCACATGGGACTGAGAACCCTGTGCACGTTTTGCTGTTGCCATATGCATTTCCTCCTTTAATATTCAATGTTCCCGCCGATTACATGCGGAATTTCTATAGTAGCTGTTAATCGTCCAGTAAACACCGGGCGCCAATTCATTGAGTCTAATTCATAATCAATGCCGATTACCGGAAAGGCTGGATTCACCTTACAAATGCATTCGATGATTAACTGCCCTAGGCTATCCGATTCTAGCGTTCCTTCGTATCGAATAATATTCTTAACACGAATTGCACCTTTATGGACAATACCCCATACAATCATTAACGAGTATGTGTAGGTATCAGCAAGCCCTTCATTCTTATTACTCGGTAGTAATATGATGCAAGGGCAATCTTCTTCAAGCGGTGCTTCGACATCGTCATAGCCGACATACAGTTGCGCCGGCTTTCCATATTTGTCATTGCAAAATTTAGTCAACGCTTCATCGTTCGCTAAGGCCTCAGCCCATCGTTCAACGATGCGCGACAGTGGAATTGTTTGTTGCATCAAATCACCTTACCTTGTAGTTACGTCGAGATGCTGATTGTGCAGCTGGGCCATAAATAGCGTAATCGCCTATCTTACCCTCAATATAAGGTTTAAGCTTAGGCTGTAACGCTGCTTTCATAGGTCCATAAGTATGACGTGGCTGAATTTTGAACATCGGTTTTCCCTTAGGTAGAGGTACACCGGCAGCAAATAACTTCTTGCGCATAGGCTCTGTAATTTGCTTAGTGTAACCTTCCTCGATTCGTTCACCCAATCGTTTTGCCGAATTGGATAACCACCCAACTCGGACGGATTGTTTGCCCTTGTCATATTGGTATCCGACTGCATTCGACAACTTACCAAGTGGACTATATCCGATTGTCCTGGCGCTAATGCCCATATCAAGTAAGGCATTTCGCGATTTCGAGCCCCAGGCTTCTCGTTCTGCACGTCCTCCGCTTTGGTAAGCTTTACGAAGTTTAGCCCCGAATGCTGACTCAAATGCGGCCCGTCGAGCCGGTGCCATGAAGCTAGGATATTTACGTCCACCAGGTGCACCCGACCGAATGCCCTGCTTAATTTCCTTTTGCATCATCCAACCTGTGGATTTTAACGCTTTACGCATCCAGTCCGGTTTAGTTTCTGCGATGAAATTTAGATACGGAGTGGCTGTGTCTGTAATCGTAATAGGTTCATTACTCATTACGGTCTCACCGCCCTCACGTTGTGGACGATTTCCAAACAATACATCGTACCGTCAAAATTGGAAATATGATCAACGTACCATTTCTCGCCATTGATATACACTTCGTCTTTTGACCGAGGTTCGGGAACATCCTTAGCACGCACCCAAATTTGAGCCTTATCGGCTAGTGCTTTGTCGACGAACCCGGAGCCCTTACCGTCATATTCGCCAATCTCCACGCTAGCTTTGATAGCTTGGCCTTTGTAGGTAATTCGTTCACCAAATACAGATAGTAATGCTTTGTCATCATATTTAAGCATTTAGTTTTACCTCATAAAAAGTAAAGCGCCCAAAAAGGGCGCTTTGTAATTATTTAATCAGTAGGTTGTAATAACATTACTGTCACAGTTTCCTGTGTAGCTGTCTTAGGCTCTACAGCCATGCCGAGAACTTTACCGCCAGTTTTTACTGCTTTATCTGTTAAGAATTGAACTAAATCACCAACAGCGTATGTGTCGGATTTATTAGCTGCCACTTTAAATACACCTGTTACTTTTACAGCACCGACTTCACCTTTAGCAATATCAGTAAGTGCAACGCCATGAAGTTTACCAACTTCTACAATGTCGCCTACTTTAACCGCATCAGTCGCAACGAAGTTGATACGATCGGTTTCCATTACGAATTGTGTCATCATATAAGTTACCCCCTAATTATTTACCAGCATTTTTATAAAGACCACGGAAGTCAATAGCGTCAACACCAACATCAAATGCCACTTTGTATTCAATGCCGTCTACGTCGAAGCCTTGACGTGTTTCAAGACGTGGGGTTTCAACACCATTCAAGTACGTTACTTCAATAGTATCGTGTTGAGATGCATCCGCTACTAGGTACCATGCGGTAGGGTCTGTCAATTCAGCATCAGACACTACAACAAAACGACCTTTATACGGATTAAATACGCCAGAATTTGTGCCGTCTACTGCAGCTGTAGAGTTAACGATTTGATATGCAGTTACTTCCAATTCAGGTGGCACTACCAAGTATTTAGGTGTGATGTTTAAATTAGCTGCATCGGTAATACCTTTTTGACGACGCATAGCAGTAATTGCTTTCGCCAAAGATGTAACGGATAACGCCTCTGCTGTTTTCGCTACGTTTCCGTGTTTATCATCAAATAAGGCTACGTTATCTTGCATTTTAACTGTACCAGTTAATTGAGCATACACCATTTTGTTTACCAGCCGTTTTGCAGCGGAGCCGTATTTAGTAGCAATTTTGGAGAATAAACCCAAGTCGTCATTAATAATAGCTTGGCGAGTCAAGCTGAAGATTTTACCGTATGTAGCTACTTTAGTACGAGCGGATGCCTCGCCGAATACATCTTGTGGGAATTGACCGCCTTCTGGTACTAATTCTAGGTTGCCTGCTTCAGACAATGCGTAACGTGCTGCTTCTTTGAAGTCACGGTTAGAGCCTTTGCCTGTCCAGATTTGGAATGTAGTTTCAGCTTCGTTAAAACCATTCATCACAGATTTATTAGCCAAGTTAGACATGATAGCAGGGAATGTAGATGTGGAGTTAATAGCCGCACGTGCCATTTCCATGTTATCACCAAAGTTAGCTTTAGTATCACATTCACGTCGTAAGGACTCGCGAGCTAACTCAATCAAGGAGTAGCCGCGCAATTCGTTAGCGCCTGGCGCTGGTTCTGCTACAGCTAAACCTGCAGCCATTAATACTGCATCTTGTGCGGCAGCACGGAACTTATCAGATTCAGCTTCGCCCATTGTTACAGACACGCCTTTGTTACGTGCGCGTAATTGATCCATTACCATCGCACGAGCTTCGTCAACAGATACGCCCATTACGATTGCTTCGTCTGCACCTTCTACATCGAAGTCACGGAATAATGCAGTAATTTCGGAAGTGCGCTTGCGTTCAGCTTCCATCGCTTTAGCAAGGTCTGCCTGTGTGATGCCAGTTTCAACTGGTTCTGTAGATTTCACTTCTTCAGTTTTTAAATTTTCTTTTGGATCCATACTTTTTTCTTCCTCCTGTGTGTTAATATTCGTATGAATTTCTTCAGCACTTCGTCCCACCCCTACTGTTGGGTCAGCAGGAACAGATACAATGCTGATTTCCAAAGGTTCCCAATCGGTTACTACATAGGCCGGACCATTAAATCGACCGTTAGTGGATTTAGTATCCTTATCTTCCAATACTTCGTATCGTTTGACCATATAGCCTACGCTTACCCCTTTTAGCGTTCCGGACTGTACCTTTTGGAATATGGTGTCGGATTGTTCATCTTCATCAAAACGCACTAGCGCTTTTCCTCGATTGTTTTCAATCCAAGCCTTTTCAACGTGTCCCACGACCGCATCACGACCATGATTAAACAACGCTGTCCCTAAACCATTATTAAAGCGCTCAAGATTGATGCACTCTTCATCATGGCAAAGGATTTCATTGCCGAACCAACGGCCATATGGCGTTTCGGAAGAGAAAGACAATTCTACTGTCCGACTATCGGTATCGACATTGTCAATAGTAGATTCCCGGCAATAATTACCAAGAATGCTACGTTTTTGATGTTCACTCATTACTAGCCATCAGCTCCTTCCTGTGTAGTGTCATCATCGCCCATCGTTAGCGGTTGCAACTCATTGGAATAATCTAGTAGAACCCCAAGCTCCTTAGCTCTATCTTGTTCAAGTTTCCGTTGCTCAAGAACTTCTTCCCAATCTCGCCCAGATGATGCACACACATCTTCCAATGTTGTAAGACCGGATTTGATTGCTTCTTTATTAGCGTTAACTTCCTTAACGGGGTCAATCCAAGACCACCCTGGAGCAAGCCAAGCTACCTCTTGGTATTTGTCCTTGTTCGCTAAGTAGTCAGAAGGTAATTCACCCGCTAAATAAAGGGCGTCAATAAAAGCTTTCCAAATCGGCATACAGAAGTGTGTGATTACAAATTTCTGTACTTGACGGAATGTCTTTTGGTCCTCTAACAAGTTTTGCCTTGCCGCTGAGAAATTCCCAGATATATTACGCGCTACGATGTCAGCGCTCATACCAAGACCGGACGCAATACGTCTGGTCTGAGTTGCCGAGTATTCGCTTGCAGTTCCTGCATTACGTTTAGGGTCTGCAAACTCAATCGATTCACCAGGACTTAAATGCCTAACCATGCCTGGTGCCATTGTGATGTTAGGCCTTCCTTTTTTATCGCGTGGCAATAATGCTGATTGTCGTGCTGAATTTTGCGAAGTTACGAAAACGCTAAAACAAGCTGCTACACGGGCTGCAATCAAGTCCGCATCCATGTATTCGTCAATATCGTGAATTCTACGTAAGACTAAAGCCAATAAGCTTATACCTCTAATCTGAGACGGTCGTTTTGGTTTAAATAATAAAAACGCCTGGTCAGTGGTTAATCGAACTGTATCGAACGAACGCAAACCCATTGGATCTGTTTGACTCACATGGTAAGCTACAGGCCTGCCGTGTTCAGTAACCTCAACTCCGTTGATGATGTTATTCTTGCCGTGCGTGATACTTACTGCGCCGATATTTTCAGCTTCTATCAACTGAATGGATAATGGTAAGTACGTGCCCTGTGAAGTTTTATTGACTAGAATTTCCCCGTCGTACACCATACGTCTTAGCGCCATTTCTTGTAATTCATAGAAGTTTGAAATACCCCTAATGTCAGCGTTTTCAGGTTCAGCCCATTTGGCCCATGCTTTCTCGATTTTCTTATTTAGATCGTTGTTTAGTTTACCGTTACGATTTCTAACTTTCGCTTGTGGAATAATACCTGCGCCGATTACATTTCGTAACAAAGCAATAACAGCCGACTCAGCTAAGTCGCTGTTCATCTCTGCCGCTCTTGCTCGTCCACGTATAATATCACGCGAACCTGTTGCAAGTTGCTCGGCTGTACCATACGCAGGTTGCCAATCGCTACTTAACCTGTCCATAGATGCCGCATCATATTGACGTAGTGCATCACGATAGGCTTGGCGCTCATATGCACGTTGTGGGCTCACCCATCCTATTACTTTGTCAATAATGTTCATCGTCCACCCCATGTTACAAATGCATCTGCCTGATATCCGTTTGACTCCTCATGTACACGTTGCATCAATGTTTGTTCTCGTGCGTATAGTACTGGTAAGTCAATTGTCTTGAAACGCTTACCGCCGATTTGCAATTCAGAATACCCTTTAGTTTCGATATCCTCAATCACTTGACGGACCCGTTCAAGTTGTTCATTTACATCGCTCATGGTTCACCTCCTATCTAAACCAATGCCCAGTATTGCCTATGCCTCCGCCGTAATCTTCGTAGGTTTCGACCTCTTCAGTTTCCTCATAGTCAGCTGGTTCAACTAAATATTTAACACCCGCAATATCTGCTACAGCAGCATTGTAGGTGCATGTATCAAGTAAGTGATTAACAGGATGGCTGGTGAGCGGCTTCCATTGCACCGTTACTGCCCCTGTTTTCACATTCCTAATTTCCTGCTTCTCCTCTGACCGTAAATGATCAGAGTACTCTTGTGGACATTCTTTGTACAAATGAATTGTTCCATCTTCATCTGCCGGTCTTATCATTCGTGCAAATATAAAGTCCTTCCAATAATCAGTGTTTAGCACATACAACTTTAATCCGCCTACGACTCCTTTTTCTAGCGAGGTCATATTGTATGGTGCTGCCATCGTGCTATGATTCGAAGAGCCTTTAACTGGAATACAAACTTCAGGGAATCTAGAACAGAATTGATATACTTCGTCTGTTCTAAAGCCAGAGTCAATACCAGCTTTCATCACCTGTCGAGGTTCACCATATTCTGATGGATATTCTCGGTTAATGATTATCTCTTCTAAATCTTCCCATGTACTTGCTTGTCCATAATCAATTAGATATGACTTAACACCCGGTGCATACGCTCTTACTTCCCACCAGAAGTGATCAAGTTGTACGTCAACTGAAGCGATAAGTAAAACTGCTTTATCCGGCACAACACCACACGGATAATTGGATTGAGTAAATTCCATATTTTGTGTGCTTTTAGTTTTAGAACTTTTCCAAGGTTCGGCTAGCCACGAATTGATGAAGTTCATTAATGTAGCAGGCGTGCCTTTGGAATTCTTAAACTCATAAGCAACGTCTCCGAATGTGACCCACGGCGAATATATCGACGATAAGTGATACGATACCGAGCGGATTTTACTTTGCGATTTGTTTACCGCTCTCCATTCGCCACGTCTTAACATTTCCATTTTGTGCTTATCGTAAATACGTTCGCCGCAATGTTCACATTCGTAGTACGCTGTATCACGTATCATGTCTGCATTATCGTTGTGTTCTTCAGGCCATTTTATCTGCTTAAACTTGAGGGTCTGCGACACACCACAATGCGGGCATGGCACGTAATATTGTCGGCGCTCATTTGCACTCATGAACGCCTGCCAAATATTACCTGACTCGACCGTAGGAGTAGACACCATCACGATTTTTTTATCGACGAACGTTTTTGTACGTTCCGTCGCCAGTTTGATTGGGTCTGCCTCCTTACCTGCAAAGGCGGGGTATTTGTCAATTTCATCAAAGAATAGATATTTGATTGAACGGCTTGAAAGGCTACTCGGGGAGTTCGCTCCCACAAGTACCATGTAATTGCCGTTGTTAAAATCTAACTCCAATAATTTACTGTTCTCATCGAACTTTTCACTAATCGATTTGACAGATTTAATCATTGGTTGTACTCGTTTATCACTGGCAAACTTAGCGATAGTATCTGTTGGATACACCATCATGGTAGGGGAGGATGTTTGGTCCAGTGCATACCCTATCATGTTAAGTTCTGTTTCTGTCTTACCTAGCTGTGCGCCAAAGCAAAGAACTATTTTTTCAATAAGTGGATCAGTGAATCTATCCATTGGTTCTTTGAGATACGGTGTTCGATTTGTCCTCCATCTACCGGGCTCCGCTGATACACTTGTTAGCACTCTGAAGTTATCCGCCCATTCCGAAACCGTATATCGTTCTGGGGGTTTGAACGCTTCAAGTTCTTCAGGAAACCAGTCAACCTTTGGCCTTTGCTTTTCGACTGACTTTGATTTCCGGCGTGTACTCGCCTTTACGCGCGTAGCTTTCGAGGTAGTCTTCGACAACGTCATTCACCACCTTTTCTACATTCGCCCGTTCCTCCGGATCCGTGAATTCACTTGCAATTCGTTTCGCCAATTTAGTAAATGACGATTTCAATTCGAGTACTCGCCCAGACCATTCCTTAGCAACATCTGCACGAGATATGTATTCACCCTCTAATATTTCAAGAAGCTTTTTCTCTCGTGCTGCTTTAGACTCCTTTAAGTCAGCTTCAGCAACTAACTTTCGAGTGGCTGCAGATTGGTCTTTTGCTTTATCCCCTTTTGCATGTCCGAGATACGCGAGCACCTCTCTAAGATTCCACCACCCTGTGGCAGCTTTCGGCATTCCTGATTTATGATGCCTGGAAATAATCTCAGGGGTTACTCGTAGAAGGTCACAAAGCTGAGCACTTGATACGAGTAAATCGCCTGCGGTATTGAATTTGACTCTCGGTTTTGCGTCGGCCATTGTCGACCTCCTTTCTGTCTCTTGACATTCAACTTTCAACAGGAATTTTTCTCCTACACAGAGACACCCATCGCGCGGGGGCGACCAGCGGCGGTTTTTACTCTGGAAAGTACCTTTTTAACTTTTATTCTCATTTAAAAACCGCAATAAGAATATTGAGTTTATAGCCAATATTTATCATGACTAATTGTAATCATTAATACCAACTCATATTAATTACTCATAACTTATACACTATATAGCGATATACTTATCCACAATACAATATACGGTATTGTGGATAAGTAAAAGTTTGACATACCAAGAATATGTGGTATATTGAAGATGAACTTTTGATAAGGTCAGCTCATGGAGGACCACAAGTTTTCGCGAAACTTGTAAACACAAAGAAAACGCTCCGTCGTCATTTGTGCCCCTTGTGCTATCTGAGAAAAAAGCCGTAGTGTAAAAGCTACGGCTTTTTTCTTTTTTCATTATGATTTCATGAGCTCATTATGATATAATTTTATTTGTGCGGGGCCCCGCCATAAAATTTTTATGGAAGGAGGGCTGACCAATGAAAAATCAAAAGTTCAAAAAAGCTGTTGTTTTTCGAGCTTATCGCATTGATAAGAAAACAGGCAAAAAGATTTGGGCGCGTGACTACGGGTACAAAGCTTGGCCAATCCCAGTTTCGGAATTAAAACAGTAATTGCACAGCCTCCGCGGTAAACGCACAAGCATGAACTCGCGATTCATGCAAAAAGAGCCTTATGTAATATAGGGCTCTTTTTATTTTAAAACATCTTTATTCTGTTTATATTTACCACGTTCTTTATGTACCTTCGCTATTTTAGTTTTGATTAAAGAGTGTGATGGTGCATACGATTTACACATATGATCAATATGAATGCCGTTCGCCTTACACCAACCCTTAACATTGTTTAAGCATCGTCTCTTTTCACAATACACATCAGTCAATCGTATTCACCTCGCCTCCTTAAATTTGCATATAAAAAGACCACCTAACCGTTAGATTAAGTGGTCTTTTCGTTTTAGTGTTCTAGGTTTCACTGTGTCGTTGAGAGATAGAGTATTTGTTTTCCTATTAACTCACACTATCATTATAAATTGTCAAGAATGACATGTCTATGACAGTTTTATGACAATTTTGTATTGAGTCCGATCACGCCCCATAGAAGTACAGATAGTTCTTCTATTCCCCTTGCAATATACCTATGGATAGTACGTACATCCGGCTTTTCAGGGAATGATTCAGCAATCTCTTCTAATGTTTCGCCATCAATATAATAACGTCGCACGCATTCACAATACTTAAATTGTTTCTCACTACATTTCTCAGCATAGATGTCTAGCATGTTATTCACATGTCGCATCATTAGTGCGGTTTTTTCTTTACTTTTAACAATGGCATTTACCCTTACTATGCTATTGTCATCGAACATATCAGCTAGCAGTTCGTTGAGCCATATATCCTCGGCTTGTGTCGAATCCGAGATAGCATTGTCTACATACGACTGTAGCTGACTGTAATGCTTTAATAACTTGATCGTATTGTGTCGAAGTTTACGACCTAGTTGAGCATTTTCTTGTTTGGCTAATTCATAGTAAGTTTTGGTTGCCACCTCTGTGGCCAACCTTGTGATTTTCTCAATATCATATTCATTCAAATATGTTTCCCCCTTCACAAATTATTTTATGTTTTAGTCCGAATTTGTTTTTACCAGTGATAAGTAACTAATATTTTAACTTTTAAAAAATACCAACCATATTGTTTTCCCTCTACGTTGCCCAATTACAGGCTCGCAAGGAAGCAAGGTTTTAATTTTATAAAACGAGATTTGTTCCTCATTCCATTTGAATATCAGTGTCCCATTCTTCTTTAAAACTCTCCAGCATTCAGAGAGGCCTTGCTTAATGTCGTCTTTCCAAGTTGTATCTAACCTTCCATATTTTAATTTCAGAAAGGATTTATCTCCTGCCCTTATTAGATGAGGCGGATCAAATACTACTAGATAAAAACTTTCATCTTCAAAAGGAATGTCTCGAAAGTCTGCGATTATATCAGGTTTAACGATTAGCTTTCTACCATCACATAGCCTTGTATTTTCAATTCGATTATCCATGTAAATAGCATCTTCATTTTCTTTGTTAAACCAAAACATTCTGCTACCACAGCATGTATCTAGTATTTTCATTAGTTATCTTTTATGCACACATTTTTAGTTTTGCAATAAACATCAACATATGTCTCATCACGGTCACCATTGTGTGTTACTTCTACATATTCATCAATACCAGAACCACTTACTAATGCTTTCCAGTTTTGTAATGTTTTACAAAACCATACAACATACATGAATTCTAATTCTTCAAATTCATGTCCCATTTCTAATAGTACTTTGCGAGCAGCTTCAATCGCTTTTACTTGTAAGTTACTCATTTATTTATCTCCTTAATTCTTAAAATTATAAAAATATTCCCATATTTTCCGTGATGTGTAAAATTACATAATCTTCCTCATCCTGAATAATCTCATCAGCCATAGTGCCGATAAACTTTCGATTATCGTTTTCTAGCACACCCGCTAACTGCAGTCCATCAAGAATGAACTTTTTAGCAAATGCTACATTGTCAGGATCATGCCTGGTTGAAGAATGCCATTCAAACAGTAGGTCTACTTTCCCATTAATAGGTTGTATCTGTTGTGATAGACATTGTTCTTTAACTTGCTCGGTACATTTCTTCTTCATGGCTGCCGCTGCTATAGTCGAGCCACGTTCGCAGTCAATATACTCATTCAGTGTTGGGAATCGGTCATGAGTTTTCTTCCGAAATCTAAACTGGCATTTCAATATAATTTTCATCGATGCGATTCCCCATTGAATATAGCCACTGCATATTCACCGCGCAGTCGATCATATACTCTTTGGCTATAATTCTTCTCAGTCCAAGCATCACTATAGTTTGTCGTGAGAATGATAGGTTTCATCCGGTTGTAGCGATCAATAATGATGCTTTCAACTTTGGATGGTACCCAATCAGACTTGGAATACTCCGCACCAAAGTCATCGAGCAATAGCAATGGGATATTCCGCAGTTTTTGCTCAAATCTTAGATAAGCCACATTGTCGCCTTTAGACAATGTAAGCATGGTATCTAATAAGTTAGGCATTGAAATCATTAGGCATCCTTTGCCTAACTCCATAGCCTGTTTTAGGATACTCACCGCAATTGATGTCTTGCCGGTACCAGCTGGGCCCCTTAATATGAGGCCCTTGCCAGAATCAAGGTTAACTTTTAAATTGCTGGAATACTTTTTAACCACATCGTAAGCTTCAGCGTTCTCTTTTGGAAAACTACCGTGTTGGCGTAACCAGTCGAAATCCATATCATAATACCGCTTAGGAATTCCAACTGCTGCATAGTTGGTGTTAACGTTAGTTTGAATGACTACTGGTTCATCGTAGACCGGATAAAAGAACTCATTTTTTACCGTGGACTCTTTGATATTCTTTTTCCCAGTCGACGTCTTCGTCCTTTCTCGAATTTTTTCGAGACACGCCTCTAGCATTGCTGTTACATTTGCTTGCTCCAAAATCCTTTTGCACCTCCTGCTTTAGATTTCCTGCCGTGACAGTTTCAACATACTTGATACTATTACCGCCATTATCCGCTGTGGTATTAATAGCAACAATGACTCGTTCTTTGCCATATGATTCAACTAGATCATCTAGCCGTTCTCTAATAGTAGGCGATACAATTCCAATTGATTTCATATACAATTCGTAAATGGGTTTATTTTTTACTTCATCATCTTTAAACATAGATAGAGGATTTTCATCTTCACGCGCGCGCGTATCTCTCTCTATATTATTTTCTTTTCTTTTCTTTTCTTTTATTAGTTGATTTTGTTGAACATGTGTTAAATTTTGTTGAACATGTGTTAAATTTTGTTTTTTTGCTTTTCGAGATTCCGCACTTTTAAGGCCCGCCAACCTACGTTTTTCGCGGATAGTTTCCTCTTTCACTTTTTTAAACTCAAATCTACGAATTAAGCTGGGTGACCAAAAATATTCGTCATCACAGTCCAATAATTCGTAGTCATGAATCAACAAATAAATTAACAAAAATGAACAAAATGAACACATTGAATTTTGTTCCAACACGTGTTGATTTTTGTTGAACACTTGTTGAACACTTGTTAAAATTTGTTCATCATTCATCTTTAATTCATTATCCAAAGCGACGAATGTATATTTTTTTAGTGGCAATTTATAGTCATCTGCTGCGGCTAATTTTTCAATCAATATCCACCACCAGGCATATGAAATCATTCCTAATTCTGAAATCATAGCAGCGATTTTAGGATCATTGCTCGCATTGATGTCATGACTAAAATAGTAGGATTGGTTTTTCGCCATTTATATCACTCTTCACTGTCGTTAAATAAACTATCCTGGGCTCGACGTCCCATAATAAACCTTACGCATTCATCAATTAAGTCTTGAACGGAGATTGCAAATGTAGAGTCTACATATTCAACATTTAACCAACCCGTTTTAAATTTAAATTCGTTAGGGGTGTTCATATCAGACACGATACCTTCAACACCAACCTTGTTAATAAGACCTTCAATGTCGCCATACTTAAATTTGAATGTGTTTACCAAAAATGGGATTTTAAATTCTTCCAGAAATTCGAAGTTCTTCTTCACAATAGACTGCAGTTTGCTGAATGCTTGCAGCAGTTCAGGACGTGGATCATCCTTAGATTTTAGCGTGAATACATCTGTAAGACCTGTGGCAGATGGTTTCTGATACGCAATGCTGATATCGTTATCTGTGATTGCTATTGATTTAATAATCATAAGGGACTCCTTTCTTGTTCTACAATTACTAATTTGCCGGTAGCAGCTTGAACAGCTTTCTTAAATATTTCTGAATCTGAGTTACTATCAGATAAATGTAGTAGCCGTATGTCTTGACACTTAGTTAGGTCCATAGATTTGAGGAATTTAATGACGTTTTCTAGCGAAAAGTGAGATTGAATTAATCGTTCCATTCGTTTTTCATCCAGGTAACCAGCATCTACTTGTTGGTTTAGGATTTCATAGGAATGGTTACATTCAACCATGATGTGATCAACATCTTTAAATGTGTACCTACAATAATAGGTATCGGTAATATATAGCAGTTTCTCTTCACTATCAGAAATTAGAAATCCAATATTAGGAACGTCATGTTCTAACTCAAATGGTAAAATACTAAAATTACCTATTGTAAATTGAACCCTAGGCGTAATATAGATGGCTTTATGATGCCCTGCTACATATAGCGCGTCTGCAGTATCTTTTAGCATATACACGCGGTGACCTAGCTTTAATAGATCATTTACGGCTTTGCTATGGTCTCCGTGTTGATGTGTGAGCAAAGTACCACATAAGTGTAGAAAGTTAAAGCGACAATAGCGTTGAATTTCTTTAAAAGACAACCCTGCATCAAGTAGCAGTTCATCACCATTGGTTGAGGTTTGAATTCGGTAGCAGTTCCCTTTTGAGCTACTACCGAATGCTTGAATACTAATCACAATTAATCACCAAACATATTGACTACTTCGCCAGTTTCCGGATTAACGAATTCACTGGCAGGACCAGGCTCAATGTCAATGGCTTCAGAATTTGCATTATTAGCGATGGTTTCTGCTACATCAGATTGAACATCGATAGTTTCACCTTCAAAATCAGGGGTAAGTTCACCATTATTATCACGAATGACAGCCCCATCGACAGAAATTGCATTAGCCATGCTCTGCATTTCGACTGATAGAATACCATATTTACTTAACAAACGTTTGAGTACTGTTTTGATGGCCATGGCATCAAAGTCTGTTTTCCAAAGGCCAAAACCCCTTTTGTATGTTTGGGAATACTTTATAGCGTGTGCTTCAGCGTCTTCTTTAGACATATATAAATACTTTTCAAAGCCGTTAATGAGTTTGAAATAAGCGATGTAGCCAACTACATTATCACCAGTCCGCTCGCCTAATTCGAACTCGCCAGTAAGTTTGTTATGGTGTTTAATTTCCCCTTCATAAATTTCACTAGCATTAATGGTCTTATATTGACCTGTTCGCATGGCCAACTGGATATATCCCTTATAACCCATTTGAAATTGAGCTTCATTAATTTTCTTTTTACTGTTGTAGAAAGGAACGATATAGGCAAACCCCAAGTTTTGATTAATTGGAAGATCCAAAGTGGCCGCCATCACACCTGCAGTAATAACTGTAGTAGGGTCAGCTTTAGATAAAAGTTCATTATTGTTAGATACAGAAATCAAGCTAGACACAAAGGCCGCTGATTTTTTACCTAAGATTTCATTAAAACGTTTCTTTACCGACTCACTAGACACCATAGTTTTAAGCGATGGTGTTTGAGTTTGTGCTTTTGTTACTTCACCCATTATGTACCTCCTATGCCACGTTTTCACATACAGCGTGGATATCTAAATTAGATAAAATGTTATGAATTTCTAAACGGCCCTTTTGCGTCCATTTAGTGGTGATTTTAGAATCTAAGCGACCATCACTTCTGCAGAATGTAAATGTTTCTGATTTAGTGAAGCCTTTTGACATATGCTGCTTGTAGAGAATCCATTGATTGCCGACTTTACGTTGTAATCCAGCTTCGTGCAAAATCTTATTTAGCTCTTGAGCACTCATGCCGTAGTCAGCGGCAATTTGTGTGATTGTTAAGCAAGATTTGCTTGAAAGGATTTTATCCACGTAATCCTTAACCGGTTTAAATTCTGCTATCTGCTGCTCCTGTTGAGCGACAATAGCTTTGGTAGCATTGTGCGACTCCACCTCGTTGGCGTAAGCTCTAAGAGCTTCAGGCAACGACTTCGGAATATTCATGCTATAAGCACCAGTCTTACGAATTTGAGGGATTACTTCAGATGTAACCCATCGTTTAAATTGTTTCGCCGTTGGTAATTTACTAGATAGTACCAGGGAATATAATCCGCTTTCATTGATCAAAATTGTTTCTTTATTTTGATTGCCATCAAACACCATGGTCTTTGTTCTATCTTCTTCATCAGTATGTCGGTTTACATCTCGACTACCGTTTTGGTACCCGAGAGTATCAGCGACATCTTTTGCAACAAACCATAATTCGTTATCTTTTTCTAAAATACGAACTTGGCCAAATGTATCATTTTTAAAAATCTGTAAATCAGTCATACCTATACCTCCTTAACGACCAATTGTGGTTCTGATTCATCAACGATCAACTTAATTGTTTGACTATTAACTGGAACGAATTCAGTTACTGCTTCGGCATTATCGATGAACACCGGAGCATTAACTTTAAAATAGCTAGTCAATGCGTTAATAATATCTAAACCTACATTAATGCGTGCTGCGTTGTTCATGCTGCGATATGGAACGCCTTTATAAGTAGTTTCGCAACATTCTTCAACATTGCCATTCAACATGACATTAAACATCTTGAATCGTGCTAATTTGAACCTTGCATTAATGCTTTCTTCAAGCATATTTACCTTAGCTTTTACGAATTCATCCATCAGATAAGAAGCTTCATCAAGTTTCATTTTTTCTTCGGATAGTTCAGCTTGCTTTGTCTCGAGTTCAGACACACGTATATCAATACGCTTAATTTCAGCGAACTTATTGAGTTCCTGTTCTAGCTTCATGCGTTCTGTTTTGTTGGCTGATATTTTAATCTCGAGTTCAGCAATTTCTTCCGAGTGATCCGAGTTATCTTCGTCAATCGCCATTTGCAACATAAACTCCTCAGCTTTTAAGCTTGCATACTCGGAATCATCATCAAGGACTGGTGCAGTTAGTTTCTCAAGCTCTTCAGCTATAGTTCCCCTTAAGAGTTCTTTTGCTTTAATAAGAGCCTCTAACGTTTCAATAGGCTCTAAATTAGCATCACGCTTTTTGATGCCTTCAATATCCTGTTCCTTCAGAGCAATAGAGCGTTCAATCTCTTCTAATTGCTTAGACTTTTTGAGATTATGATTCGCTTCTGCCTTAGCATAAGCATCTTGAATTTGCTCTGCAGGGAGTTTTTGACCGCAGGTTGGACAATGATCGTCAATATCCGCAACAAATGTTTCTGCATTAATCTGACTTCGTTGAATAGTTAATTCCTCAATTAAGCCTTGAATAAGATTGATTGTTGTTGTGGATTCATCTATACGGCGTTTTGTATCCTCAATCTTAGCGGTTAAACGATTAATTTCAGCTAAAACAGAACCATATTCATTAGATTTTATTACAAGTTGTTTTTTTTGGTCCATTTGCAATTCGGTTTCACGAGCCATAATCTTACGTTGGACTGTTTTTAATTCAGCACGTTTATCAACGAGAGAGTGACCATTCTGCAATAAGGCTTTGTCATTTTCTAATTTTTCGATATCTGCATTCAATGTATCGATGTTAATTCGTAGCACTTCCGGATTAGCAGTCACTTCAGGCTTACCTCGTAAGGCTTCATCTATACGAACTGGCAGCATATCCAATTCTTTATTGATAGTGGCCTTTTTAGACGCAACCACTTTTCGATGATCGTCAACACTATGACCAGATAAGATATCTGTTAAAATTTTTAATTCATCATGGCTTGCGATAACATCTTCATCTGAGATATCGCCACACATCTCAAGTAATAACTTACGGCGATTTTGCCAAGAATACGTTTCATTGAAATATAGAGGATTAGTGATTAGTTTGAAGATGCTTTCATCGACAAGAGAACTAACCATTTCTTTGTATTCTTTTTCTTTTTTAGGGACCCCATCAACAAAATAATCTGTCGTATGACCTGTCAAGGTGACTTCGCCACCACGAGGAGATGAGTACTTTTCGCGATAGACACGTTTGAGTTCAACAGTTCCGCCTTCATCTAATGTAAATGTGCCTGTTACTTCGTGATTGACTTTATGGATGGGTTCTCCACCATCCAATGTCTTAATTTCGAAATCAGCTCTATCTAGGCTATCTTTCCCGAACAGCAACCAACACACAGAGTCAAATACAGTCGTTTTACCGGTAGCATTATCGCCACGGATTACGACATCGCCATTAATATTTATGGCAAAGGACTTTAGCCCTTTAAAATTTAGTAATTCTAATTTTGTGAGTTTCATATCATTCTCCTATACAACAGTGGCATCCACATCAATAGTGTGTGGCTCAATCTTTAATTGATTAGCCCATTGCATTACCGTCGAATTAATCTGAGCATTCTTTTTAAGCTTTTCATTAGCAAATAGCTTAGCCTGCACTAAGTCGAACATTTGACGACCTTTCTTCTTACCCTTATTGGCCAATTCTAGGCACGCAATTGGCTTCATAGCATCGTCGGTAACTAACACTATTGCGGTAGTCCCTTTCATAACCCTATCTCGGTATGATCCAACGCAATTTTTTAACCGTTTACCAGCAGTCATCAAATCAGCTGCAGTCTTAGGGACCATAAAGTGCATTCCGTTTACATCAGCTTGTAGCTGAGGAACCTCTGGAAGTATTACGTCACCGTATTCTTGCTTGTTGTAAACATTAACTACAACATCATGGAAGTCTTTTAACTTGCAGTCAGCATTCCAAACTTGAGTTATATATTTGCCTTCAATTTGGCTGTACATGTTAACAATATCCCTGATGTCTGATGCAGTGACATTTAACAAATACCGCAATAAATTTCGTTCTCCATATCGCTTGGAAAGACCAATCCACATATTAAAGATTTTTTGAGACCTAACACCCATCTGCTCATTCAAATGAGCAGCATCTACTATTTTCGCAGATACATCATCGAATCCTTTATCTCGATTAAGAGTCAATATAGTTCTTCGATTATTTTCATCCTTAAAAACATTCAACATATCTGACAATCTAACAATCACAGGGTCATTAACCATCTTGTTACGTAACAATTTACTATCAGGCGCTCGGTGGTAAATCCGTAACGCTTCAAGAAAACCTATACCCTTTTTAGTCATAGTTAATATCGATTCATCAAAAGGAAGATCTCTTACGTAACCAATCCAATAACATGAACTCCATTTAATTTTGCTTTTAATTATTTTAGTGATAGCAGGCATGTCAGGGGCTCTGAGTTTTAAGATCATATTAATCAGCATAGAAAACCCATATCCGCCATATTCACTAATCGAGTGCGGAATATAAACATCTTTTACTTTATATCCACACTGTTCTGTTAAGCGCTTTTCAAATATTAGGCGCAGGCTTTTGAAGAGTTTGGCCAAATGTTCTTTATTAACTCCATGTACTGCATACGATTTCCCTATGTATTTTAAAATTGGCATAATCGGATTATTAGAATCACGAATATAATCGACTGTAAGTTCATGTTTTCTCTTATCTTCATCGATATAAAAAGCTTTTCTGGCTTTGAAATCAAAACGCAAAACTTCTTTATAAGAGCCATCTTCAGACGTTCCATCCCAAAACAACTGGATACCTTTATATTTAATACGAAGATCGAGAAAGTCTTTGCAATTAATGACCTCAAAAAACATTTCTTTAGGAAATAATTCCTCGTCATCACATGTTAATATCACTTTGTGTACATATGGTTCGGAGCGAGTCCCACAATTAGGGCAAACATAATATTTCGCACCTGTATAATATCCGCAGCCCATGCTATATTTGCGGTTCCATGTGCCACCAAATGTGTGATTGCAATCGCAATGGTGAATTGTTGTGTAAGCAGCATCATAATGTTTTTCAATTATGATGCTATCGAACATTTTACGGATGTATAAACTTGACACAGTTTCCACAGAACGCCACCGCCTTAATCGCCAAACATAGCAAAGAGGTCAGCATTTTCTTCTACACTAGACTCAACCACTGACTGTGTTTCATCTGTAGCTGGTTGGCTATAAACTGGTGCAGGTTCTTTGGCTGTTTTAGTTTTACGGGTACGCTTTGGCTTTTCTTCCTTTGTAGCATCTTCCGTTTTATCCTTAGGAGTAGCTGACTTAGGAGGCTCGACCACATCAAAGGCTTTTACAATCGCATTGGACGCTTTCATGACATCCTCTGTATATGCGATACCCGCCTGGTACTCTTCAGCGTTACCCGGGTCCATTTCAATTGCTTTATGTAATATATCTAACGACTTCTTACATAGATCTGCTTGGCTTTTAAATTGTTGTTTAGCCATATTTAAGCCTCCTTCTCTGCCATGATGGATTTTAAATCGGTGATAAGATCATCCGTTAAAGACTCGCTAGACGGACGAGTGACCCCGTGCTTGCTAAAAATTGCAAGTGCTTTTTTTGCTTTTACCCCATCTTCGCCCATCCATTCACGGAATTCCTTATAAAAGGCTTTTTTATCTACAGGTTCGGTAACAACATCTAACTCTGCATCTTGTTGAGGGGTTTCTACTGGCTCCGGTTCCTCGGCTTTTGTTGCTTCAGTAGGTTCAGGTTCTGCTACAGGTTCCATTTTTTTTGCTTTTATTGGGTTACCTTCGAGGTCTGTCACATGAATGTCTTGTTCTTGCTCCTCTTTAGCAACTTTATTTGGTGTTTCTTCTTCCGCTTCAGCTTTTCTGATTTTTACAACTTTAGGATTGACTTTAGACGTTACCACATCTACATCGATAGTTTCACAAACTGTTGCTGTAGGCGCTTTGCTGTCATGGCAACTGCCGCAGCATTGATGGTTTAAAATTTCATTCCATTCTGCGATTTTAAGTGCAAGATCCTCTGTGTCATTAAATTTAATTGTTAAGATATTTTGATTTTCCATGATTATTTCTCCTTAAAATTTAAACAGTAATTCATCATCCACTAATTTTCCTTCAACAATTTTAGGGATTCCAATTTCCTGGAGTTTACGAATTACGCTACGACTTTTGGATATATAAATAGTATTTCTTTCAATTTGTACTGCTGTTGGTTTAATTACATATGGCTCTGTTGCAAGCGCAGGCGCCACACAAATGACTTTGTTGTTAATATCTATACCCACCTTGAAATATTCAGGGCCTTTTAACTTTCTGTAAGCCGGCATCGAAAGCTTGATATAGCTATTTGTAGTAACTATAGCTACCTTTTGTAATGATTCGTGTTTGCCCCTGTTATCTGCAAAGAAATTAAAGTCAAATGCATTTACAGTGGCTTTATGTTTTATTGCTTTTATTTCAGGCATTTTATCTCCTTATCTGGTATAATTTACATAGGATATTTTTTATCTGTGCTCGTTACTCATTGCCGTGAGTGCGAGCATTTTTACTTTTACGGCGAATATGTTCATCGTGACAATGTTTGCATACTCTAATTGCCTTACGATTTATCTCGTCATAAATGTAGTTATGAGTGTGTGGAATTAACCTAACTCCACATTTAGTACATGTTCGAATCGGACGTCTCATCGTATTAGTACCCAAACTAGACCGCCGTAAAACATAATGCAAGCGGCCATCACAAAGAGAATAAATAACACGCAAATCACATCAATATAATTCATATTTCATCTCCTATTTGTAATATGGATTGCGGCAGTATTCGCCGCTTTTTCTTACTTGCAGGATGTACGTGACATCTTCGAGGTCTTCAGCGTCTACTTCCGCCATATCCTTTTTGTAACCATACATTGATATAGCCAAACCTATGATTGATTGAATGAGAAATTGCATGTATCCTATTTGGTCAAGTTCCAATGCCCCCATAGAGCCTGCGATAAGGAAAGTACCTAATAACATGTAAATCATTATTTTTCATCCTCCTCAATTCGTTCAGCTATGATCTTATCTACCGTAACGATAATGCGAACTCCTGCAGCGCCATAAGCACTCATCATGGTTTGCAAGCTATAGATGGCGTTCATAACGTCCCCACTGATTTGATTTAAGATGCGCTCGGATTCGATCGCTTTTAGATGTGCGACCATTGCTGTTTCGTTTACTGGAATAGCTTTCATAATTTCATTTCTCCTATAACATCATCATTGATAAAATAGATGCTACTGCAGCAGTAGCAAAGCTTAAATACATTCCTGCGTCAATCCATGTCATGATTAATTCCTCCTAATGAATTCCTGCGGATTTAAACTCCGCTAAGCCTTTAAAATACCCAGGAACGTGTCTGAATCCAGAATGATACATGGTCGATACCTGACAGTTTGACATATTGGCATTTTTAACATACTTGATGGCCTTCCGAATGGCGTTGTCAATTAATCGAGTTTTTAAGTTAGAAAATCCCCAATTTGAGGTGCCCAACTCTTCAAGCTCCATCAGCGCCCATCGTTTTGTATTACATTTTCTGTCAAGGCTATACTGAAATCCACCTACGATTCCTTTAATTACGGATATTGTGTAATGATAGGATGTGTTACTCCAGTTCATGATTTATCCTCCCTATTGAATATGTGCAGCTTTAAATTCTGCATTGATAATTTTTAAGTCCCAACCCAAGGCATTCATTAGGTACGTCTTAAAGCCTTCTTTGTCGATGACAAAGGCTCTTGACTTCTTGCCCGGTGACTGCCAAGCGTAGGCAAATGGGAATTTACCTATTGCAATTCCTTCACGAACTGCGGTCAAACTAATTCCGAGCACTGCTGCCATCTGAGAAACAGATATTATTTTTTTTATCATTTATTAACCTCCTTTTATAATCCAATACGATATTTCGTATTACTCGGTAAAAAAAAGAACTTCAAGAGGAATGTCAGACCCCATAAGATTTTTTATCCGTACGCATTCATCATAAGTTAATGGATACTTTCCGTTTAACTTATCCAGAATGGTTGCGTATCGAATTTTCAGCTTATCCGCTAGTACTTTTCGACTCCAACCTAGTCTTGCGAGCTCGGCATTTAGATTTGGATACATATATTCACCTCCCTTTACCACCTCTAGAAATACGATATTTCAATAGTCTTAATTCGAAATATCGTATTTCTTATGTCATTATCTTAATACGATATTTCGAATTTGTCCAGTTTAAGCTTGTTAATGATTTGTTAATGAGTTTTTTAATTACGAAATATCGTATTTAAATGTTGATATTTCGTAATTAATATATTACTATATATGTGAGAGGGCTTTATGAATAGAGGTGATCACTATGACGAGAGAACAGTTTTTAAAAGAAAAAATATTAGAAATAGATACAATTAAAGGATTTGCCACTAGAATTGACATGCCTTATACAACGTTATATTCAATTTTGAATAACGTAGGCGGCGCATCTATAGATAACGTGTTAAAAATTTGTAAGGGATTAAATATTCCTGCGTCTATATTAGAAGAATTTGATAGCCAAAATACTTTTAATTATGACGAAGAATTAATATCTTTACAAAGGAATTACAAAGGTTTAGGTAAAGCTGAAAGGCAACAGTTAAATGACTTTATTAATTTTTTAAAGTCAAAACATGATTCGAATATGCCAGAGGATGATGATCTTGACTAATAATCTTGTAAGCACGATAAAAGAGGCACATAATACACGTAAGTTAATAGGTGATGATATTAAACTAACGCCTAGAATGATAATTGAATATTTAATAAAACAAAAGGGCGTCTGTGTTAAAACCTATAAACAAGGTGCGCAAGCTCTCGGAGTATCCCCTTTAATAATTGGGATGTATACACAGTCATCCGATGCAGCAACTTTATATTTACCTAAAACAGATAATTTGTATATATTATATGATTCAGAAATCAAGACAAAAGAGCGTAAATTATGGAGTATTTGTCATGAAGCTGGACACATAATCAGAGGTCATCATTTACAGAAACTGAACAACCCAGATTTAATCAAATCTCCTATTTTAGAGTTAGAGGCAAACACATTCGCTAGGGAGCTATTGGCGCCGGCCACTTTAGTATATGGCTTTATTTCTAGGTATAAAACAGAGGGCCCTAATATTGAAGATTTTTACTTTGCTTATAGATATGTTTTTGGATTAAGCAAGTCAGCTTCTGCATTATCTGCAAATATACTTTCACACGAAGGTTATCAGATTGAAAACGATTTATCTCTAATTCAACAGTATGGTGCCAAGCTAAATAAACTATTTCCTTATATTAGTACGCGAAGAGATTACCATTATTTGGTATCAGCTATGTGCAAAACGGAATACGACCACGTTAAGAGGGCTTACGACTTAAATAAGCCTTTTAGGGAAAGTCTATTTGGTCGTTCTGTGTTTTAGATTTAAGGAGAGACAAGTATGAATAAAAGGGTGTTATTAACAGCTATTGTAGGGGTAATTATGGCTGTATTTGTAGGTTACGTAATAACTGACTACCACCAAAATACATCTAATCGAGCGGAGTATTCCGCATCAGAAGACGCTCGCAAAGCTCAAGAGGCAAAAGACAAAGAAGCCGAATTGACGAAAAAAGCTAATGCCGAAAAGGAAATATATACGATTCTAAACAACACGAACTTTGAGTATGATCAAGTAGACAGGGAATATAAATTCTACAGCTCTAATCAAAGATCGATACAACCCAGTAATTCTGTATCATGGGTTGCTTTCGTAGACTCCTCTGGCCATTTAGTAGGGCCTTTTATCAAATTTGTCACTTTTGCCCCATTAGATATGTCTACAAATTGGATATTCTGGGATAAATTAACCTTCTCCAGTTCTGCAGGTAAGTTTGATTACACGATGCGTGGCGTCATCGCCGGGCAAAGTGGCGGGGGTAAGAATATCAGACTAGATGATTCTGGAACTTATGAGTATGCCCTACTAACAATCCCTGAAATAGATGAAGGTCTGCGCATCTTAACACAAGGCAGCAATCCAATAATCAGATACAGAGGCTCCCAATATTATAAGGACTACACCCTATCTGCTGAAGAAGTCGAACAGCTAAAAACTGCACTAACCTTATATGAACTCGGAGATATTGTTGATGATAACTTAGATGTAAATAAGCTATCTAAATAAAAAATACCCCTATCACACGATAGGGGTATTTTAGGAGGTATGAAATTATGGCCATGAAACGTGCCAACGGTACAGGCACCGTATATAAGATGAAACATAAGGCCCTACGTAAGCCATATCGAGCCGTGGTGACCCTTGGATATAATTCTGAGGGTAAACCCTTGCGTAAATCAATAGGCACCTTTGCAACGCAAAAAGAAGCGTATAATGCATTATCGGCTTATGATGCTAATGCTCCTCAATATGAAGTCAAGGATACTACCTTTGGCCAATGCTGGGAATGGATGATTGAAGATAAGACTAGACTGGGAGTTAACCTTGCAAAAAGTGGCTATGTTTACAACAAGCCGAAAGTAGAACATTTGATGAGGGTTCCTATCAAGGATATACGATTAACCCACCTACAGGATATTATTGATAGATATAGTGACATGAGCCGCACAGCGTTATCACAAATCAAGACCGTACTGAAATCTACTTTTGACGTAGCGATAAAAAACGATATAGTAGATAAGAATTATGCCTCTCTCGTTACCTTGCCTGCTAAGCCTAAATCAGATATGCACAAACCGTTTACCCCGGCCGAAATTTATAAGCTATGGAAATTGTCGGATACAGACCGGAATGCACGAGTATTATTAACGTGCGTATATACAGGTATGCGGCCAGGTGAAATTCAGAAAATCAAATTAAAAGATGTTCACATCAAGGAACACTATATGATTGGTGGAATAAAAACCGAAGCCGGCAAGAACCGCATCATACCGATAGCGGACTGTATCATGCCTTTTATAAAAGAATGGTACCGCAAAAGCAGCTTTGAGCGAGGTGAATACCTTATGCCAAGCGATATTCCTAAAAATCTAAGGCCCGCATTGAGCGTGTATTTGAACCGTAAATTCGATGATCACCGGCCACACGATGCTAGACATACCTGTGCTACATTACTGATTCATATCGGTGTGGCGGAGTCTACGGTTAAGACAATATTGGGGCATAGACATTCCGACGTGACTAACCAGGTGTATGTACACAGGGATGCTACCGTGTTAGTAGACGCGGTAAATAAATTACCGTCTCGAGATGAATTATTACGAGATGAGTTTCAGGCGTTAACCTATGCTAGAGGTTGAGCAACGGTTGAGCAACCGTATCAGTTTTATCTAATTTTAGACAATTTCAAAAATTAAAAAGCCAGTAAACGCCTATGTTTACTGGCTTTTTAACACTGCATTTTTTGTATTGCACACAGCATAT
>OLGE01000617.1_pt1 | contig 40956 bp, 39 predicted proteins | sample 1605151 | NCBI WGS metagenome assembly OLGE01 (sample SAMEA3888912, study PRJEB22519) | human gut metagenome | biome: human gut; feature: human-associated habitat; material: faeces | place: Denmark | collected 2010
GAAGGGGGAAGCAAGACGTTACGTAGCTAACGATTTCCTTAACTTAACAGCATTACCCTAGAGGGGAAGGCTAAGTATACTTAGCGGCGCTTCTATATTTTTATGTGCCGCACCACAACTTTGAACCCTGAACCTTAAACCCATTGAACCAATACAACCACAAACCTGTAACCCCATTTATTTTAGGAGTATCAAATGAACCGTGTAACTATCGATCCCGTATGGCTGATGCATATCCAGAAGCCGGCCCGCTACATTGGCGGAGAGTGGAACAGTGTGGTGAAAAACCACGATGAGATCCCGGTGAAGGTGGCGCTGGCATTCCCTGATGTCTACGAAGTCGCCATGAGCCATCTGGGACTCAAGATCATCTACAGTGTCTTGAATGCCAGAGAGGATGCGCTGGCAGAGCGTGTATATGCGCCATGGGTGGACATGGAAGCGATGATGAGAGAGAAGCATATCCCTCTCTTTTCGCTGGAAAATAAATGCCCGGTCAAGGACTTCGATGTACTTGGCTTCACCATGCCGTATGAAATGTGCTACACGAATATCCTGAACATGATCGACATGGCAGGCATTCCTGTCTGGGCAAAGGACCGCAGCGACGAGGATCCCCTCGTCGTCGCCGGCGGTCCCTGTGTGTACAATGCAGAGCCGGTCGCTGATTTCTTCGACGTCTTCTTCATCGGAGAATCCGAAGAAGCCATCGGAGAGATGGTGGATATCGTGAAAGCATGGAAAGCGGAAGGGAAGCCCGGCGGCCGCAAAGAGGCGATCCGCCGTCTCGCTCAGATCGATGGCTGCTATGCGCCGTCCCTCTATGAGGTCTCTTACTATGAGAATGGCGTCTTCCGCAGCATCCGTCCCATCGACGAAGCGGCCCAGTTCCCTGTGAAGAAGCGTGTCATCCGTGATGTCGACCATGTCCACATCGATGACAAGCCGATCCTCCCGCATATCGAGATCGTGCATGATCGTGCCGTCTTGGAAATGTTCCGCGGATGCAGCCGCGGATGCCGTTTCTGCCAGGCGGGGATGATCTACCGCCCTGTGCGCGAGAAGAGCGAAGAGAGACTGCAGGAGATCGCAGATACCCTGATCAAGAATACGGGCTATAATGAGATTTCCCTCATGTCCCTCTCTTCGGCGGACTACTCCTGCCTGCCCGAGCTCGTCGATCACCTCTTGGAAAATTTCAAAGACAAGCGCGTGAGCGTCAGTCTCCCGTCACTGCGTGTCGACAGCTTCTCCATCGACATCGCGAAAAAGATCCAGCAGGTCCGAAAGAGCGGTCTCACGCTGGCACCGGAAGCCGGTACGCAGCGCATGCGCGATGTCATCAATAAGGGTGTCACGGAGGAAGACATCATGGGCGCCTGTGCGAATGCCTTCAAAAATGGCTGGAAAAAGGTGAAGCTCTACTTCATGATGGGCCTTCCGACGGAAACGGATGAAGATCTGAAGGGTATCGCCGATCTGGCGAACCGCATCCACGAGCTCTATCACGAGATCAAGGGACGCTATGACCTGCGCATCACCGTCAGCGTCTCGAGCTTCGTCCCGAAGCCTTTCACCCCTTTCCAGTGGATGCCGCAGTGCAGCGTAGAGGAGATCGAGCGCAAACAGCAATACCTGAAGAGCCTTTTCACAAACCGCCATATCAAGTACGCCTATCATGATGCCAAGACAGGCTATATCGAAGCCGTCCTCGCTCGCGGCGACCGCAAGCTCTCTTCTGCCATCTACACCGCATGGAAGAAAGGCTGCACCTATGACAGCTGGACGGAATTTTTCCACTTCGACGTCTGGATGGACAGCTTCCGGGAATGCGGTATCGATCCCGACGAGTACGCAGCGCGCATTCGTGATTTCTACGAATGCGAACCATGGGATCATATCGACAGCGGTGTCACGAAGGATTACCTCCTGAAAGAATGGCGCATGGCCGAGAAGGGAATCCTAACCCATGACTGCCGCCACCAGGCCTGCAATGGCTGTGGTGTCTGCCCGATCCTCGATGTGAATCTCCTCGACCATAAGGTAGAAAGCAAGGAGCCGAAGCGTGTCTTCACGTATCGTCAGCCGAAGGCGGGGAAGTAGCTGTTTAGTGGCTAGGGATTAATAGCTGGTAGCTAGTAGCTAGGGATTAGGAATTAGGAATTTTCCCCCTTACCATTTCTCCATACTATCGGTTTATGAAATCGACACGAAAGCGAGGTCCATCGGGCTTCGCTTTTTACGTGTTATATTTTTCACGATCTGTTTTGGGCAAACAAAAACCGTCATGACCATTTCCGATCATGACGGTTTTCTTTTGGGATCGGGTATAGCGGAGTAGCGGGAAATGTGAGGCAAACTTCCTAATCCCTAGCTACTAATCCCTAGCTACTAGTCACCAGTTACCAAGACTCAGAACATATTCAGGATGCCCTTGAAGCCATAGTAATTGGTTGGCAGAAAAGCATCCACATACTTGGATACACCGATAGGCTCCGGTGCGGTGAGGAAGAGAAGGAAGAGGCCGAGGACGGTGAAGCCGATCGCGATGAGGCTTGCCTTGCCCTTGCCGGACATTTCATAGTAGCCAAAGAGACGCAGGCCGAGTGCGCCGAAGAAGGTGATGCACATGCCGGAGAGGGAGAAGACACCGAAGAGGATATTCGCCATCAGGAAGCCGACATAGAAGACCGGCAGGAAAATGAAAGGCAGATTGTATGCGATGCGGGTCGGGTTCACGCTGCGGCGCATATCATCCATCCAGTCCGCCATATCGAAGCCGAAGAGACCGAGCGGGATGAAGGAGAGGAGAATGACTGTATCCCAGATACCGGAAAGTCTGTCGCGGTCCTGACCCAGCCACCATACGAAGCCGCAGAGGAAAAGGCCGACAGCGCCGCCCAGTGCATAGTACCAGGCAGCGGGGATGAATTTGACTGCGATCATGGAGATCGTGGTCAGGAGAGAACCGATCACGATGTACTTGGTGAGTTCCCCCTTCGAGAGCTGTCTGTCCTCCGGGATCTCCGCCTTGATCTGCGCGAGGATCTCCACCATGAAGAGCAGGAGGAAGATCGCCAGCGCTGCGAATGGATACAGGAAGAGAGAGATCACGATTAGCAGGACAGGGAGAAAGACACGCATCCCTTTGAAGACCTGCAGTTTCTTGAAATTCAGCTTACGCTTCTGGGTGTAAATGGTGAGGCGCATGAAGACCAGGTACGTCAGCATAATGCCTACCGTTTCCATCGGTTCACTTCCCATGTAGAGCAGCGCACAGAAAACGAGCATTGCCATATTCGCTCCGGTAAAGCGGCAGATCAGCGTACTGAAAATGCCAATGTTCAAAAAGGCCACTACGGCGTCAACAAAATTCAAAACATCCATCTCCTTAATAAAAAATAGAATTATCTTTTCTAGTATATATGGTACGCGGGTTTTACGCAAGGAAATATGGTGGCAAAGTGGGGCGGGGGTCGGGATGCGGCGCTCCCTTCTTTCTATGAAACGCCGAAGCCCCAAGTCGTATGGAGTACGGTGTTTCCCATTGCCCGCTCCCCCCCACATCCTTTTTTGACCGCGAACGAAAAAGATTTCTCGCATTCGCTCGAAATGACGACGCGGGGGAAGAATTACACTCCCTCCTTCCTTTGGAAGGAGGTGCCCCGAAGGGGCGGAGGTTGGCATCGCAGCGGGATGAAAGTCGTGTGGGGTGAGCATTGTCTCGTATCGTCATCCCGAGCGGAGCCGAGGGATCTTTTTCGTTTGCCATTTTCTTTTTCATGCGTGAATCAGTTTGCATGAAACACCGTGATCCCGATTCGCAGGGAGCATGGTGTTTCCCATTGCCCACTCCCCCACATCCTTTCTTGACCGCGAACGGAAAAGATTTCTCGCTTTCGCTCGAAATGACGATATGGGGAAAGCGGTATTCTCCTTTCTCATCCCTAGTCCCTAGCCACTAGTTCCTAATCCCTAGTCACCAGCCGCTAGCCACGCATCCCTCTTGCGTCATCTGTTATAATAGAGACGTAGAAATATATCTCTTCAGGGCGGGGCGGAATTCCCCACCGGTGGTAAAGATCTTCTGAGCCCACGAGCTGCAGATGTCCTGCAGTAGATCTGGTGAGAACCCAGAGCCGACGGTTAGAGTCCGGATGAAAGAAGAGTGGTAGACTTTTTGGCTGTCCACCTCCCTGAAGGAAAGGAAGGTGGATTTTTTGCGTATCGATGAAGACAGAAAATTCATGAGCCGTGCGCTGGAGCTAGCGGTGCGCGGCATGGGACATACCCGTCCGAATCCGATGGTCGGGGCGGTGCTTGTGAAAGATGGCCGCATCATCGGCGAGGGCTGGCATGAAGTATATGGCGGGCCGCATGCGGAAGTGAACTGCTTCGCTCACGCGACAGAAGATCCGAAGGGGGCGACGCTCTATGTGACGCTTGAGCCTTGCTCGCACTATGGGAAGACGCCGCCGTGCGCTGACCTCGTGGTGGAAAAAGGCGTCGACCGCGTGGTCGTCGCGATGGAGGATCCGAATCCTCTCGTCGCCGGCAAGGGGATCCGCAAGCTGAAAGAAGCGGGGATCTTTGTGACGGTCGGTATCATGGAAGAGGAAGCGAAGAAGCTGAATGAAGTCTTCCTGAAATATATCACGCAGCACAAGCCCTTCGTCCTCTACAAAGCAGCGATGTCTCTGGATGGCAAGACGGCCTGCCACACGGGGGACTCCCAGTGGATTTCCTGTGAAGACTCACGGGAAGAAGTACATGTCCTGCGCGGCTGCTACAAGGGCATCATGGTCGGCGCGGGGACGATCCTTGCGGACAATCCGCAGCTCACTGCCCGCACAGAGGGGATGATCGACCCCGTGCGTATCATCGTGGATGGACATCTTTCGGTGCCGCTCAAAGCGAAGGTTTTCCACGAAGAAGGGGAGAATATCATCCTCACCACGACGGCCTCGGATGAGGGAAAGCGCAAAGCGCTCTCGGATATGGGCGTCGATATCATCATGACGGACGGCGAAGAGAACGGCAGTGTCGATCTCGAGGCCGCCATGACGGGGCTCGCACTGAAAGGCATCGACAGCATCCTCTTAGAGGGCGGCGCGACGCTCGCCGCGTCGGCCTTTGATGCCGGTATCGTCGACAAGGTACGCATCTATACCGCGCCGATGATCATTGGCGGCGTCTCTGCGCCCGGGCTCATCGGCGGCGAGGGCGCACCGACCATTCCGAAGGCCATCCGTCTCCGTGACATCCAGACGCAGATGACGGGGAAGGATCTCGTCATCGAAGCGTATGTAGAAAAAGAAGCCAAAGAAGAAAAGGCAGAGTCCACGCGCCCGACGGACGTCGACCTGCTGAAGAGAGAGGAAGAGCCATGTTCACAGGGATCGTAGAGGAAATCGGGACGCTTCGCAGGATGAAACCCACAGCATCTTCCTGCACGCTCACCATTTCTTGTGAAAAAGTCCTCGAGGGGACGAAGCTCGGCGACAGCATCGCCGTGAACGGTACCTGCCTCACCGTGACGCGGATGGATACGCACTCTTTCGACTGCGACGTCACGCCGGAGACGCTTTCCCGCACGTCGTTTTCCATGGTGCGCGTCGGATCGCCCCTGAATCTCGAGCGTGCGCTCCGTCTCTCGGATCGCTTGGGTGGTCACATCGTGCTCGGCCATGTCGATACCACGGGACGCCTGATCTCCTTCATCAAAGAAGGAAATGCGGTCAATATCACCATCTCCGTCGAGCAGAAATGGATGAAATACATCGTAGAAAAAGGCTCCGTCGCTATCGACGGCGTGAGCCTCACGGTCGCGAAGCGGGGGAAAGACCGCTTCACGATCGCCCTCATCCCACATACGGGGGAGAAGACCATCCTTCTCGGGAAGCACCCGGGAGACCCGGTGAATGTCGAGTGCGACTACCTGGGAAAATATGTGGAGCAGCTCATGAAAAAGGACACGGAAGAAGGTCTCACCATGAGCATGCTTGAGACACTTTCTGGAGGAAACTATGGAATTTAAATTTGACCCGATTGAAGATATTTTAGAAGAGATCAGAGAGGGACACATCGTCATCATGCAGGACGCCGAGTCCCGCGAAAACGAAGGCGACTACATCTGTGCCGCAGAATTCGCCACGCCTGAGAATGTGAATCGCATGGCGTCCGAAGCGAAGGGCGTCATCTGCATGCCGATGTCCGAGGAGATCGCAGAATCCCTGTACCTCGGACCGATGATCCGTCACAATACGGACAATCACCAGACCGCCTTTTTAGAGTCCATCGACTACAAAGACTCCGGCACCGGCGTCTCTGCCGCTGCCCGCTCCATGACAGCCTTGGAAGCCATCAAAGACGGCGCGAAGCCGGAAGATTTCCGCCGCCCGGGACATCTCTTCCCGCTGAAAGCACGCCGCTGGGGCGTCCTCGAACGGCAGGGCCATACCGAAGCGACCGTCGACCTCGCCCGCCTTGCGGGGCTCAAGCCCGCCGGCCTGTGCTGTGAGATCATGAATGAAGACGGTACCATGGCCCGCCGCGAAGACCTCTTCCGCCTCGCAAAGGAAAAAGGCCTCAAGATCGGCAACATTCAGGAGCTTATCGAATACAGGAAAAAGCATGAGATCTTCGTCGAACGCATCACCGCCGCCAAACTCCCGACCAAGTACGGCGACTTTGAGATCTACGGCTTCGTGAACCGCATGAATGGCGAGCACCACGTTGCCCTCACCATGGGGAAGGTCGATGACGGATCTCCCGTCCTCTGCCGCATCCACTCCGAATGCCTTACCGGTGACTGCTTCGGGTCGCTCCGCTGCGACTGCGGACAGCAGCTCTCCGCAGCCATGCGCCAGATCGCTAAAGAAGGCCGCGGCGTCCTCGTCTACCTGCGTCAGGAAGGCCGCGGCATCGGCCTCATCAATAAGATCCGCGCCTATGCCCTGCAGGATGAAGGCTATGACACCGTCGAAGCGAATCTCAAGCTCGGCTTCGCTGTCGACCTTCGCGAGTACATGACCGGTGCGCAGATCCTTAGAAATCTCGGTGCGACACATATCCGCCTCCTGACAAACAACCCGCAGAAGATCGACGACGTCAGCGAGTACGGCATCACCATCACCGAGCGCGTCCCCATCGAGATCGCGCCCACCAGAGAAGACGAATTCTACCTCAAGACCAAGCAGGAAAAAATGGGCCACATGCTGAAGCTCGACCAGGACATCATAGAACCGAAGGCATAGGATTTTAGTGGCTAGAGACTGGTGACTGAAATGCCAGTTTCGAGGATTTCAGTTTACAAGAATCGGTGCATCGGCCATATATTCGCGGCGTAGCCGCCACAACAACCCCGAACCCTGAACCTTGAACCTTGAACCCTAGACTTTACCATTTAAAAAATATGTTACATATTAACCAAAGGAGACTTCCTCATGAATATCATTTCCGGACTTTTCAATGAAAGCGACATCCGTGTCGGCATTATCGCTTCCCGTTTCAATGAAGTCATCGTTTCCAAACTTATCGACGGCGCAGCTGATGGTCTCGCCCGTCACGGCGTCGATATGGACAAAGTCGATCTCGCCTGGGTGCCGGGCGCCTTTGAGATCCCGCTCGCAGCGAAGAAAATGGCAGAAAGCGGTAAATACGATGCCGTCATCTGCCTGGGCGCTGTCATCCGCGGCGAGACCGATCACTACGAGCACGTAGCGACCGAAGTCACGAAAGGCGTCGCTATGGCTTCCCTCTCCAGTGGTATCCCCGTCCTCTACGGTGTCCTCACCACCGATACCATCGAGCAGGCCATCAACCGCGCCGGCCTCAAGTCCGGCAACAAAGGCTTCGAATGTGCGATGGATGCACTCGAAATGGCGAGCCTTTTCAAAAAGCTGGAAAAATAAAAATCATAGAAAGGCAGCCTGTCGGTTTTCATCGGCAGACTGCTTTTCTATTGCCTGTTTTCCTCATACAGATACAAAATATGATGAGAGAATGTTTCTTTTCTGCTTGTATATTGCGGAATTTCTCTTCGCTTTTTCTCTATTTTTTGTTACAATACAGGTAGAAAGGCGGTGATGCCATGGGACGATTCAAACAATGGGAAGAGCTGACCATCCAGGATAATTTTCTTTTCCAGAAAGTCATGCAGAACCAGCGGATCTGCAAATACCTGATCGAGAAGATTTTGGGTATCCGGATCGAAAAGATCACATTTCCAGAAGGCGAAAAATCCATAGACAACCGCTACGATAGCAAAAGCATCCGTCTGGACGTCTATGTGCACGATGAAAACGGCCATGTCTATGACATCGAGATGCAATGTACGAATGGCAGCGAAGGGGAACTCCCCAAGCGGACCCGCTACTATCAAGGCATGATCGATATGGACGAGCTGAAAAAAGGGCAGTACTATACAGAGCTGAAAGAGTCCTTCATCATCTTCATCTGTACCTTCGACCCCTTCGGCGAAAATCTCCCCATGTATACCTTCCGCCATCGCTGCATCGAAAAGGAAGGCCTGGAGCTGGGGGATCTTTCGACAAAGATCTTCCTGAACGCGAAAGGCGAAAGTGATACCCTTGACCCGGATATAGCAGCCTTCCTGCGCTATGTGGACGGGAAAGCAGCAGAGGGTGCATTGACGAAAGAAATCAACGAAGAAGTGATCCGGATCAAAGAACATAAAGAAATGAGGCGAGAATATATGACACTTTTGATGGAACTCCAAAAATATAAAACCGAAGGCATGCAGGAAGGGATCGAGATCGGCATGAAGCAAGGTATGAAGCAAGGTATGGAGCAAGGCATGGAGAAGGGGATGGAGAAAGGGATGGAGCAAGGAATGGAAAAAGGCATGGAGAAAAAAGGTAGAACAGTGATCATGAATCTGCTCAAACTGAACATGCCGATCGAGGGCATTGCTGCTGCGACAGAAAGTCCGATCCCGTATGTGAAAGAAATAGCGCGAGAAGCAGGATACTCTGTCTGAAATCAATACCAGAGCAGTGAGCCGAAAGGTTCACTGCTTTTGATTATGACTATATGTTCTTTCCGCGTTTTGATGAAACAGCCTTCCTGCGCTATGTGGACGGGATAGCAGCAGAAGGTGCATTGACGAAAGAAATCAACGAAGAAGTGATCCGGATCAAAGAACATAAAGAAATGAGGCGAGAATATATGACACTTTTGATGGAACTCCAAAAATATAAAATCGAAGGCATGCAGGAAGGGATCGAGATCGGCATGAAGCAAGGCATGGAGCAAGGGATGGAGCAATGGATGGAGGAAAAAGGTAGAACAGTGATCGTAAATCTGCTCAAACTGAACATGTCGATCGAGGGCATTGCCGCTGTGATAGAATGTCCGATCCCGTATGTGAAAGAAATCGCGCGAGAAGCAGGATACTCCGTCTGAGAAGAAGCCACGAATGAGTGAGAGCAAAAAGTCAATAGAAAAACCCCATGGGCTGCGGCATGTGTCATGCCATAGCCCATGGGGTTTTTTCTTACAAAGTACAAAGACATAAAAAAACATCCGGAAAAGGCTTCCCACCTGTGCCCGATGCAGGCGGAGCTCGGAATCGGTGACGGTCGTCCATAAGCACCGAAGTGCGGGAGGGCCTGTGCTATCGTCGGAACCCGGCCTCGCAGAGGACAGGGAAGTGGAAAAGCCATGCTTCCGGATATTCATTTTTCTTACTTGTCAGCCTAAAATGGGCATCGGCAGCAGGCTGTACGCTTCCGCTGACCCATCCGATGACGCACGGTGCATATGGCAGATCTGCCCCTTCCGGTGCGGCCCTCCCTGTGATCTCGTAGCGCTTAGAGAATTCTGGAAATCGGAGAAACCGTCCATCCGGGGAACATGTTCAAATATGTCCATGCTTCATGACTATATGGTACTACGTTCTAAAGAAAAATGCAAGAGGGGAAAGGAGTGTGACGCAAGATGTAGTTTGTTTTATGGATTGCAACAATATCAAATATACCATTCTTACAGTAAATACAGAGGTTTAGATGATGTATACTGTTTGGCTGTTGGTGACTGGCGTCTTGAAGCAGCCAGAGATTAGGAGCCTCAAGTGACTAGTGACTTGATAATGCTTTCGGGCATCGCCCCATATATACTCGCGGCGAAGCCGCCACCTTCATTCCTAATTCCTAATTTAAGCAGAGCTTTCATCTGCCATCAGAGAGGGCGCGCTGTGCATGATATTTCATGCACAGTGCACTTTTTTTATGCATCTTTCTTCGGATATGTTAAAATAAGATGGCAGAGGGAAAAACATTTTCATTTTGCATACAGGAGGCTCATCACATGGATGATCTGATCATAGTAGACTGTCAGTATGATTTCATTGATGGTACGCTGGCTTGCGCTCATAGCCATGAGGCGGTGGCATGGTTGGTTGATTTTATCAATACGCACGAAGTCCGTGCGCTGTATACGTCTGACTGGCACAGTGAGACGAATGGTTCTTTCAAAAAGAATGGCGGCATCTGGCCGGTCCATTGTGTGGCCGGCTCCGAAGGGGCGGCGCTGGATCCCTCTTTTGCACGGGATATCAAGCGGCCGGCCAATCGTCCATCGAAGGAAAATCTCTTTCTTAAAGGTCTGCGGGATGATGTCGAAGAATACTCTGCTTTCCATGGGATGAACGCGGAAGGGGAGGCGCTGCATGATGTCGCGTCTTCTCATGTCTATGTGGGCGGCATCGCTTCGGAGTACTGCGTGAAGGAGACGGTCCTGTCTCTTTTGCAGTCAGGGCGGAGTGTGACGCTTCTCGTCCCGGGGCTGGGCTGGGTCGCTGAAGAGGATCATAAAAAAGCGCTCCAAGAGCTAAAAGGTCTCGGGGCCCTGCTGGTGGAAGCCTGATCTTCGCAAAACCAGCAGCTGCAAAGACCGCTTCGAAGGAGGATTTTCATGGAAGAGACCGTGAAAGATGTCGGTGAATTCGGTCTGATCGATCGCATAGCGAAGGATCTCATCTATCGGCCGGAGCTGGTCGTGATCGGCTCGGGCGATGATGGGGCGGTGTATAGGGTGCCGGCCGGCTATGATCAGGTGATCTCCACCGATACGATGGTGGAAGGGATCCATTTTATCAAGAAGACGATGCGCCCTTCTGATGTCGGATACAAGCTCTGTGCTTCAAATTTCAGTGATATGGCTGCGATGGGAGCGGATGCGATCGGATTCGTCATTTCGGCGGCGCTCCCGGAGCAGCTGCCGGTATCCTGGGTGGAATCACTCTATGAGGGGATCCGCGAGTGCTGCTCATCCTATCGCGTGAATCTTCTGGGCGGCGATGTCACGGGCTCTCCCGGTGGGGTCATCCTGACAGGAACGGTGGTCGGTATGGTGCCCAAAGGACGTGCAGTCACGAGGAGCGGGGCTCGCTTTGGTGATCTCGTCTTTGCGACGGAGACACTGGGTGACTCGGCCGCCGGACTCTCCGCGCTGCTTGCGGGGCTTCAGGAAGAGTATCCCTCTCTATGTGAGCGCCACCAGCGGCCGCGTCCGCAGATCAAGCTCGGCAGCGCACTCAGAGCAGCCGGAGCGACATCTTTGAATGATGTCTCGGATGGTCTTTCCTCAGAGATCAATGAGATCGCCAAAGCGAGCCATGTAGAGATCGAGCTTTTTCGCGGGAAGATCCCGATTTCCGAAGAAGCCGGAAAACTGGGCGCGCGTCTCTCCAAGGATCCGCTGGACTGGGCACTCACGGGTGGTGAGGACTATGAACTCATCGGGACGATCTCAGAAGAAGACCTTCAAAAGCTCGATCCGCTGCTGCCTGTCTCTGTGATCGGAAGGGTCACTGAGGAAGGCACAGGCATCGTGTATCTGACGGATCGAGACGGGCGCAAGAGGCTTTTCGCCAAAGGGTATGATCATTTTAACCGATGATCAGGCAAGGCAGTATATAGTAGAATATATGGAGTCCACGATAGGTATTGTAAAAAGGAGAAAAACGATGTACACACTGGTAGTCATTCGTCATGGAGAAAGTGAATGGAATCAGAAGAATTTATTCTGCGGCTGGACGGATGTCGAGCTGACGGAGAAAGGCTACAGCGAAGCGCGTGAGGCAGGCCGCCTGCTCGCTAAGGAGGGATTTACCTTCGACAAATGCTATACATCTGTACTGAAGCGTGCCATTCATACGGCATACACGGTGCTCGATGAGATGGATCTCACCTGGATCCCTGTCGAGAAAAATTATCACCTGAATGAGCGTCACTACGGGGCGCTGCAGGGACTCAACAAGACAGAGACCACGGATAAGTACGGCAGCGAGCAGGTCCATCTGTGGCGTCGTTCCTATGACGTCCGTCCGCCGGCTCTTTCGGCAGATGATCCAAGATGCCCGGAGAACCAGGCGCCGTATCAGAAATTCAAGGATGAAGTACAGCTCCCTTTGACGGAATGCCTGAAGGATACGGTCGCACGTGTGGCTCCGTACTTCGAAGACGTGATCCGTCCGGAAATCGCAAAGGGAGAGAAGATCCTGATCGCAGCCCATGGGAATTCCATCCGCGCGCTCCGAAAGCACCTCGAAGGGATCTCGAATGAAGAGATCGCAGGCATGAATGTGCCGACCGGTGTGCCGCTCGTCTATCATCTGAATGAAGACTTCACGGTGCATGATGTAAGCTACTTAGGAGATCAGGATGCCATCGCGGCGAAGATCAATGCAGTCAAGAATCAGTCGAAGGGTTCCAAGTAAAAAAACGGTTTCACGGGAGATGGTCTCAGCGAAGGGTGCGCCCCTTCGCTGAGACCATCCGATCCCCGGTCATCATTCCAAAGGAGGCATTCCATTCACTCATGATGAAAGCGTGGAATACAGAAAGCGAGATCCATGGAGCGCAAGAGAGCCTGCTCATCATGGAAGGCGGTGCGATGCGCGGGCTCTTCACGGCCGGCGTGCTGGACGCCTTCATGGAGGAAGGACTGTATTTCCCCTGCTCTATGGGGATCTCAGCCGGTTCCATGCAGGGGCTGTGCTACCTGGCACACCAGAGGGGGAGAAGTCTTCGGATGAATACCCGATTTGCGAAGGATCCGCGCTATATGGGACTGCGGCATCTGGTGAAGCGGGGGAGTTATTTCAATTTCCACTTCATCTTCGGCGAGCTTTCGGAGTCGATCGATCCCTACGATTTTGCGGCAGCGGAACAGTCAAAGGAGACGCTCTATATCATCATGACGGATGCTTTTACGGGTCAGCCGGTCTACGTGTCGAGCCGCTCGTGTACGATGAGGAAATTTTTCAAGATCTCGGAAGCCAGCTGCTCGATCCCGCTTTTCTCAAAGCCTGTCCCTTTGAAGGACGGCATCTATGTAGACGGCGGGATCGGCATGCCTTTTGTGCCGCTGCCTGAGGAGCTTCCCACGTGCTGCCGAAAGCCGGTGTACATCTTAACGCGCGATAGAGACTATCGCAAAAAGCCGGTGCCCGCCGGATTTCATGCGCTGCTCTCTCTGCTCTATGGGAAGGACTATCCGCGGGTGGTCGAGAAAATGTGCGCCATCCCTGCGATATATAATGAAAAAGTAGAAAAGCTCCTTTCTTTGGAAAAAGAAGGGCGCGTCTTTGTCATCCGTCCGAAGAAGCCCGTCGTCGTATCACGGACGGAGAAGAATGTGGAGAAGCTCCGCTCGCTCCACCGAGAGGGCTATGAGGCAGGTCTTGCCTGCCATGAAGATCTGATGAGGTGGCTCCATGAAACATGAGGTAGTACTACATACAAAGAGCGTGGATGAAACGATGGCGCTTGGACGATTTCTCGGAACAGCAGCGGTGAATGATGAATTCATCGCCCTGTCCGGAGATCTGGGCGCCGGCAAGACCCATTTCGTGCAGGGACTCGCTGCCGGCATGGGAATTTCCGGCGTTATCGGGAGCCCGACATTCACGATCATGAATTATTACGAGGGCGCGCTTCCCCTGAAGCACTTTGATTTCTACCGCCTGCATCGAGAAGAAGAGCTCTATGATATCGGGTGGGAGGAATACAGCATGGGCGGCGTGACGGTCGCTGAGTGGGCCGACATGTTTCCTGATGTCGTGCCGCCGGAAGCGATCCACATAGACATCCGTGTCCTCTCGGAAACAGAAAGAGAAATCCGCATCACATGGAGCGACGCCGCTCCGGATGCGATCGTAAAGGAGATTACACATTATGCTTCTAGCCATTGATACCTCTTCCCTTGTGCTGTCGTGCGCGCTGGCGGAAAAAGACCGGCTCGTCGCAGAATGGACGGTGCAGAAAAGACTGACCCATTCCGAGCAGCTCATTCCGCATCTGGATGCCATGATGAAGGAGGCAGGCGTATCTAAGGAAGACATCACGGCCATCGCTGTCTCCATCGGGCCCGGTTCATTCACCGGACTGCGCATCGGCCTTGCGACAGCGAAGATGGCAGCCTATATCTGGAAAGTACCGATCGTAGGGGTCGATACGCTGGAGTCACTGGCGCGGAATATGGAGGGGGCCGAGGCTTTCATCCTGCCGCTCGAGGATGCCCAGCGGGGCCATGTCTATGCGGCGCTCTACGGGGCTTTTGACGAATTCTGGAAGGAAGCACCGGAAGAGGCGGCGCCCATTGATGATGTCATTGCGGCGGCCCTCCGTCATGGAGGCCCTGTTATCGCGGTCGGCGAATGTGCCGATACGTATAAGGAGAAGCTGGTATCCGCCGGTATCCGCGTCGCAGCGCCGCACAGCCGCCTTGCCAGAGCCGGCAGCGTCGCAAGAGCAGCTTGGGCAAGACTGGAAAAGGGCGAAAAGGATGATCCGCTCTCCCTTCTTCCGAATTACATTCGCCGCAGTGAGGCAGAGGTCTTATGGGAAAAACTGCACGGGAAATCCTGATCCGCGAAGCAGAGGAAAAGGATGTGTCTGCCATTTATGATATCGGCTGCCTCTGCTTTTCCGATGCGTGGCGCAGGGAAACGGTGCATCATGACCTCATGGAGAATGAGCACAGCTTCTACCTTGTGGCCGAAGAGGACGGGTTTATCACAGGCTATGGCTGTTTCTGGTTCATCGCGGGCGAAGCACAGCTTGTGAATATCGGCGTCCGCCCATGCAGCCGGCGTCAGGGCATCGGACGTATGCTCCTTCAAAAGGGCATCGAAGAAGCTCTGGGCCGTGGTATGCAGACGATGTTTCTCGAAGTCCGCGTGAGCAATCTGTCCGCACAGAAGATGTATGAGACCTTCGGATTCAAAAATCTGGGCCTCCGAAAGAAGGTCTACGAGCTGCCCATCGAGGATGGGTATGTGATGGAAAGAACATTGTGACCGGACCGGAAACGTAAAGAAAAAGGGTGGGCTTACGCCTTGTCTGTCTTTCCTGGCGGAAAAGCCGCGCCCCTTTCTCAGGGGAAGAAGGCCTTTTCTCATTCCCCTGACCCCTATGTCCGGGGATCTATTCAACACTAAATAAGGAGTCAACATGAAAATACTAGCCTTTGAATCGAGCTGCGATGAGACTTCCTGCGCAGTCATCGAAGATGGGCGTCATATCTTATCCGATGTGATCTCCACGCAGGTGCCGATCCATAAGAAATTCGGCGGTGTCGTGCCGGAGATCGCATCCCGCCACCATATCGAGGATGTCCTTCCTGTTGCCATCGAAGCCCTTGAAGAAGCGCATCTAGGCTGGCAGGATATAGATGCCATCGCCGTGACGCAGGGACCGGGGCTCGTGGGCGCACTGCTGGTCGGTGTCGCCGCGGCGAAATCCGCGGCATGGGCACTCGGAAAACCGCTGATCGCAGTCAACCATATGGAAGGGCATATCTTTGCGAATCTTCTTCAGTATCCGGATCTGGAACCGCCATTCCTTGCGCTTGTCGTCTCCGGCGGCCACACGATGATCGTTATCGTGAAGGATTACAACACCTTCGAGCTTTTGGGACAGACGCGCGATGATGCGGCCGGAGAAGCCTTCGATAAGATTGCCCGTGTGATGGGCTATCCCTATCCGGGCGGCCCTCACATCGACCGTCTGGCACAGGAAGGAGATCCGAATGCCATCCATTTCCCGATGGGACTTGGAAAAGAGCACACCTATGATTTCTCCTTCAGCGGACTCAAATCCGCAGTCATCAATTACCTCAATACGGTCAAAATGAAGAAAGAGGAGGTCCATCCGAAGGATGTGGCAGCCTCCTTCCAGAAAGCCGTCGTCGATGTACTGGTCGAGAAAGCCATGCGCGCCGTCGATGCGACAGGTCTTTCGACTATTGCCCTTGCCGGCGGTGTCGCTGCCAACAGCGGTCTTCGCAAGGCCTTGAAGGCAGCCTGTGACAAACGCGGCATCCGCATGTGCCGTCCCGATCCTGTCCTCTGCACAGACAATGGAGCCATGATCGGCTGCCGTGCCTACTACATGGCACAGGCGGGGGACTATGCCCCTCTGACACTCAATGCAGATCCCCGTCTGCCGTTCTTGGCAGATCAGGTGAAGCTCTAAACTTTGCGAATGAAAAGAGGATGAAACGCGATGCAGACCCGAGGAATCGAAGTCAGTCAGCTTTATACCCTAGTCCGGGATACGACCAATCTGACTGGCGTACAGGCAAAAATCTTAGATCACATGCAGGTGGCTCTGCAGTGCGCTTCCGATATTTCTAAGAGCCAGGTCTACCTCTGTGCCCGAGGGAAGAATGAAGACATCTCTGTCATACTGACAGCCGTGAAGCCATCCTACACCCATGGCTCGACATTTTTCCATGCCGGAGACACCTTTCTGGTGGATGATCTGGCGATCGTCGACAATGTCTTCCAGACCGGGCGCAAGGTCGTCGGCAGGAAGGAGCTGGATCAAGGACGGGAGATCGCCGTCACAGCGTATCCGATCGTTGATAATGCAGGACGGCCCTTTGCCGTCGTCTGCTTTGCCTCCGTGTCCCTGTCCCAGCAGCAGGTGCTGACCGACACGGCGAATCTGGCGCTGCAGGTACCATTTGCCGGCAAAGACTACTACAGCATCCGTCCGCAGGACGGCGTCATCATACTCGATGCCGCCGGACGCATCATGTATGCCAATGACATGGCCGACGATCTTTATCTCGTGCTGGACAAGGAGGCGATCGAGCAGCGTGACATCATCGGACACACCATCGTCCACTTCCCGCTGGTCGATGATGTCATGAAGACAGGCCGCCCCGCATTCAGCGATGAAGTATCTGAAAATATGACGCTCTCCGCCTGGGGGCTCCCGATCATTTCCGGCGGCCGGGTGACGCGGACGGTGATCGTTTTGACTGATGTGACAGCCATCCGTGAAAAAGAACGGCAGATCCTTGTCAAGGACTCCGTCATCAAAGAGATCCATCACCGCGTCAAAAACAGCCTGAATACCATTGCGGGGATGCTTCGCATGCAGGCGCGGCGCTCAAAGGATGAAGATACAAAAGAAGCACTGAAGAGAGCCGTCAGCCGGATACTTGGGATCTCCAAGATCCACGACATTTTGGCGAACCAGAGTGGGGATCAGGTCGATATGGACTTGCTTCTTGATAAGATATGCAAGCTTTCTGTCGACAGTCTCGCACTCTGCGCCGTCGATGTGGTGCGCGAAAAAGGAAAGCGGCCTTTGATCGTGAATTCCGAAAAAGCCGTACCGCTTGCGATCGCAACGAATGAACTCATTCATAATGCGATCGACCACGGATTTCATAAGATGCCGCGCGGCACGCTGGTGGTCGGCACGGAGATCGATCATGGACGCCTGCATGTATATATCAAAAATAATGGACACCCGTTGCCGGAAGATTTCAGTACAAGGACATTTGATCTGGGGCTTCAAATCGTCAGAAATCTCGCAGAGATCGAACTCAAGGGCGAGTTTGGCTTAAAAAATGAGGATTCTATGGTCGTGGCAGATATTTATTGCCCGCTGGCTTTGATGGAGGCATAAAAAATGGCAGAAAAATATAGAATCGTCATAGCAGATGATGAAGCGCTCATCTGCATGGATTTAAGGGAAATGCTCGAAGAAGCCGGACACACAGTCGTCGGCGTCGGCTCAGATGGGGTGGAGGCTTTGGATCTTGTCAAAGAAAAAAAGCCGGATCTCGTCATCCTCGATGTGAAAATGCCGCGCCTTGACGGCATCCAGACAGCAAAGATGATCGCCCACGACAATGCGGCGCCCGTGGTCCTCCTGACGGCTTTCGGCGATGAAGACATCATCGAAAAGGCGAAGAAGTCCATGGTCTTCGGCTATGTCATGAAGCCTGTCGATGAGAGAAATCTGTTCCCCGCCATCCAGATCGCAGTGTCTCAGTTTAGGCAGAAGAGCGAGATCGTGGATCGGGTGAAGGACATGGAGCGTGAATTCGCCGCCAGAAAGATTATCGACCGCGCCAAAGGGCTTCTGATGGATTACTACCATATCAGCGAAGAGGATGCCTACCGACGTATGCAGCAGACCAGCATGAAGCGCGGCATCGCCCTCGCTGATGTGGCACAGAAGATCGTCAAGGAGATCATGGCGCGAAAGAATAAATAGCGATACATTCCAAGCCATCCATACCATTTTATGAGTTTCGAAAGGAGCGATTTTTATGAAGTATACATTTTTCGGACATGCCTGCTTTCGTCTGGACACCGGCAAGGAGAAGCTGCTTTTTGATCCCTTCCTCACGGGAAATGGAGATGCCGCCGTATCTCCGAATCGGGTGAAATGCGACTACATCCTGCTTTCCCATGCGCACAGCGATCATTTCGGTGACTCTGTAGAAATCGCCCGCCGCACGGGTGCTACGGTCATTGCCATCCCTGAAGTCATCGGTCTTTTCCCGAAGACGGTCTTGAACTTTGCACCGATGAATTTAGGCGGCCGGTACAAGACAGACTTCGCTACGATCCAAATGGTACAGGCGCTGCACAGCTGCGGCGTGCCGGGCGGTATCCCCTGCGGATTTATCATTTCCTTCAAAGAGGGACCGACCGTCTACTACGCAGGCGACACGGCGCTCTTTGCCGATATGAAGCTCTTCGGCGAGATGTATGATATCGACTATGCCATCCTTCCGATCGGGGATAACTACACGATGGGGCCGGAGGATGCGCTCCTCGCTGCGAAATTCCTGAAAGCAAAGCATGTGATCCCCCTTCACTACAATACCTGGCCCGTCATCGCGCAGGATCCGGCGGCGTTTGCGGAAAAGGGCAGGGAAGAGGGCATAGACGTCATCGTCGTGAAGCCAGGAGAGAGTATCGAACTGTAAGCAGTAAAGCATACAGACAGAAAAAAGAGGAATGCTGATCCTGCCTTGATGAGACAGGATCAGCGATTCCCCGGTATGAGGAGTATCCATGACAAATAAGGAAGAAAAATTCTGGGGCGCCGTTCGTGCGTCTGAAAAAGACTGGCAGGCAGCTTCTGATCTTTTGACAGTCCTGTGGACAAAGGACATGTCGCCGGAGACATACAGCGCATTTCTCATCGCCTTTCGTCATATGGCAGCCCTTCAAGAGGAGATGACGCTGAAGCTCTCCAAGACATGGAAAGGAAGCCGCCAGTCGTATGCGGCGGCTTTTCTGCTAGAAGCCGCGAAGGCTTTCGACGTGCTGAAAGAGATCGGACGGCTCGCTCTGCTGCGGACTGACCTGCCCGTACCGGAAGAGATCTTTGCCCTCGTGGAACTCTCCGGCGGGGCAGCCACAGAATGGCAAAAGATCCTCCGCTATATGGAAGATACGGAGGGAAACCGCTTGAAGATGGAAGCGCGCCTGCATCGCATCGCTGCCTATCAGGAACGCGGGGAAAAGGAGAGCTTTGCACTTCTTCGTTTCCTGTACAACGGAGAAGATGCCGTCGCTCTCATCTACTGGAAGGATGCCGTAACGGATCTCTCCCGTTTCCTCTCTGCCGTGAATCGAAAAGCAGAGCTTCTGCAGCGGCTCATCGAAGAGGCATAAGCACAGCAGGGCGCGGATCCCATGCCAAACGAAAGATCGCCCCTGCCATTTGCCCCTTTTGGGCATATAGTCCCTTTAATATTTCAAGTTTCGATGCTTCCCACTGGAAATTTCTCAAATATCATGTATAATAGAAGTACATGGAGGAAATGCCATGCAGCAGAGTTGTTCTGCTTGTCCAATTGATGATTATTTCCCTGATTATCAATTCGGCTGCGTCTGAATCATACTCCTCAATGATTCGTTCGCACAGGAAAGCGGCTTACGCCGCTTTTTTTGTTGCCTTTTATGGTATAATTTGGAAGATATTCAGCAGCCGCTTCCCTTGATCTTTACGATATTTTTTCCTGCAGCGATGCAAAAGGAGATACATATGACCAGACCGGTGCGCAATTACAAATGGAAGGATGGGAAAACGCTTTCCCTCGGAGATGTTTCCCTTGTCATGGGCATCCTGAACGTGACGCCCGATTCCTTCTCCGACGGAGGCTTGTGGAATACCAAAGAACATGCGATGTCTCATATGAAAGACATGGCAGCAGACGGTGCTGCTATGATCGATGTCGGCGCAGAGTCGACAAGGCCGGGACACACAGAGCTGACGGCAGAGGAAGAGACAGCACGTCTCATGCAGCTTCTTCCTCTGCTGCTAGACGCAAGCAGCGTCCCGATCTCTATCGACTCCTACCACTATGAGACGATGGAAAAAGCCCTGTCTGCCGGAGCGCACATGGTGAATGATGTCTGGGGCTTTCAGTACGATGACGGCAGCATGGCCGCCGTCACGGCAGCCTATGGCGTCCCTGCCATCCTGATGCACAACCAGAACGATACCGTGTATGAGGGAGATATCATCTCCTCTATGAAGTCCTTCTTTGACCGGACACTTTCCATCGCCTTTGCCGCCGGTGTGAAAGAAGAGAACATCATCCTTGATCCGGGCATCGGCTTTGGAAAGACCGGCGAGCAGAATATGGAGGTACTCGCCCGCCTGGATGAACTCACACAGGCATACCCGTATCCATGGCTTCTCGGCGTCAGCCGCAAGCGGTTCATCGGCACGATCCTTGACCTTCCGGCAGAAGAAAGAGACGAGGGGACAGCAGCGGTGAACCTTTGGGGCATCGAAAAGGGCTGCACCCTCTTCCGTGTCCATGATGTGAAGACGACGGCAAGAGAAGTGAAGATGTGGGATGCGCTCAGAAAACAGGCGCGCCTGCAGCATGGGGGAAAGTGACTGTTGACCGAAGGGATCGTTGTGAGCATCCATTTATTAAAAAGAGAGCGCTTTTGCGCTCTTTTTTAATTGATAATGATAATACGGCATAGCTATTGAGAATCAAAAATGGTATAATTGTTGCAAATTACATCTTTTACGGACGATGGATGGCTGATCGAGAACATATCACAGACATAGAGCAAAACTGCACAGCAGAAGGACGCACCCGGTATTTTGTAAGACCGGAAAGACGCGTACATCAAAGCTTCCATCCATCTCCAGAAATCGAGGGCATGATGATACAAGGACGAACCGCCTGCCGCTGGCATATCCGGGCAGGCGAAAACGAAACAAAAGAGATCCCTGCGTTTTTCCGCAGGCATTCGGTCACAGATGGTCTTGCGCGTATCCTGATGCGGCGCGGACTGGATACAGAAGACAAATTATCCCATTTTTTATACGATGACCTGTCGGATCTATCAGATCCTTTCTTGATGAAGGGGATGAGGGAGGGCGTCACCCGTCTGCTTTCTGCGATTGATCACAGAGAGAAGATCGTAGTCTACGGAGACTATGACGTAGACGGCATCACATCGACTTCGATCCTCGTGCGCTGTCTGAAGGGCATGGGCGCGGATGTCGGATACTACATCCCCCGGAGAGAAACGGAAGGATATGGGCTGAATGAGAAGGCTTTGCTTTCCCTCCGGAAAGAGGGCTATACGCTCCTCATCACGGTGGACTGCGGTATCAGCTCGGCAGAGCTGATCGCAAGGAAACCCGAGGGTCTGGATATCATCGTGACTGACCATCACACGCCGCCCGAGCAGCTGCCGGCATGCATCGCCGTGATCAATCCTCACCAGAAGGACTGCCCGTATCCGTACAAGGAGCTGGCGGGCTGCGGCGTCGCTTTCATGGTGGCCAGAGCACTGCATCTGGCAAGGGATGGTGTCGATTTCACAGACAATGTAGAGCTCGCCGCACTGGGAACGATCGCAGACGTGGTATCTCTGACCGGAGAAAACCGTATCCTGGTACGGGAGGGGATGAAGCGTTTCCTTACGACCTCCATCAAGGGGCTTTCTTCGCTCCTGATCGCATCAGGCATCGTCCATGAGGATACGAAAGCCATCACACATGCGGATCAGGTGTCCTTCGGTCTGGCGCCCCGTCTGAATGCGGCCGGACGCATTGCCCATGCCAGAGAAGGCGTACAGCTGATGACGACGGAGTCCAGTGAAGAGGCAGAGCGTCTCGCGAGCCAGCTCTGTGATACGAATGTGACGCGCCAGCAGATCGAGCGGAATATCTTCGAGGAAGCGCAGAAGCGCATCGCCGAGCTGCAAATCGAAAAGGACATGGCCCTTGTCGTGGACGGGCAGGACTGGCATCCCGGCGTCATCGGCATCGTGGCGTCGCGCATCCTGGAGATCTACCATCGTCCGGTACTGGTGCTGACAGTCCGAGACGGAGTCGGGAAAGGCTCCTGTCGCTCCATCCCTGCTTTCAATATCTATGAAGCCTTGGCGGCTCAGAAGGATCTCTTGCTCCAGTATGGCGGACACAAAATGGCAGCCGGCTTCTCTATCGAGGCAGACAAGATCCCCGAATTCCGAAAACGGCTCAATGCCTATGCGAAAGCAAGGCTCACTCCCGAAGACTGTATCCCTGTCCTTGAGGTAGAGGAGTGCCTGCCGCTCTCCGATGTATCCATCGATTTCATTCACTCGCTTGACCTTTTAGAGCCCTGCGGCTGTGACAATCCGAAGCCCATCTTTGCCACGCGGCAGGCTTTCGTGGAAACGGCGCGCCGCATCGGACAGGACAAGCGGCATTTCAAATGCCAGCTGTCTGCCGGGAAGGAGCTTATCGATGCGATCTTCTGGGGCGTGGGGGATATCGATCCCTGCCGCGCAGGGGATGTGGTCGATCTTGTTTTCGAACCGGAAGTCCATGAATGGTATGGCGAGCATGTGCAGCTCATCTGCCGCGATATCCGAGAGGAAAATGAGAAGCTGCTCTCCCGCGATCTGCTGGTAGAGATCTACAAGAAGCTCACCGTTTTCCTGAAGGACCTGCCACGACCTGTGAAGGAGGTACAGAGCTGCCTCATGACGCAGGGCGGCTTCGAAAAAGTCAGCCTCAGCATGGGACTTGCCGTTTTTGAAGAGCTTGAGCTCCTCTCACGCTTTTCCAGAAACGGGGAAGAATTTTACCAGCGCCGTATCGCAACGAAAAAACTGGATCTCATGGAGTCTGAAGTATATAGGAAGCATAGAATGTTTTAGGTCTCAGGTCGTGACAGCGTCGCCGTGGATCCTTCGGGATGCCTGAAGATATCCTCTCACTTTACCAATCACGCCTGATACCGGCTCTCCTCTCACAGGTGATGATACACCTCCATTCCTTGGAACGTAGAAAACGGAGAGCGGGCAGTGCCATTTTCATGAGGGAGCTTCCGGCACTGCCTTCCGGAGCTTGCACCCGAAGTCCTTAATTTTGATGCTGTAAGGAGGCACCGCTATGAATGATACAGAAAACAAAAAAGCAGAAGTACCGGTAGAAACGAATGCCCTTCCAGCACCAAGCGTATTCAATCGCAATCTCAATGAAGAGACCATCCATACGGATGCCTCCGCTTCGACGCTGGCAGAATTTCTGATCCATCAGGATGAATATGTAGAACGCATGAAAGAGCGGCAGGATTTTGCCGGAGAAAAAGAAGAAGAGCATAAAAAGCTCTTCGACAAGCTGAAAACGTACATGCATGATGAGAAATCGCTCGACCTCATCGAAGAAGCCTACGAGCTGGCAGAAAAAGCCCATGCGGGACAGACCAGGCAGACGGGCGAGCCATACATCATCCATCCCGTCTCTGTGGCCTACATTCTGGCGGAGCTGGAAATGGATAAGGAAGGTGTCATGGCTGCACTCCTGCATGATGTCGTCGAGGATACCGGCTATACGCTGGAAGATCTCAAAATGCTCTTTGGTGAAGAAGTCGCCTTCCTGGTCGATGGCGTGACAAAGCTCTCCCAATTCCATTACAAGGACAAAGAGGACCAGCAGCTTGAGAATTTCCGCAAAATGTTCCTCGCGATGGCCAAGGATATCCGTGTCGTCGTCATCAAGCTGGCAGACCGCCTGCACAATATGCGTACCCTAGGCATCTTCCGGCGGGAAAAGCAGATCCGCATCGCGCGCGAAACGATCGAGATCTATGCTCCGCTGGCACACCGCTTGGGGATCTATAACATCAAGTGGGAACTGGAGGATCTCTGCTTCCACTACCTGCATCCGGAGGAATATGCTGACCTCGTGCGCCAGATGAAGCAGAAGCGCAAGGCGCGTGAGGAGATCGTCGATGATACCATGCGCGTGCTTCACGAACACATCGAGGAAGCAGGGATCAAGGCGACCATCACGGGACGGCCGAAGCATTTCTACAGCATTTACAAGAAAATGAAAAGGGATAACAAAGACTTATCCCAGATCTATGACCTCTATGCGGTGCGTGTCATCGTGGATACCATCCCGCAGTGCTATGCGATCCTCGGCATCGCACACTCTCTCTGGAGACCTCTTCCGAACCGCTTCAAGGACTACATCGCCGTCCCGAAGCCGAATATGTACCAGTCGCTCCATACGACCGTCATCGGGACGAAGGGGCAGCCGGTAGAGATCCAGATCCGCACGTGGGAAATGCACCATATTTCCGAATACGGTGTCGCCGCTCACTGGCGCTACAAGGAAGGCAGACATGCCGGCGGCAAGGACTTCGATGCGAAGATCTCCTGGCTGCGCCGCATCTTGGAATGGCAGGATACCAGTAACCCGAAGGAATTCATGAATGCCCTGAAGCTCGATGTCTTCTCGGATGAAGTCTTCGTCTTCACACCGAAGGGCGATGTCATCAACCTGCCGAAGGGCTCGATCCCGATCGACTTTGCTTATCGCATCCATACCGAAGTCGGCAACCGCTGCATCGGTGCGAAGGTGAACAATAAGATCGTCCCGCTCGATACGAAGCTGAAGAACGGGGATATCGTCTCTGTCATCACTTCGAAAAATGGCAAGCCGAGCTATGACTGGATCAATATGGTCGGTGCTGCTGACAGTAAGGCGAAGATCCGCAGCTGGTTCAAGAAAGAAAACAGAGAAGAAAATATAGCACGCGGGCAGCAGCTCCTGCTCGAGGAAACAGACCGTCTCGGCTATGAATGGAAGAAGCTCATCGGAAAAGACCGCCTGCTCGAGGTCGCGAAGACCTTCAACTGTCCGACCACCGATGACCTTCTTGCCTCCATCGGCTTCGGCGGTATCCCCGTGAAGAGCACGATGGTGAAGCTCACGGAAAGATACAAGAAGGAGCTTGCTCTCCAAAAGCCCGTACTTCAAAAGACCGCAAAGGATCTGGAGAATCTCAAAATGCGCAGCATGAAAGCGCGCTCGTCCTCCGGCATCCTCGTCCGCGGGGAAGTGGGACTCGAGGTGCATCTCGCCAAGTGCTGCACCCCGGTGCCGGGTGACTCCATCGTCGGCTTCGTGACGCGCGGTCGCGGCGTCTCAGTCCATTGTGCGGACTGTCCGAATGCCATCAATTTCCCGGACAAAGACCGCATGATCGATGTGTCATGGGAAGAAGAGACGGGCGGCATGTTCCTCGTCACGATCGAAGTCATCTGCTACGACCGCACCGGTCTCATGGCGGACATTCTGGCCGTGCTGACCGAGATGAAGCTCTCCGTCTCTGCGGCGAATGTCAAGGTCGAGAACAATGGCATGGCCGTCATGAATCTTGGCATCCAGATCAAGGATCTGGCGCAGCTCGACTTCATCATGACCAAGATCCGCCGCATCAAGGGCGTCCATTCAGTCAGAAGGATGCAGTCGTCGAAGGGAGAAAATTAGTAAGAAGGGGTGAGTGGTGACTTGCATACCACTTTCGAGCACCACCCCCATAGAACCTATAGAACCTATAGAACCTGCTGAACCTCTTTCGCAAACAATCAAAGGGCGGGCACGCCCCACGGGCTGACCCCGAACCTTAAACCATTTTATAAAGGAGACCTATCTATGCGTGCTGTCGTTCAAAAATGCAACTGGTGCAAGGTGGATTCCGAAGGTGAAGAAACGGCTTCCATTTCCAAAGGCTTTGTCGTTCTTCTGGGTGTCAAAAAAGGCGATACCGAGAAAGAGGCAGAGTACATCGCAGACAAGATCTTGCACCTTCGCATCTTCGAGGATGAAAATGATAAACTGAACCTGTCCCTTTTGGACGTGAAAGGGGAGCTTGCGATCGTTTCCCAGTTCACTCTCTATGGCGACGCCAGAAAGGGGCGCCGCCCCAGCTTTTCACAGGCGGAGCTTCCGGAACGGGCGAATGCGCTTTATGAATATGTCGTTGACATCTGCCGTAAAGCCGGTGTCTCTGTCGGGACCGGCCGTTTCCGCACCCATATGAAGGTGGCCCTCGAAAATGACGGCCCCGTGACGCTGCTTCTCGACAGCGATAAGAATTTTTAGCCGCTGCCGCAAAAACGTGAATCAAAGGAGGATTTGCTATGAAAATCAAATACACAGTACTCGGTCCTTTTATGACAAACACCTATATCGTGTACAATGAAAAGACCATGGAAGGGCTGGTTGTAGATCCCTCCTTTACACCGGAACACTACATCCATGCCATCCTGCAGGATCAGATCGAGCTGAGATCCATTTTTCTGACACATGCCCATGTGGACCATATGGCCGGTATGAATGCGCTGCGCGCCCGTTTCCCGAAAGCTGAGCTCTACATGAGCCGCGGGGACGCCTCGTATCTGAAAGACCCCTCCAAGAATTTATCCTATGAATTCCCCGACCACGTACTCGTAGAGGATCCGGAGCACTGGGTGAAAGGGGGAGACCTTATCAAGACCTGCGGACTGGACTTTACCGTGATCGATACCCCGGGGCATACGCCGGGCGGGATATCCTTCTATGAAGCGAAGGAGGGCATCGTCTTCACGGGAGACTCTCTTTTCCATGGCTCCATCGGGCGCACCGATTTCCCCGGAGGCAGTATGACGACGCTCGTGACCGCCATCCGGAAGAATCTTTTCTGCCTGCCAGATACCGTGACCGTGCTTTCCGGACATGGTGATCCGACGACCATTGGCCAAGAAAAGAAGACGAATCCCTTCCTGGTGGGAGGCGGCCTATGAGATGGGGCGCTGAATTCTGGATGCGCGTTGGCATTGCGCTCTTTTTCTTCGGACTGGTGGTCGCAGCCCCCATGATCCTTTTCCCTTTCATCGTCTCGCTGGTGCTCGCGATCCTTTTGAATCCGCTGGCGAAATTCATCCATGAACATATCCGCGTCTGCCGCGGGATGGCGAAGATGCCCTATGATATCGCGATCCTGATCTCCTTTGCCATCTTTATCGGCATTGTCTATATGATCATTGTCCACATCGTCGTGCCGTTCATCGGAGAATTCCGTGCCTTCGTGAAAGGCATCCCCGATATGGTGACAGCGGTGCAGCAGGCGATCCCGGAGATCGAGCGGCAGTACCAGCTCTCCCTGATGCCGCCGGAAGCGAAAAATTTCATTTCCCGCATCATTCAGGATGTCGGCGAGTATACGCTGAAGGTCGCACAGTTCAGCCTGTCCGCGATCTTCTCTTTTGCAAGTACGGTGGTCGAGCTCATCGTCGTACCCTTCATCACATTCTACATGATGAAGAGAGGCAGCTATTTCGTGCATGTCTTCATCGGTTTCTTTCCTGACCGTTTCCATCATCATCTCGAGACGATCTTCAAGGAGATCCACTTCATGCTGAATGCCTACCTGCGCGGGCAGCTGCTCCTTTCCGTCATCATGGCCTTTGTCGTTTTCCTCGGCATGTGGTCCATGAATATTCCCTATCCTCTGGTCATCGGACTTCTGGCAGGCGTCGTGGAAATGATCCCTCTCATCGGACCGATCATCGGAGCGATCCCGCCCGTTTTCCTCGCTCTGCTTCAGGGGACAGGCGTCATGGCGAAAGTCATCATCTTCTACATCATCGTCCAGCAGCTAGACGGTCATTTCTTCATGCCCAAGCTCATGGGCAGCATCATCGATGTACATCCCGTCGCGATCATTGCCGGAGTCCTCATCGGCGGACAGCTTTTCGGCATCGTCGGCATGATGATCTCCGTCCCGCTGGTCGCCGTCCTGCAGGTCATCCTGCGGCATATGTGGTTTTATGATAAGTACAAGATGAGAAAATAGGGGGCCGGCAGCTTCCGGGAAATATCGGCTTCTCCGACTTCCCCTTTCTGATTCCTCATTCCTAATTTAAAAGTGGAGGCAATTTCATGAAAAAGTCCACGGTTATGAATACCCTGCGAAAAAAAATCCGTGAGCACAAATATAAATTCACTTCGCAGCGTCAGGTCATTCTGCAGGCCTTCCTTGACAGCAAAGAAAAACACTTGAGTGCAGAAGACCTGTATGCGATGGTACGGGATGAGAATCCGGACATCGGGCTTGCGACGGTCTACCGCTCGCTGGAATTATTCACATCGCTGGAGCTTCTCAAAAAGCTCGACTTCGGTGATGGACGCAGTCGCTATGAGCTGAATGATCGTTCACTGAATCATTCCCATTACCATCTCATCTGTCTTGGCTGCGGGAAAGTGATCGAATTTTCCCATGAATTATTTCTTTCCGATGTGAAGGACAAGATCCAGAAGGATAGCGGATTCCACGTGGTCGACTACCAGCTGAAATTCTACGGCTATTGCAAAAACTGTGCGAAGAAAGAGTAAAGACAGAAAACCTGCAGCGCTCATCGCTCCTCTTTGAAGGGCCAAATCCCTGCGGCTCTTTTTCTGGATCCATCCCCAGAAGAGCCGCAGCTGTTTTTTAATTCCCATTTGCCATTTCCCCTGTAGAAATGGTACAATTTAGTTTGTTAATGTCTTTGATAGACAGAGGAGAGGCATTGAAGCTTCTGCTCCTTCGAAAATGTCTGTCAAATCAAGTAAAGAGGTGTCACAATGCAGGCATTAAAAGGAACCCATGATATCCTGCCGGACGAAGTCTACAAGTGGGATTACATGGAAGGCGTCATTCGTGACGTATGTGCGCGCTACGGATACAAAGAGATCCGTACCCCGATCATTGAAGCGACAGAATTATTTCAGCGCGGCATCGGCGATACCACCGACGTCGTGACGAAGGAAATGTATACCTTCAAGGACAGAGGAAATCGCTCTGTCACCCTGCGCCCGGAAAATACAGCCTCAGCTGTCCGTGCGTACCTGGAACATAAAATGTATGGAGACCAGCAGGTGCATAAGATGTTCTACATCGGCTCCATGTTCCGCTATGACCGTCCGCAGGCCGGCCGTTACCGTGAATTCCACCAGTTCGGTCTGGAAGTCCTCGGTGCATCCTCTCCGCTTGCGGATGCGGAAGTCATCGCGATGGCCTGTGAGATTTTCCATAAGCTCGGACTGAAAGATCTCGATCTCCACCTGAATTCCATCGGCGATGCGAACTGCCGTCCGCAGTACAGACAGAAGCTCATCGAATTCTTCGAACCCAAGGAGAGCCAGCTCTGTGAAGACTGCAAGGCCAGACTTCACAAGAATCCGCTTCGTCTTCTCGACTGCAAGGAAGAGGGCTGCAAAGCGGCGGCTGTCGGTGCGCCGGTCATCACGGACTATCTCTGCGAGAGTTGCCACCGGAAATTCGAAGCTCTGAAATCCTACCTCACAGCTCTTGGGATCTCCTACACCATCGACCCGAAGCTCGTGCGCGGGCTCGACTACTATACGAATACCGCTTTCGAGATCCAGTATCCACCGCTCGGAGCGCAGAGCGCAGTCTGCGGCGGCGGCCGCTATGACGGCCTCGTCGAAGAGGTCGGCGGTCCTTCCACACCGGGCATCGGCTTTGCGATTGGTCTTGAACGTCTCCTGCTCGCTTTGGAAATGCAGCATCTGATCCCCGAACCGAAAGCAGATAAACACGTCTACATCGCCGCTCTCGGCGAAGAAGCGCAGGCCGAAGGCGTGAAGATCCAGTTCGCGCTGCGTCAGGACGGCGTCATCACAGATATGGACCTTCAGGGCAGAAGCCTCAAAGGCCAGATGAAGCAGGCAGGCAAGACAAAGGCCGACTTCACCGTCATCATCGGCAGCAATGAGCTGTCTTCCGGCAAAGCCATGGTGAAAAACATGGCAGAAGGCACGCAGGAGGAGATCCCATTCGCCGAAGTCGCCAGGTATATTGCAAAGTTTGAGGAATAGCCATTTGGTGACCGGCCTCTGCCGGCAGGCAAAGCCGAGATGAAATCATGCGTGATCCTCCGGCTTTATCCGTCAATACACACCAACAAGCAAGCTAACATATCATTTATTTTCGCTGACGGGATCTCCTTACGATCTCTCACAGCGTCAACATTTTTATAAAGAGGTGCTCTAATATGGAAACAATGGCAGGGATGCATAGATCCTGCGGATGCGGTCTGGTAACAGAAAATGACTGCGGCAAAGAACTGACACTGGCAGGCTGGGTGAATACCCGTCGTGACCATGGCGGTCTCATTTTCATCGACCTTCGCGATAGAAGCGGTATTGTACAGCTCGTCATGAGCCCACAGTACGGGGAAGAAGCATTCCACAAGGCGGAAGCCTGCCGCAGTGAATTCGTCCTCGCTGTCAAAGGCAAGGTCAGAGAGAGAAGCGAAGAAACTGTCAACCCGAAGATGAAGACCGGCAAGGTGGAAGTCGTCGTTTCCGAGCTTCGCATCCTGAATAAAGCGAAGACCCCGCCATTCTACGTCGAAGACGGCATCGATGTCGATGAAAACGTCCGTCTGAAATACCGCTACATCGATCTGCGCCGTCCGGAAATGCAGAATCACCTCATCATGCGCCATAAGATCGTACATGAGATGAGAACCTTCCTCGATGAACACAATTTCCTCGAGATCGAGACCCCGATGCTTACCAAGAGCACCCCGGAAGGCGCACGCGACTATCTCGTCCCCTCCCGCGTGAACCCGGGCAAATTCTACGCTCTGCCGCAGTCCCCACAGCTCTTCAAGCAGCTGCTCATGGTTTCCGGTTTGGAACGCTACTTCCAGGTCGCTCGCTGCTTCCGCGATGAAGACCTGCGTGCCGATCGCCAGCCGGAATTCACCCAGCTGGATATGGAGCTCTCCTTCGAAGACCAGGACTTCATTCTGGACCTCATGGAACACATGATGCAGAGAGTCTTCAAGAAAGTCCTCAATGTCGATATCCAGATCCCGTTCAAGAGGATCAAATGGGATGACGCCATGGCTCTCTATGGTTCCGACAAACCGGACCTTCGTTTCGATATGCATTTCTATGATGTATCCGACCTGCTCCGTGACACCGGCTTCAAAGTATTCCGCTCCGTCCTCGATAATGGCGGTTGTGTGAAAGCCATCACCGTCAAAGGCGATGCCGGCATTCCGCGTCGTGAACTCGACGGCCTCGTCGAATACGTCGGACACTATGGTGCCAAAGGCCTGGCTTGGATCGGCTTCAATGAAGACGGCAGCCTGAAATGCCAAATCACCAAATTCCTCGGCGAAGACAAGATCCGTGAGATCGGCAAAGTCTGCGAAGCAGAAAAAGGCGATCTCGTCCTCATCATTGCTGACAAGCCGAAGGTCGTCGCACAGGCTCTGGGCGAACTCCGTCTCGAAATGGCTCGCCGCATGGGCCTCATCGACCCGAATGAATTCTGCTTCCGCTGGGTCACCGACTTCCCGATGTTCGAATACAGCGAAGAAGAAAAACGCTACGTCGCTGAACATCATCCATTCACCGCGCCAAGAGATGAAGATGTACAGTACCTCCTCACCGATCCGTCCAAGGTCTATGCGAAAGCCTATGATATGGTCCTGAACGGTGTCGAAGCCGGCGGCGGCTCCCTTCGTATCTACCAGCAGGATCTGCAGGAAAAAGTATTCGAAGCCATCGGTATCTCTCAGGAAGAAGCAGAGCAGAAATTTGGCTTCCTGCTTGATGCATTCAAGTACGGCGCTCCGCCGCATGCAGGCATCGCCCTCGGCCTTGACCGTCTCGTCATGCTGATGCTCCACCTCGACTCCATCCGCGATGTCATCGCCTTCCCGAAGACCCAGAGTGCGATCGATCCGCTCACCCAGGCACCGTCTGTAGTCGCTGATAAGCAGCTGAAAGAACTGCACATCAAGACCGCTCTCAAGAAAGAGAAAGAAAAAGACCTCTTCGCAAAACCGGTCGACTGATCCCCATACTAAAAGGAACCCCGAAGGCAGGCTTCGGGGTTCCTTTTTTGTGCATCTGCAATGGCAGGGGAAGGCGGAAAAAATACAGGAAAAACTTTTTCTGTAAGTGTATAATAAATAGGAAATGATTGCACGAAAGGAGGCATCCCATCAAAAATGAAGAAATTCCTATTTCTCCTGCTGTTCTTTCCCATGCAGGTGCTGGCAGCCGATGCCATGCCTATGGCAGACGTTTTTAGGCACCCGATCGTAGAAGGTCTCTTATCCGCCGTCATCCTTATCTCGCTGCTGGCGGAGATCAAGACCGCCGGATTCTCGGGCGGGGCACTGGCAGCGGCGATCGCTGGCTGTCTTCTGATCGGAGCGAATTGGTCAGAAGGCGATCAGATGCTCGAAGCTGTCTTGTACTTCGGCGGGCTGGCGCTGGTCATTCTGGACATCTTGGCACTCATGACAGGCGTAGCGGCTGTCATAGGCCTCGTTCTCCTTCTCTCCGGGCTTTTCTTCACCTTCGGCGGAGATATGACGGCCCTCTATATCCTGTCGGGTGGCGTACTTCTCGCCGGGATCGGTTTCTATTTCTTGCTCGATCACCTTTCACAAAGCCGGCTGTGGCAGAAAGTCACATTGCGTGATTCCCTCACCGGTCAGAAGGGCTTCAAGTCTTCCGCCGCTGATCTGTCAGCCTATGCAGGGAAAGAGGGGATGACGGACTCAGTCCTTCGCCCGTCCGGCAAAGTGGATATCGAAGGGCATATCCTGGACGCCGTCTCTCGTGGTGACTTCATAGAGAAGGGGAAGAAGGTCATCGTCATCAAGGCAGAAGGAAGCTATCTTGTCGTGAAAAAAGCGGATGCCCGCTAGATAGGTGCGATAGGATTGCCAGCGTCGATCCTATCGCAGAGGCAGATCTTCTGACCCTTTGCCCCATGGCTCCGGCATACCCTTTCCGAAGCCGCAAGCTGAGAGTCCTGCCAAGCGGACTCTCATTGATTCCTGATTATAAAAAGGAGGCATGTATGGAACTTTTACTCTTTCCGGTGATCATCTTTTTCATCGCCATCGCAGCTCTGTCCGTCCTGCTGCACTTCGTGCCGATCGGACTCTGGATCTCCGCACTTGCCGCGGATGTGAATATCTCCCTCTTCAATCTGGTGGGGATGCGGATCCGCCGCGTCTCTCCGCAGATGATCGTGCTGCCGCTCATCAAAGGCACGAAGGCGGGACTTCTCCTCAGCGTGAACCAGCTTGAAGCGCACTACCTAGCGGGCGGCAATGTGGATAACGTCGTCGATGCCCTGATCGCCGCGCATCGCGCACAGATCGATCTCTCCTTCGAGCAGGCAGCCGCCATCGACCTCGCAGGCCGCAATGTCCTCGAAGCCGTCCAGATGAGCGTCAATCCGAAGGTCATCGAGACCCCGACCATTTCTGCGGTCGCGAAAAACGGCATCGAGCTCAAGGTCCGCGCACGTGTCACCGTCCGTGCGAATATCGATCGCCTCGTCGGCGGGGCAGGGGAAGCGACCATCATCGCCCGTGTCGGTGAAGGCATCGTCACGACCGTCGGCTCCTCCGAAAAGCACACCGACGTATTGGAGAATCCGGATCACATTTCCCGTACGGTCCTCGGCAAAGGTCTCGACTCGGGGACAGCTTTTGAGATCCTCTCCATCGATATCGCCGATGTCGATGTAGGCAGAAATATCGGTGCCCAGCTCCAAACCGATCAGGCAGAAGCAGATAAGCAGATCGCACAGGCAAGAGCCGAAGAACGCCGTGCCATGGCCGTCGCCAAGGAGCAGGAAATGCGCGCCTATACCCAGGAAATGCAGGCGAAGGTCGTCGAAGCCCAGGCCGAAGTGCCAAAGGCTATGGCAGAAGCCCTCCAGAAGGGAAATCTGGGTGTCATGGATTACTATCAAATGAAAAATATTGCAGCCGATACCGAGATGAGAGAGAATATCTCCGGAAAGAAAGCGTAGAGGGCTGCCAAGCAAGCATAAAAAAGAGAGCCGCGAATCCAATGATTCACGGCTCTCTTTTTATCTTTGGTTACAAACTTACGCTATATAGCAGTCAGTTCAGTGATCAGCCTTCAACTTTAACGTTAGCAGCCTGAGGTCCTCTTGCACCATCAATAATTTCGAAATCGACCTTCTGGCCTTCATTCAGTGTTTTGAAGCCATCAGCCTGAATAGCAGAGAAATGAACGAAAACGTCGCCGCCTTCTTCTCTTTCAATAAAGCCGTAGCCTTTTTCTGCACTGAACCACTTAACTGTACCTTTCATGGAAATTCCTCCTAAAAAAATGACTTACACTGCTCGTATTGAGCATGATTCAACAATACCATAAATTCATAGTTCAGTCAACCAAAAACATGAGAAAATGCAGAGAATATATGGGATTTTAGCGTTTATGCAAAGACAGCAGAAAGGCGGCTGATCGCGTTTGACAGGAGAGGGGAAAACAGGGGAAAACAGGGCGCCGTCCCCATAAACCTCACCATTCCTCGTTCTATTATGCTATAATATATCCGATTTGTGCTGCTGGAAGAGCCATTCTCTCCGGCGAAAATTTCATGTGTACCAGAGGTTTTGACTATGAATACGAATACGATACAGCATTATCTGAGTGCGGACGGCATCCGTCTGACTGTCGCGGATACATCGAATGTATCTCTCGAAGCGGAAGCGATCCATCATCTGCCCCCGGCGTCTGCGAGGATCCTCGCGAAGGCGATGACAGGGGCGGCGATCCTCATCAATGATTTCAAAAATCATGAAGGGATCTCCATCCGCTGGATGACAGGAAGCCCTTTGGGCGCGATCCACGTCGATGCCTATGACGGGCGCTTTGTCCGCGGTTTCCTGGACCATCCGGAAGCCGGAGAAGGCGTGCCTTGTGACGATGCGCATGAGGCCGCGCTGGCAGCAGCGAAGGGACAGCTCTTCGTGACGCGCTACTCGCTCCTGAAGCTCCCATATACGAGCACGGTGAACCTGTCTCACGGAGACATTTCGGCGTGCCTCACAGAGTATATGAATACATCTGAGCAGACGCTGTCGGCCGTGAAGCTGGATATCTCCATGACCGAAAAGGGCGATATCCTGCGCTCGGCGGGCTTCATGGCGCAGCTCCTGCCAAAAGGAAATATGGGAAGATTCGCAGAGCTTTTCCGTGAGCTGGATCATTGGGACCTGACGAAGGATGCCAAGGAAGAAGGTTCTCTGGAAAAGCTTTTGGTCGAAGGCCAGTTCGAACTGCTCAAGGACGGTCCTTTGACCTTCCGCTGCACCTGCTCGGAGGAACGCATCAAAGGGACACTGAAGTCTCTCCCGGAGGCGGAGAAGCAGATCCTGCTCGACGATCCCTCCATCGAGATCGTCTGCCCGTATTGTGATAAGAAATATACGATCGATCGAGATACACTTTCTAAATGGTTCATGGAAGGAGATCATGTACAATGAAAAAAATCGCTTTCATCGGCGGCACCGGGGCGGAAAATTCTGTCCTGCTGAAGGACGTGACCGAGCATATCATCGAGACGCCCTATGGCGAAGCGAAGTATGAAGCCGGTTTCTTTGAAGGCAGGGAGATCATCCATCTCTCCCGTCACGGGGCGCATCACACGATTCCCCCGCACAAGATCAATTACCGTGCCAATATGTTTGCCCTGAAGATGCTTGACGTCGCAGCCGTCATCAGCACGACGGCCGTCGGCTCACTGAATCCGGACTACAAGCCGGGTGAACTGGTGCTTCTTGACCAGTTCATCGACATGACGAAAGCCCGCGAAGGGACCTTCTATGATGGCGAGCGCTATGGCGTTGCCCATCTCGACATGAGCCATCCGTACTGTGCATCGCTCCGAGAAGCGATCCTTGCCGCCGGAAGAAAGGAAGGCATCACTCTACACCCGCAGGGGACCTACATCTGCACGGAAGGACCGCGTTTCGAGACCCCGGCAGAGATCAAGGCATACCGCATGTGGGGCGCTGACGTAGTCGGCATGACGAATGTACCGGAGTGCCAGCTCGCCCGTGAAGCGGAGATCTGCTACGCAAGCATTTCCATGGTCACGAATTTCGCCGCCGGCATCACAAAAGAGGAGCTGAGTCATCAGGAAGTCTTGGGCTGCATGGCAGAAAACAGCCGCAACATGTACCGCATCGTGACCGACGTCTTCGAGACGTATGATGTAGAGAAGGACTGCCACTGTCGCCACGCCGCAGAAGCCTTCGGAGGATTTCACGTATGAGCGCGCTCAGGTCGCTTGCATGGGAAGGTGAGAGCCTCCGCCTTCTTGACCAGACGAAGCTCCCTACAGAGATCACCTATCTAAGTTGCAGGGACTACCGTGAGGTAGCCGATGCCATCCGCATCCTTGCGGTGCGCGGAGCTCCTGCGATCGGCGTCGCGGCTGCCTATGCCGTCCTCCTCGCCTATAGAGAGTGTCTTTTGTCCTCTGATATATCGGCTGCCTTTCACCACGCCTGCCAAGAGATCAGCGCGTCGCGTCCGACTGCCGTGAATCTGTCCTGGGCCGTTTCCGAGATGGAGAAGGTCTTCGAACGATATCCTGCCAAAGAAGCGGGAGATGCTCTCCTTGCCAAGGCCCGTGATATCGAAGCGGAAGATATTCACACCTGCCGGGCCATCGGTGAAAATGGCGCAGACCTTTTCCAGGGAAGAAAGGGTCTTCGCATCCTGACCCACTGCAATACGGGAGCACTGGCGACGGCAGGCATCGGCACGGCCTTCGGCGTCCTCTCCGTCCTTCATGAGCGTGGAGCGATCGAGTGCGTGTATTCGGATGAGACACGTCCGCTCCTGCAGGGGAGCCGCCTCACCGCGACTGAGCTCATGGAAGGGCATATCCCCTGCTGCCTCATTTCCGATACGATGTCCGCTTCCGTCATGCGCGACAAGAAAATAGACGCCATCATCGTCGGTGCAGACCGCATCGCAGCAAATGGCGATACCGCCAATAAGATCGGCACCTACGGTCTTGCCGTCATGGCAGCCTATCACCATATCCCATTCTACATCGCTGCCCCGTTCTCGACATTTGACTTCTCCATCGCCTCCGGCAAGGAGATCGTCATTGAAGAAAGAGATCCGGACGAAGTGCGGAAATTTGCCGGCGTCTACAGCGCGCCGAAAGACGTCCCTGTCTATAATCCCGCCTTCGATGTCACGCCGTCCTCTCTCATCGCCGGTATCATTACGGAAAAGGGCGTGCTGAAAGCGCCGTATGAAGCGGCGATCGCGCGGTACAAGAAAGAGCTTTCAAAATAAAAAAGTGACTAGTGACTAGTAGCTAGGAGCTAGGGACCATCGGTCTTTCTTGTACTGTCATTTCGAGCGAAGCGAGAAATCTTTGTCATTCGCGGTCAGGCGGTCAATAGCAGAAAATCCGAAAACGGGAAGCCTGTAATCCGCAGGGAAGGGGCTGCATCAGCGGCGATCAGGGGTTCACTCTTTCCCTACATATGCCGCGCACTTTTTCGCTTTCCTCATCTATCTTTCATACCGCCTGTGCCCTATCCGCCCCTTCGGGGTACCTTCCCCTCGAGGGGAAGGCTGACGATACGAGGGAAACCTGCCATCGCGGACCTTCGAGAATCGCCAGATTTATACTGCGGCGAAGCCGCTACCACAACCTTGAACCTTGAACCTTGAACCTTTACTGTTTTCCGAAAGGAGTCCATCCATGTCTGAATCCATGATTCGTGATATTTCCTTGGCCGACGAAGGCCTGCAGCGTATTTCCTGGGTCGAAAAATTCATGCCCGCACTGAATACACTTCGTGAAGAATTCGTCAAAGAGCAGATCTTCAAAGGCAAGACCATCGTCATGTCCATCCATCTCGAAGCGAAGACCGCCTACCTTGCGCTCACGCTGAAAGCAGCGGGTGCGAATGTCATCTGCACCGGCAGCAATCCGCTCTCCACGCAGGATCCGATCGCAGCCGGCCTCGTCAAGAGCGGCATCACCGTCTATGCATGGCATGCCTGCACCGAAGAGGAATATTTCATGTTCCTGAACAAGGCCCTCGACCACATGCCTGACATCATCATCGACGACGGCGGCGACCTCGTACACCTGCTCCATACCACCAGAAAAGAGTGCCAGAAGAACCTCATCGGCGGCTCTGAAGAGACCACCACAGGCGTATATCGTCTGAAGATCCTTGAAAAGGAAAACAAGCTGGAATTCCCGATGATTGCAGTCAATGATTCCTACTGCAAGTACCTTTTTGATAACCGCTACGGCACCGGCCAGTCCGCCTGGGACGGCATCATCCGCAGCACGAATCTCACCGTCACCGGCAAGACCGCAGTCATCGCGGGCTATGGCTGGTGCGGCAAAGGCTGTGCGATGCGTGCGAAAGGCCTCGGCGCCCATGTCATCGTGACAGAAGTCGATCCCATCAAAGCCATCGAAGCCGTGATGGATGGATTCGAAGTCATGCCGATGGCAGAAGCTGCTAAGCACGGTGACATTTTCCTCACCGTCACCGGCGACATCGACATCATCACCGAGCCGCATTTCCTCGCGATGAAGGACGGCGCCATCTGTGCGAATGCCGGCCACTTCGACTGTGAAGTCAGCCGCAAGGATCTGGAACGCATCGCCGTCTCTCACTACGAAGCCCGCAAGAACATCGAAGGCTATGTCCTGCCAAACGGCAAGACCGTCTTCCTCATGGCTGAAGGCCGCCTCGTGAACCTTGCAGCAGGGGATGGCCATCCGGCAGAGATCATGGACCTCTCCTTCGCAATGCAGACCCTCGCAGCCCGCTACCTTCTCCAGCACGGCAAGGACATGAAGCCGGCCGTCTACACCCTTCCGCATGAACTGGATACCAAGATCGCCTCCATCAAGCTCGCTGCCATGGGATACCAGATCGATACCCTGACAGAAGCACAGAGAAAGTACCTGGGACTCGACTAAGAAGGAGCATCGATATGACCACACTGATCAAAAACATCGGACTTTACCGAAACGGCAAAGTCACCGAAAACCAGAATATTTCTTTAGCCGGGAAATATATCAAAGATTTCCCGGAAAACCCAAAAGACAAAGACTATGAGGAAATCATCGATGGGAAAGGCATGCTGGCCATGCCCGGGCTTGTGAATACCCACACCCACGTTGCGATGACACTGTTCCGCTCTTACGCCGACGATATGGAACTGATGGACTGGCTGCAGAACAAGATCTGGCCGGCTGAAGATCACCTCGACGACGACATCGTCTACTGGGGAAGCATGCTTGCTTTCGCTGAAATGATCCGCGGCGGCACCACAGCCTTCTGTGACATGTACATGTTCATGGACTCCTGCGCGAAGGCAGCTGACAAAGCCGGTATCCGCGGAAATCTGGCTCGCGGCCTCGCAGGCATCAGCCCGAATGCACAAAGCGGCCTTCAGGAGAATATCGAGCTCTTCGAGAAATGGGAAGGCGCCGGAGACGGACGCTTCCATGTCATGCTCGGACCGCACGCTCCCTACACCTGCCCGCCGGACTACATTAGGCAGGTGCGCGACGAAGCGATGAAGCACGGCATCCCGATCCACATCCATCTCTCCGAAACAAAAGGGGAGGTAGAAAACTGCCTCAAGGAATACGGCAAGACACCGATCGCCCTCATGAATGACCTCGGTCTCTTCGAGCTGCCGACACTCGCAGCCCACTGCGTCCATGTGACCGACGAAGACATCGCCATCATGCAGGAAAAGCACGTCCGCGTCGCACATAATCCGGGCAGCAACCTGAAGCTCGCCTCCGGCATCGCACCCGTCGTCAAGATGAGAAAAGCCGGCGTCACCGTCGGCCTTGGCACCGATGGCGCGTCCTCCAATAATAAGCTCGACATGTTCGCAGAAATGCGCCTCGCCTCCCTCATCCATAAAGCGAATACCTACGATCCCTTCGCCATCACTGCGACCGAAGCCATGGAGATGGCGACCGTCGATGGCGCCAAATGCCTCGGCTATGATAACCTTGGCAAGCTGGAAAAGGGCGCACTCGCCGATATCATACTCGTGGACAGAAGCGGCTTCCACTGGCACCCGCGCTTCGACAGCGTCTCCCTTGCCATCTATGCCGGAAACTCCATGGACGTCGACACCGTCATCATCAATGGCAAGACCGTCATGCGTCGCAAAGAGATGACGACCATCGACACAGAAAAACTCTATGCCGAAGTCGACCGCGTGACAGAAAAGCTCTATGCTTTCAGCAAGAAATAAATGATAGATATGCAAAAAGAACCTGCGAAAGCGGGTTCTTTTTTTGATGGAAAAGGGAAAATGATGGGTTCAAGGTTCAGGGTTGTGGTGGCGGCTTCGCCGCAGTATAAATCTGGCGATGCCCGAAGGTCTGCGATGGCAGGTTTCCCTCGTATCGTCAGCCCCCCCGGGAAGGTGCCCCGTAGGGGCGGATAGGGCACTGGCGGTATGAAAGAGAGTGGGGAAATGC
>OLGE01000628.1_pt1 | contig 40389 bp, 28 predicted proteins | sample 1605151 | NCBI WGS metagenome assembly OLGE01 (sample SAMEA3888912, study PRJEB22519) | human gut metagenome | biome: human gut; feature: human-associated habitat; material: faeces | place: Denmark | collected 2010
AAACCTTAAAGTTTTATCCATATACAAAATTATGTATAAAACTTAAATTTGCAAGTAAGTGTAAACATATTTTGGACAATTTAAAATGCAAAAAATAAGAACAGTGAGATTCTGAATGGTTGAATCCATTCTTTAATAACCCTCTCACTGCTCTTATTACTTTATGTATTTTGATCCTATTCAGTCTTCATCATCGTCGGTATTCGGTATGACAGAATCCTTCGGATCGTCTGTATTCTCCTTGTTCATCCATATACGTATGGCAGACATACGCGGCAGCAAACGCTTAACCGGCATACGGTAGTGGTGGATGATTATGAGAAGCATCATGACTATTCCGATAGCTGTAAGATAACCATAACATTCTTTTATCGAAATCATTACAGCCTGTTTGGATACCACCGACAGTGTGTCGCTCCACGACGGCAAGTCAAACGGCAGCACGGTTCCGTCAAGGTTTTCGCCCGCGTTGATGCAGTTCTTCGATATAGCCCAGTTATACATACGCTGTACCGCGGCCGAGCCAAGTGCTGTTCCTATACCGCAACGGATGTATCCGATGGAACTGAGCCCGTAGAAGAAATGCGAGAACGGAAGCGACTGCGACAGATACACGTTTGAGGCCGAACCGATCATCACTTCGGAAACGCCTAATGCGAACAGCGGGATGAAGAACGCCTCGCGGTTGGTGTCGCCGTCTATCAGAAAATACATCGCCACTTCATAAAATGTAAGCAAGAACAGCGTCACCATGAAGTACTTCTTGAAGCCCCAATGCCATTTCACAAAAGCAGCAAAGGCAAGAAGCGAGCCTACCACCACTCCATAGAGAATCGGCCAGTTGAGCGATATCGTGTTAAGCGAGTCATATTTCAGTACGGACGTGAGATAGATAGACTGCAACAACTTGGGCGCAGCCTGAAGGATTCCCACTCCGAGCAGAATAACCATGAGATGCTGTACCGATCTGAACTTGAAAATCGACAACGGCAAGTATGGCTTATCGTGAAACTTCGAACGGCATAATGCCGCCACGAACAATGCCAGTGTTATGCCCGTTGCCCTCCAGATGGTACGGCTGCACCACCAGTCGTAATGCTCGCCATAGGTGAACAGCCATATTCCGGAGATGAGAAAACAGCTCCAGAGGAACAGACCTATGAAATCGACACCTTTCAGCGAGAGGAACGGACCGGGACGGTGGTCCGGCTTCATCATGAAATATACTATTCCGCAATGAATCATCAGCAGTGCGATGACAAACATGTTCATCAACCGCCAGTTGCCGTAGTAGGTGAGATATGATGTGGTGAGACCTGAAAGATATGTTCCTCCACACACCATTATATATACCACGGGGAAGAATACTGCGTAATTGCGCGACGGCGTGACACAGAGACGGAACACGCTGGTGCAACCGAACATTCCGAGCATCTTGAAAAATCCGGCTATGAAACTGACTCCCCAGATTATCCAAGGCTCCTGGGCCGACATCGTTATAGCGTTGCATATAATCAGACCTATGCCCGCCACGAAGAACAGCTGTCGGGTGTACATGTAGAACTTCAGCCTGTACATGACAGGGAAGCACACCGTTATTCCGCCAAGGGTGCAGTAGTTGGCCATCTGGATGTCTTCATTCAGCAGCGCAATCTCGCTGACAATCTGGTTTGAGTATGACGAGTTGATGCTTCCGACATACTGATAAAGAAAGCCGAAGAACATATACAGCCAGAAGCGGACACGCGGCGGCACCCAGTCCTTATACATAAGGAGCTGCCTCGTTCGTATTACAGTGTTTGTTGTATTGTGAATTTTGACCTTCCCTGTTAATCCATCATTTCACATTCAACGTTCAGTCCGGCGCGCAGACGTCGTATGTTTGCTTTTGGATTGTCTTTTGTAAGGCGTATCTTGACAGGGATTCTTTGCTCCACTTTCACAAAGTTACCGGTCGCGTTGTCTTGCGGAACGATGGAATACTGTGCGCCTGTCGCATTTGATATCGCCTCGATGGCACCCGTATATTCAATGCCGGGAATGGCATCAACGGTTATTCTTACGCGGTCGCCTATCTTCATATTGGCGGTCTGTGTCTCCTTATAGTTTGCAACAATCCACACATCATCCTCGTCAACTATCGAGAGGAGCTGCTGTCCCAGCTGCACAAGCTGTCCTTCCTGCAATGTCTTTTTAGATGTATATCCGTCGGTAGGTGCGGTTATAACCGTATAAGACACGTTAAGTGCCGCATAATCCTTGTGAACCTTTGCCAGTTTTATGTTAGCGTCCTGCTGACCCAACTGCTTTGTCTGTTCTGCCTTTGTGAGCGATGTAGAACGCTTCTGTCTGCAAAGCATGTCATATTCAGCCTTTGTTCTTTCATAATGTGTCTTGGCATCATCATATTGTTTCGGTGTCACCGCCTTGGTTTTAAGCAGTGCGGCATAGCGTTTCATGTCGCGCTCTGCATTCTCCAGTTCGGCTTTGGTTCCCAATATTGAGGCCTCGTTTACACCGATATTGTTTTCCGTTGTATTGATAGCCGAGCTCAGGACTGTCTTTCCCGACTCCGCGTTTTGCAGTTCTGCTTCGGCCTCAGCCAGCTTCAGCTGATATTCCCTGTCCTCTATTATCACCAGTGTATCGCCTTTGTGGACATAAGAATATTCATCGAATCGTACCTCCTTGATGTAACCCTGGACACGTGCGGTTACCGGTACGATGTGTCTTCTTACCTGAGCATTGTCTGTGTATGTAGAGATATTGAACTTGATGAATTGCACACTGATCCACCATATACCTATTGCTAAAATTACCAGAACGACAACGTTCTGAATCATTCTTCTCGTCTTACGGTTCATATTAAATGTTTCCTGAAATATACTTTAGTTGATAATAATAGAACACTACGTTCACACGTGCGTTCACAAGTCTTACTTCTGCATCGAGCTTTGCATTTGACGCATCGAGCATATCGGTCAGCAACGACAGGTCAGCAGAGTATCTCTGCGACACGATTCTGTAGTTCTCGTTTGCCAACTCGACGTTCTTTTTCTGTGTTTCAACCTGTTCGCATGCTTCGGCATAGTATTTATACATCTGATCAACCTTGCGTTCGATCTCTTCTTTTTGCGCCTGACGGTTGTCAATCTGCTTTGCCGTTTCTATTTTTGCAGCCCTCAGTGAATTTTTGTTTTTATAAAGTGCCGACAGGTTCATCGACAGTTTAACTCCGACCCACCACGTATTGAGGTTGTTGTCCATCACCGGCATGCAGTTGGTTATAGGACCCTCAAGGGTGTTTCCAGCCGTAAGCCCGATGGCCGGCAACATCTTACTACGTACAATCAGTTCCTCATTCTTTGCCTGAGAATACGCCAGGTCGGAACGTTTCAGCTTTGGAGACATCTCTGCCTCAAGTTTCCACTGGCTCAGTCCGGGGTCGGACATGTTCATGTTGTTTGAATCGAGATATGGCTCAACCGTAGTGCCATCGTCAAGTCCGAGATAAACCAGCAAGCTGTAATTAAGGTGTTCCACAGCGTCGGCGATGGTGTTTCTGTCGTATGTCAGGTTCGACAGATTCAGTTCATAACGCGTAACATCGTTGGATAGCGCAAGTCCCTGCTCCGAACGAGCCTTCATCTCTGAAATAAGTTGCTTTGTCAGCTTGATGTTCTCTTCATAAACATTCAACAGGTTGCGGTTCTTCAACAGGTTGAGATAGCAATCAAGCACTTCGATTTTAATGTCATCCGTAACAATCTTTAAATCAGTTGAGGCAATCTGTGTCTGAAACCTCGTCTTGCGTATCCCTGCTTTTATTTCCCCACCGGCATATAACGGCTGATACACCGAAAGAGAAAGTGCATTACCCAAATGTGGCATCGGTGAGCGTTTCGGCTTTGAGAAATCGCGTTCTAATACAGTCGCATCACCTAAATAATTAACTCCTGCTTCCAGATTAACGTCAGGCAACCGCTTTGCCTTTGCTGTTTTTTCTTGTTCTCTGGAAATGTTTACATCTTTTTTTGCCGCTTTTACATCTACATTCGCTTGTTCCACTCTTCTAAACAATTCGTCAATTGTCATCCTCAACGGTTCCTGAGCGGACATCCGGCATGCCGTAAAACCAGCGCCGGAAAGTAATAATAACACGGCTAATCTCCGTAATCTCATACTTAGTGTCGCTTTATTGGACTGCAAAATTACGAATTTAACTTTGATTAAGACTATGCCATATCCGCCCTATCTTAGTTAATTACGAAACAAAACGGCACAAAGTGCGAATCAGAATTGCTTTTTTCGAGTTATTTATATACATGAAGCACAATACAAGTGTTGCTTCAGGCAAACCTGAAATTCGGATATATGTTAATTATTTTCACAATTTCTATAAGCTGTCGGTGACGTTCCGAACTGGTTTCTAAAGAACTTTCCGAATGCCGCCTGATCCGAGAATCCAAGTCTGTATGATATCTGTTTCACTGTCATATCGGTGCAGTCGAGCAGTCGCCTGGCCTCAGTTATAAGCATATGGGCAATATGCTCATTCACCGTACGGCCGGAAATTTTGCGCACAATGCGGGAAAGATAAGTAGGCGAAACGCTTAACTGAGAGGAATAGAACTGGATGTAGTGCTCTTTCAGATAATTATTTATAAGGAGTTTTCTGAATTCACGGTAAATCTCCACAGAGTGTGACACCTTCGAAGTATCCGACATGCAGCCCGAACGCAGTATCTCGGCAAAGCGTAACAGCAGAAGATTGGACAGATGTTGCAGCAATCCGTTGTAATGAAGTTGTCCGATATTTATATCCTTATAAAGATTCAGCATGGCTTCCATACATTCCATTTCGTTTTCACTCAGGCTCTGTATGGGCATGACATTCTCACTCAGGAACGCGTTCATCTGATTATACACCGGCGCATAAGATGAAAGATCATCAAAATATGCAGGCGTAAAGCACACACCTTTCATCTTGAAACCTTTGTCGGCATTGCTGAGCGACATTACCATATTTGGCATTAAGAACGCCATAGAGTTCTTGCGCAGCTCCTCCACACTATAGTTTACTGAAAGCTTTGCCGTTCCATCAGTAACAATCATAATGCAAAACGTGTCGCACGACATTGGTGCCACCTTATATTCCTTGCACTTGTTTGTGTCTATCCCAAATACCGCGATCTCGTTGCATGGCAACACTGTATCATAGTTTCCACTCTTTACCTCTTCAAAAAATGTTTCGTGAACGCTATCCATCCTACCGAAGATTTTGTTTTATATTACAAAAATAGAAAATATTTTTTATTTCCTAAACATTCCATTACGTTAAGTGGAAACCTACATTATCTAATATAGAGAAGATTATCAAAAAGTACTTAAGTTAGACATATTTGAAAATAATAATAAGACAAACACATCCAACAACATTAATTCATATTAAAAATAACCAAGCTTTCAGCCGAGAAGTCTGAAGAAATTGCCTCACAGACACAATGAATACAAACATACAGCCGAAAACAGAAGTGAGAAAACCGATTCAAAAACAAACCAACTCATCCACTTCAGACCGTATCTGAACTTTATCACCAGTCCGCCTGCTCCTTCAATAAATAAAGCAAGGAAAAGCAACCAACAACATAGCACGGAATCCATAAGGTCTGCAACCAACATAATTATAAAATAAAGGTACACAGCCGTTGACAACCAATCCCATAGTTCGATAATCTTATATTTCTTCATTTTACAAAATCATATTCAAGACAATTAGTAATCGACTCTGTTCCCGGACACTCTCCACAATCTGTTTTTATCAAAAACAAAATTGTAAAAAACATTTTCACGTGTTTTCGTGTCTATTAACCACATTCTTTTCTACATTGAATTAACAATGCATACTCATCATCCGACGTTTATGATATAAATTTACAAAAAACTCATCCTTTTTGAATTATTCTGCAAAATAAATTAACCATTTTTATAACAAAATATAATATTTAACGTCGTTTCCTCACCTGAAAGCATAGAATCATAAGAAACGCATTGTGTTAAAAAACAAAAAAATGTAGCAGGTTTCCGTTCTCTCACAATGTGTATTTCATTATAAATTAGTAAATTTGCGCGATTTTTTAATTATTCACATAAAGTCTAACTTTATTAATTTAAAACACTTATTATTAATTTTATGTCAGATTTAAAGAACGTACAGCCATTGGCAGACTTCAATTGGGACGAGTTTGAGAATGGCGGCAGTGTAAACGTCAACAAAGCAGAGCTTGAGAAAGCCTATGACGAGACACTGAACAAAGTGTCAGAACAGCAGGTCGTAGAAGGAAAAGTAATCTCTATTGACAAGAAAGAAGTTGTTGTCAACATCGGTTACAAGAGCGACGGTATCATCCCTGCTTCAGAATTCCGCTACAATCCAGACCTTAAGGTTGGCGACACCGTAGAGGTTTATGTTGAAAACCAGGAGGACAAGAGAGGCCAGCTGATTCTCTCACACAAGAAGGCACGCCTGAGCAAGAGCTGGGAGCGCATCAACGCAGCCCTCGACAACGAGGAAGTTATCCAGGGTTACATCAAGTGCCGCACTAAGGGTGGTATGATTGTTGATGTGTTCGGCATCGAGGCCTTCCTGCCGGGTAGCCAGATTGACGTTCACCCTATACGCGACTACGATGTATTCGTAGGCAAGACCATGGAATTCAAGGTTGTAAAGATCAACCAGGAGTTCCGCAACGTAGTTGTTTCTCACAAAGCTCTCATCGAAGCCGAGTTGGAAGCACAGAAGAAAGAAATCATTAGCAAGCTCGAGAAAGGTCAGATTCTCGAAGGTACAGTCAAGAACATCACCTCTTACGGTGTATTCGTTGACCTTGGCGGTGTTGACGGACTCATCCACATCACAGACCTTTCTTGGGGCCGCGTAAGCGATCCTCACAAGGTTGTAGCTCTCGACCAGAAGATCAACGTTGTTATTCTCGACTTCGATGACGAGAAGAAGCGCATTGCTCTCGGTCTGAAGCAGCTCACTCCGCACCCATGGGATGCTCTCGACGAGAACCTCAAGGTGGGCGACCACGTTAAGGGTAAGGTAGTTGTCATCGCTGACTACGGTGCATTCGTAGAGATTGCTCCGGGCGTTGAGGGCCTTATCCACGTTTCAGAAATGAGCTGGAGCCAGCACCTCCGTTCTGCTCAGGAGTTCCTCCATGTAGGCGACGAGGTAGAGGCAGTTATCCTCACACTCGACCGCGCAGAGCGCAAGATGTCTCTCGGCATCAAGCAGCTTAAGGAAGATCCATGGGAAACAATCGAAGTTAAGTATCCTGTTGGCAGCAAGCACACTGCAAAGGTTCGCAACTTCACTAACTTCGGTATCTTCGTTGAGCTCGAAGAGGGTGTTGATGGACTTATCCACATCTCTGACCTCTCTTGGACAAAGAAGGTTAAGCATCCTTCTGAATTCACACAGGTTGGCGCAACCATCGATGTTGTCGTTCTCGAAATCGACAAGGAGAACCGTCGTCTGAGCCTTGGTCACAAGCAGCTCGAAGACAATCCTTGGGATACATACGAGTCACTCTACACTCCGGGTTCTGTACACACCGGCAAGATTACCGAGATGATGGACAAGGGTGCTGTTATCACTCTCAACGAGGGTGGTGAAGGCTTCGCTACTCCCAAGCACCTCGTTAAGGAAGACGGCACACAGGCTCAGCTCGGCGAGGAACTCGAATTCAAGGTGATCGAGTTCGTTAAGGAGACAAAGCGCATCATCCTCTCACACAGCCGCACATTCGAGGCTGCCAAGGAAGATACCAAGCCTGCACGCAAGCACACACCTAAGAAGGAAGCTGCACCTGCAATCAACAATGTAGCTGCAAGCACAACACTTGGTGACATTGATGCTTTGGCAGAACTGAAAGCAAAGATGGAAAAGGGTGAATAATCACACTTGACACATTATAGCATTTTTATAAAGTGGTTGTACCATAATGGTACAGCCACTTTTTTGTTTCCCCCAATAGCACTGTCTGTAAAATTCCACAACGCCCACATCCCACCCCCGACCGCAACCTAACACCATTGTTTTATCCCAAATCGGCCATTAGATTTTCACTCAGCTTTGTCTTGGTTTCGAGCAGATTACAACGTTCGTGTTTCGCCATAGCGGGCTATGGCGAAATGCGGACGGCGGCAAGATGACGGAACAAAGGCGAAGCTGAGTGGAAAAGAAAGACAAATTCTCCTATAACACACCTGTTTCGGTCTAATGAGCGATTTGGGTTTACAGTTCCGAAAATTCATAAATAATGTTATATTATAAAAAAATGCATCCAAAACTTGTATATATTAAATATTTGGATTATCTTTGCAATGTGTTTTTCATGGTATTAGATTATTAAGGTTAAGAGGGCGTAAGTTGTTGTGAAACATTTTACGCCTTTATTGTTTTCTGACGCTTCACCATGAAACGGCGCAAAATACTGGACACCGCCGAGAAATAAAGAATTCAGAAGCATGACGCAGTAACGAATTCAATCCCCAAGCCCCTACTGCAATATTCAAAGCATTTGTGCTTCGTTTTCAAGCATAAAAGCACCCACTTAAAAACAAGGCTTCTTTGCCTCGCAAACAAGACTTATTTACATTGCAAACAAGACTTCTTCGTGAAGCAAAGAAGCCTTGTTTTGAAATCACACATTTTATGTCTGCGCAACCATCATAATTGCCTATGAAAAACAGAAGCAGAAGAAGCCTGCATTAATAGCATTTACCAAACTGTTTGCCCAAACAAAACCGCAGGAATGCGAAACTCAAACAAAGCAATGCCGCAACGAGAAAACGAGCATCAAATATTTTCAAAAATCTTTCAAAGAAAGTTTGACAAACCAACTAATATAAGTATCTTTGCATAAGACAGGCGCACCGAAGCTATTTGAACCAAGTTCCACTGCATACAAAGGCGCTGTCTTTGCATACAGAAGAGCGACTTATGGGAACTTCTGTAAATAACAGCAAAGTTTGTTTACATCTTAGGCAAGAATACTATTCAAAACAATTTATACAAATGAATAACAAGGAATTAATGAACCATGCAGCCGACAATATCCGTCTGCTTGCGGTTTCTATGGTAGAAAAAGCTAAATCCGGACACCCAGGCGGTGCGATGGGAGGAGCTGATTTCATCAATGTTCTCTTTTCTGAGTTTTTGGTTTACGACCCAGACCAGCCTACATGGGAAGGACGCGACCGTTTCTTCCTTGACCCAGGTCACATGTCGCCAATGCTCTATTCAGCCCTTGCCTTGCAAGGAAAATTCACCATTGAAGAATTGAAGACATTCCGCCAGTGGGGTTCCGACTGTCCGGGACACCCAGAGCGCGACATCATACGCGGAATAGAAAACACTTCAGGTCCGCTCGGACAGGGCCACACATACGCTGTCGGTGCTGCCATTGCCGAAAAGTTCCTGCAGGCACGTTTGGGCGACACCATGATGCAGCACAAGATCTATGCCTACATTTCTGACGGTGGCATACAGGAAGAGATTTCACAGGGTGCTGGCCGAATGGCCGGCGTACTCAAACTGAACAACCTCATCATGTTCTACGACTCCAACGAGATACAGCTTTCAACAGAATGCGGAGTCGTAATTCAGGAGGACACCCGCAAGAAATACGAGTCATGGGGATGGAACGTTCTGGAAATCAACGGCAACGATGCCGACGAGATACGCGGCGCCCTCAATGCAGCCTTGAAGGAAGAGCAGCGCCCTACCCTCATCATCGGACACACTGTGATGGGCAAAGGCGCACGCAAGGACGACGGCACAAGCTACGAGCACAATGTCAAGACACACGGTGCACCACTCGGCGGCGACGCTTACATAAACACTGTGAAGAATCTTGGCGGCGACATAGAGAACCCGTTCGTTGTATTTGACGACGTGAAAGAACTGTATGCTAAACGTACAGAAGAACTTCGTGCTATCGTCAAAGAGCGTCATGCTGCTGAGGAAGAATGGCGCAAGGAGAACCCACAAAAGGCTGCTGCCATGACCGACTGGTTCTCAGGGAATGCGCCTAAGGTGGACTGGAGCGTACTTACACAGAAGCGCGACATCGCTACACGAGCAGCATCCGCTGCATGTCTTGGTGTCCTTGCCGAGCAAGTGCCCAACATGATATGCTCTTCCGCCGACCTTTGCAACTCCGACAAGACCGACGGCTTCCTCAAGAAGACACACGACCTGGCTGCCGACGACTTCACCGGCGCATTCTTCCAGGCTGGCGTAAGCGAACTGGCAATGGCATGCGTATGTATAGGTATGTATCTGCACGGAGGCGTAATACCCGCCTGTGGCACATTCTTCGTGTTCTCCGACTACATGAAACCAGCAATACGCATGGCTGCTCTCATGCGTGTTCCTATAAAGTTCATCTGGACTCATGACGCATTCCGCGTAGGAGAAGACGGACCAACCCACGAGCCGGTAGAACAGGAAGCACAGATCCGTCTGATGGAAAAACTCAAGAACCACAAGGGACAGGACTCAGTCCGTGTGTTCCGTCCTGCCGATGCCGACGAAGCAACTGTGTGCTGGCAGATGGCTATGGAGAACATGGACACTCCGACAGCCTTGATTTTCTCCCGCCAGAACATAACATCTCTGCCAGAAGGCAACGACTATGAGCAGGCTCGTAAGGGTGCGTATGTGGTAAAGGGCTCCGACGAAGACTATGATGTAATTCTTCTGGCCTCTGGTTCTGAGGTTTCAACACTGCTTGCCGGTGCAGAACTGCTCAGAAAGGACGGAGTCAAGACACGCATCGTAAGCGTTCCTTCCGAAGGATTGTTCCGCAACCAAAGCGCAGAATACCAAGAGGCTGTATTGCCGAAGGGTTCTAAGATTTTCGGTCTGACAGCAGGTTTGCCCGTCAATCTGCTCGGTCTTGTTGGTGCAAACGGTAAGATATGGGGACTTGAATCATTCGGTTACTCTGCGCCTTACAAGGTGCTCGACGAAAAGTTGGGCTTCACCGCAGAGAATGTATATAAGCAAGTTAAAGAATTCCTTTCATAACTAAAACCAAATTACTATGGACATCAAAACAGTTGGATTAGCAAGCGACCACGCAGGCTACGCATTAAAGAAATTCGTGATAGAATATCTTGAGAGCCACGGCATAGAGTACAAGGATTATGGAACATACAGCGACATGAGCTGCGACTATCCTGACTTCGCACATGCCTTGGCAGCAGGTATCGCCAACGGAGACGTTTACCCCGGAATCGCAATCTGCGGCAGCGGCGAAGGCATGACAATGACGCTCAACAGACACAAAGGAGTAAGAGCAGGACTCTGCTGGATGCCTGAAATAGCACATCTGATACGCCAGCACAACGATGCCAACGTGCTTGTGATGCCTGGTAGATTCATTGACAACAAAACTTCTGAAAAAATCATGGACGAATTCCTCAGCACCACATTTGAAGGTGGACGCCATGAGAAAAGAGTCAAAAAGATTGATTTAGACTAAAACATCTTATCGGGGAAGGTAAAAGTTTTACTTTCCCCTTTTTACTATTTATCAATATTAATTTATGAAAAGAACAATTTTCACGATTGGCCTTATGATTATCGGTCTGGCCTGCTTCGCAGACAGCCATTTCATAAAAGACACAAATTATCGTGACAACGTTGAAAAGATTTTCAACGAACGCATAAAAACAGTAGGGAAACAATTCTTCAATCTTAAAGGTATCAACCCTTCACAGGAAGAGACTGAAGCATTGAAGTTCCTTTATGCCTACATGCCTTTGGCCGATGTAACCGACTATTCCACAGCATTCTATGAGGAAAACGTAAAGTTGTCATTGACAGCCCGTAAGGAAATGTCATGGGGAACAGTTGTACCCGATTTGCTTTTCAGACATTTCGTACTTCCGTTGCGCGTAAACAATGAAGCCCTTGACGGTGCAAGAGGCGTGTTCTACAACGAACTCAAAGACCGCATAAAAGGCAAGAGCATGTATGATGCCATCCTTGAAGTGAACCACTGGTGCCATGAGAAGGTGACCTATCAGCCTTCCGATGCGCGCACTTCGTCACCATTGGCAACAGTAAAGACAGCAACCGGACGCTGCGGCGAACAGAGTACGTTCACCGTTGCTGCCCTCAGAGCTGTGGGAATCCCTGCCCGTCAGGTCTATACCCCACGTTGGGCCCACACAGACGACAACCACGCATGGGTGGAAGCATGGGCCGACGGCAAGTGGTACTTCCTCGGAGCATGCGAACCGGAACCCGTGCTTAACCTCGGATGGTTCAATGCACCGGCATCACGCGCCATGCTTATGCACACCCGTGCATTCGGCGACTACCGCGGACCGGAGGAAGTGTTGCTGAGAACTTCCAATTTCACCGAGATAAACCTCACAAGCAATTACGCTCCAACGGCAACAATCAATTTCACCATCAAGGACACCACTGGTCAGCCAGTAGAGAACGCAAGGGTGGAATTCAAAATCTACAACTATTCGGAGTTCTTTACTGCCGTAACAAAATACACCGATGCAGAAGGAAAGACTTCACTTTCTGCCGGAAAGGGCGACATGATAATATGGGCATCAAAAAACGGCAACTACGGCTATCGTAAAGCTTCGTTCGGCAAGGACAACGACATGACAATCACACTCGACCGCAACAGTACAAGCGACAAAGCACAGAAAATCTTCGCCGAGGACACTCTGACCATCATCCCTCCCGTTGAGAATGCGCATCTGCCATTCATAAGTGACGAGATGAGAAAGGAAAACCAGATTAGATTTGCATACGAAGACTCACTGCGCAAAGCCTATACATCTACATTCCTGACCCTGCCACAGGCAGAAAAGATAAGCAAGGAAGGTGCAAAATACATCGTGAAGTCAAGAGGGAACCACAAGACAATCGTTGATTTCATCAATCGTCACAGCGACAATGAGAAGCGTGTTATGGCTTTGCTCGCCACCCTGTCGGACAAAGACTTGCGCGACATTACCACAACAATACTTGAAGACAACTTCAATGCAAAATCCGACCAGATATCTCCGCGCGTTGAGGACGAAATGATTATCAGTCCGTTCAAGGAGTATTTCGAGAAAGCATTCAGTGCAAAGCTTGCAGAATCGTTCCGCAGCAACCCTGCCAATCTTGTCGCTTGGGTGAAGAAAAACATACGTATCAACCCTGACAAAAAGGCCCTGCGCATAGCACAGACACCCGTGGGTGTGATGAAATCGAAACTTACCGACGAACGTTCACGCGACATTTTCTTTGTCGATGTGGCACGAAGCCTTGGTATAGAAGCACAGAAGGATGTGGTTACAGGCAAGGTACAATACAAGAGCAACGGCAAATGGATTGATGTCAAATTCGATTCCGACAGCCAGACCACGACTCCTTCGGGCACGCTTGTACTGACATACGAGCCTTCAGCATACCTCGACAACCCGATGTACTACTATCATTTCACTATCAGCCGTCTGGAGAATGGAGTCGCACGACTCATGAACTTCGACGAAGGACAGTCGGATATGGGCAATGGAACAAGTTGGGCAAACACATTCAAAGACGGATGCAAGCTCGATGAAGGAACATATATCCTCATAACCGGCAGCCGAATGGCAAGCGGAAACGTTATGGCATCAGCACGCATTTTCAATGTAGAAGAGGGACAGACCACAACAATACCTCTTGATATGCGCCACAGCACTACCGAAGTGAATGTGATTGGTTCGTTCAACAGCGAGTCGTTAATTCTCAAGGACAACAAGGAAGTGAGCGTTCTTTCACAGACCGGACGCGGATATTTCGCCATAGGAATATTGGGCGTAGGCCAAGAACCTACCAACCACGCACTGCACGACATCGAGAAAGTGAAGGCTGCATTCGAGAAATGGGGACGCCCGGTAATTCTCTTGTTCGAAAGTGAAGCCGACGCCAAGAAGTTCAGCCATGAAGAATTCAGCAAACTTCCATCAAACGTATCGTTCGCCATCGACAAGGACGGCAGCGTACGCAAGCAGATTGCAACACAGATGAAGCTCAAGAGCAGCACACAGTTGCCTATGTTCATCATCGCCGATACATTCAACCGTGTCGTATTCGTATCACAGGGCTACACCATCGGCCTTGGAGAACAAATGCAGAAAGTGTTCCAAAAGCTGAATTAATGTAACCTCCACAAAACAAATAAAGCCGCAGACATGATTAACAAAATCAATGTCTGCGGCTTTTCTTATGTCAAAAGTATGACCGAGCAAAGTCCTAATAAGGCAATGTCACCTTGAAATCAGGATTGTCTATGTGCTCTTTCTTTATTGCACCAATCAACTCCTCTACTATTTCAGGATATTTCTCACTCACATCGTTGTCTTCATGAATATCTGTAGAAAGATTGTAAAGGTGCGGTTTTCCCTTTATCACGACCAATTTCCAGTCGCCCTTCCGCACTCCAATCTGGTCGGTTTCATGAAATTCCCAGTAGAGATAGTCATGTTTTCTCTGCTTCGCGTCATTACCCAAAAGCGTCGGAGCTATCGATATTCCATCAAAATAGTCATCAGTTTTCTTGTTGCGATAACGCTTTTCATAATTCTTCACTCCTGCCATCTCACAGAAAGTCGGCATCAAATCGTAGAAGGCGAAAGGCAAATCGTTTACTGAATTGCCTTTTATATGTCCCGGCCACCATGCTATGAACGGTATCCTTATACCACCTTCATAACACTGTCGCTTCAAGCCTTTAAGTTTGCCGTCACGCCCGAAGAACTCCGGATCAGCTCCACCTTCCTCATGAGGGCCGTTGTCGCTGGTGAAAATCACTATCGTATTCTTATCCAAACCTTTCTCCTTCAGTTTTGCAAAGATGTCGCCCACATATTTGTCAAGGCGCGTAATCATTGCAGCAAACTGTGCATGAGTGTGTTCAACGGGGTTATACCGTGAACCTTCCTGTCCGCCCCAAGTCTTATCAATGAAGAAAGCCTTTTCGTATGAGTTCACGATTGAATCGTCAGGCTGCACGAGTTCAGCATGCGGAAGAGTGTATGTAAGGAATCCCACAAACGGTTTTCGCCCGTCCTGGCTGTCTATCCATTCAAGCGCCTTATTGTGAATGATTTCTGCTGAATACTGTTTTCGCTTTCGGTATTCACGCCCGAACATGGGATATTGAATGTTCTGACTCATCACTTCACGCACAACGGCCGTATCGCCGCAGCTGCGACTGAATCTGTTGAGGAAATTAGGATAATACAGATGCGCCTGAAACTGGCATATATAGCCGTAGAACTCATCAACGCCACGTTTGTCGGGAGTAGAACATGAGCCTTCATAACCACCTGCCCACTTTCCAAATACGCCTGTCGTATAGCCGTTGTCCTTCATTATTTCCGGCAGGATGACATGATCCGGGTCGTAAGGTTCCTGCCCAACCACTGCAAAATCCTTGTTTTTCCCATAAGAAACAGTCTCGGCGTCAGGCCAATATTCCTTGTTTCCTCTTACATGCGTATGCCCCGTATGCTGTCCCGTCATAATGGTTGCACGCGAAGGAGCACTGACCGGTGCACCAGCATAGGCCTGTGTGAAGCGCATTCCCTCACTTGCCATACGGTCGATATTTGGAGTCTTGATGAAAGGCTGCCCATAGCACGCCAAGTCACCATACCCCATGTCATCACACAACACAAACAATATGTTGGGACGGTCAGCTGTTGCCTTTGCAAAAGCAACCGCATTCGCCCCCAAGAGTGCCATGCTTAGAGACATTAACTTCTTTGTGTCCATTGATTTTATCAATAATTATTTGTTCAAGTTTCACATGCCCTCAACATTATTCTTTTAGTAATCAAGCAGACATGACAACAAGTGACAAGGAGACCGCCTTTCCCTATTACGCCTGTCATAAGCGAATCCGGAACATGGGACCTCTCCTTGTTACTTGCTTGTCCATCCTGTTGCTTTTCCTACAGCAAGTGAAGAGATTGCGAAACCTCAGTTATTCATAGAAATTGGCAACAAGCCTTACTCCACATTTCCCTGATGCTGCTCGCGAAGCAAGTCGTTCACTGTCTTTACTGGATTGAATGTTTCTATTGGAACTTCAACAAACACCGTGTTCCAATCGCTCATTGCGCCGTTCCACAATCCCGGCAATTCAAGAGCTTTCAATTCCCTACCGTTCTTACTCTTGGAACTAACGAATCCTGTTGCAGCATCAACAAAGTCTGGAAGATGGAATCTGTCGCCCTTATAGTTCTTGGTACCACAAACGAGATCAACCGGGTTGAAGTGGGTACCCTCCTTGAACATCTTCACATATTCAGCATTGTTCTTGTCGATCTGACTTGATTCAAGTATCTGCAAACTGACAGTTCCATCCTGGTTATAGCACAGGAATGGACCGCCACCAGGCTCACCTACATTCTTCACCACACCACAAACTCTCATCGGACGATTTAATTTCTTACAGAGATAAGAAGCGAGCTGTTCGTCAGAAAGTTTATCAATATCATGGTTTTCACAACACAGTTCATTCCGCAAGAAGCGCGACATTTCGGCAAGTTGCTCGTGCGAACAACCTCCGGCAGCAAGCATATTCAAGTAAGTGAACACCTGCTTCTGCAAAGACACGAGCATTCCTGCAAGGAGTTGCTTGTAAAGTACTGTCGAATCCTTGATTCTGTCAGGCACCACATTGTCGATATTCTTTATAAAGACAATGTCAGCGTCAATGTCATTCAGGTTTTCAATAAGTGCGCCATGACCTCCGGGACGGAACAGCAACGAACCGTCTGAGTTTCTGAACGGAGTGTTGTCCGTATTGGCAGCAATCGTGTCTGTGCTTGGTTTCTGCTCGGAGAAAGAGACATTGAAATGTATGCCGAACATCTTTTCATACTGCTCCAGTTTCTCCGACACCTTGCCTTTGAAGAGTTCTATATGGTCGTGCGAAACAGTGAAATGTATGTTGGCAACCCCATGGGATGCCGCATACATGGCTGCCTCAACAAGATGCTCCTCCATCGGAGTGCGCGGACCTTCCGGATAGTCGTGGAAAAGCAGCAGACCTTTGGGCAATTGTCCGTAATTAAGTCCTTTGGCTTCAAGCAGATTCTCTGCCACTTCCTTATACTCACCTGCCTCTTTCAGCTTGCAGGCACTCATGCTGTCGTTCTCCTTGCATTTTGCACAAAGAGCCTTCCTGAATGCGAATTTGCGAAGACCGCCGAAGAATTCCTTCTCAAAATCGGTTGTCGGAACACTGTATGGAGCATCGATGAAAGCAAAAAGGTCCTTGAACATACGGCTTGCAGCACCACTGGCAGGAACGAATTTCACCACACGATGACCTTCATCAACATACTTTTTCCACTCAGCGACATAGCGTTCCCGTTCTTTCTCATCCGGCGACACGATGCCGTGACCAACAGCTGCGGCGGAATCTATCTTCAAAAACGGAAATCCATTCTTTATCTGTTCTAACTGACGAAGCACGGTTTCTTCAGAAATTCCCCGCAAGGATATCTGATCTAAATCTTGTTTGGATAACATAATGAAATGGTATTTATTTTTTTTGTTTAAAGTTATTTCTTTACAAATGTATAGACTTTTTCTTGAAACAAGAAACATTATTCATAATATTTAGTAACTTTGCGATAACATTTAATGCAAAACGTGCGAATCATGGAAGAAAAGTTGGTTTTTACAACAAAGGAAAAAGACGAATTGAAAAAGGTGGCCGCACGCCTGAGAGAGTCAGTTATCGACTCGCTCCTGCCTGACGATGAGAGCAAAGTAATGAGTTTTCTGGAATCAGAAATACGCGGCGAACATATAAAAAGAGATGTTTTCGGGCTGAATCCTATCCTTTTAAGTTTTCAGACAGCAGAATTGGAAGTTGAAGAGATTGGCATGAAGCGCGACTGCGTGCTTGCCATTCTGCTCTACAACAGCGTGACAGAAGGCAGGCTTTCCTCAAAAGAAGCAAGGGAAATGTTTGGCGAAGGAGTGGAGCGAATCATCAACGGACTGGTGCGCATACACGAGCTTTACACCAAGAACCCCGTAATAGAAAGCGAGAACTACCGCAACCTGTTGCTCTCATTCGCCGAAGACATGAGAGTGATTCTCATCATGATTGCCGACAGAGTGAATCTGATGAGGAACATACGCGATGCCGAAAACGACGAAGCAAGACGCAAGGTGGCAGAAGAAGCAAACTATCTGTATGCCCCACTCGCCCACAAGCTCGGACTATACAAGCTCAAAAGTGAACTTGAAGACCTGAGTCTGAAGTATCTTGAACACGATGCCTACTACATGATAAAGGAGAAGCTGAACGCGACAAAGAAGTCGCGCGACGCATACATCGAGCGGTTCATCGGACCTATCAGGCAAAAACTCGAAGCTATGGGACTTGACTGCCACATAAAAGGAAGGACAAAAAGCATCCATTCCATCTGGCAGAAGATGAAAAAACAGCAGTGCGGTTTTGAGGGGATATACGACCTGTTCGCAATCAGAATCATCATAAATTCCCCTTACGACAAGGAGAAGATGCTCTGCTGGCAGACCTATTCAGTCATTACGGACATGTACCAGCCCAACCCCAAACGGTTGCGCGACTGGCTTTCCGTGCCAAAGTCGAACGGCTACGAGAGCCTTCACATCACCGTACTCGGCCCGGAGAACAAATGGGTAGAGGTGCAGATACGCACAGACAGAATGGACGAAATTGCAGAAAAAGGTCTGGCTGCACACTGGCGTTATAAAGGAATAAAGGGAGAAAGCGGTCTTGACGAATGGCTCGCCAACATAAGATCCGCCCTCGAAACCGGCGACGACATGCAACTCATGGACCAATTCAAGATGGACCTCTATGAAGACGAAGTGTTTGTGTTCACCCCCAAAGGCGACCTCCTCAAGTTTCCCAAGGGTTCCACCATCCTCGACTTTGCATACCATATACATTCCGGCATCGGCAACAAATGCGTCGGAGGACGAATCAACGGCAAGAACGTCTCGATAAAGGAAGTTCTGAATTCAGGGGACGAAATAGAAATACTGACCCAAAGCAACCAGACACCCAAGCGCGACTGGCTCAAGTTTGTCATGACAAGCAAGGCACGCGCCAAAATAAAGCTGGCTCTCAAGGAGACGCAAGTGAAGGAGGGGCAATACGCAAAAGAAATCCTCGAAAGGAAGTTCCGCAACAAGAAAATCGACATTGACGACAGCGTCCTGTACCATCTGCTGAAGCGTTTGGGATTCAAAGAGATGTCCGACTTCTACAAACAGATTGTCGATGAAAAGCTGGATGTAAACGAGCTGATCGAAAAATACATAGAAGAACGCGACCACGACATAACAGCAAAGCAAAACGGTACTACAAAGTCGGCGGAAGCCTTCAGCTTCGAAAACCCACACGAAGAAATCGCGAAAGGCAACGACGATGTCCTCGTCATCGACCACAACATAAAAGGCATCGACTACTCGCTCGCCAAGTGTTGCCACCCCATCTACGGAGACGACATATTCGGATTTGTCACTATCAATGGCGGAATAAAAATCCATCATGTAAACTGTCCAAATGCACCCGAACTGCATCGGCGATTTGGCTACCGCATCGTAAAAGCCAGATGGAGCGGAAAGGGAAGTTCACAATACTCCACCACCTTGAGAATAATAGGAAACGACGACATCGGAATTGTGAACAACATTACGAACATCATCTCAAAAGAGGAGAAAATCGTCATGCGTTCAATCAACATCGACAGTCACGACGGTCTGTTCAGAGGCAATCTCACAGTCACACTCGACGACACCTCACGACTGGAAGCACTGCTCAAAAAACTTAGAACAATAAAAGGAGTAAAGTCGATTGTAAGATTATGATTCAACTCTGTGTACCAATATTTTACAAGGAAACATTAAAGTGTTTATAACAGCACGGTTCCTTCCGTTTCAAAAGAAGCCTTGTTTGCACTGCGAACAAGGCTTCTTTGCGTTACAAACAAGGCTTGTTCAGACAGCAAACAAGGCTTGTTTTGAAAACGCATAAAACAGCAATTCGAAGCACTGGAAATTGCCTTGTTTCACACAATGGAATCAAAGCATGAAGAATAGGGACCGACTTGCAAAATGGAGGCGTCATGCCCAACCCGTATTTTAATTGTTTTTAACGCCAGGGAAATGTCAAATTTATATAGTTTCGCTTGTAACATTCATTTTTATTTTGTTACTTTGCAACATAGATAATGCAGACGGACGCCATGCAAAGCATGCTTTCATGTTGCCGAATGCAACCAATCTTAAACAAAGAAAAGAAACCAATAAACTTAAATCTCATGATGAAAACGACAGAAGCAGAACATATCTGTGGTCTCAAAAGAGAGAATTTTCAGACCACTATCAAAGACAAAAGTACCGATTTGTATTTCCTCACCAACAATGCAGGAAATGTAGTTGCAATAACAAACTATGGCGGAGCACTGGTAGCAATCATGGTGCCTGACAAAGACGGCAATCTCGCCAATGTCATACAGGGCCACGACAACATCCAGGATGTCATAAACTCCCCAGAACCATACCTTTCCACACTTATTGGCCGATACGGAAACAGAATCTGCAAGGGACGCTTCCAGCTCAAAGGAAAGGAATACCAGCTTCCCATCAACAACGGTCCCAACTCGCTGCATGGCGGAAAGAGCGGATTCAACGCCAAGGTTTGGGAAGCGCTCCAGATGAACGACCACACCCTTGTTCTTAAATATGTGAGTCCGTACGGCGAAGAGGGATTCTCCGGCGAAATGAGAATCACTGTCGTTTACTCTTTCTCCGACGACAACGAACTCTCCATTGAATACATGGCCACAACCAATAAGAAGACGGTTGTAAACCTCACAAGCCATGGATTCTTCTCACTTGCAGGCATCGCAAACCCTACACCCACAATAGACAACCTCGTTTGCGAAATCAACGCCGATTTCTATCTCCCCATTGACGACACTTCCATTCCGACAGGAGAAATACGCTTCGTGAAAGGCACTCCATTCGATTTCCGCTCACCCAAAGCGGTAGGCCGCGACATCGATGCCGACGACGAGCAGATAAAGAACGGTGCCGGCTACGACCACTGCTTCGTTCTCAACAAGAAAGAAGAGGGAGAACTGAGCTATGCAGCCCGCATAACAGAACCTGTGAGCGGACGCACAATGGAGGTTTACACCACAGAACCCGGAGTACAGGTATATACAGACAACTGGGCCGACGGCTACAAAGGCCAGAACGGAGCCACATTCCCGCGCCGCAGTGCCATCTGCTTCGAGGCTCAGCACTTCCCCGACTCTCCTAACCGCCCGTACTTCCCTTCTGTTGTTCTCAAGCCTGGTGAACAATACACACAGAAGACCATTTACAAGTTCGGCGTAGAGAAATAACATAAGAATATCAATATCAAAACAACAGCAAGACAACAGACAAAGAATTGGGAAATATGCCATCGTGCCTATATTCCAATTCTTTGTCTTGAATGTCACTAACAATATCAAAAAAAAACACACCCTACCCCACCTGAACCTTATCACTCAAAAGGAAAAATATTATTAATATAACTAAAACAATAAAAAAACATGGGAAATTCCACAAAAAAACAGGGTAATATCGTAGCCATTCTGGCAATGATATTCCTCTTTGCGATGATTGCCTTTGTGACAAACCTCTGCTCACCAATGGCGGTTATTCTGAAAAACGCGTTCAAGGTACCTGAAGCTCTGGCACAGGTAGGAAACTACGGAAACTTTGGCGCCTATCTGCTTATGGGTGTACCGGCAGGTCTGCTCATCGACAAGTTCGGCTACAAGAAGACAGCTCTTGCTGCTTTGGTCGTAGGTATCGTCGGCTTGCTCATCCAGTGGTTCAGCGGATCAATGGGCTTCGTCGTTTACCTCATCGGTGCATTCATCTCCGGACTTTGCATGTGTATGCTCAACACCGTTGTAAACCCGATGCTCAACCTTCTCGGTGGCGGCGGCAAGACCGGTAACCAGCTGGTTCAGATCGGCGGCGTGTTCAACTCAGCTGCTGCCGTTTGCGTTTACATGCTCATGGGTAGCCTCATCGGCGACGCTGCCAAGGCAAAAGTGTCCGATGCTGCTCCTGCATTGTTCATTGCCCTTGCCATCTTCATCTTCGCTCTTGTAGTGATTTTCTTCACAAAGATTCAGGAGCCGCAGCATGGTTCAAGCTGCGGTGCATCTACCAACGACAAATACAGCTGCTACTCATTCCGCCACTTCAAACTCGGAATGCTTGCCATCGCTGTTTACGGTGCTGTGGAAGTAGGTCCTCCCACTTACATCCTTGGTTACCTTACATCCGCAAAGGACGCTGTGAACCCTGGTCTCGGAATGGATGCCGGCTACTGCGGAACTCTCGGAGCCGTTTACTTTATCTTCATGCTTATCGGCCGTTTCATCGGTGGCGTTGTCGGTGGAAAGATTTCACCTAAGGCCATGATTTCATCGGTAAGCCTTGTGGCAATCATCCTTGTCGCATTGGGTATGATGCTTCCGACAACACAGACAATAAGCTGCCCGGGCATCGACTACACAACAATGAGCTTCGTATGGGGTGAGATTCCTGTCGGAATCTTCGCATTCCTCCTTGTAGGATTCTGCGCATCAGTAATGTGGGGCGGTATCTTCAACCTTGCAACAGAAGGTCTTGGCAAATACACAGCAAAGGCTTCAGGTGCATTCATGATGATGGTTGCCGGCTTCGCAGTGATGATCGGACTTCAGGCATGGGTTGTTGATTTGACACACAACTACATCACAAGCTTCATCGTTGTATTGCTCAGTGCTGCCTACATCTTCTACTTCGCAGTCTGGGGTTCAAAGAACGTAAACACAGACATCCCCGTAGAGTAAAAAGAGAGAAATCTTCATATTGGCTTGCTGCCGACAACGAAAACAACGTAACGACAGCAAGCCAACCTAAGAATATTAATATTAACTAAAAACGCAATTATCATGGATATCGAATTTGTAAGAAGCCGTTTTATCAAGCATTTTGATGGAAAAACAGGAAATATCTACGCATCACCCGGCCGTATCAACCTCATTGGCGAGCACACAGACTACAATGGTGGATTCGTATTCCCCGGTGCAGTAGATAAAGGCATCATGGCAGAAGTTCGTCCGAACGGAACCAATACAGTAATGTGCTACTCCATCGACCTGAAAGACCGTGTGGAATTCAAGGTGGACGATCCTAACGGACCGCGCGCAAGCTGGGCACGCTACATATATGGCGTAGTGCAGGAAATGCGCAAGCTGGGCGTTGATGTAAAGGGTTTCAACACAGCATTTGCCGGCGATGTGCCTCTCGGCGCAGGAATGTCTTCGTCAGCCGCACTCGAAAGCTGCTTCGCTTTCGCCCTGAACGACCTCTTCGGCAACAACGAAGTGAGCAAGTGGGATATGGCGCTTGCAGGCCAGGCTACAGAACACAACTATTGCGGCGTAAACTGCGGCATCATGGACCAGTTTGCAAGCGTATTCGGAAAAGAAGGATGCCTGATGCGTCTCGACTGCCGTAGCCGTGAATTTGAATACTTCCCCTTCAAGCCTGTCGGCTACAAGTTGGTGCTCCTCAACTCTTGCGTGAAGCACGAACTTGCAGGTTCTCCCTACAACGACCGCCGCAACAGCTGCGAGAATGTAGTAAAGCACATTGCCGCAAAACATCCGGAAGGAAAGTATGAGACATTGCGCGACTGCACTTGGGAACAGCTTGAGGAAGTGAAGGCAGAAGTAGGAGAAGAAGACTACAAGCGCGCACACTTCGTCCTCGGCGAAAAGGACCGCGTTCTTGCAGTTTGCGAGGCTCTCAACGCCGGCGACTATGAGACAGTGGGTCAGAAGATGTACGAGACACACGAAGGTTTGAGCAAAGAATATGAAGTTTCTTGCGAAGAACTGGACTTCCTCAACGACATCGCAAAGGAAAACGGTGTTACTGGTAGCCGCATCATGGGTGGTGGCTTTGGTGGCTGCACAATCAACTTGGTCAAAGAGGAACTCTACGACAAGTTCATTGCAGACGCAAAGGCAAAGTACCTTGCCAAGTACGGCAAGGAACCTAAGGTTATCGATGTTGTCATCAGCGACGGCTCACGCAAGATCTGCTAATCCCCCATTAGCATAATAACAAAAGAAACTGTTACTTCCAGTATTCACGACGCACGCCAAAGCGTGCATGGCGGAGAACTGGAAGTAACTTCTTTTCAAGAAGATTTCAGATAAAATCAATAGCACCTTAATTAAACAAATTATAAATGAAAACTATCAAAAGTATTTTTCTTTGCGCAGGAATGGCTGCCGCAATGGCTTCATGCACAAGTGGCAATGTAGCGAAACTTACAGAATCAGGCCTTGATGTGGCACGTTTTGACACTACCATCAACGAGAAACCCGTACAGTTGTACGTTCTGAAGAATGCAAACGAAATGGAAGTCTGCATTACCAACTTCGGCGGACGCGTCGTGTCAGTCACTCTACCAAACAAGGACGGAAAACTCACCGATGTCGTTCTTGGATATGACAACATCGCCCAATATGCAGACTCAGTGAACAGTCCGAGCGACTTTGGAGCTGCCATCGGCCGATACGCAAACCGCATCAACCAGGGAATCATCGAGGTTGAAGGTAAAAAAATACAACTCCCCAAAAACAACTACGGCCACTGTCTGCATGGAGGTCCCTCTGGTTGGCAGTATCAGGTGTATGACGGCAAACAACTCAACGACTCTACCGTAGAACTTGTAATGCACTCACCCGATGGTGACAACAATTTCCCAGGAAACGTAACAGCAACCGTCACCTACACTCTGACAAGCAACAACACACTTGACATGAAGTTTGAGGCAACCACCGACAAGGAAACTGTCATCAACATGACCAACCATTCATACTGGAATCTGTCTGGCGACCCGTCGAAACCTGGCACAGACCAGGAACTGTATGTCAATGCAGACAAGTTCACACCTGCCGATACCACTTACATGACAACTGGAGAACTCAAGGATGTGAAAGGAACTCCTATGGATTTCACACAACCGCGCGTCCTCAACAAGACCATCGACGACTACTCATACGACCAAATAAAGAACGCATGCGGCTATGACCACAACTGGTGTCTCAACACTTACAAAGACGGCAAGGGCGACGACACAACTGTTGCCGCATCGCTTTATTCGCCAGTCAGCGGCATTTTGATGGAAGTATATACCAATGAGCCGGGAATACAGGTTTACACCGGCAACTTCCTCGGCAAGAATGTAAAGGGCAAGAAAGGCATTGTCTATCCACGTCAGGCATCAGTATGTCTCGAAACACAGAAGTATCCGGATTCACCTAACAAGAAGAACTTCCCCTCTCCTTACTTGAAGCCCGGCGAAAAATATTACAGCCACGTCGCTTACAAGTTCAGTATAAAGAAATAAACTGAACAGGCACAAAAAAATAAAGCATGCTCATCCAAAACGATGGGCATGCTTCATTTTTATATATACGTTCAAGAACTTACAAAAACAATATTTCTTCCGGCGTTTCAACAAAAGTATTCGCTCCATGAGCTACAAGGAAATCCATGTCGCGGAAGCCCCAAAGCACACTTATACATGGCATACCGGAATTCTGCGCAGTCATGACATCCACATCGCTGTCCCCAATATAGACTGCATTGTCCTTACTTACGCCAAGCTGTCGCAGGGCTTCCATCACAGTGTCTGGTGCCGGTTTCTTGCGGATATTCTCACGCTCCCCTATCGCAACAGGTACAAGTTCGTGTCCGAAGAAATGCTGGCACAGTTCCTGGGTTGCAGCATAAAACTTATTACTAACAACCGCAACATTCTTTCCTTTACGCCGCAGTTCTGAAAGCAAGTCCATAACACCAGGATAAGGCCTTGTCGTATCAAGATTATGTTTCAAATAATGTTGTCGGAACAAGGTGTAAGTTGCGTCAAACTTTGGATTTTCAAGTCCACCGGGTATAGCCCGTTCCATCAGTTTCTTTACTCCATTGCCCACAAACCGCCTCACCTCATCTATGCTGCGCTCCGGCATACTGTTTTCACGCAAAGCATAATTGCAGCTCGAAGCCAAATCATTCAGCGTGTCGAGCAATGTTCCATCCAAATCAAAAATATATGTATCAAACATAATTATAAAAGTTTTGCACTGCAAAAGTAATGATTTTATTCAAAAAATCATCAATTCGGAACAATGAAAGCATACTGACATACAGACAAAGACGAACAAGAAACCCAATAAATACGATTCATGCCGGCGCAATCAAAAGAGACACATCCGAAAGAAAAAAACTTACCCCAAAACAGTATTTTTCTCATGAAAAACCAATAGACACACAAATTAGCAAATATTACTAAAACTTAAAGAACCACAACTTTTGTACTATATATTTGCTCATTTCGCATTTTTTGTGTAACTTTGCACCCGTATTTAAGGATAATGACTTCTTTTTGTTTTAGTGGCATTATTTAAGTGGATAACGGGGCTAAGCCCTTATGCAACTATTAATAGGCATAAGCTTGCGAATTTTTCTGTTTTTATTGACAAAATTCAAGTCCCATAAAAACATCAATAATGATAAAATCAATTAAGGTAGTATTAATATTTTTATGTCTAACTGGCATTTATATGCCTTCAACAGCCAAGAGTTCTGTCGGTCAAGACACGACAAAGGCACAAGCAAAGAATTTTGATTGGGAGCCTGTGATAAAGGCTATAATCCAAGTGGAAAGTGAAGGAAACTGCAAAGCAGTAAAAGGAAATTCCTGCGGCGCGATGCAAATCACCCCAATCTTGGTAAAAGAATGCAACAACATTCTGAACAACCGCAACATAAAAAAACGGTTCACATTGAAGGACAGATACAATCTCACAAAATCCAAGGAGATGTTCGTCATAATACAATCGTTTTTTAATCCGACAAACGATGTTGAAAAAGCAATACGCTCATGGAATGGCGGTCCGAAATACAGCAAGAGTAAGACACAACGCTATTATGAGAAAGTAATGAAACAGCTGAGAAACCAATAACAACTGGTTTCCACAAACAATTAAAGCCCTTCTGCAATGTGCAAAAGGGCTTTAGTTTTATAACTTCATCCAAAATCACTCGCAATGTTGAGGGTCATTGTTTTCTACGGCACGGATATTCCTCATCAATCCCTCATATTTTGCACGCTTGACGGCACTCTTCTTGAACAATGAGCGGTATTGTTCTTCACTGAGTTGCTTCCAGTCTTGCCGCGTCATGGAAAGGAGTTGGTCACTCGGTTGAAATTCTTCTATCGTATTGGGAACAGCAAGCCTGTTCCAAGGGCAACATTTCTGACAACAATCACAGCCATAAATGGTATGCCCCATTTTGTCAGCAATATCAGACGGTATCTCCCCACGGTTTTCAATAGTCTGATAACTCAGACATTTGTTTGAGTCAAAGTCCGTAGTTCGCAAATCAGCTGTAGTGCCGTATTCTTTTGCAAAAGAAATAGCGCCAGTGGGACAGGCTTCAACACATCTGGTACAGTTTCCACACCGTGACTTCATTGGCTCATCATACTCCAACTCAATGTCAAGGAACAATTCACCAAGAAAAAACATACTTCCGCCTTGTGGTATTATAAGCTGATGATTCCGTCCCGTCCACCCTATTCCTGCCTTTACCGCCCAATAACGCTCAAGTACCGGTGCACTATCACAGAATGCCCGATAATGCTCAAACGAAAAGGATTTGGCGAGACTGTGCAGCCGGTTTTTGACAACCTCATGGTAGTCCTGCCCATAAGCATAAGCCGCCAGCTGATATTGGTCGTCAGACATGGACTTTGCCGGACAATAATTCATCGCAACACACACAATACTCTTGAGGCCAGGCATCAACAGGCGGGGGTCGAAACGCATATCAGAATAATTGTCGAGCCATGACATTCCGGAGTTTTTACCCTCCGACAACCATTTCCTGTAAAGAGAAACGACATTGGCATCTACGGCATCAGCCTTCGCTATTCCACAAGCAAAAAAGCCGAGACGTTTTGCCTCGGCCTTTATTTCATTCGAAAGTTCTGAATTCATAACCTTGTTCTTTCAACCATTCCAGTGAAGCAGGTAACGCATAATGGAGTTTGTCAATACTTTTCAACGAGTCGTGAAATGTTATTATCGAACCATTGCGCGCATACTTTTTCACATTGTTAAAAATATCTTCGGCCGTCATCCATTTGGAATAATCGCGTGTCACAAGATCCCACATAATTATGCGATACTTCCGCTTAAGCCAAAAATACTCGCTAAAGCTCATGCACCCATGCGGAGGACGGAACAAATGGGCTTTTATCAATTCGTTTGCCTTATCTACATCTTTAATATAGGTAGGTGCAAAATGTTTGAATCCACCCAAATGGTGGAACGTGTGATTTCCGACTTGATGTCCCGCAGCGACTATGGCTTCATGCAGATGAGGATATTTCCTCACATTATCCCCCACCATAAAGAATGTCGCACGAATTCCATACTTGGCAAGAGTGTCAAGTATAAATGGAGTGGACTCAGGGATGGGACCGTCATCAAATGTCAGATATACAGCGCGTTCCCTTGGGTCCATTCTCCATTTTGCGCGTGGATAAAACCAGCGCAAGAATTTTGTAGGTTGCTCTATTATCATCGGCCTTCGTATGGTGTGCCGCCCTTTGACTGATAAACAGAATACAAAGTATTTACAAACTTCGAACGGGCAGCAGCTTCTTTTTCATCAAATATGGATGTGACATCTGCTTCGTTTTGCAACATATACAATTGACGCATAATGTCATTCTGTGCCATCGTGAATCGCGCACCCGAAAGTGATATGTAATACTCCGCATATTGCCTTGTACGATTCCACACCTTATCCATGACACGCTTGGCATCAGCCTTCTTTCCAAGCAAAGCATAAGCTCGGGCAATGTCAGCTCCTCCGGAGAGGAAGGTCATAGGAACATTATAATCGGGCAATACCTGCTCGCACTTACGCAACACCTTCAACGCCTTATCATTCTTTTTCTCAACAATCAGCTGCAAAGCCAATTGGGCAAAGATATGGCGATGGGTAGTACACATTCGCAATACTGTTTCGTCCAAATAGAGACCGGGCTTTTCAAGTCCACCCCATTTGAAACGCTCCATCATATTCGTATATGTCTTCTCTGTATCAAAATTCGTCATTCCCTCCTTACTCGTCGTAAACGGAGTGATACGATAGGCCAGTCCTTCCTGAATGAAATTGTCACCAAGATTCATGTAGTTATCCGAACCAACAGTTGTTGCTACATAAACCGGGCGTGTCCAATTGCACTGAGCCACAATTTCAAGCATCATAAGGTCGTTTTTGTACAAAGCACGTTTTCCGGCAAGCGAAATAACCATTCTGTCAGGAATGGAGTCCTGAATAAGCATACCACTCTTGCGCACAGCATCCTTATCTATCGTCAAATAAAGAGTATCCGTAGGAATTACATGCATATCAGAGTTTTTCGCTCTAACCCAATACTTCATAATGTTCTTCACTTCAAACGGATTCTCACCGAACTGAGCCTTCGCCTCCTCGGGAGATTTCTTGTAGAATTCGAGAATCTGCTCTTTAAGTGAAGGTTGCACTTCCACATATTCATTAGTACCTGAGCAGAAATCAAGTCGAGGCCAAGTTATAGGCACAGAAGGAGAACCATAAGCAGGACGCTTCATCTGGTCTATATACCAATCTGTCTGCAAATAACTAAGATTACATACACGGGCGTCAGTACGCACGCCTTCCACTTCCTGATTGTACCATAATGGGAATGTGTCGTTGTCGCCATTGGTGAAGATAATCGGATTGCCTTCGTCCTGCAATGTCATGAGATAATTCTGTCCATAGTCGCGGCATGTATATCTGCCACTTCTATCATGGTCGTCCCATGTCTGCGATGCCATCTGTATTGGAACAAACAAGCAAAGAATTCCTACAGCTGACGCCAATACGACTTCATTCTTATGCAACTTCTTCTTGAGCATATCGTAAATGGCAAGAACACCCAAACCACACCAAATAGCATAAGCATAGAAAGAACCAGCATAGGCATAATCACGCTCACGCACCTGCTGAGGAGTCTGGTTCAAATATATTACGATAGCCAAACCTGTCATAAAGAACAAGAAGAAAACCACCCAGAACTGACGGATTCCTCTTCTTCCACGCCAAGCCTGCCAGAAAAGTCCTATAAGACCAAGAAGCAAAGGCAAACAGTAGAAAACATTATGACCCTTATTGAATTTAAGATCATCAGGCAGTTTGCTTTGGTCACCAAGCATCATGTTGTCAATGAATGAAATACCAGTAATCCAATTACCGTGTTCCGGTTCACCATTTCCCCGTATGTCGTTTTGGCGACCTGCAAAATTCCACATGAAATATCGCCAGTACATGAAGTTGCACTGATATGACAAGAAGAACTTGATATTATCCCATTGCGAAGGCATTTTTACAGTAACAGCCTCTCCACAACGGTCGTATGGAACTTCTGTACCATCAACACCGCCAAGCAAACTTTCATAAGCCTGTGCATGAGCTGAACTGTACATTCGTGGGAACAACATATTCTGTGCATATACGAGCTTGTCCTTATAGCTTACAACAAAGTAGGAATCCTTTTCATTCTCACTTGCCTTTTCTTTTCTTTGCCATATAGGAGCACCACTTTTATGACGAGCCACACACATGTTTCCATCAACATCAAATGCAACCTGCGAAGTGTATGCCTGACCATACATAAGAGGCCGGTCGCCATACTGGTCACGGCTAAGATAGCTTCCCAAAGTAAAAATGTCCTCTGGCGAGTTCTGGTCCATCGGCGGATTGGCCGATGAGCGGATTACTATAAGCGCATAGGTTGAATAACCAATCATAAGCATAAGAAGGCACAAAAGTGTTGTGTTCTTAAATCTTGCCGTAATAATTGGCACAAGCTTCTTATCTACGGTTTTACGATAATTAAGTATGAACCACAGAGCAATCAATACAATAATTCCCGTAATTGCCGCAGACCATCCAAATCCATAGAACGGAATACCCAACATGCCTACAGACAAGACAAAAGCCAAGTTCTGACGTTTGAAGCTTCTATCAACATAGCTCTCATAAATCGCCCAAATCACGATAGCTACGAGAAGCAGAATATATACTATCTCACCCGTATTGAATGGGCATCCCAAAACATTGACAAAGAAAAGTTCAAACCATCCGCCTATAGTAATGATGCCAGGAACAACACCATACAATACACCGGCAACGATAACAAAGGAACCAGCCAAAGCGAGGAGTGAACCTTTGAGTTCGATTGACGGATAACGACGATAGCAATAGACCAATACTATTGCTGGTATGCAAAGCAAATTGAGCAAATGCACACCAACAGACAGTCCAGTCATATAAGCGATAAGTACAAGCCAACGGTCGCTATGAGGTTCATCAGCATGGTCTTCCCATTTCAATATCAGCCAAAACACAATGGCAGTAAATGCCGAAGAATAAGCATAAACTTCTCCTTCGACAGCTGAGAACCAGAATGTATCGCTAAAAGTATAAATAAGAGCACCGACCAATCCCGAAGCCTCAATAGCAATGAGTTTTCCAGTTGTAAGTTCAGACCAATCCTTCAGTATCAATTTACGCGCAAGATGGGTAATACTCCAGAAAAGGAATAAAATAGTCGTTGCACTAAGCAACGCACTCATAGTATTCACCATGCGGGCAACCTGAGAGGGATCGCTTGTCAGCTGCGAGAACAGATTGGCTGTAAGCATGAAGAATGGCGCACCAGGCGGATGCCCTACTTCCAATTTAAAACCTGTTGTGATAAATTCAGGACAATCCCAAAAACTGGCTGTCGGTTCAATTGTTGAACAATATACAAAAGCAGCGACCAAGAATGTCACCCAACCAAGCACATTGTTCACTAATCTGTACTGTTTCATTAATATAATTAAACTAATTTATTACATTTCTTTCTTTTAAGAAATTCCATCTTTAGTACTGATAAATTCCAGACAAATCAAGAACTCCTTTAAATGATTTTAACTGCAAAGATAACAAATAATACTGACAGGTGTACAAATAGCATAAAGCGTTAATAAATTTTAGCAATACAAAGCCCGTATCTGCTCACAGAATTAGTTGATAATCAACGACATCAAGAGTACGCCCGAATTTCATGCCAACTTGTTTAAAATGTGATACCTGCTCGAATCCCAACCGTTCATGAAACTTTATGCTGGACTCGTTGCCATAAGTTATGCATGCAACAAGTACTTTGACATTCATCTTCCGGCAATCCGAAATCAACGTTTTCATAAGTTCCATTCCTATTCCACGATGAAAGCTGTTAGGAGAAAGATAAATTGTCGTTTCAAGAGTTCTGTCATACGCTGCCCTATCTTTCCATTTATGAGCGTAACAAAAACCTACGACATGCCCTTTTTCCTCATATACATAATAAGGGTATTCCGCCATCAATGCAGATATGCGTTGCCGCATTTCACCAACTGACAAAGTCGTAACCTCAAAAGAAATCGTTGTAGTCGTGATGTAATCATTGTATATTGCAACAATATCCTCAGCATCAGACAATTTCACTTTTCTTATCATATTATCCAATTACAGTAATTTTTGAGAATTTCAAAAGCAATTGTTTCAATCCCACATTTTGAAAATCGACAGTAGCCTTAGCGTTTTCACCCAAACCCTCTATTTTTAGAATGCGCCCTACGCCAAAACGCTGATGTTCTATGACCGCACCCTCACGCAATGAACTGGAAGGTTCTGACTTCAATACAGAAGCAGTCTTTGGCAAAACCCGTTGCGAAATCTGCGATATGCTTGTGCTTATAGAAGAATCGCGGCGTGGGAACATTGTTCTTATTTCAGACAATTTGTTTATAGGACGGGATTGCGACACGGTTTCCGCTCTTTTTGCCGACAATGGGGCAAGACCCTCATAAGAAACGTAAGAATTTGCAAATTCCTTTAAGAATCGGCTTGGCGGATTGAACGACATGTTGCCATACTGATAACGACTGCGCGCAAATGTTATAATACAATGTGTTTGTGCACGAGTAATTGCAACATACAACAATCGACGTTCCTCTTCGAGTTCGCGCAAACTATTGCATGACCGCAACGAGGGAAAAATGTTTTCTTCCACTCCGACAATAAAAACCACTGGAAATTCCAAGCCTTTGGACGCATGTATTGTCATAAGCGACACCATGCCACCATCTTTCTCCGACATGGCATCTTCCACTTCTTCACTGTCAGTAACGAGCACAATTTCTTGCATGAAGTATGTAATGGCAGTTTCATCCTCTTTGCCCTCCTCTCGCTTAGAATCCACAAACTCTTTTAAGCCAGAGACAAATTCGCCGACATTTTCATAACGAACAAGTCCTTCCGGAGTCTTGTCCGCCGAAAGAACTGCAGAAATTCCGCTTTCCTTGATAATCATGTCACCCAACTCGTACGCATCCTTCTCTTCCCTAAGCGAAATGAAGTTTTTCATCATTTCACAAAAAGACGAAAGTTTGGACTGTGTGCCACGATTAAACTCGACTCCATATAAATTCGGATTTTCCAAAACGGTCCATACACTCACGTTATGCGCATGGGCTGTATCTACAAGTTTGGACATTGTTGTAGCTCCAATTCCTCGTGTAGGATAGTTTATAATCCGCTTCAAAGCTTCATCATCATCAGAATTTGCAACAAGGCGGAAATATGCCAATATATCTTTTATCTCCTTGCGCTGATAAAAGCTCAAGCCCCCATATATATGATAAGGGACACCGATACGACGAAGTTCTTCTTCCAGCACTCTACTCTGAGCATTGGTACGGTAAAGAATGCTTATATCCGAATAAGCCAATCCCTCACTACGGCGAATACGCTTCAGCTCCTTACCAACAAAAGCTGATTCTTCTTTATCCGAATACACTTGATGAATCCGTACTTTTTCACCTTCTTCATTCTCGCTAAAACTGTCTTTATGGATTTGCCGCTGATTATGACTTATCAAGCAATTCGCCGCATTGACAATGTTTTTCGTACTACGATAGTTGCGCTCAAGCTTGAAGATTTTCGCATCTGGATAAATTCGCTGGAAATCCAACATGTTGTCGATATTGGCTCCTCGAAATGCGTAAATGCTTTGCGCATCATCGCCAACCACACACACATGCCGGTTATGTCGTGTAAGAAGCGAAACGATACTCTGTTGGGCAAAATTCGTGTCCTGATACTCATCAACAAGTATGTAAGCAAAACGCGCAGAATACTTTTCACAGATTTCTGCATTCTGAGAAAACAGTTGATGAGTAAACAGCAACATATCGTCAAAATCCAACGCATTCGCCGTACGACAGCGGTTGGCATACATTTTATATATCTCCCCTATGGCAGGCATCTTGGCTTGGCGGTCACGCTCTGCAAGACGGATATCTGCAATATACTTTTCCGGAGTAATCAAGGAGTTTTTTGCCATTCCTATTCTTGACAAAACCGTCGATGCTTTGTATGTCTTGTCGTTAAGCCCCATTTCTTTCACTATCGCTGTTACAAGAGAGCGGGAATCAGAATCATCATATATCGTGAAATTCGATTTGAAACCTATGGATGTCGCCTCCACACGCAAGATTCGTAGGAATATGGAATGGAATGTTCCCATCTGTATCATCCGAGCATTGTCAATACCCATCAACAAACCTACACGCTCCTTCATCTCATTAGCTGCCTTATTGGTAAATGTCAGGGCCAATACGCTCCAAGGGGCAAGTCCCTGCTGTATAAGATATGCGAGTTTATAAGTAAGCACACGGGTCTTCCCTGAACCTGCTCCTGCTATCACAAGCTGCGGTCCATCATTATATTGCACAATCTTTTTCTGCTGCGGATTAAGATTTGCCAATAGTTCTTCAACTTTCATACGAGTTGTCATAAATATTTTTTCAAGACAAAGACTGCATCAAAGCCATCACTTACGACGATGATAAATACCACCTTTCGTTGTCTCCGGATTTATATCTTCACCTTCTTTCGGAAATGTAGGAATAAACTGCATCTCATGCTCTATCTTACCCCTACGAGCACGCATATAAGCATTTGGATTTCCGCTGTCAAACTTTCGTGGGTTCGGCAATGTTGCTGCAACAAGAGCACATTCTGAGCGAGAGAGCTCTATTGCTTTTTTACCAAAATGATATTTAGCGACAGCATCAGCACCATATATGCCTTCTCCCATTTCTATGGAATTCAGATATACTTCCATTATACGCTGCTTGCTCCACAGCAATTCTATCATTGCAGTGAAATACGCCTCAAATCCTTTTCGCGTCCAGCTTCGCCCAGGCCAAAGAAACACATTCTTAGCCGTTTGCTGTGATATCGTACTTGCTCCATGCCTGTTTTTCCTGCCTTGTTTATTGTGCTTGACAGCCTTCTCAATAGCATCAAAGTCAAAGCCGTGATGAAGAAGGAAGCGCTGGTCTTCACTCGCCATCACCGCCACTGGCAAATGTGGAGAAATCCGATCAAGAGAAATCCAATGATGATGCATCACAATTTCACGCCCTTCAGCAACTTGCTGAAAGCAACGTATAACCATCAACGGTGTCACATATACCGGGATGAAACGATAAGCGACAACAACCAAAATAGTACTGCTGAAAAACAAGGCAACAAGCCATCGCACTATTCTAAATATCGAATTGAATTTCATTTTTATTATTATCAGATAAAGGTCATCGCCGCATAGCTATCTACCGGCAATGACCTTTTGTTCATTATCGACAAGACAAAGCTATTCACAAGACATAATAATATCGCCAACAGCCCTTGTCTTTAATTGTCCAAGATTACTTCAACGAACCGTTGTTGGCTGCATCAAGCATTGTTTGACTTGCGTAAAGATAGACTTCAACACGGCGATTGAGTTTGCGACCGTCTGCCGTAGCGTTGTCAGCGACTGGGGCTGAACTTCCCTTGCCTTCAACCTTTTGGAATTGCGAAGCGGGAACGCCACAACTCAACAGATATGCCTGAACACTTTGAGCACGCTTATAACTCAAAGGTATGTTTATTCCATCATTTCCCGTAGAGTCTGTATGACCATAGACATCAACATGACAATCCGCATTATTCTTCAAAACAGAAGAGAATTTAGACAGGTCGTTCATGGATGCTGCATTCAAATCCGCTTTGTTCGTGGCGAAAAGAATTCCAGAATCGAATGTCACTTTTACGGCCTTGAAACCGTTCTTATCCGTAACTTCTTCAACTTTGGCATTTTCTACCTGGCGAGCCTGTTCTGCCACCTTGTCCATGTGGCGACCAATAAGTGCGCCTGCACCTGCACCGACAACGCCTCCAATGGCTGCGCCTACGGCTGTATTTCCTGCTATTTTGCCAACTATGCCACCAAGAGCTGTTCCACTAATAGAACCAATTATAGTACCCGTACCCTGTTTTGTCTGGCAACTTACCATTGCAAGCATACACATTGCCAGTGTCATCCCTTTAGCTGTATTCATTCTTAAATATAAATGTATTAGTCGAAATTATTGAATATTACGCTCCTAAGCGTTTAATAGTGCTGCAAAGGTAACGGTTTTTTTAATATGATGTGATTATTACAACATTTTTTTGTATTTTTGCATTCAAATTCATAAAAGACAATAAGGACAATATAAAATGGCAAAAGAATTAAAACAACTGACGAAACGTGCAGAGAATTACAGCCAATGGTACAACGACCTTGTCGTAAAAGCTGACTTGGCAGAGCAGTCTGCAGTGCGTGGATGCATGGTCATCAAGCCATACGGATATGCAATCTGGGAAAAGATGCAGCAGCAATTAGACCGTATGTTCAAAGAAACAGGCGTACAAAATGCTTATTTCCCTCTGCTTATTCCAAAATCATTCTTCAGCCGTGAAGCAGAACACGTTGAGGGATTTGCAAAAGAATGTGCAGTTGTAACTCATTATCGTCTGCGCACAAATGAAGAAAAGACAGCGATAGAAGTGGATCCTGCCGCAAAGTTGGAAGAGGAACTCATCATACGCCCTACTTCAGAAACAATTATCTGGAACACATATAAAAATTGGATTAACTCATGGCGTGACCTTCCATTGATGTGCAATCAATGGTGCAATGTCATGCGTTGGGAAATGAGAACGCGTCCATTCCTTCGTACATCCGAATTTCTCTGGCAGGAAGGGCACACTGCACACGCCACAAAAGAGGAGGCAGAAGAAGAAGCACAGAAGATGCTTCATGTCTATGCCGACTTTGCAGAGAAATGGATGGCTGTACCTGTCGTACAGGGCGTAAAGAGCGAGACAGAACGTTTCGCAGGAGCGTTGAATACATATACCATCGAAGCCATGATGCAGGACGGCAAGGCATTGCAAAGCGGAACAAGCCATTTCCTCGGACAAAACTTCGCAAAAGCATTCGATGTGACTTATCTCAACAAAGAGAACAAGCCTGAATATGTATGGGCCACATCGTGGGGAGTTTCCACCAGACTCATCGGCGCACTCATCATGACTCACTCCGACGACAACGGTCTTGTCCTTCCGCCAAAACTTGCTCCTATCCAGGTTGTTATCGTTCCCATTTCAAAGGGCAAGGAACAGCTGCAGGCTATTACGGAAAGACTCACTCCGATTATCAATGAATTGCGCGCTGCCGGCATAAGTGTGAAATATGATGACGCAGACAACAAGCGTCCCGGATTCAAATTTGCCGACTACGAACTGAAGGGTATCCCCGTACGTCTTGTCATGGGCGGACGCGACCTTGAAGAAGGCACCATTGAAATAATGCGAAGAGACACTCTTGAAAAAGAGACCCGCTCTATTGACGGCATCGTAGGCTATGTAGAAACACTTCTTGAGGACATCCAGAACAACATCTACAACAAAGCTCTTGCCTATCGCGATGCACACATTTATGAATGCGACAATTATGAAGAATTCAAGGAACGCATCAAGAACGGTGGATTCTTCCTTTGTCACTGGGATGGCACTGCAGAAACAGAAGCCAAAATCAAAGAAGACACGCAAGCGACAATCCGTTGTGTGCCATTCATGTTTGAGCAGACCCCGGGTGTAGATATGGTTTCCGGAAAGCCTTCAACGCAACGTGTCATCATTGCAAGAAGTTACTAAAAAGCCAATATCAAGAAGATGTGGCACTCTTAATTCCATAAGAGAGGTGCCACATCTTTACCTTAAACCCAAATACTATATTTACAACTAACTTTTCAATATGGATTGGATTATCAATTTATTTACAAACACAGAGTCCGTTGCACATATTGCGCTACTCTATGCGATTGTCATTTCTGTCGGCATCCTTTTAGGAAAGATTAAAATCGGCGGAATTTCCCTTGGAGTAACATTCGTGCTCTTTGCCGGTATCGTAGCAGGACATATCGGTTTTACAGCACCTGTAAACATTCTTGGATTCGTACAGGACTTCGGCCTTATCCTGTTCGTTTTCTGTATAGGTCTTCAAGTAGGTCCTGGTTTCTTTGAGAGTTTTAGAAAAGGTGGTGTAACACTCAATTTGCTGTCCACCTCAATTGTGCTCCTCAACGTAGCCGTAATGTTTGTATGCTACTACATCTTCTTTGACACAAACGACAAGGCCAACCTGCCAATGATGGTAGGAACCTTATATGGAGCCATAACAAACACTCCAGGCCTTGGTGCAGCCAACGAAGCTCTTGAGTCTATATGGAACGCAGCAAACGGCACTATGCCACAAATAGCATCAGGATACGCCTGCGCTTATCCTCTTGGCGTATTGGGCATCATTGGTGCGACAATCGCTGTTCGCTTCCTTACCGGTACCAAACTTGCAGAAGAAGAAGAAATCCTCAAAGAGGAAGAAGCCGAAAACCCACATGCCAAGCCACATCAGATGCACCTCAAGGTGGACAACACCTACCTTGCAGGACGTACCGTCAAGCAAATCAATGAGTTCCTAAACCGTGATGCCGTATTCTCACGCTTGATGCACAACGGGAACGTAATCATACCAAGCAGCAAAGATGTATTTGAAATGGGTGATGAAGTTCTTGTCGTTTGTGCGGAAGCTGATGCAGAAGCAATTCAGGCCTTCATTGGTCCTGAGATTGAAATGCCATGGGAAGAAGACGACAACAGCCAACCGCTTGTATCAAAACGCATCATTGTGACAAATCCGTCAATGAACGGTAAGACCCTTGGTAAAATGCATTTCTCATCTGTTTACGGCGTCACAGTCACACGTATTTCACGTCAGGGCATGGATCTTTTCGCCAGCCGTAACTATCGATTCCAGGTCGGCGACAAAATCCTTGTTGTTGGTCCCAAGGACAATGTAAACCGCATAGCCGAGCTTATGGGCAACTCAGTCAAACACCTTGACACCCCTAACATTGCGACAATATTCATCGGAATTATCATCGGAATATTGTTTGGAAGCATACCATTCGCCATTCCAGGAATGCCGGTGCCACTCAAACTCGGTATTGCAGGAGGTCCGCTTATCATTGCTATCCTCATCGGACGCTTTGGTCATCGCATGAAATTAAACACATACACCACGACATCAGCAAACATGATGCTCCGTGAAATGGGACTCGTTCTGTTCCTTGCCAGTGTAGGTGTGAAAGCCGGTGCTAACTTCTGGAACACAGTCGTACAAGGCGATGGCTTGATGTATGTATTCACTGGTTTCCTGATAACCATCATTCCTATATTGATTGTAGGTGTCATTGCACGTCTGAAATTCAAGTTCAATTATTTCACAATTATGGGTATGCTCGCCGGAACCTGCACCGACCCACCAGCTTTGGCGTATGCAAACTCTATTTGCTCACGCGAGGCTCCTGCCATCGGCTACTCAACGGTTTATCCATTAAGTATGTTCCTTCGTATCTTTACAGCACAATTAATCGTACTGTTCTGCTGCGGATAAAATAAAATAATACATTTTATATAATGTGGCAAAGATCCATGAATGTTTAGTAGTTCATGCTCTTTGCCACATTTTCATTTTAAACAGACGCATGTTTTCATTCAATCCAAATCCAGTCATTAGAAAAACACTCTTGTCAAATCATAATGACCTCTAAGTTTGCAAAGGAAAGCGACGTAGTCGCATGACTAAATATGAA
>OLGE01000634.1_pt1 | contig 40219 bp, 29 predicted proteins | sample 1605151 | NCBI WGS metagenome assembly OLGE01 (sample SAMEA3888912, study PRJEB22519) | human gut metagenome | biome: human gut; feature: human-associated habitat; material: faeces | place: Denmark | collected 2010
TTGGTCACGATACCGATGGTCAGAATGTCCATCTCGTGCGCCACGCGCGCGATGACGGGAGCCGCGCCGGTACCGGTGCCGCCGCCCATGCCGGCAATGACGAATGCCATATCCGTGCCGCTGAGCATTTTCTTGATATCTTCCAGGGATTCTTCTGCGGCTCTCTCGCCCATTTCCGGGTTCGCGCCACAGCCGAAGCCGTGTGTGATCTTACTGCCGATGACGAGCTTGGTCCCCGCCTCGGACTTGTTCAGTGCCTGACGGTCGGTATTGACCGCGACAAAATCCACGCCGACAATCTTATCCGTAATCATGCGGTTGACCGCGTTGTTTCCGCCGCCGCCGACACCTATTACTATAATCTTTGCAGATGAATCTGACTCACTTGTCTTAATTTCTAACACGACTGCTCCTCCTCTTTTTCATATAATTTATCTTATCTGCTATCATCAGTTAATTCCTGTCTCAAACCGGAACAAATCAACATTCCAAACCTATTCTATATAATACTAAGAAAACACAGAATAATCAAGGAGAACATTTGTTTTATTGTTCCACGCTATCGCCCTCTGTCTGCCCGTCATCCGGCTGATCGGTCGGCTGTGCATCTGCATCCTGCGAATCCGACGCATCTGATGTTCCATCTGCCAGCGTATCCCCTGCTGTTTTCAGGATAATACGGTCTCCGGAGGTGAAATTTTCCATGTTGATCGTTCCCGCCAGATCCTTCTTGCGCGTCTTTTTGAGAACACTGGCAAGTGCTGCCATATCGTCATCATAAAAATCCTTTTGTCCCAGATAAACCTCCACCTTACCAGAATACAGAGTGACATTTCTCCCGTCGAACTTGATCTGGTCTACCTTCACCTTATAATGCCTGATGAGTCTGGACAGATTCATGATCGTTTCAAACAGCGTATCATCCTTGACCTCGAACGCTTCATTCATGGTAAATTTGCCAAACTTGATGCCTGTAACCACCGGCACTCCGTCCATCGGCTCTGTCAGGCTCTGAAGCACAACTCCGTCCTTATCAAAATAAATGTACTGCCCCATATATTTGACGCAGCCGCTGATGGTCTTGTCATACACATGCAGCACAATACCGGTCGGCGAATTCCATTCCACATCAATCTCCTGCACAAACGGCAGACAGTCCACATGTCCCAGCTTGCTCTTTGCCAGAAAATACAGTGTATGATAGGCGTATTTGTCGGACATTGCCGATGCTATGATCTGCTGATCCGAGTAAATATCTCCACCCTCAACCTTCACCTGTGTGATCTTCAGGAAGAAAAAGGTTCCTGATACAATAAGCAGAATGCCGAGGATCACTCCAATGATTATCTTTATGTGTTTCAAAAAATTCCTCCTATTTCAGCTTGATCTGTCTTGAGACGCCAAGCACCAGTCCAAGCTCTAACATCATGATCGCACAGGCAGTGCCACCGTAGCTGATCAGCGGCAACGGTACACCGGTGGACGGGATCGTGTTGGTTACGACCGCGATATTAAAAAGCACCTGGATCGCAATATGTATCATGGAACCGGCACAGACCATGCTTCCGAAAATATCCGGTGCATTACAGGAGATCATGACGATACGCCACAAAAGCACCAGAAATGCTCCCATCACCATGACAGCACCCACGATGCCAAGCTCCTCGCAAATAACCGCAAAGATCATATCATTATATGCCTCCGGAATATAACCGAGCTTCTGCATACTCTCTCCGAGTCCGCTTCCATGGATCCCGCCGGATGCGATCGCATATAAGCCCTGAAGGATCTGAAAGCCTCCCGGCGAATTTTCGATGTCAAGCCACGATGTGATTCGACCGGCACGGAAACCTCCGCCGATCATAGCATACGCCGCAGCCGCCGCAACTCCGACAATACCACAGACAATGAAGTATTTCTTACGTTTGCTCGCCACAAAACACATTCCAACAGCAATAACACCGACGATGATCGCCGTACTCAGATTCTCCGCCGCGATAAGTCCAACCACCGGTAAGACATAAACGCCGATCAGCTTTAAAAAGCCTGTAAAAGTATCCATCGAACGTCTGGACTGATAGATCGCATATGCCACAAACAGGATCACACCGATCTTGGTAAACTCTGAAGGCTGGAACTCTACACCGATCTTCAGCCATCGTCTCGCACCGTTATGCTCAATTCCGATCCCCGGGATCAGCACCGCAACCTGCATCGCAATACAGAGCCCATAGAAAATATAGATCCAGTTGATCTTCCCCAGATAAAGTTCTCTGTAATCCAGATTAGATATGATCAGCATCGCTGCCACACCAAGAATCAGTCCTCTCAGCTGCTGGGACACGAAACGAAACGGATCTCCAAAACGGCTGGTTGATGCCGTGTAGGAGCTGGCACTGTAGATCATCAGAATACCAAACAGCGCGATCGCCACCGTCATGAACAAAAGCATATAATCATACTGGCGGTAATAGCGTTCTCTTTTCTTTCTTTCACCTGCAGTGCTGTTTCTGCGGGAGGTTTGCTCCCGTCTGCCATTTTGCACTCTTGCCATATCACTTTCCATTCCTTCCGGACTAATTATAACTGATTCACATACTCCTTAAACAAAGTACCTCTCTGCTCATAGCTCTTAAACATATCCCAGCTTGCACATGCCGGCGACAGAAGAACCGCATCACCACTCTGCGCCTGTACTGCGGATGCCTCCACAGCCTCCTTCAGGGAACCGACGCGGACAATATTCGTAAACCCTGCTTTTCGTGCTGTTGCCTCGATCTTATCTGCTGTTGCTCCGAGAAGCACAAGGCATTTCACCTTGTCTCCAAAGGAAGCGATCCACTCCTCATAGGAGGACTGCTTATCATATCCGCCGCCGATTACTACCGTCGGTGTTACCATTGCCTCTACCGCTTTGATCGCTGCGTCCGGATTCGTTCCTTTAGAATCGTTATAATACTTCACGCCGCCAACCTCACGAACAAATTCGATACGGTGTTCCACTGCCTTAAATTCAGCCACTGCCTTGCGGATACACTCAACCGGAACACCCATATGCATCGCGATCGCCACTGCTGCCATCACATTTTCATAGTTGTGGACACCGAGCAGTTGCATATCATGAATCGTGCAGATCTTGATCTCCTCTCCATCCTTATAGATAATATCCTCTCCATCGAGCCAGATTCCACGCTCCAGCGGTCGCTTGCTGCTGAACCAGAAAATATCTGCCGGGATCTTTGCTGCCAGCTTCTGAAGATGCTCATCCTCATAATTCAGTACACAGATCTGAGCCTTCGTCTGGTTCTCGGCGATGCGCGCCTTTGTGTCAATGTAGCACTCCATCGTATGATGGCGGTTCAGATGATCCGGTGTGATATTTAAGATCGCACTGACCTCCGGCTGAAATGTATGGATCGTTTCGAGCTGGAAGCTTGAGACCTCGGCAACCGTCACAGAGGAATCCTTCATTTCCAGAGCGTACTCGGTATAAGGAAGACCGATATTACCTACCACATATACACTGTCATAATACTCACGCAGAATCGCACCGGTCAGTGCTGTCGTCGTTGTCTTTCCGTTGGTTCCGGTGATCGCCGCAAGACGTCCGCTGCCACAGGCATATGCTAACTCAATCTCTCCCCAGACCGGTATCTTTTTGTCCTGAAGTTTGATCACAAACGGAAGATCCGTTGGTACACCCGGGCTTAACACAGCAAGATCCAGTGTATCCATAACTTCCTCCGGCAGATTGCCGATGATCAGATCATACCCAATCCCCTCCGGAATCCTTGATACAACCTGCTCTCTGTCTGCCTTTTCGTTGCCCTCTAACACAACCGGCTTCGCTCCCTTGGCGGCCAACAGCCTGATCGCTGCAATACCGCTCACTCCTGTTCCTACTACAAGAACTCGTTTCCCTGTAAAATCCATGATTTCCTCCTATCTCATCGGTACCTTTTATAGAGCCGCCAGTGCGATCAGGCAAAACAACGCCGTCACGATTGAAAACACAGCGACTACCTTTGTCTCCGACCATCCACTCTGTTCGAAATGATGATGTATCGGTGCCATTTTAAAGATTCTTCTGCCGTGGGTTATCTTAAAATATCCTACCTGAAGGATTACCGACAGAACCTCCACCAGATAGATCATCCCTACGATCAGTATATATAGCGGCATTTTCAGAAGAAGCGCTGTCGAAGCAACAAAGCCTCCCAATGCCAGCGAGCCGGTGTCTCCCATAAAGACACTGGCAGGATACACATTAAATACTAAAAATCCCATCAACGCTCCCGCAACCGCTGCGCATACCGGTGCAACCGTACTTCCCGTACCGATCGCGACCACCGTAAAAAACACAGCAATAAGCAGCGTCACGCTGGATGCAAGCCCATCCAGTCCGTCCGTAAAATTTGTGCCGTTGACAGTTCCCACCATGACAAAAAATAAAAACGGAATAAACAACCATCCCGGCAGAGCAATATATCTTCCGGATGCAATTCCTCCGGTAAACGGGATCAGCATCTGCATCTCGTAATGCAGGTGCTGTGTGTAATAATACACAAAAATAATTGTCACCAGAAGCTGCAGCACCAGCTTCTGCCATGCCCGCAGTCCCAGAGAACGCCTCATAACGATCTTGATGTAATCATCGAGAAATCCGATCAATCCAAACCCAACTGTCGCAAAGATCACCGGAAGGATCTCCGGATAATCACGCAGATAAAGCGAGGATGTCACAACGACAGAGATCAATATGATCAATCCGCCCATTGTAGGCGTTCCTGCCTTTTTCAGATGGCTTTTGGGTCCATCATCCCTGACATACTGTCCAAACTTCAGCCACTTTAAAAACGGAATGACAATAGGACATAATATGACACTGATTGAAAATGAAAGCAGCACCGGTATCACCGTATCGAAGTAATCCATTCTTATTCCTCCTCATGCTTATTTCGGATTCTAATGGTACTTTGATACTCACACAGAGCCTTTTCATTCGTAATGGTTATTGTAATCCAATCACCGCCAGAAATCAACCCGGCGCATTGGTCACGACCTCACCTCTTTCGACACCCAGATAAGGAAGCGCATTGTCCAATAGTTCGGAGATCACAGGGGCTGCGATCGTGCCTCCATAATAGATCCCCTGCGGCTCATCGATCAGAACCAGTGCGGCAACAACCGGATTGTCCGCCGGGGCAAAGCCCATGCAGGAGGCAATGTATTTATTGCTGCTGCGTGGAAGCTTTTCGGAGGTTCCTGTCTTGGCACCCACCTGATATCCCTCCACATACGCCTTCTTACCGGAGCCCTCAGACACAACGGACTCCAGGATCATCCGCATAGTTTCCGAGGTCTGCGCTGAGATCACACCCTCTGCGGATGGATAAGTAAGCTTCTTTACCGCTGAACCATCACTGCTTTCGAGCTTAACGCCAAAATGGGGTGTAATCTGTGTACCGCCGTTAATGATCATGCTGATCGTGGACAGAAGCCGCACCGGTGTAAGCTGAAATGACTGTCCGAAGGACATGGTCGCCAGTTCAACCGCTCCCACATTCTCCTTCTGATGCATGATCGTCGCCGCCTCACCGGGAACATCGATGCCGGTTTTGCTTAAGATCCCAAGCTGGTTCAGATATTGAAACATATTGTCCACGCCAAGCCTTGCTCCCACCTCCATAAACACCGGATTGCAGGAGTTTTGTACGCCCTGTACAAACGTTTCCGAACCATGCCCGGTTGTCTTATGACAACGGATCCGGCGATCCTCCACGATCTTAAAGCCCGGGCAGTGAAAGGTATCTGTAAGCTTCACCACCCCCGCCTCAAGTGCCGAGGACGCCGTAATGACCTTGAAGGTTGAGCCCGGCTCATAGGTATCACTGACACAGGCATTACGCCACATTCCATTGAGTGCTACCTGCTTCTTTTTCTCCGAATAGGAGTCAGCCTTTTTGTCAGGCAGTGTATACGGATCGTTCAGATCAAACTCCGGCACATTGACCATCGCATAGATCTCTCCATTCTGCGGATTCATCATCAGGATGCGCACACTCCCGGCTTTCTTTGCCTTCATAACCTTTTCTGCCGCCTGCTGTGCAAACGTCTGGATATTAACATCAAGGCTTGTATAAAGATTTGCTCCCGCCACGGGTTCCACGCGTTCCTCCGCCTTGCCATCAATCTCCAGCCCTCTGGCAGTTGTCATGGTCAGGATGCTTCCATCCGTTCCCTGAAGATATTTGTCATAGGCAACCTCCATGCCGACAATGCCCTGATTGTCCGCCCCGGTAAAGCCGATCACCTTTGACGCAAATTCCGAATACGGATAATACCGCTTGTAGTCCTCATCCACCATCACCCCGGCAAGCTCCATATCACGGATCTTGTCAGAAATCTTCTTATCAACATTCGACTTGATCTTCTCAATGGAGGACACCTTTTCCACACGTTTGCGGACCTTTTCCTCCGGCAGATCAAGAAGCGTTGACAACACCTCGATCACCTTCTCCGGCTCCACAATCTGATTGTGGATCACTGAGATTGTTGATACCGGCTTATTCGAAGCAATCTCCGTACCGTTTCTGTCATAAATAATGCCTCTTGCCGCTTTAACAGCACGCTGACGCTGATGTACTTTCTTCGCTTTCTCTCCATAATAGTCTGCCCTGTTTACCATCAGATATAACAATCTGCCGGCAAGTCCTATCATCACAAGTACAACCATTGCATAGACAAAAAGGATCCTCTGTCTCTGTCTGGTTCTGCTCTGCTTGAGATATTCCGTCATCCACCGGATCACTCCGCTTCTACTGACATTCCTTAATATCTATTAGCAAAAGCGATTAATTATTCATTCCGGTATCACCCTCTTCATCATCTGCTGCCTTTTGGGCAACGCCATAGCTGCCATCCGAATAACCTCCCTCCGGAGCTTCCTCATCCAGATTGCTCTTTGCCGTAGACGGCAGCTTTAATTTACTTGCTTTTGTAATATCTGATTTCTTCCCGGATGGGTAGATCTCAAGCATTGGTAAAATATCTTTGAGCAGGCTGCTTGTAAACTCTGTCGCATAGGTACTGTGGGCCTGATCCTCGACGTTCGGCTCATCAATAACCGTATAAACGACAAGCTTTGGATTATTTGCCGGAACACAACCGATAAAAGAAACAAGGTATTTGCCCTGTCCACGCGGAATCTTCTCTGCGGTACCGGTCTTACCACCGACCTTGTATCCCGTTACGGATGCCGGATTAGCGGTTCCTTCCTCTACCGTTGCCAGAAGGAATTTGCGCAGAAGGCGGCTGGTCTTCTCTGTGATCACCTTGCTCTCCACTGCATCATCCTCCGCCTGTATCACAGCACCCGACTCGCTGGAAACCTCCTCAACAACATGTGGACGATAATAATTACCTCCGTTGACAATCGCCGAAAATGCTGCAGCCATCTGTACCATTGTGACCGTCTGGCTCTGTCCGAAGCTTGAGGTCGCAAGCTGTGTGGAATGCATCGTATCATTGTTAAAGACTGTTCCCGTTGCTTCACCCGGAAGATCGATCCCTGTCTTTCTTCCGATGCCGAACGCATCCATATAATCCAGGAATTTCTCTTTGCCAAGCTTTGCACTGATCTGCATCATCACATCATTACAGGAAACCATGAGTGCCTGTCCCAGAGAAAGCGCACCATGACCACCGTAACGGTTTGCCACACATTTAATATAACGGTCTGCCACCTGCTGTCCACCATCGCAGACATACGTGCTTTTCCGGCTTGCCTTACCCTCGTCCAGACATGCCGCAACCGTAATCGGCTTAAAGGTAGAACCCGGCTCATAAGAATCACTGATACAGTAGTTTCTCCAGAGCTCGTTGAGTGCCTTAAGCTGCTCCTCCTCGGACATCGACGAAATCTCCTCCTGCGTATAGGCAACGGAAAGATTTCGCGGATCATTCAGATCGTACACAGAGTTGGAACCCATTGCCACAATGCCTCCTGTATTCGGATTCATCAACAGGCAGGCAATCTTCTTCGCACCGGTATTCTTCATAAACTTCTGGATATGCTGTTCCATGATACCCTGTACATTGACATCGATCGTCGATTTAACGGTATATCCGTTGGTCGCCGCCTTGATCGTCTTGACCAGATTCAGCTCCGAATCATAATAACCGAACTGTCTGCCGTTTGTACCGTTGAGCATATCATTATAGGTATTCTCAATGCCCCAGGTTCCGCTATTGGTATCGGCACAAAAGCCGATCACATCACATGCCACCGTGGAATACGGATATTCTCTCTTGTATTCCTCCTCAAAATGAATACCGCGGATATTCTCATCCTTTTCCTGCAACTTCTCCATTTTCGTGACAATGTCCTTGTCCAATTCCCCGTATTCCTTCATCAGGTAATAACGGGATGTCGGATTGTCCTTCAGAATTTTGTCAACATCGCTGCCGGAAATGCCAAATACATTTTCCAGCGCATCCTTCGTCGGCTGAAGATATTTCTTGTCCTTTAAGATCGCCGCCGGATCGAGGAACAGATTATATACCTTCACGCTTGTTGCCAGCTTGTTGCCATTCGTATCCACAATATCCCCGCGCTTATACGGGATCGCATTGCTTGTGTGACTCTGCTGTGCCAGCATACGCTTCGTGTAATTGTCTCCCTTGACCTTATTCAGACGGATGATCTGCGCCGTCAGTCCAATGCATCCTAAAATAACAAAACCAAACACCAGCAGGATGCGAAAACGCATCCTGCGAGTGCCTGGTTTATTCTTGTAACGTGTATCTCTTGCTCTTCTTTTTGCCATTATAAATCCCTGTCCTTGTAACCCGGCCCGTTATTTTGAGCTTGCGGGAATGTCTCCGTACTGCTTCACCATGTCACTCTTTTTATTATCATATTTGTAAACCTGATTGTCAACAGCCTGGATCATACCCAGCTGACCTGTTGCAATCGCATAGACTTCGGAAAGATCTACGGAATCCATAACCTTCTGATAAGCATCGTCATTCTCCTGCTTGGCATCTGCGATCTCTGACTGCAGACTGATCACTTCATTCTTCATCTGCGTGATCCCTGACTGCATATGCAGATACATAAAGCCTGCCACAAGAACTAATGATAATGCAGCCATCAGAAATACAAAGGATGAAAATCCAATGGACGGCATCGCCACCGGCTTTGGCTGCGGATATGTCTTTGTTCTCCTTTTTCGCCCCGGCTGCTTTCTTCTCTCCGGAATCTCCTCCAGCTGATGTGCGAGATTGCCATACACATATCCGTTTCGTTCCTGTCTGTAAACGTCACGTCCCTGACCGCTCCGATACTGACCGCCACGGCGTGATCCGCTTCGATAATTTGGTGATGTCGCCATTTGTTACGCCTCCCTGCTTGATTGCCGTGTCCACCGAACACGGTTGATATCCCATCACAGATGATTCTGTGCCATTTTCTGACGGCGCCCGTAATCCGCGCCGTCAACCTTATTCAACAAACTACGGATCCCCCAATCCGCAAGAATTTGTCGTGCCGGCTGATCCGGCTTATATATGTTCAAATACTCTGAGCTTCGCACTTTTCGAGCGGGAGTTTTCCTCAAGCTCTTTCTCAGATGGAAGCACAGGTTTTCTCGTAAGCACTTTTCCTTTGGACTTTTTTCCACAGACACACACCGGAAAGTTCGGCGGACAGGTACATGGATCCTGCGCTGTCCGGAATGCATTTTTCACGATGCGATCCTCCAGCGAGTGAAATGTGATGATGCAGAAGCGCCCTCCCGGCGCCAGTAGATCGATCATCTCACTGATGTGATCCTCAAGAACGCTAAGTTCTCTGTTCACCTCGATACGTATTGCCTGAAATGTCCTTTTGGCAGGATGTCCTCCCTGTTTCTTAAACTTCATCGGTATGGACTGATCTACGATCTGTGCCAGTCTGCCCGTCGTCATAACCGGTTCCTTCCGGCGTTCCTGCACAATGTGTTTCGCAATGTTCTTTGCAAATTTATCTTCCCCATACTTGCGAATCACCTGAAACAATTCGCTTTCTGTGTACTCATTTACCACAGTGGCAGCGGTTACTTCCTGGCGATTGTCCATCCGCATATCAAGCGGCGCATCCTCACGGTATGAAAAGCCTCTCTCGGCAGCATCAAGCTGATAAGACGATACGCCAAGATCCAGCGTAATGCCGTTCACCTTCTCAATACCAAGGTCGTGAAGAACCTCCATCATCGCCTCATAATTGCTCCGCACGATCGTCACACGGTCACCAAACTCAGACAGCCGCTTTGTCGCAGCAGCAATCGCATCCTCGTCCTGATCAATCCCGATCATCCGACCATCCGGTCCAAGTCTCCGGCACACCTCATAGGCATGTCCGGCTCCTCCCAATGTGCCATCCACATATATTCCATCCGGCTGCACATTCAAAGAATCGATCACCTCATGCAGCAGCACTGATTTGTGAGAAAATTCCATGATCCCGTCTCCTTTCAGCGGCTAACCACTTCCTGCTGCACCCTTCTTACAGAGAGATTCCGAGAGCATCCATTGCCTCTTCCATCGACATCTCACTGCCAAGTGTCTGTGCCTCAAAGGTATCCTTGTCCCAGATCTCCACACGGTTGATCATGCCGACAAAGACAAGATCCTTCTCAAGTCCGGCACTTTTGCGAAGCTTGGCGGGGATCAGTATTCTGCCCTGCTTGTCCAGTGTCACCTCCGAAGCAGAAGCCATTAACTGTCTCTGGATCATACGGCTCTGATGACTGGACGGCAGACTCTGCAGCTTCTGTGCCAGCTCTTCCCAATCGTGCTGTGGATATAAATACAGGCATCCGTCCACGCCCCAGGTGACATAAAAAAGGTCTCCCAGTTCCTCACGGTACTTCGCCGGTACGATAGCTCTGCCCTTTGCATCGATCGAGTGCTCATACTGACCCATGAACATCGCTATCACCACCTCTCCACTTTTTGGGTATTCCCTGACACTTTCCCCCACTTTCTACCACTTTCAAATTTATTTTAACTGGTTTTTGGGAATTTATCAACCCCTTTTCCATAATTTATTCATTTTTTTGTCACATTTGTGTCACATTTAAGGATAAAGAACAAAGCGGGCTTGCCCACTTTGCGCGTCACCGCACAATTGCTTACGCAATCTTCCTCTGTGCGGTGATCGCATCCTCGCGGAGCGTTTTCACATTATAGGAAACGACAAGTTTCCTATAACGTGAAAAAGTTCTCAGGTTGATATGTATCCTACAAACCGGACACATATCAACCTGAGAACTTGTATTCATAAATAATAAAACCTTAATGCACAACGAGCATCAGAACTCTTAGAACATTTGCAAATTGACGCCACTTCATTCGTGCACTCTACAGTGCTTCTACAAACCGCAGAAATGCTTCCTGTCCCTCCGGCGTATTCTTATAGACACCGGCGTGCTCCAGCACCTTTTTGAAGACAATACCGATCTCCTTCTGCAGGATCTCCTCCACATTGTCCTCTGTCACGTTATCGTACTTCGGGAGGAACTCATCTACCCAGTCGGCATGCTTCTCAATCTCTTCATTGCTGCGGATATCCTTGCCCTGTACGATATACTCCTCCAATACTGCCATTTCCTTTTTCAGACGGGCCGGCAGAACGGCAAGTCCCATTACCTCGATCAGACCGATATTCTCCTTCTTGATATGATGCAGCTCCTGATGCGGATGGAATACACCCAGCGGATACTCCTCAGTCGTGATATTGTTACGAAGCACCAGATCCATCTCATACAGTCCGTCACGCATTCTCGCAATCGGCGTAATCGTATTATGCGGCTCGCCATCGGTCTTTGCAAAGATAAATGCCGCTTCATCGGTATAGCCTCTCCATGTGTCCAAAATATGGGACGCAAGAGCAACCAGACGTTCACTGTCCTTATGACGGATCCTTATGACAGACATCGGCCAGTTGACAATACCGGCCTCCACATCCTCGTAGCCCCTGATCGTAAGCTTTGTCTTGATCTGTGCTCTCTCCATCGCAAATTCATAATGACCACCCTGAAAATGCTCATGTGCCAGAATCGATCCGCCTACGATCGGCAGATCCGCATTGGAGCCAAGGAAATAATGAGGAAACTGCTTTACAAAGGATAACAGCTTACGGAATGCCGACTCATCAATCTTCATCGGCGTGTGCTTCTGATTAAATACGATGCAGTGCTCGTTATAATATACATACGGAGAATACTGAAAGCCCCATTTCTCCCCCTCGATCATGAGCGGAATAATACGATGTGACTGTCTTGCCGGGTGATTCAGTCGTCCAGCGTAGCCCTCATTCTCCCTGCACAAAAGACATTTCGGATATGCAGACTGCTTTGCATTCTTCGCTGCCGCAATCGCCTTCGGATCCTTCTCCGGCTTTGACAGGTTGATCGTGACATCAAGTGTGCCGTACTCCGTCTCTGCCGTCCATTTCATATCTCTGGCGATTCGGTAACGTCTGATATAATCGGTATCTCTGCTGAATTTATAATAAAAATCGGTCGACTTCTGAGGAGACATGCGGTACAACTCCCGGAACTTTGCGATCACGACACTTGGTGCCGGAACCAACGCACCCATCAGCTTTGTATCAAACAGATCACGATAACCTACGGTATTCTCCTCGAGAACACCATTTTCATATGCCCAGTCCATAATGTCACTTAGCGTTTTCTCCAGATCCGGCACCGGACATGCATTCTCCGGCTCCTTATACTCGTCCAGCTTCAGGATCTCTAGCAGACGGTTGATCGTGTACATCTCGTCCTCCGGCACAACAAGTCCGGTATGTAAACCATAATTCACAAGTTCCCTGATCTTTTTATTGATATCACTCATCGCTTTCTCCTCGTTTCCTCATATTCGTCTTTCTCCGGATGAAATCCCCGCCACCTGTGGCCGGAATCCCACACTACTTCTATTTTACCATGTTTCCCTCGGATTCACAACGGATGGACCATAATTTCATCTGTCAAAATAGTGTTAATAGTCGCTGATATTATTACAGATTTTCGAAAAATAACGTGATAGGCTATTATCAGAAAATTCATTGACACAGGATAAAGATTGGAGTTAGTTATGAGTATTAAAACTGATTTTCGACACACCATTGCCGCCAGCTATATCGGTTACATCACACAGGCGATCGTCAACAATTTCGCCCCGCTTCTGTTTGTGACATTTCACCGTACCTATGGGATTTCCCTTTCCCGGATCGGTCTTTTGGTGACGATCAATTTTGTCACACAGATTCTGGTGGACCTGTTCTCGGCGAAATTCACGGATCGGATCGGCTACCGCATCAATGCCGTGCTGGCACATGTTTTTGCTGCCGTCGGACTTGTGCTTCTCGGCATCCTGCCGGAGCTCACACCGGATCCGTATATCGGCATCAGCATCGCCGTCGTGATCTATGCCATCGGCGGCGGTCTGACCGAGGTGATCATCAGCCCGATCGTAGAGGCATGCCCGACGGATAAGAAGGGGGCTGCCATGAGTCTTTTGCACTCCTTCTACTGCTGGGGTTCGGTGCTGGTTGTTCTGGTCTCCACGCTTCTGTTTAACACAGTCGGCTTAAGCTCATGGAAGATCATCGCAGCCCTCTGGGCAATTATCCCTGCCTGCAATGCTGTTTATTTCTGCTTTGTACCGATCAACTCTCTTGCCGACGAGGGACGCGGCATGACGATCACGGCATTGTTAAAAGAAAAGGTATTCTGGGTACTCGCCCTTCTGATGGTCTGCAGTGGCGCATCGGAACTTGCGATGAGCCAGTGGGCATCTGCCCTTGCCGAAACAGGTCTTCATGTTTCCAAAACGGTTGGTGATCTTGCCGGTCCGTGCTTTTTCGCAATTCTGATGGGTTCCGGCAGAGTTCTTCACGCCCATGTTGCCGAGCGTTTCTCTCTGACCGGATATCTGAGTGCGTGTGCCGTGCTCTGCATGATCAGCTATCTGATCGTTACCTTCTCCCCGCTCCCGGCACTTTCTCTTGCCGCCTGCGGTGTCTGCGGTCTGTCGGTTGCAGCCATGTGGCCCGGCACCTTCAGTATCAGTTCTAAGGTCTGTCCACAGGGCGGCACCACGATCTTTGCACTTCTCGCACTTGCCGGAGATATCGGATGTTCCTCCGGACCAACCATGGTTGGTTTTATCTCCTCTGCACTGCAGGATAATTTGAAGCTCGGACTTTTGTCCGCGATCATTTTCCCGGTACTGATGCTTGCCGGACTGGCAGCCTGCCGCAAATATGAGAAATAGGCTTTCATGACAAAAAGGAGTGTCCAAAATTTAGGACACTCCTTTTTGATGGTATAGGAAAATGCATGTAATGTGGTGGAATGCCAACGAGAATTGCGAAGCAATTCTTGGAGGACAAAACGCTGGTTTTGCCCTTTTTTATAATCTCGAAGCCAAACAACTTTTGCCATCGCCGGCGCAGCCATCACGGTCTGCTTCCGGCTTCTGCATCGTATTATTTTGCTTCCATATAACGGTTCACCGCATTGACCAGTGCGTCGATTGAGGACTTGATAATATCATCATCCGTGCCGATACCCCAGTACAGCTTCTCCTGTCCGGCAGGCTTGATACCTACATAGGAGATTGCCTGTGAATCGGAACGCTTTGACAACGCATGCTCCTCATATACATCCAATGCATAATCCAGATCAAAATACTTCTTGATCGCATGGTTTACTGCATTGAGACGACCGTTACCATGGGAATCCACAACATTTTCCCTGCCGTCAACAACGATCGTTACCTCAGCACCGATACCGTCCTTCTGTTTGAAGTGGCACTCAGATACATCGAACTTCTTCTCAACATCCAGATAGGTCTCCTTGAATACATCTCTCATATCCTCCGGAGAAAGCTCCGCATGACGATGATCGGAAACACTCTTCATCAGATATCCAACCTCTTCCTTCATCTTATCCGGCAGGATCAGACCGAAGCTGTTCTTTAATACATAGCTGACGCCGCCACGTCCGGACTGGCTGTTGATGCGGATAACATCGGAATCGTAGGTGCGTCCCACATCCTTTGGATCGATCGGCAGATAAGGAACCGTCCAGTATTCGCAGTTCTTCTCCTCACGATATGCCATACCCTTGGAGATCGCATCCTGATGCGAACCGGAGAATGCGGTAAATACAAGCTCTCCTGCATATGGCTGTCTCATGGATACCTGCATGTTGGTCAGACGCTCGTAAGTGTCTGCGATCTCCTGCATGTTGGAGAAGTCCAGCTTCGGATCGACGCCGTGTGAGAACATATTCATTGCCATGGTAACAATATCCATGTTACCGGTACGCTCTCCATTACCAAACAATGTTCCCTCGATACGATCTGCACCGGCAAGAACACCAAGCTCTGCTGTAGCAACACCGCAGCCACGGTCATTGTGAGGATGCAGGGAAAGTACAACGTTGTCTCTGTATTTCAAGTGCTTGCTGACATATTCGATCTGTGTTGCAAATACATGAGGCATTGCGTTCTCTACGGTAGACGGAATATTGATGATCGCCTTGGCATCTGCCTGTGGCTGCCATACATCCAGAACAGCATTGCAGACCTCAACCGCATACTCAACCTCAGTACCATGGAAGCTCTCCGGACTGTACTCAAAACGGATATTGCCCTTTACCTCTGCTGCTAACTCCTTCAGGAGCTTTGCGCCGTCAACGGCGATCTTCTTGATCTCCTCCTTGGACTTACGGAATACCTGCTCTCTCTGTGCCACGGAAGTGGAATTATATACATGTACAACCGCATTCGGTGCTCCGTCAACCGCCTCAAAGGTCTTACGGATAATGTGTTCTCTCGCCTGTGTCAGAACCTGCACCGTAACATCATCCGGGATCAGCTTCCGATCGATCAAAGTACGCAGAAAATTGTATTCTGTCTCGGATGCAGCAGGGAATCCAACCTCGATTTCCTTGAATCCGATCTTCACAAGCATCTTGAAGAACTCCACCTTCTCCTCGAGACTCATCGGCTCGATGAGTGCCTGATTACCGTCACGCAGATCAACGCTGCACCATACCGGCGGTTCTGTGATGCTGTCCTTTTTCACCCAGTCATAGGTTGCCTCTGACGGCATAAAATATGTTTTCTGATACTTTTCAAATCCCTTCATGATTCTAACCCTCCATTTTGAATTAATTTTGTTCCATTTCTCACGGAGTTTTATCTGCCAAACATCCTTTCAGAAAATATTACAGCAAATAAAAACCCGCCTCTACTCTTAGAGACGGGAGAATATTCTCACGCGGTACCACTCTTATTCATGAATATATCATGCTCTCACAGGTACAAGAAAAACAGAATCCAATACCTTTCCCCTGTAACGGTGGGAGTCCGTCCAAATCTACTATCGTTCAACCGGCAGCTCCAAGGCGAGTTCACTGTTTCACATCAACTGTTTCGCATCAACCAACAGCTTTCTGTATGAGGCTTCGACAGCTACTATTCCTCTTCTTCGCTTTTGATACCAATTACTATAACACAAACCGTTCCGCTTGGGAACCCCCAATTTGATTTTTTCTCTCATTTCCTGTAATATACTTCATTATAACAAAAGCGAAACGACATAAATATATGAGGTGAAGATATGTTTTTAGGCTTATCATGGTATTTTATTCTGATGGATTTTTATTTATACAGCTTCTTTGGCTGGATCTACGAATGTTCCTTCTGTTCTCTGAAGGAGCATAAGGTGATCAACCGCGGTTTTCTGGTCGGACCACTACTGCCGCTCTACGGCTTTGGCGGAACGATCGTGTATGTGTTTCTGCGTCCTCTGGAGCCGCACCCGTCCCTGCTGTATCTGGGCGGCATGCTTCTCGCCACGGCGATCGAGTATTTTACCTCATGGGGTATGGAGAAGCTGTTCCACGCACAGTGGTGGGATTACAGCCGGGATCCTTACAACTTCGAGGGACGCATCGCACTTGTACCGTCCATGTTCTGGGGCTTCCTTTCCCTGCTTGCGTTTGATTTTCTGCAGCCGGCAGTCTCATCGATCATCAATGCGATTCCTTACCGCACCGGCGTGATCCTTCTGATCGTTGTCACCGTGATCGCCGCCTGTGACCTGACATACACCGTAATCTCAACGATCAACTTCCGCAGCCAGCTGGAGGCTCTGTACCATTTCCGGGACGAGCTGGTGGCACAGCTTGAGGAGGAACGCTTCAGCCCGCTGCGCCAGACGATCTTCTCAAAGATCCACACGCAGAACGAACGTGCCGAGAACTTCCTAAAACGTCTCGAGGAACTGAGGGCAAACCATATCGGCGAGGATTCCAAGCTTGCCGATATCGAGGCTCGCTTCCGCGAATACAAGGAGCGTCATGCTGCTTTCCAGAAAAAGAATCCTTTCTTTGGCAACAAACGTATCATGCAGGCGTTCCCTACTTTGAAGTTTATCCCACAGTCTGTCCATAAAACGGGACACAAGCGGATTGCGATCCGCCTGAAGGATTTCCTGTTGCAGACTTCCGAAAATGAGCATTCCGAAAAGTAAATCTTAGTCAGACAAGCATACCGCAGTATTTCAAAAGCTCCGGCAGACCGGATCACACATTCCCCATTCTCGGGAAAGGTGATCAGCCGCCGGAGCTTTTTGGTTTCAAATTCTATTTACAGATGGAGAACTCTTTCCTTGATCTCCTGGGTTCTTCCCTGATTCCAGAACTGCGTTCCGATGTATCCGCAGGTTCGTCTTGCAACGTTCATTTTGTTCTGGTCAGTATTGCCGCAGTTCGGACATTTCCAGATCAGCTTGCCATCCTCATCGGTGACGATCCGGATCTCGCCGTTGTAGCCGCATTCCTGACAGTAATCACTCTTGGTATTTAACTCTGCATACATGATATGCTCATAAATATACTGCATCACGCTGAGTACCGCATCGATATTGTCCGTCATATTCGGCACCTCGACATAGCTGATCGCACCGCCCGGAGAAAGCTCCTGGAACTGTGCCTCAAACTTCAGCTTCTCGAATGCATCGATCGGCTCTGTCACATGTACGTGATAGCTGTTCGTAATGTAGTTCTTATCGGTCACACCCTTGATCACGCCAAACCGCTTCTGCAGACACTTGGCAAACTTATAGGTTGTGGACTCGAGCGGTGTACCGTAAAGGCTGAAGTCAATATTCTCCTCTTCCTTCCACCTCGCACATGCCGCATTCAGACGCTTCATAACCTCAAGTGCAAACGGAGTCGCACTTGGATCCGTGTGGGACTTTCCGGTCATATATCTTGTACACTCGCAAAGACCTGCATAGCCTAAGGAAATCGTAGAATAACCGCCGTACAGCAGCTTATCGATCGTCTCGCCCTTCTTCAATCTTGCCAGTGCGCCGTACTGCCAGAGGATCGGCGCCACATCGGACGGTGTTCCCTTGAGCCTGTCATGACGGCACATCAATGCCTTTTTGCAGAGTGCCATTCTCTCATCGAAGATCTCCCAGAACTTATCCATGTCTCCACCGGAGGAGCATGCAATATCCACCAGATTGACGGTGACAACGCCCTGATTAAATCTTCCGTAATACTTCGGTTTATTATTCTCATCCACATAAGGCGTGAGGAAGGAACGACAGCCCATGCATGGATAGCAGTGACCCTCACCGTTCTTGTCAACCTTGAGCTCAAGCATCTTCTTCTCGGAAATATAATCCGGCACCATTCTCTTTGCGGTACACTCTGCGGCAAGCTTTGTCAGATACCAGTACTTACTGCCCTCTCTGACATTGTCTTCCTCCAGCACGTAGATCAGCTTCGGGAATGCCGGTGTGATATATACGCCCTTCTCATTTTTGACGCCGAGAATACGCTGTCTTAAGATCTCCTCTGTCACAAGTGCCAGATCATCACGCACCTTGCCCTCCGGCACCTCGTCCAGATACATAAACACCGTAACAAACGGTGCCTGTCCGTTGGTGGTCATCAGCGTGATCACCTGATACTGGATCATCTGTACACCTTTCTTGATCTCATCAAGAACACGAAGCTCGGCAACCTTATTGATCTGCTCCTCCGTCGCATTGACGCCGGATGCCTCAAACTCCTCCCGCACGATCCTGCGGAACTTCTGACGACTCACATCGACAAACGGTGCCAGATGTGCCAGACTGATGCTCTGTCCACCATACTGGGAGCTGGCGATCTGGGCGATGCTCTGTGTCGCTATGTTACAGGCGGTTGAGAAGCTCTTCGGCCGCTCAATCGCAGTCTCGCTGATCACAGTGCCGTTCTGCAGCATGTCCTCCAGATTCACAAGACAGCAGTTGTGCATATGCTGTGCAAAATAATCAGAGTCATGAAAATGAATGACTCCCTGTTCATGTGCATGAACGATATCCTCCGGTAACAGAAAACGCTTGGTGATATCCTTGCTGACCTCTCCTGCCATGTAATCCCTCTGAACACTGTTGACCGTTGGATTCTTGTTGGAATTTTCCTGCTTGACCTCCTCGTTATTGCACTCGAGAAGACTTAAGATCTGGTCATCCGTCGAATTGGACTTTCGGACGAGGGCTCTCGTATAACGATAGGTGATATACTTTCGCGCCAGTGCAAATGCACGCTTGTTCATGATCTGGTTCTCCACCATATCCTGAATCTCCTCCACGCTTGGTGAACGCCTCATCTCCAGACACATCTGCTCGACATTGTCTGAAATCTCCTGAATCTGCTGTAATGAAAGACGATCGCTTGTTGGGATCTCCTTATTGGCTTTTGTGATCGCTGCCGTGATCTTTGTGATATCAAAGACTGTTTCTGTCCCGCTTCTTTTTATAATTTTCATTCTCCTCAACCTGCCTTATCTGATAACGATATACATAAAATTGTGACCCGGTATTCCTTTCCAGGTCACAATCACAATGTTAGCATATCCAATGATACATGTCAATATAAACATAGCAACATATTGTATTCTACAACAGTCTAACCACAATATATAGTATAATATCGCAAATCCCTGTATATTCGGGGCTTCGCACCATTTTCAGTCCTCTCTGCCATCCAGATCCCGCTGCAGCATCTCCAGATAATGAACAAATACCTCTCCCTGCACCCGGATACGGTAGCTCTGATCCAGCTCCTCCCGCCGGAAGCTTTTGCGTCCTCCCGCCTCTGCACGGTTCCAGAACCTCATCATATCCCGGTACGGCACATAATAATATTCATTGCAATGGCTGAAATAAATGATCAGAAATGAAATGCCATCCTGCTGTTCAAATTCGGTCATAAAATTCACCTGATGCTCATGAATATTCTGCAACGGAAATGTATCGACCGCGCATTCCTTTGCATCAAAACAGATCGGGATTCCCTGTACATTTCCCAGATAATCCACGGTACTTTTCTGTTCAAAATACGCAAGTGTAATATGATGGTGTTCCTTGTCAAATTCCATCGGCGTGATCGGCGTTGGAATCTTCTGTACCAGTGCCAGCTTTTCTCTGCGGTACTTTTCATTGGTCATATTCAGGGATTCCTCCAGCATAGAACCTCGAAGTCCTCTGGAATTCCATGAAGCCATATTCTCTCCTGCCTTTCTTAGTGGGAAGCTGTCTTACCGGTCCGCGGCCGGCGCAAACCCCATCCTCTCGAGCACATTCTTAAATTTTGCCGGCGGCTCTGCCTGAAAGCTCCTTCCATGATAGGTCTGTGGCAGAATGTCTGCATCCCCAAGCTTTAACTGCCATGCATGCAGAAGCTGGCTGCGCAGATGAAATGTTTTCTCTGCCTGTCCTCCCGGAATACCGTACTTGGTATCCCCCACTGCCGGATGACCGATACTTGCCAGATGCGCACGGATCTGGTGGGACTTTCCGGTGATCAGGTGGATCTTTAACAGCGTGTATGCTTCTCCCCCCCAGCGGACGGTCTGCAGCGGCTTATATTTCGTCTCAATCTCCACTGCACCCGCCTCCGGTCTGCGAAGCACCATAACCTTATTTTTCTTTTCGTCCTTTTTCAGATAACCGTGGAGGCTCTGCTCCACCGACAGTGCTCCATGTACAAGACAGAGATAATATTTCTCCAGTGCTCTGGTGCGAAACATCTCATTCATCCACTGAAGACCGCGCACGCTTTTGCCCGCCACAACAAGACCACTGGTGTTGCGGTCAAGACGGTTGCAGATGCCGGGACGGAAGGTTTGTCCTGATGTCTGTCCCAGATAATCCCCCAGCCACTCCACAAGAGAATAATCTTTTCTGTCCGCTTTTTGGGACAGAACACCGACCGGTTTATTTAACACAAGAATATCGGAATCCTCATAGACAACCTCGATCTTCATCTGTGGCTTCTCCGGCTGTTTCGCATTCTCCTCACGGGCTGTACTCTGCTTGCGAAAGCCGTCGATCGTGTCATCGGCAAGATACAGTGTAATCTCATCTCCCTCAGCAACCTTCTCGGAACCATCTGCCTTTTTACCGTTGAGCTTAATGTTCTTCTTGCGCAGCATTTTATAGAAAAAGCTCCGCGGAGCAAGCTGCATATATTTCGCCAGCATACGATCCAGCCTCTGTCCCTCTTCCTGGACACTTACCTTTAATACGCGCATTTATCTCTCCATTCTGATCAGCTCTCTGTTCATTGCTTTATCCGTTTTCTATACGATCAGTGACCGGATATAGGAATCTACATTTTCTGCCTCGTCCTCTGTCACCGCATGCTCCTGCATCCGCTCTGTCTCCTTGCGAAACAGCTTCTCACTGGTGACGATCTGCACCTGGAAATCGCCCCACTGGTGTACTCCGTTAGTCAGATAGTTCCGGATATATTCTACGTCCTGACCACTCTTGCCGACCAGTGCGATCACATGACCGGCTCCCACAACCGCAAAATCCAGATTCATCACCTTCTCCGGAGAAGTGATCACAAGATCCGTATACAGCTTCACATCCGGCAGCCCATTTGCCTGAACGCACTCCTTTGCCTTCTCGTAGCGTTCCCTGCTCACACTGTGATATGGAAATAATACGATCAGTGCGACAAGTTGCTTCGCCCACGGAAGCACACAAAGGATCGCAAGCACCGTAAAGATATTTGCCCTCGACATTTTGTTCAGTAACAGTCCGACTCCAAAGATTGCCAATGCGATCACAATGATCGCAATTACCATAATGATCTTCCGTTTTTTCTTCTTGTTGATATACTCAAAGCTTCCTTTTTCCAGCATAATTTTCCTCCATTTTGTCTTTTTCGCGATCAGCGGATATAAGCTTGTCCCGTCCGCAAAACGGTACGTCGATTTCCTTGCCGGTGTTGTGCGTCTGTTTTACTGCATGCGCCAACCGGGATAATATTTGTTCTTCAAGGTACCGGAGCCATTACCCTTGCACCAGCCCAGCGGATAACCATCTACACACACCAGCACATAGCCCTTGTCCATGCAGTCGGAAAGGATTGTTTCACCCTTCAGATACCGCACGGCACGCTCGTCCGAGGCGGTAAGATTGATCCGCTGCACATAATCCTCCTGCCTCATTGCCAACGCAAGCTGCGCAGACGGCTCGAACCTGCCGTTCTTGTCTGTTCCAAAGATCAGACCGCCAGACACCATCCGAAGACCTTTCATCTCATTCTGATGCAGTGCTTCGATAAGGTAGGTGTCCTTTTTCCGGGACAGATCCTTTTCTGTAAATGGTGCTGACGAAGACAACGATTTAAAAAAGCTTTCCGGCTCCTCCTGCCCCTTCCGTCTGTCTCCCAATCCACGGTCGCGTCCATCATCCCTGCGGGAGGATTTCTTCTTTCTGCCTTTGCCTTTCTTAGCAAAGGTGTTTTCCTCACGCGCTCCGTTGCCGGTCTCATCCGCAAAGGAGGTGATGCACTTTCCATCCGTTCCAACACCGGTCTCTTCCGCAAAGGAGGTGATGCACTTTCCATCCGCTCCAACACCGTTCTCTTCCGCAAGCGAGGTCATGCGTTTTTCATCCGGATCTCCCGCCTTGTGCAGAAGCACTGCAAAGTGACCTTCTCCTCCGGCACGGTGCGGAAAGATACGGACGCATTTGCGTAAGCTCTCATCACCGCCGTCGATCCACTCCGGCATACCTTCTGAGTAGCCCGGACAGCGCTCCACATCACAGATCATCATGTCCGGATGCCTGTCCAGGAAGGACTGAATCATCCCCTCATCCTCCAGCGGAGAGAATGTACAGGTAGAATATACCATATCGCCGCCTGCCGCCAGAAGACGGTATGCCTGCTCCAGGATCTGCGTCTGGATCGGCACATAATATTCCGGTCCGTGTGCAAGCCAGCTTTTAACCATGGACGGATCACGACGAAACATTCCCTCTCCGGAGCATGGTGCATCGATCAACACCTTGTCAAAAAACTCCGGCAGTGTATCTGCCAGCTTCTCCGGTGTTTCGGCAGTCACAACCGCATTCGTGGTTCCTGCCACCTGAAGATTCTTGGCAAGCGCCATTGCTCTGGAAACGCTGATATCATTTGCCACCAGAATACCGCTTCCGTCCAGCTTTGACGCAAGCTCCGTTGCCTTTCCTCCCGGTGCGGCACACAGGTCCAGAACACGGTCGCCCTTCTCCACCGGAAGCAGCTTTGCCGGGATCATGGCACTTGGCTCCTGTATATAATACAGACCGGCATAGTAATACGGGTGCTTCGACACCGCCGCACCGGTACTGTCATAATAAAAGCCCTTCGGTTCCCACGCCACAGGCTCCGATGCAAACGGACAAAGCTCTGCAAACTCCGGCAGTGATATTTTGTGCGTATTGACCCTGAGCGCCGTATGCGAGGGCTCCTCCATGCTTTTTATATAGTCCTGATATTCTTCTGCAAGCAACTCTCTCATCGTATCCTGAAACTGCTGTGGTAATGTGACTGTCATCTGTTCGTTATCCTTCCAATCTCTTTGATCAATCTAAGCTCTGCGCCCGGTAAGACTCGGACAGCACATCGAGCTGACGGTTGAAACGCTCTAACAGCGCAACATCGTCTGACTGATATACCCGGAAAAACTCATCCTGTATCTTGCCAACCTCACGCTTATTCATCGTCCGGTAAAGGTTCTCAATATTGTTCAGTATATCACTGACAATGCTTGCCCGCCGCCTGTTGGAATTCTGTGCATCCATGATCTCATCGCGCACTGACGACATTTCCATATCAAGTGCGTCCACCGCCTTGGCAGCACGAAGCAGACGTCCTCTGACCTCGTCCGGCATGTTTTCTTTGTATTTGTACTGCAGGGAATGCTCGATAATTGCCCAGAAGTTCATAGCAAGCGTCCGGATCTGGATCTCCACCTCCAGATTCTTCGGTCCGTTGATCGTCTGCACGGTATAGTACGCGATCACATGATAGCTGCGGTAACCACTTTCTTTGCTGTTCGTAATGTAATCCTTTTCCTTTTTGATGATCACATCGCTGCGTTTGCGGATGATCTCCACTACCTTCTCGATATCCTCTACAAACTGGCAGATAATACGGATTCCTGCAATATCCTCGATCTTTTCCTCCAGCTCCTCCATCGGCACGTTTTTACGCTGACATTTTTCGAGAATACTGGATATCTTTTTGACACGTCCGCTGACCTGCACGATCGGGCAATACAGTCCTGCATTGTGATGTTCCTCGATCATATGTTCAAATTTGACCGTCAGTTCATCGACCGCCTGCCGGTACGGATCTAATATTTCCCTCCACAGTTGAATTTCCATTGCCTGTCTCATCCCCTTTTCATAGTTTCGTTTCCAGACACCGCAAAAGCCGGTATGGGTCTATTGTTTTCTCTTCTCCGTTTTTGTCATAATAAACGCCAAAATGAAGATGCACCGGGAACTTTCCCCGTGTACCCTCCTGCCCGTATCCGGTGTCCCCCATATAGCCAAGCAGGGTTCCCGCCTTGACAGTATCTCCTTTTTGAAGACCTGCTGCGTACGAATCCAGATGTGCATAATAAAAATATAAACCTCCCGGACTCCGGATACCAACCCGGTATCCTCCTAACTCGAGCCATCCCATCTGCTCGACCCTACCATCCGAAACGGATTGCACCTCTAATTCTCCGGCATCGGCATCGACCGCCATAATATCAATCCCCTCATGACGTCTGCTGCCGCCGTAGCTTCTTCCCTCTCCATATCCATCATCAAAGCCCCAGCTTTTCGACAAACTGCCGTTTTGCTGTGAACCTCCTCTTTGCCGCAAACCACCGTTTTCCTGCTGTGTGACGCCGTTTTGCCGTGAACCACCGTTTTCCCGCTGTGTGCCTCCGTTTTGCTGCGTACTGTCACTACTTCGCACCGGAAAGCATCTGGCGTCCTGCCAGAGCTTCGGAAACAGTGCTTCGGCATCCTGCTTCCTAAGATCCTGCATCAGCTTCTGTGCATTGTCCATCCGGCTCTGCCAGCGGTTCTGATACTCCGCACACCAAAGTCCCGCCACGATCAACAAAGCGATCAGTCCGGCTTTGATAAGGATAACATATTTTCTGATATTATGATGCCATATATTTCTCTCCATGAACACGCTCCCCTGTCAACAAGGCTCGCAGACTCAATGTATATATACGACATCCATCCCATGATTATACCTTATGCTACATATTGCGGGACTTCTCCGCACATGCCTTCATGCACTCCATGACACTGCTGCGAAATCCCTTTTCCTCGAGCTTGCACACTCCGGCAATCGTTGTTCCTGCCGGGGAACATACCATATCCTTTAACTCACCCGGATGCTTTCCGGTCTCCAATACCATCCTGGCACTTCCGAGTACAGACTGTGCCGCAAACTGATATGCCTGCGCGCGCGGCATTCCCTCTGCAACAGCTGCATCTGCCATCGCCTCAATAAACATAAAAACATATGCCGGAGAGCTTCCGCTGACCGCGACAACTGCATCCATCAGATGCTCACCAACGACCTCTGCTTTACCAAAGCCCCTGAACAGCTTGCAGACCTTCTCAGTCTCTTCTGTGCTTACCAGCTCCCCCGGGCAGAGTGCTGTCACTGCCTCCCCGACAAGTGCCGGCGTATTTGGCATAGTCCTGATCAGCTTAAGCGGCTTTCCAAAGGTATCAGCAAGCCACTGCAGCGATCTTCCGGCAACGATCGTCACGATAATCTGATCTTCACGGATCTCATCGCGAATTTCCTTAATGACCTGCTCACAGTAGATTGGCTTGATCGCAAGGATCACAATGTCTGCCTTTGCGACTTCCCTGTTGTCTAATGTGGTCTTTATTCCAAACTGCTCAGCCACTCTGTCTGCCGTCTTCTGCGTGGCAGAGGACGCAATAATATCCTCCGCCTGCAACAATCCCTTCTGAAGCATTCCTCCGATCATTGCAGTTGCCATGTTGCCTGCTCCGATAAATCCAACCTTCATATACTCTCCTTTCATTGTCCGCAAACATCGATGGTTCTGTATATTTGCAAACAAAACTGCTTGCCGGGTCGCTTCTGACCCTTGCATCCTATTGTTAATAACTACCACGGCACAATTGCCATGGCATCCATAAACTGCTGTTGAAATTCTTCCTGCTGTGCCAGCTCCACATGACCGGCATGGCTGCCGATCCATTCTGTCTGTTCAAGAAATGTCTCCGACAGAAGTGCCTGTGCAGCTCCTTTCCCGGCAGCATTACCGGCAATCACAAGCTTCTCCGGTGCAATGTCCGGGAATAATCCTGTCAACACAGCATTTCTCTTGGAAATGTGACCGCCAAACACACCGGCAATATATAACGTATCTACCTGCGCCAGCGTGATCTCCTGCCGTCGTAAAAGCATCTCAATCCCCGCCTGCACCGATGCCTTGGCAAGCTGAAACTGTCTGATGTCCTTCTGGGTCAGATACACATGCTTCCCCTCCGGACTCTGATACAGCATAAAGCCTTTGTCGGTGATGCGCTCTGCAAGAAACGGTGGCAGCTTCTCCTCGCTCGGAGACTGCAAAAGATACCCATCCTGCCGTATCACATTACACTGGCGCAGAGCCGCTACTGCATCGATCAGACCGGAGCCGCAGATTCCCTTTACGAAAAGCGGTTCCCTGCCCGATCCGGGGATCACATCTAACAGAATGTTGCCAATCTGTCTGGCAATCTTTACACCTGCAATCGCTCCGGGTTCACCTCGCATCCCCTGCTCGATCTGCGCTCCCTCAAATGCCGGTCCCGCCGGTGCCGAGCAGGTTGTGAGCCTGCCATGGCTGCTCAGTGCAATCTCTGCATTCGTACCGATATCAACAGCAAGCACATTACCCGGCGCTTCCATGAAATTCAGTGAGCTAATCACCGCCACCGCATCCGCTCCGACATGTGCGTCAATCCCGGCCGGAACGATCACCTGTGCTTCCCTCAGCCGTTTCATGCCAAGCTTACTTCCCTGGCACCGGAATATACCACGGTATGCCGGGCAAAACGGACTGCCAGACAACCCTGACGTATCCTGCCCCAGAAGGATATGACACATCGTTGTGTTACCGACTGCCACGATCCGTTCAACCTGCTCCGGCTCGCAAAAGCCCGCACAGATCTCCTCCGCCATCTCCTCAAGCTGTTGTCTGATCAGTTTTTCCAGCTTAGCCTGCTGCCCTCTCTGGCAATGCATCAGACGCATCATCACATCTGCCCCAAGAAGTGTCTGGCTGTTCCTACGGGAAAGACCGGAAAGCCTCTGACCGGAGATAAGCTCATACAGTCCCATGACTACAGTTGTAGTCCCGACATCCACCGCCAGACCATACCGCCCTCGTTGTAACGATGCCTCCTCCGACAATGTTCCTGCCTTCTCCGGATCATGCCTGTCAGACCTTTGCCGGCCTGTTTCTTTTCTTTTATCATGTATTTCATACGCGGCATTCCCCTTGACTGTGTCAGTGGCTGCCGCACGAATGATCTGCATATTCTCACCTCGTGTTAAGATTTGTTGCGAAGTGTTTCCGCTGTCTCCGGAATCTCCCCTTACAGCGAAAAAAACGTCACGGAAATTAATCCGTGACGATTTCTAATTCTAGATATTGTTGTGTCTACTTTGCATAATCGGTAACTCTGGATTCCCGAATCACATTAACCATAATCTGACCCGGATACTTTAATTCAGACTCTATCCGCTTGGAAATATCCCGCGCCATAAGTACCATATCATCGTCACTTACCTGACTCGGTACGACCATAACCCGCACCTCACGTCCAGCCTGAATGGCATATGATTTCTCTACGCCTTCATAGCTATTCGAAATATCCTCTAACTGTTTTAATCTGTTTGTGTAGGTCTCCAAAGTCTCACGGCGTGCTCCCGGTCTGCCCGCAGAAATAGCATCTGCAGCCTGAACGATGCATGCGATAATTGACTCCGGCTCTACATCACCATGGTGTGCTTCCACGGCATTGATAACAACCTTTGATTCTTTATACTTGCGACACAGGTCTGCACCGATCTGGATATGCGTTCCCTCAATCTCCTGATCAACTGCCTTACCTATATCATGTAACAAACCAGCTCTCTTTGCAATACGGACATTCTCACCAAGCTCTGCCGCAAGCAGACCGGATAAATGCGCCACCTCGATCGAATGCTTTAACGCATTCTGTCCATAACTGGTTCTGAACTTCATTCGTCCTAATAAACGGATCAACTCCGGATCAATGCCGTGAACACCCACCTCAAGTGTCGCAGCCTCACCTTCCTCGCGGATCATTGACTCAACTTCCTTCTGAGCCTTAATGACTGTTTCCTCAATCCGTGCAGGATGAATTCGACCATCTACTATAAGCTTCTCCAAAGCAACACGTGCTACCTCACGTCTTACTCCGTCGAATGCAGATATGATAACTGCCTCCGGTGTGTCATCAATGATCAGATCAACACCTGTAAGCTGCTCAAGGGTACGGATATTACGTCCCTCACGTCCGATGATCCGTCCCTTCATTTCATCGTTCGGCAGCTGGACAACTGATATCGTAGTCTCTGCTGCATGATCAGCCGCACACCGCTGAATAGCATTGACTACATAATCCTTTGCTCTCTTGTCCGCTTCTTCCTTCGCCTTACGATCCAGTTCTTTTACAAGAACTGCTGTTTCATGTTTTACTTCTTCTTCAACAGATTTTAAAAGATATTCTTTCGCTTGTTCAGAAGTTAAGCCGGAAATTTCCTCAAGCTTATGCAGATTCTCTTCCTTTGCATGCTCTAACTCTTCCTTGAGGGCATCAAGACTTGCATCCTTTTTGTTAAGGGCTGCCTCTTTTCTTTCCAGCTGTCCTGATTTTTTATCCAGAGATTCCTCTTTCGACAATACTCGTTCTTCATATCGCTGAAGTTCTGCACGGCGTTCCTTGGATTCGCGCTCAATTTCATTCTTTGTCTTGATCGCTTCCTCCTTCGCCTCAAGCAATGCTTCGCGCTTTGTAGTCTCTGCATTCTTCAGAGCTTCATCAACAATCTGCTTCGCTCTGTCCTGTGCAGAACCAAGCTGCTGCTCCTCTGACTTAATGTAACTGTCTACAGCCACCTTTTTTGTGACAAGCGCGGTAACGATAATCCCAACCAATAGAACAACAATAGCAATAATAATATATGCTACCGGTGACATCGAAAAGGACACCTCCTTATATGATTTCGTTGTATATTTTAAGCACAATACAACGATTTAATTTTATACTTTTTGAGACAATATGTCAAGCAGATTACAGATAGCTGCGAAGTTCCTCTGCTTTGTCTGTCTGCTCCCATGGGAGGTTGAGTTCGTTTCTTCCGAAGTGTCCGTAAGCAGCGGTCTGCTTATAAATCGGACGGCGCAGATCCAGCATTTTAATGATACCTGCCGGACGAAGATCGAATTTTTCGCGGATGATCTCAACCAGCTTCTGATCGTCTAATTTACCGGTTCCAAAGGTGTCTACCATAACAGATGTCGGCTGTGCGACACCAATCGCATAGGAAAGCTGGATCTCACAGCGCTTTGCAAGTCCCGCTGCCACGATATTCTTGGCAACATATCTTGCGGCGTAGGCTGCAGAACGGTCTACCTTTGTACAATCCTTACCGGAAAATGCTCCGCCGCCGTGACGCGCATATCCACCGTAGGTGTCTACGATAATCTTACGTCCGGTGAGTCCGCTGTCTCCGTTTGGTCCACCGATAACGAAACGTCCGGTCGGATTGATAAAAACCTTGGTTGTCTCATCGATCAGCTCTGCCGGAACAATCGGGTCGATCACATATTTCTTGATGTCCTCATGAATCTGCTCCTGGGAAATCTCCTCTGCATGCTGTGTGGAAATGACAACCGCATTGACATGAACCGGCTTGTCGTTCTCATCATATTCTATGGTCACCTGACTCTTTCCGTCTGCACGAAGATAAGGCAGTGTGCCGTCCTTGCGCACGCTGGTAAGCTGCTTGGTCAGCTTGTGTGCAAGTGAAATCGCATATGGCATCAGCTCCGGGGTCTCATCGGTTGCGTAACCGAACATCATTCCCTGATCTCCCGCACCGATCGCCTCGAGCTGCTCATCGGACATATCGTTTTCTCTTGCCTCAAGTGCCTTGTCGACACCCATTGCGATATCCGGCGACTGTGAATCGAGCAGCACCTTCACGCGGCAAGTATCACAGTTAAAGCCCTTCTCATCAGCATCATAACCGATCTCACGGATCGTCTCTCTGGCAATCTTCTCGTAATCAACCTTTGCCTTCGTGGTGATCTCCCCCATGATCAGCACATAATCTGTTGTGATAGCGGTCTCACAAGCCACACGGCTCATTGGATCCTGCTCCATCAGCGCATCTAAAATTCCGTCAGAAATATTGTCACATATTTTATCCGGATGTCCCTCGGTTACTGATTCAGACGTAAATAAACGTTTCTCCATCTTGTACCTCCTAAACTTATCAATGTTTCCTGACTACTGTAATAACAAAGTTTTATAAAGTAAAAAAATCCATCAAAAAGATGGACTTGATTCACTCAACTCCTCTTATTGTTCGATCGCTCGCTCAGATTGGCACCTTCCACATATGGGGTTGCCGTGGTTTCACAGAGCCTTCACTCTCCACCACTCTTAATAAGAGTTCTACTTATTTAACTAACCTTATCTATCATACACGCACTATACGCATTCGTCAAGCAGTATTTTACCGGATCATTCTGTAAATCCCCCTTGATGGCAATTTTTCATGGATCGGAGGAGCATTTCCCGGATAACGGTAAAAGAGCTGTTTTCTGCATTCACAGAAAACAGCTCTTTACTGACATTTTATTCTCAGAGGGGGGAATCGTAATGCATGATATCTAATATATCACTAGGTCGCATTACTAATTATTAGTATACCCAAACTGAGACAAATTGCAACCCTAAATTGGTAGAAATTTCAATTTATTTCCCATTATTTTTTAATTTTTACCTTCTTTACCTTACTCCATTTGCCGTATACATTCTTTCCATCGACAACGGTGTAAGCTCTTACTTTTACCGCATACTTCTTCTTTTTCTTTAGTTTCTTAATCTTGATGCTGTTGGCGGTGGTCAGCTTTTTCTTTTTGCCATAGGAAACCTGATAGCCTGCCACATCAGCAATCTTCTTCCACTTGATCTGGATGGATTTCTTCTTGACGTTCTTTACCTTCGTAAGCTTCACCTTCGGTGCCGTTACGATAACCTTGCAGACTGCTTCTTTGGAGCTTCCGGATGCCTTTGCCGTAATGTTGCAGACACCGATCTTTACACCGGTTACAACGCCATTAACAACGGTAGCAATCTTCTCATCACTGGACTTCCATTCGATCGCCTGGTTTGCATCGGACGGAGTCACGCTCGCTGTCAGTGTCACCGTTCCACCTACGGCAACCTTTTTCTGTGGTGCAGAGATCACAACCGATTCAGCGACCGCACCAACCTTAACAGTACATGTCACACTCTTACCGTCCGCCGTTGCTGTAATCGTTGCACTTCCCACTTTAACACCTTTGACGTTACCGGAGCTGCTTACCGTTGCAATATTTTCATCGCTGGTCGTCCAGGTGATCTTCTTGTCGGTTGCTTCCTTCGGAAGCACCTCAGCCTTTAAGGACTCAGAACCTCCAACCTCAAGGAAAAGCTCTGTCTTATTCAGTGCCACGGATGCAACAGGAACCTTTACCTTAACTTTACAGGTTGCAGAAACACCATTTTCTGCCTTTGCCTTGATTGTCACGGTACCGTCCTGTTTACCGGTTACAACTCCGCCGGCTACGGTTGCGATCTTGTCATCGCTGCTTGACCACTCCACGCTCTGAACGGCATCCTCCGGCAATACGGTTGCGGTCAGGCTTGCCTGTTCTCCGACATTAATAGTCAGTTCCTTTTCTGAAAGCTTCACGGACTCTGCCGGTGAGACATATCCCGCCTGCACCTTCACGGTACAGCTGTCGCTTCTACCGCTGACAAGACTGACTGCCTTGATCGTTGCTTCTCCTTCTGCCACAGATTTTGCTTTACCTGTGATCGGATCAATTGTTACAACATCCTCATTGCTTGAGGAGAAACGATATACATCCTGACAGCCCGGATTTTGTTCGAGCAGCTTTGCATTATCTTTGCTGTAATTATTCTCATCAACAGAAAGTGTAAATTCTTTGTTGACATCAATGCCGACATTTCTTCTGGATAAAGAGATACGATCCAGAGCAAGCCGGACACGGATCTTACACTCTGCCGACTTCTCGGAGCTGCTCTTTGCAACTACCTTTGTATCGCCAAGTGCCTGTGGAAGAAGCTTAATGGTAGACATTCCCATCTTCTCCCCCTCAGGTGTGGTTGTCTGTGCCGGAATCGGTGTTCCGTCAATCGTAGCAACAGATGCATTGTCAACGATCCAGGTTACGCTGTCCGTTGTCTCCTCGCTGCTGTCCTCACCCATGTAGGATGCCTTTAAGTCAACCGCATTCTTAGAACCGTACTCCAGATAGATCACATTCTCCTTAGCTTCCTGTGCAAGACGCTCTGCGGAGAGTGTCAGCACACTGATCGGATTCTGTGCCACATGGATATTGTAAAGCTGTGAAACCTGCAGCACCAGACGTGCATCATTGAGCGCTGTGGTGTTGTTCTCGCTGTGGATATCTCCCTCGAGGCGAATTGTACCGGAGACACGCACTTTCGCGTCACCCTGCTTCTTTCCGTACATGCTGATCGCCTGATATCTTCCGGAGCTGTCGTCTTCCTTTCTTACGGTAACAAACTCGTTGGAATCGTTATTTAACAGGTCACCTGTCTCATCGTTTTTGTCCTTCAGCTCATCGGTTACCGTGATCGACATGTCACGGAAATTCTTAACGCAGTTAAAATCAACGGCGTTCTCCTGCTGATGATAAATATTCTTCTCCTTGGTAACCGGATTGGCAATCACAGTTACCTTCTGCTTCGCATAACCTGCCACACCAGAGAAGAGCTGATCAGACCACTCAGAAGAGAGCGGCACGGTCACGCTGTCTAACTTATATGTATTGCGGAATGCATTCTGATTGATCTTCTTAACCGTATCCGGAATGGAAATGCGCTCCAGATTGTAACAGTCCTCGCAGACGCTTGCCGGAATCTCCTCAAGCTTCTCAGAACGGAAATCAATCTGTGAAATATTGGAACGCTGGAATGCTCCCCGTCCGATGGATTCCAGATTCTCCGCAAACCGGAAATCGACATTGCCAAGTCCCGTATACTGCGTGTAGAACGATACGCTTCTTCTTGTACTTAAAGAAGTAACACTGCTGCTGACATCCTGTGAGGTCTGTGCGAATGCGTAATCACCGATCTTTACAAGAGAGGATGGTAAAATAACATCTTCCAGACTCTTGCAGGACAAAAATGCGTTGTTACCGATCTCTTCCAGTGCACCGGTAAAGTCGCCGGTCACTGCATTGGCATCGGGATCATAGAAGCCCTCTAATGCATAACACTCTTTAAATGCATTGTTGCCAATTGTCTTGACATTCTTCGGAAGCTTTACGGTTTTAAGACCAACGAAGGTGATCGGGTTGTATGTTGTCTTTCCGAGTTCTCCGTTCTCTCCGGATGGAACCGGTGTCGGTGTCACAAGGCAGTCTTTTTCACTTACCTTGCTGGTCGTATTCTCCTTATATGGATAAGAGCCTGCGCCAGCACATACATCTGCCGGCAGCTCTGTCAGACCGTCGCCGAAATAGATCTCTTCCATCATACGACAGTTCTGGAATGCACCATCACCGATCGTTGTGACGGAATCCGGAATATATACGGCACGATAACCGCCCGGGTAAACAGGGACACAATATTTTGCTGCGTACCCAACGCCGTCCTCATCGTATTTCGTAATTTCATAAAATCCGGAGTTCTCAAATGCTTTCTTTTCGATGGTTTTGAGTGTCTCCGGGAAATGAAGCTCACCTTCGATCATTTTACCGGAATAACCGATCGTCTCCAAAGACCAGCAATTACCGAAGCAGTCTTCACCAATACTTTCAAGACCATCCGGAAGCTGTACGGATTCCAGTACCAGATCCGCGTATGTCTTCTTATCGGTTGCTGTCTTGCTGCTTCCGAACAGCTCCTTCGGAAACTCCGTAACTTTACTTCCCTTCGCAAAGACAACCGACTTCATCTCATACATTCCCGCAAAAGAGGATTCTCCAAGCGTTGTAACGCTTGCCGGGATCGTCAGCTTCTTGAAATCCGTATAAGAGAACGCAAATTCTCCAATCGAATCAAGTTTTGTCAGATCCTTTAAAAAGTCCTCGTTGCAGATCGTGCTGGCATTAAAGGCACTGACACCAATCTTCTCCAGTTTGCTGTCGGATGCATTGCCATTGTAGGTTACTTTCATGCCTTCAATGCCGTCGATCAGGTCATCCCAGTTGGTGATGTTATCGATGTCTCCGGTAAACTGCTGGGAGCCTGCCATCTGGAATGCATAGCGCGGAATCTCTGTAATATTTACAGAAAGCTTTACACGAAGCAGATTACCTGCATAACGGAAGGAAGCCTCTCCGATCTTCTCCACCGTGTTCGGCATAACGATCTCCTCGATACGGGAGCTCTCAAATGCCTCCTCACGGATATCTGTCAGCTTATCCGGAAGCGTTACCTCCGCCAGCTGGCTGTTCATAAATGTATTCTTGCTGATCCAGGTCATCTTCGTCTGCTTCAGGTCGATCGATGTGATCTTGCTGGCTGAAAACGCACCCTGGCCAACCGACTCGATGGTTGACGGAAGCTTATTACTCTTGTCCGTGCCGAAGGTCAATGCTCCTGTCGCCGCAAATGCCTGATCGAGAATACCTGTGATCTTGTCGTCACAGAAAATAACATTCTCTAACATCTCACAGTTATTGAACATCTGTGCCGGCACCATATGTGCATTCTCGCCGGTGATAATCGGAACCTTCGCCTCTGTGATCACCTTACATCCACTGAATACGGCTGTTCCCATTTCCTTCACGGTAGACTTCATGCTTCCAACAGACTCGTTGGTAAGCTTGGAGCAGCCACCGAATGCGGAATCTCCAAAATAATCGACCTGAGACAGATCAATTGTCTCAAGGGATGTACAACCGTTGAAGGCGTTCTTGTCAATCCTTGTCACTGACGCCGGAAGCTTTACCTGTGTCAATGCCGTACATCCGTTAAACTCATCCTCGTTGATCTCAACTGCTTTACACAGGCTCAGGTCCAGTGTCGTCATACTCAGAGCATATCCGAGTCCTGTCAGGTCATGTACCTCCGCCGGGACTGTGATGTTCCTGAGATTTGCGCTTCGCAGATCCTTTACAGTTGCTGCGTCGCCCTTACCTGTCTTGTCTCTCAGATATGCTAACAATGCTGCATCTGCAATAATGTCGCTGTTTAACTTCTGATTGTCATTGATCTGACCGGATGCAGCCTTTGCTTTCTGTACGATCTGTGGAAGAATCCCACTGGAACCAAGCGTATCTGCCGCCGGTGTACAGATGACAAGTGCTGATACCAGAGCAAGGCTCAGACAGCGTCTTTTCATTTGTTTCCCAAAATTCTTTTTCATGTAATCTCCCTTCTGTCCGTTCGGACGATCCATCCTGAATTACCATCTTTATGATAACAAATTTATATAATCGCGTCAATCAAGCTTTTACATTTATTAAAGCAAAAGAATCCCCTGTTTTGGGGATTCTTAAATGATTTAGTCCGCACCGATATGAACCACATTCACTGGGCCGTTTCCAAAGATTTCTTCGTATTTATTATCACAGGTTGTGAATATGACCTGATTCCTTTCGGCAAACTTCTGCACTAACCTGCACGCTTGTCGTACACGCCCCGGATCCATGTCCGTAAACGGATCGTCAAACACCGCCAGACCGTTGCCCTCCGGGAACAGATGCTCTAACATCGCCAGCCGGAATGCCAGCGCGATCGTATCCTTTGTTCCATCCGAAAGTGTATCATATGTCAGACGGCGTGTTCCGCTTGCCAGATCAACCTCCATCCTCTCGTCCATGGAGGCATCCAGAGCATCCTGTGATATTTCTGCCAGATACTTACGGAAGTGATCCTCAATATCCTGCACCGGATTGTCACTGCTCTGCTCCTTCAGTTCCTGAAAAACCTCAGAAATGTGCTTCCAGTGCCGGTATGCTTTTCTTGTCTTTTCATAGGTCTGTACCTTCTCTTCTAACAACTCCGCGTATTCCTCCGCTGCCACCTCATCCATACTCCGGCTGAGTTCGTTCTTCCGGGCATTACTCCGGCGGATATCCTCCTCGAGTTCTTTCACCTCTTCATTCAGCTCTGTCAGGTAGCGATCCGGATCAGGGATCCTCTTATATTTATCCGGAATCTGATTCGCTTCGTCTGCTTCTTTCTGTGTCTGTCCGAGCTCCTGTTCCAGCGTTTCTTTTTGTTTCTTTAATTCCTCAATAGAATGATATTTGTCTTCACAGGCACTTTGCTTTGCCTTTCTTCCGCCAAGATATTCCTCCGGCGAAACGCCTGCGCCGCACAGAGCGCGAATCCTGTCGTCAATCTCGTCCGGATCAAGAGAGCTGTTCGGAAGTTGTTCCTCTGTTTCCGGGCTGACTGTATACGCCGCTGTCTCCGGACTGTATTCATGTGCCGTCTCCTCGCCGGCTGTCTCCAAGCTGTGCTCACTCTGCCGCATTTCTCCGGTCGTTTCCAAGCTGTACTTTTGCCGTGCTGCTTCTCCGGCTGCTTTCAGGTTTTCCCAGTCGGCACCATCAAGGATCTGATTCCACTGTGCATCCAATCGTTCCATTTCGAACTGACACTGCTGATATGATGTTTTCATCTCCTCCAGCTTATCGCAGGAATCCGTCTTATACTGATCCATGATGTGATTCATAACCACATCACACGCTTTGATCTCTTCCCGAAGGACATCGACATCCACATCCTGTGGAAGGAGCTGCATTTTCATGACATCCGGGATCTCAATCTCCACGGCAGCATTGATCTGAAATTCATTACCATCCGCCGCCAGTTCCTCTCCGGAAGCAAGCTGCGAAACATGCACCGGCATATCTTTCTCCATCTGAATCCTTGCAACAAGACTAAGACCGGACATTTTCCCTTCCAGACCGGCTTTTCGACGCTGTGCCTTCCGGTATGTATCAATGTCTTCCTGCGTTACCGGCATCATCTGCTGCAGCCTGTCTGCTGCAGCCTCCCGATTGATACGGATCCGGTCCGCCTGCTCATACTGCCGCAGGAGTGTAACCTGATTTCTCTGTTCCTTCAAGGCTTGTGCCTGTGCGATCTGTCTGGAAAGCTTGGGCCATTCCTGTAAAACCTTCTCCATTTCCCGGATACGCTCCGTCTGATCCGTCAGCTTCTCTAATAAAATACGGCGCGTCTTAAGTGCTGTGCGAACACCGGAAAATTCCTCCTTCTCCGCTGTCCGCAGCTCCTTTTCCTTCTCCAGGCTACGGATCCGGTCGGTGATCTCCTCGCAGGTTTCCTCGTCCGCCTCTGCCTTCCGCAGCTTTCCGCGAACCTCCTCCATCTCATAATACGCCTGCAGGATGAGTCCGACTTCTTTCTTCCATTTGTTATGGATACCTCTTTTCACGCCACCCTCCGGCAGCTCCATCCGTTCATCCCAATGGGCATTATATTGTGTAAGTCTCTGTTCAATCTGCTTTTCCAGTTCATCCAATGCAACGCCACCGGTCTCTAAGGCAGCACGGTTTAATACCGAAAGCAACGTTTCCCTCGTCTGCTGCAGCTTATCCTTTGTCGCCTTGTCGCGGTTTAAGCCTTCCATAATGCTCTTCACGCAATTTAACTGTCTCTTCTGGGAAGCGAAAACAATTTCCCCGTAAATTCCTTCCTGATAGGGAAGCGTATCCCGAAGATATTGTTTTAACGCATCCGGATCCCTGATGAGCGTTCCATCCGGCAAAGTCAGACGGCAGATTCCTCCTTTTTTCTCCCATTCCTTCCGGATGCAGCATTCGCCCTCTTCGTCCTCAAAGACCAGAGCACCATCAATCACATCTCCCGCACGTCCCGTTGTTTTCTGCGGAAAATATCTGGCAATAAATTCCTTGTCACTTCTGGTATCCAGTTTCACATCCTTGAACAAAAGATAATAGATCAGATCGACCATCGTGCTTTTGCCCTGCTCATTGTCACCCACGATCAGATTCAGACCATCACCAAATTTGATCGTGGAAGCCGGATCGTTCCTGTTCAACCCGGCAAACTGATCACATTGTACTTCCTTTAGTTTCATAATCCTCCTTACTGCCGCGCCGGTTATTCCCGGCTGCATTCCTGCAGCAGTTCATATGCCATCTGCAGTTCCGTCTGATCCCCCTGAAGTGCCTCCATAAGCTTAGCCGCAAAGCTGCTCTCCGCAAATTCTTCCCGCACCCGGTCTAATGTAATCTCTTCGTGCAGTTCATCGTCCTGAAGCTCCCAGGATAAGAATCTGTCGCAATATTTTTTATACAGTTCCCGCCGTCTGCTGTATTCCTCGCTAACCACGCTTCCGGTGACTGTTAGACGCACAACAGACTCCGCTTCTAACGGATCCAGCTTTTCCTGCAGAAGTGCTTCCAGAGAATCCCCCTCTGCCGATGAAACCCGCACTGCAATATCATAAAAGAAAATCGTTCCACTCTGATATTTCTTCGCAGACACCTGCGCTTTGTCTCCCTGCTTGTCAACAGAAATAATAAAACCATATCCACGGGTATTATTATGCAGATCCGTCTGCGCATGCGTTCCCGCATTAAATATACGGTATCCGCCAATCTCTTCGTCCTCTGAAAGTCCACCCGGATACGGTATATGTGTGTGTCCGACCAGCCATACATCCATTGGGATTGCCTGCAGCTCCGGCTCTGTCATCAAAAAATACTCTTTCTGCATATCGGGTGTAACACCCTCAATCGCACCATGCGCCATTCCAACGTTGATCTGTCCGCTTTTCGGGACACTCATTTCCTTGATCCACCCCAGGTTATTCTCTCGGGAATGCTTCGACCGGCAAAACGCCGGATAAATAACGACGGTCTCCTCCGCAATTTCAATCGGGTATGGCTCAAACCGATCCAGTCGGATAATGTTATTGTCACATGTTCGCAGAGCATCATCAAAATCCTTCCAGACCTTTTCCTCTCCGGTATAATAATCGTGATTGCCCGGAAGCACCAGCACTCTGCCTGCAAATCCCGCCAGAATACGCACGACCCTTTCTACATCCGACTTACGGATACTGCTGCAATTGTCGAAAAGATCTCCGGTCACTGCAAAGATATCGCAGCCCTCCTGCTCCGCCTTCTCAATCATCTTCTCAAAGCATACAAAACGGTTATCCACAAGCCTGTCGCGGATCTCCGGATATCTGTCGTACTTTTTGCCAAAGTGGTTGTCGCCGGTTACAAAAATTTTAATCATAGCTTCCTCCTGTCCCCTGCATGATCTGTCTATGTATATAGTATAAAAAAACACCCGTTTGTGCAAGTACAAACGGGTGCAAAAAAAGAGCTTTCCGATTGTTCGGAAAGCTCTTTAAAATCTAGTTTGATACAAGTCGGATCAAAGATTACTCGATGATTGTAGCAACCTTACCAGATCCTACTGTACGTCCACCCTCACGGATAGCGAATGTAAGACCCTGCTCCA
>OLGE01000636.1_pt1 | contig 40156 bp, 35 predicted proteins | sample 1605151 | NCBI WGS metagenome assembly OLGE01 (sample SAMEA3888912, study PRJEB22519) | human gut metagenome | biome: human gut; feature: human-associated habitat; material: faeces | place: Denmark | collected 2010
AGTGCGAAGCACCCGAATTCGAGCCAAATCCATCTGAGCAAATTGGAAATATGCCTAAAGCGTTCTTTCAGAATTTGCAAAAAAAAACTCGAAATTCGGGCTATTAAAATTATTTTTATAGAAGAGAATTATGAAACTACAGAATCTTAATTATGGAATTGTCGGTCTTGGAATTATGGGCGGTTCATTCGCAAAATCAATCCGGGAAAATATTCTTAGCATATCCGGGGCGACAGGAAAGATTTTTGCCTGCAACAGAAGCCAGGCTTGCATTAAGCAGGCTCTTTCGGAAGGTGTTATAGACGAAGGTTTTTCAACGGAAAATGTTTCTGAAATGGTGAAAAAATGCGATGTTGTTTTCATCTGTCTTTATCCGCACGCAACTTTGGATTTTCTTGCTCAGTATAAAAACGATTTTAAGAGCGGTTCTGTTGTCACAGATATTTCCGGCGTAAAGGGAATCTTTGAAAAATCTCTTCCGGGAATTTTGCGTCCCGACGTTGACTTTATAATCGGGCATCCGATGGCAGGCGGAGAAAAGGAAGGCTACGTAAATTCCAAGGCGGAATTTTTTATAAATCACAACTATATTTTGATACCCCAGGATTATAACAAGCCGGAAAACCTTGAGATGATGCGTTCGCTTGTTACTGATATGGGATTTTCAAGAATTACGGAGACAACTTGTGAGATTCACGACTATAAAATCGGTTTTACAAGTCAGCTTTGCCACATAATTGCCAGCGCTCTTGTGGAGTCCGCGGAAGATCCTGAAATAACCGCTTTTGGCGGCGGTAGCTTTGAAGATTTAACAAGGATTGCTATGATAAACGCGCCGCTCTGGACTGAGCTTTTTATTTCTAATAAAGAAAAATTGGTTCATCATATAGAAAATTTTGAAAAAAAGATGGATGAGTTGAAAACTGCCATTAAAAACGAAGATTCTGAAAGGTTGAAGGCAATCCTTTTTGAAACCCGCGAAAAACGGCTGCAGATGGGTTCAATCCGCACTGTGAAAAAATAACAGGCGCTTGATTGTGATAAGATTGTGATTGATTGTTGAAAAACAACATAAACCGTACTAGAATAAAGATTATGACGACGATTGAAACGCTTGATAAGGCAATTAGACGTGTTCCTGATTTTCCAAAACCAGGAATTCTTTTTTACGATATAACGGGCATTTTTACTCAGCCGGATGTATTTAAATACTGTGTTGACAGAATGGTTGAAATTTATAAAGGCAGGAAAATTGATGCGGTTGCCGGCATTGAATCCCGCGGATTTCTTTTTGCGGCTCCTTTTGCGGAAAGAATGGGAATTCCGCTTGTTGTGATAAGAAAGAAGGGAAAGCTTCCTGGCAAGACTTATTCCTGCGAGTATGCCCTTGAATACGGAACTGCTGTCATTGAGGCGCATAAGGCTGATATTCAGGCTGGAAAAAATTATCTTGTCGTTGACGATTTAATTGCGACAGGCGGAACTTTGACGGCTTCCAAAAATCTTATTGAGCAGGGCGGTGGAACTGTAAGCGATTTTTTTGGCGTTATCGGTCTGCCTGAACTGAATTTTGAAGAAAAATTAGCCCCTGTCAGGGTTACAACTTTAATCAACTACAGTGGAAAATAAAAGGAAACAATATGTCTGCATTACCAACTAATTATAAGCCCATTCTTGGAGTAAAAGAAACTGAACATGCGATTGTAAGCATAAAGGATTTTTTTCAGATTTCGCTTTCAACGGAATTGAATCTTACACGTGTAACCGCTCCTCTTTTTGTTCCTGCCGGAACAGGTATAAATGATGACCTTAACGGTGTGGAAAAGCCTGTTTCGTTTGCGGCCAAAGGAATCGGCGGCCAGAAAATGGAGATTGTCCAGTCGCTTGCAAAATGGAAGCGTCTTAAGGTTACTGAGCTTGGCATGAAACCAGGTTTTGGAATTTATACTGACATGAACGCAATCCGCCCCGACGAAGAGATTGATGCGGTTCATTCTTTGTACGTTGACCAGTGGGACTGGTGCATGTGCATTGACGAGAAGGACAGGACGATTTTCTACCTTCAGGATATTGTAAAAAAAATCTACCGCACGATAAAAAGAACGGAATTTTTCCTGTATGACCGCTATTCGGTTCTTGAGCCGATATTGCCGGAAAAAATCACTTTTGTTTATTCAGATGATTTGTGGCGCGAGTATCCGGATCTTTCTCCAAAAGAACGCGAGAATGCGGCCGCGAAAAAATATGGCGCGGTTTTTATTGCAGGAATCGGCGGAAAATTGCCTGACGGTTCTATCCACGATGGGCGGGCGCCTGACTATGATGACTGGATCAGCGATGCCGGCGACGGCCATGTTGGTTTGAACGGTGATATTATTGTATGGAACGACATTCTTGGCCGTGCGTTCGAGCTTTCTTCAATGGGAATCCGCGTAAGTCCTGAAAGTCTGAAGCGCCAGCTTGCTGAGCGCGGCTGCGAAGAGCGCGCGGAGCTTTCATTTCAGAAAAAACTTTTGAACGGAGAGCTTGCTTTTACCCTTGGCGGAGGAATCGGCCAGTCGCGCCTTTGTATGTTCCTTTTGCGAAAAGCCCATATCTGCGAAGTTCAGGTAAGCGAATGGTCTGCGTCCGAGCTGGAGGCCTGCGCGAAAGCCGGTATTCCTGTGCTTTAATCAGGTGTCGTTTTGGAAACTGTATTTAACTTAAAGTCAGGCGAAATCGAACAAAAGCTTTTGGAATGTGTAAAGAATGGAATGACTGAATTCTGTCTGTTCGATTCTGCCTGTTCCTGCAGCCGAAGTAAAATTCTTGCTTTTCTTAAATATGTGGAAGAGAATGCTCCTCAGCTTTTTGTTTCCGTTGTTGTGAATCCGGAGATTCTTGACATGGAAATATGCCGGCAGTGCATGAAGCTTAATTGTTCGCTTGAAATTCCGTTCCGCGTTCAAAAAAATGGTCTTTTTGATAAAAAGTTCTTTGCGCGACGGGCCGCGATGCTTAATAATTCCGGTCTTGTCTTTGGTGTCCAGCTTTTTTATGCGGACAGCAAGGCGGATTCCCTTAAGGCTTTTAAGGAAAGGCTTGATTTTGCCATAGAGCAGTTTCCGAATCATATTGCATTTCCGCAGACAGAGGATTCTGAGACAGCGGAAACGGCGCAAGTTATGCAGACTTTTAGCGCCGAGGAAATAAGAACTGCGCGGAATATTGCTTTTGCCTGCCGGACATTTTATTCTGCCGGCCGCGCGGTTCCGTGGTTCAAAAGCGTTTTGAGCGCGCTCCGCATTTCTTCCGCGGCATTTTTCAGCGATTTTGCCGAATGGCAGCGTTGCAATAATTGCGATTATAAATCAGGTTTTGTCCCGGAAAATGCAAGCCACCACGATATTGAAAAAATGCAGCTTGTTTTTCTTCAGCAGAAATTTGAAGAAAAGAAAAAGAGCGGTATGTTTACGGCCTGCAGCGATATTGTGTGCATGAACGGCGCTTTAAGCCGCCTTGTCTCGGACGGAACGGAATCTGTGATGGAAACCGACTATGACCCGGAGGAAATCTTCGGACCTGAGGCTATGGACCTGGAGGCATTTGTCAATGACCTTTGCATGGAGCATTTTACGGTAAAGATTTTTATGAACGATGCCGGTGAACCGGATTTTAAGGTTCTTTAGGCTGAAAAATGATTTTAAATTTTACGTCTTTTGAAAAACAGCGGCTCGATGATTTTTTGCGGAAAAACCTTCCCGGGGCGGTGGATGAGCCGAATGTGAGCAATTCAAAAATCCGGCGGCTGATTGTTGCCGGGGCGGTTTCTGTGAATAAAGCTCAGGTCAGGCGGCCGGCATTTGAACTTCGTGGAATTTCGCATATAGAAGTTAATTATGAAAAGGAAAAGTTCCTTTTTGAAAAGCAGCCTGACGACGTGAAATTTGAGCTTTCTGAAAAAAATATTCTTTTTGAGGATGAATTTATAATTTGCGTTGATAAGCCGGCGCTTTTTCCGACAGAAGAAACTCTTGCTGGCGGCGAAAAACGCGACAGCCTGCACGCTGCGGTTGTGCGCTATTTATGGAAGAAAAATCCTGGTCTAAGGAATCCGCCGTATGCGGGTATTATGCACAGGCTTGACCGTGAAACAAGCGGAGTAATTCTTTTTACAAAGCAGCGGTCTGTTAATAAAGAAATACAGCGGATGTTCGCAGAGCATGATTTTATAAAAAATTATCTTGCGCTTTGTACGGATGATACTGGAAAGCTAAGGCCGGGAAAAGAGTTTTCCGTGGAAATGTTTATGAACCGGATAAGTCCAAAAAGCCATGCGGCTAAGTGGGGTTCTGTTTCTGAAAGTTCAGGCGGTCTTTACTCCAGGACAGATTTTTGCGTTCTTAAAGAAGTTTTTTACGGCGATAAGAAATTTTTTCTTGTACGGGCAAATCTTTTTACAGGACGTACGCATCAGATCCGTGTCCATCTTAGTTGCTCGGGGTTTCCGATTCTAGGGGACGTCCTTTACGGCGGAAAACCTGAAAAGCGTGTAATGCTGCATTCATCCAGACTGGAATTTAGGCATCCTGTTTCCGGAAAATTGATTTGCGTCCAGTCGGAAACACCGTTTTGTTAGATTGCCTGAATGCCGTTTTTTTTGTAAAAAGAATAAAAGCGCAGGCAGATTTGCAATTTGTGAAGATTTTTTGCGATTTAATTAATTAAAGTGCGGAGCACCCGAATTCGAGTCAAATCCATCTGGGCAAATTGGAAATCTGCCGAGAGCGTTTTTTCATAATTTGCAAAAAAAACTCGAAATTAAGCCTAAATAACTTTATTTTTTTGTTGACGAATTATTTTCTTTATGAGTATTTTTATATAAACAAGGTAAAAAAGGATTGAAAATGGCACAGGAAAAAGAAAAAAAAGCTGAAGAACAGAACGAAAATGTAAAAAAAACGTCTGAAACTTCGGATGCTTCTGATAAAAAGGAAGAAAAAACTGATGCAAAGCCTGAAGAAGGTAAATCTGAGGAAAAAGAACTTTCTCCGGAAGAAAAAATCGCAGAGCTTGAAAAGCAGGTTGAAGACTTAAAGAACCAGGCGCTCTACAAGGCTGCGGAAAACGACAACTGGCGAAAACGTATGATGCAGCAGAAAGATGAGGCTGTCGCTTATGCGAACGCTTCGCTTCTTGGGGATTTGCTGGACAGTCTTGATAACTTTGACAGGACTCTTGATGCGGCCAAAGATGCGAAAGATGCTAAATCAATTGCAGATGGAATCAAGATGGTGAACAAAAATCTTGTTACTATGCTTGAGTCTAAATACGGTCTTAAGAGTTTCGGAAAGGAAGGCGATGAATTTAATCCTGATGAGCATGAGGCCATTGGCCGTGTTGAAGATGAATCTGCCAAGAATGAGACTTTGAAGCAGGTTTATCTTAAAGGCTATAAATTGAACGACAAAATTATTCGCCACGCGAAAGTAATGGTGAGTATTCCAAAAACTGAATAAATGGCAGAAATCGAATTTGATTTCTGATGAGTTTTGCAAGCCTGCGCTTGCATATAGAAATAGTAATTATAAAAGGAGCTATATATGTCTAAAATTATTGGTATCGACTTGGGTACAACAAACTCTTGTGTTTCCGTAATGGAAAACGGCGAGCCGGTTGTAATCCAGAATTCAGAAGGTGGTCGTACAACTCCATCTATCGTAGGTTTTACTGCAAAAGGAGACCGCGTTGTTGGTCAGCCTGCTAAAAACCAAATGGTAACAAATCCAAAGAACACAGTTTATTCCGCAAAACGTCTTATTGGTCATAAATTTGGCGAGCTTCAGGGCGAGGCGACAAAGCTTCCTTACAAGGTTATTGATAACGGTTCTGATGTTCGTGTTGAAATTGAACAGAACGGCGCAAAGAAACTGTTTTCACCGCAGGAAATTTCTGCATTCGTGCTTCAGAAGATGAAGAAGACCGCGGAAGATTATCTTGGCGAACCGGTTACAGAGGCTGTAATTACAGTTCCGGCTTACTTTAACGATGCTCAGCGACAGGCTACAAAAGATGCAGGTAAAATTGCAGGTCTTGATGTAAAGCGAATCATCAACGAGCCGACTGCGGCTGCCTTGGCTTTTGGCTTTAAGCAGGATCAGAACAAGGAAAAGACAATCGCTGTTTACGACCTTGGAGGCGGTACATTCGATATTTCTATTCTTGAGCTTGCGGATGGCGTTTTTGAGGTAAAATCAACTAACGGTGATACACAGCTTGGCGGTGACGACTGGGACCGCGCAATCATCAACTGGCTGCTTAAAGAATTCAAGAATGATTCAGGCATAGATTTGTCTTCAGATGCGATGGCTATGCAGCGTCTTAAGGAAGCTGCTGAAAATGCGAAGATTCAGCTTTCTAGCCAGACTTCAACAGATATAAATCTTCCGTTTATTACTGCTGATGCCACAGGTCCTAAACACCTGCAGAAGACTTTGACACGCGCACAGTTTGAGCAGATGACAGAAGATTTGTTTGAACGCACAAAAGAACCTTGCCGCAAGGCTTTGGCTGATGCTGGAATTACTGCTGACAAGATTGATGAAATCCTTTTGGTCGGTGGTTCTTCACGAATGCCTAAGGTTCAGGAAGTTGTAAAGCAGATTTTCGGAAAGGAAGGCTCAAGGGCTGTAAATCCGGATGAGGCTGTCGCTATTGGTGCTGCCATTCAGGGCGGTGTATTGAAAGGTGATGTAAAAGACGTTCTTTTGCTTGATGTAACTCCGCTTTCACTTGGTATTGAAACAATGGGCGGCGTTATGACAAAGCTTATCCCAAGAAATACAACAATTCCTACGAAGAAGAGCCAGGTTTTCTCTACAGCTGCTGATGGTCAGACTGCTGTATCAATCCATGTACTTCAGGGTGAGCGCGAGATGGCTTCCCAGAACCGTACGCTTGGAAACTTTGACTTGGTAGGTATTCCGGCTGCTCCGCGTGGAGTTCCGCAGATTGAAGTTACATTCGACATCGATGCTAACGGAATTGTTCACGTTTCTGCAAAAGACTTGGGCACTGGAAAGGAACAGCACATTCAGATTACTTCTTCTTCTGGTCTGAGCGAAGAGGAAATTGACAGAATGGTAAAGGATGCCGAGGCTAACGCTGCCGCCGACAAGGAAAAAAGAGAGGCTGTAGACGCTAAGAACGAGGCTGATTCCCTTGTTTACCAGACTGAAAAGACTTTGAAGGAAGTTGGCGACAAGATTTCTGCTGCTGACAAGCAGAAGATTGAAGATTCTTGCGCTGCCCTTAAAAAGGCTATTGAAAGCGGTAATACTGCTGACATCAAGGCAAAGTCTGAGGAGCTTAAACAGGCTTCTTACAAGATGGCTGAAGAGATGTACAAGCAGCAGGGCGCTCAGGGTGCTGCCGGAGCTGGTGCTCAGCCTGGAGCGGACGCTGGAAATGCAGGTGCCGATGCAAATGCGGGAAATGATTCAAAATTCAACAAGGGCAAAGCCGATGATGTTGATTTTGAAGTTCATGATGATAAATAACCTTTTATAAGTCAGGATTTTTAGAAAATCTTTGATTTTTGAATTGCAATCGTGATGCCACAGGCTTAGCGGTTGCAATTTTTATTTAGACAGTGGTATATTAAAAAAAAGGAAATGCAAAATGGCAAAACGTGATTATTATGAAGTCTTGGGACTTCAAAAAGGTGCTTCAGAAGACGAAATAAAAAAAGCTTATAGAAAACTTGCTATAAAATATCATCCGGACAGAAATCCTGGCGATAAGGAAGCGGAGGAAAAATTCCGCGAGGCAACAGAGGCTTACGAAGTTCTTTCTGACGAAAAAAAGCGTCCTTTGTATGATCAGTACGGTTTTGCCGGTGTTGATGGAATGGATCAGGGCGGCGGCGCTCAGTATTCACACGCCTTCCACGATTTTAGCGATCTTTTTGGAGGAATGGGCGGCGGTTTCGGAGACATTTTTGACAATATTTTCGGCGGTTCCGCGCGTTCATCTGCCCGAAGAAGAGGCGGCCCTGCTGAGGGTGCAAGTCTTCGCTATGACTTGAACATTTCTTTCAGGGATGCTGTGTTCGGCACAAAGAGTGAGATTCACTTTAAGCATAATGAAACTTGCGACGTTTGCCATGGTTCCGGCTGCGCGGACGGCGCTTCCCGAAAAACTTGTCCTACCTGCAACGGAATGGGACAGGTAAGAAGAAGCGCGGGTTTTTTTGCCGTTCAGCAGACTTGTCCGGATTGCAACGGTTCCGGAACAAAGATTGATAAGCCTTGCCGTGAGTGCGGCGGCCGCGGTGTTGTTGAAAAAGCAAAGAAGATTTCTTTTGCGATTCCTGCCGGCGTTGACGACGGAAAGCGCATAACGATTCCAAAAATGGGCGATGCGGGCGCGAACGGCGGTCCTTCCGGAGACCTTGTGGTAATTCTTCATGTTGACAGTCATCCGTTCTTTGAGCGTAGCGCGCAGGATTTGTATTGCGCGATTCCAGTCTCTTTTACGCAGGCTACGCTTGGAGCGAGCATTTCCATTACTGCTCTTGACGGAAAACAGATCGACTTGAAAATTCCTGCAGGCACGGCTTCCGGAAAACTTCTGAGAATCCGCGGAGAAGGCGTTCCGTACACTGGAACATCAAGGCGTGGCGATTTGTACGTAAAGCTGATTGTCAGAATTCCGCAGAAAATTTCCAGTTACCAGAAAGAGTTGCTTACAAAATATATGGAGCTTGAAAATCCTGTGTCTAATCCGCAGATGATTTCGCTAAGCGAGCTTGATAATTAGGCCGATTTTTTTAAACCAGACTTCTTTTTTTCCCCGATTCTGCCGATAGTGTGTTATAATTAAAAATAGAAATTTTGACACACTCGAGGTAGATATGTATAAGACTAAAAGACGGGTCATATATTTTATAATCAATGCCGCAGTATTGCTTCTTTCGGTAATAGTTTCGATTTTGATTGTCCTTAAAGGCAGCGACAGCCGTTCAATATTCGTTTATTTTGGAATTCCTGCCGTTATCTTCCTTTCGTTTCTTGTTGCCGGTTCTTCGATTCGCCGCCATGCGGATAACTTTCTTCGTGTAAAAAACCTTGAGTCTGGTTATACGTCATACATCAATAAGTTTATTGATGCGCTGAGGTTCTGCTATTCATTTGATGATTTTTACAAGCAGATTTCTGAAATTCTTGAGCTTCAGGCCGATTGCGCGGTTCTTTTTATTGACCGCGAGAAAAATTATGTTCTTTACAACAGTCCCGACAGAATTTCTTCTTACTACACTACGCGTGATGTCCTTTCAAACAACTTTCCGGCTGGCTGGAAAGATGGATTTTATTATCTTGGAAATAAGTATGGAATAGTTTCTTCATATCGTCAGGCCCGCGGTTTCTTTATATGCTATCAGGGAAAGCAGTTCTTTGTTTTTAACCGTTATACAATGCTCTTTGATACGGAAATCTATTCAAAGCTGACAGAAGAGTTCTTCCGTTTTATTGAAAGAACAAAGATTATCTCGAACCTTTCAGAAATTTCTTCGCTTACAAAAGAGTGGGAGCAGCTTGCGGATACTCAGGTTTCGTTCCTTCCGCACGATATTCCGAACATTCCTCACCTTAAGATTGCGACTTATTACCGCCCGCTGGTTAATGTTTCCGGCGACTATTATTCAATTCTTCCGATTGACAGTTCAAAAACACTGCTTATGCTCGGTGACGTTTCTGGAAAAGGTCTTCCGGCGGCCCTTATCATGGGGCTTGTTATGAATACTGTAAAAATCATTGAAAACAAAGAGGATCTTGTTGCCCTCATTAAGGCGGTCGACAGCGCGATTAAGGGAATGCACCTTCAGGATAAATATACGGTTCTGTTCCTTGGAATTGTAGATACAGAGGAAATGAAAATCCGTTACGTAAACGCATCTATGTCTGACCCGATTGTTCTTTCGCGCGCTCCGGACGGTTACAGGATAAAGGAACTTACTTCAAGCGCCAGCGTTGTCGGTATTATTGATATGGATGATGTTCACGTTAATGAGATGCGTCTTTTCCGCGGTGATACGATTCTTCTTGCTACTGACGGTGTCTCGGAGGTTATGGATGACAACGGCGTTGAGCTTGGTGATACTGAAGAATACATTCAGACTTTGAAGTCAAGTGCGGCAAAACAGCCTCAGCAGTTTGTTGAAGATATTGTTGATCTTATAATGCGCTACAACGGTGATAAACGACTTCATGATGACGTTACAATGATGGTTGCAAAGGTAGGTTAATATGGTTTTGTTCATAATAATAAATTTAATTCTTACGCTCTTTTTTCTTTTTGAAACTTTTTACACGGATCGTTATGGAAATGAAGGCGACTCCGGAACGGACCCGATTATTCCGAATATTCTTCTGATGGCTGTAAATGCCGGTCTTTTTACATTTTTTATTGCGGCCGGCGGCTCTATCACTTCTTCTCTTTTTACGATTCTAATTAAGATTTGCCTGCTTATAGAAGCGTGCCTTCTTGTGAATATTTCCAATTGTCTTACATATTATGCGTGGAAATACACGAACACTTTGACTTCTATTTGTAAAATGGTGCTTTACATCCTTGCCGTATGGATTGTTTTCTTTAAGTTCAAGCAGATTTCTTTAAGCGAGGAATTCGGACTGATGATTCGTTCTGATTTTCTGTTTTCCGGAGAAGCACGAAAGTTTTTCCCATGGACGTGGATTACGGTTTACAATCTGATTTTCAGATTCTTGATTCCTGCGTTTATGACAATTGTAATGCTCTGCAAGACAGAGGCGGTCGGAACAAAGCTTGATAAATTCAAGAGCTATGTTTATGCGCTTGGAGTTGTTCTGATGTGGGTTGTCGCCGTATTCCTTGAAGCCGTTATACAGAGATGTCCTGTTTATTCTTTGCTGCACAACATTATTTTTATTCCGGTGCTTGTGATTATTCCGCTAGGTTCTAGGCTTGCGGCGGCTCCTTCCGGACGGGGAACAGTTTCGTTCATCATAAAATCCTTGTTTATGTATATTTTGCCGGCCGGCGTAATGGGTATGATTTTTATGATTCTTTTCCCGCTGCGCGCTCAATATCCTGTGCTTTTTGTTTTCTGCGGATTTGTGGCCGCTGGTTTTGTTCTTTATTTTGTTCAGACTGCAGGCAAGCTTATTGCAAAATCAAAGTTCGGACATTCCGCGGACTACGCCGTGGCTTTTGAAAAAGACCTTGCTTCGATTGACTACAATGGCGAAATGGACGCTATTGCGGATAATATGTTCCAGATTTTTAAGAACAACGCGGAATCTTCTTCCATGACAGTTTACATCAACGGAGGAAACGATTCTTTTGAAGTCGCTTATTCTTCTACAGGAAGGGCGCATAAGCTTGAAAACAAGGGAAAACTTTTTGAGGAGCTTCTAAACCTTGATCGCAATGTCGTGGTCGCTTCGCAGGTGGAGGCTATTCACGATTTTTCTAATATCAGGGATGAGCTTACAAAGTTCTTTGCGGAAACTGAATCTGACGCGCTGTTTATTCTGAACGAAGGCCGTGATGTTCATGGTTTGATTCTTCTTGGAATAAAGACAAGCAAAGACCACTACAAGGAATACGACTACACTGTATTTACAAAACTTTACTCTTACTTCTTTGTATTCGGCTACTTCATGCGTAATATTTCCAATAAGGAAATTATCGGTACAGTAAACCGCGAGCTCCGTATGTCAAGCCAGATTATTACTTCTATTCAGGATAATATTGACAACGTTACGAATCCCAAGATGGACGCCGGCTGTATAATGGTTCCTGCGCACAACATCGGTGGTGAATTTGTTGATATGATTCGTCTTACGGATTCACGCCACATGTTTGTTGTTGGAGACTTGAGCGGAAAGGGTATTGCCGCTTCTATGAACATGGTAATTCTTAAGTCGATTATCCGCGCATATCTTGCTGAGACGCACGACTTTAAGCAGCTCGTTGTAAAAGTGAACAGATTTATCCGAGACAATCTTCCTAAGGGAACTGTCTTTGCCGGTATGTTCGCGATTATGAATTTTGACAACGATACGCTTTATTTCATAAACTGCGGTATTCCTGCTATGCTTTTGTACACTGAATCTTACAACAACGTTATTGAAATTCAGGGTGAAGGACATATTCTTGGATTCGTAAAAGATTTGACGCCGTATGTTTCTGTAAAGCAGATTAAGCTTAATAAGAATGATATTGTTCTTGTCTGTACGGATGGTCTGATAGAATCTCATTCTCTCCGCGGAGAAAAATTCGGAAAAGACCGTATCCAGCGTTATATGGTTGCAAATGCGATGTATCCGGCTTCCAGAATGGCTCAGTTTGAGTATGATGAATTGATGAAATTTATGTCGCATGAAATGGAAGATGACGTAAGTGTTCTTGTAATGAAGTATCTTCAGACAGAGGCATCTGAAAAAGCTGATGCGGCGGCAATAAAAAAGGATTTTGAAAAATATATGAGTTCGATTGCTTCGGCGGATTCTTCTGCTGAAAATGCTGGAGAACTTGAATCGCTGGATTAAGGCGGACAGGAGAATTTATGGAATTACTGACAGTTACAGAAAAAGAGGGTACTGACTATAAACTTTATGAATTGAGCGGCGGTTTTAATGCTTACACGCTCGTTAATGTCGCTGGAAAAATTTACGATTCAATAAAAAAGACAAATGTCGTTCTTGATATGGCTAATGTTACGGAGCTTGATGCCGCGGCGATTGGTGTCATTATGGCTGCCCACAACGATGCTGAAGAAACAGGAAAAAAATTATATCTGCTTTCAATTTCCAATGAGGTTGACCGTCAGATTCTTGCGACAGGTTTTAAGGAAGAATTTAATATAATCTCTTCTGTTACGGAAGTTGCATAATGTTAAAAAAATCCCCGGACAGGCTCGTCCGGGGATTTTTTTTATTTTACAACAAAGTTTACAAGCTTATCTTTTACAATAACGCATTTTACAATTGTTTTTCCTTCAAGGAATTTTTTTGCGTCTTCGTTGTTTTCCGCGGCAGAACGAAGCGTTTCGTCGCTGGAGTCTGGAGCGGCCTTGAATTTTCCACGGAGTTTTCCGTTTATCATTACAACGATTGTTTTTTCCTCGTCTTTTGCAAAGTCTTCGTTTACAACCGGCCACTGAACGTAAGCAATTGACTCGTTGTTTCCAAGTTTATGCCAAAGCTCCTCGCCAAGATGCGGTGCGTATGGACTAAGAATCTTTATAAAATCCTGCCAGATTGCCTTTGGAACAGAATCAAGCTTTGAGATTTCATTTATGAAAATCATCATCTGGCTTATCGCTGTGTTGAAGTTCAGCGAGGCGGTGTCCGCGGTGACTTTTTTTACGGTCTGGGCAAAAGTTTTCCGGGCGGAAATAAGTTTTTCATCTGCGAGTTTTCCTGAGATGTCTACATCGCTGATTGGTTTTTCGCTGATTGCCCAGACTTTTTCAAGAAAGCGGTGAATTCCCACGATTCCCTGGGTTGACCATGGCTTTGACATTGTGAGCGGTCCCATGAACATTTCGTACATTCGTACAGAATCCGCGCCGTACGCCTTGATTTCGTCATCCGGGTTTACAACGTTTTTCAACGATTTTGACATTTTCGCGACAATCTGTTCAAGTTTTTCCCCTGTTTTCTTTTCATAGAAATTTCCGTCGTCGCGTTTTTCAACTTCATCAACAGGAACAAGGGTTTTGTTTGCGCGCTGAAATGCGAATGAAGTAATCATTCCCTGGTTTACAAGCCGCTGAAATGGTTCTTTTGTTGAAACAACTCCTAAATCGTACAAAACCTTGTGCCAGAATCTTGCGTAAAGAAGGTGAAGTACTGCATGTTCCGCGCCTCCGATGTACAAATCTACAGGCATCCAGTATTTTTCAGCTTCTGGAGAGCAGAATTGTTTTTGGTTGTGCGGGTCAAGGTAGCGGAGGTAATACCAGCACGAGCCGCCCCACTGAGGCATTGTGTTTGTTTCGCGCTTTGCGTTTCCGCCGCATTTTGGACATTTGCAGTTTACCCAGGAATCAATTGCGGCAAGCGGGGATTCGCCCGTGCCTGTCGGCTGGTAAGATTTTACTTCTGGAAGGCGGAGAGGCAATTCTTCCTCTGGAACAGGAACAGTGCCGCAAGTAGGGCAGTGAATCAAAGGAATTGGTTCACCCCAGTAGCGCTGCCGGCTGAAAACCCAGTCGCGGAGTTTGTAATTTACAGCTTTTTTTCCGATTTTCTTTTCTTCAAGGAATTGAAGCATTCTGTTGATTGCGTCTTCCTTGTTCAATCCGTTCAAAAAGTCTGAATTTACATGAAGTCCGTCTTCTGTCCAGGCTTGTTTCTGAACATCGACTTCTGATTTTAAAACTTCAATAATCGGAAGATTGAATTTTTTTGCAAATTCCCAGTCGCGCGTGTCGTGCGCCGGAACTGCCATAATTGCGCCTGTTCCATAAGAAATCAGAACGTAATCTGCAATCCATATTGGAATCAGTTTTCCGTTTACAGGATTGATTGCGTAGCTTCCGCTGAAAACGCCTGTTTTGTCTTTGTTCAAGTCTGTTCGCTCAAGGTCTGATTTTTTTGCGGCTGCCTCGATGTATGCTTCAACGCTTGCTTTTTGCTCCGCAGTTGTGATTTCCAGAACGATTTTATGTTCTGGAGAAACAACCATATATGTTGCGCCGAACAGAGTGTCGCATCTAGTCGTGTATACTGTAAGTTTTTTTTCTGTCGGTTTTCCGTCCTTGTCTGCAACTGTAAAAGTTACTTCCGCGCCTGTCGATTTTCCAATCCAGTTGTGCTGCATAAGTTTTACGCTTTCCGGCCAGTCGAGCGAATCCAAGTCCTTGTCAAGCCGGTCGGCATAATCAGTTATTTTTAAAATCCACTGGCGTATTGTCTTGTGTGTAACCTGAGTTCCGCAGCGTTCGCAGCGGCCTTCTTTTACTTCCTCGTTTGCAAGTCCAGTCATGCATGAAGGACACCAGTTGATAGGAGTCTGAGCCTCGTAAGCCAATCCTTTTTTATAAAGCTGAAGGAAAATCCATTGAGTCCATTTGTAGTATTCCGGTTCGCAGGTTGAAACGCATCTGTCCCAGTCGTAGCTGAATCCAAGCGATTTTATCTGTTGTGTAAAATGTTTGATATTTTCATTCGTTGTGATTTTTGGGTGAGTTCCTGTCTTTATGGCGTAGTTTTCCGCCGGAAGCCCGAACGCATCGTATCCCATTGGATGAAGCACGTTATAACCGTTCATGCGAAGGTAGCGGCAGTAAATATCAGTCGCCGTATAGCCTTCCGGATGACCGACGTGAAGCCCCGCCGCAGAAGGATAAGGAAACATATCAAGAACATACATTCTTTTGTTTTTAGGATATTTTTCGTCTTCTGAAACTTTAAAAGTTTTGTTTTCTTCCCAAAATTTCTGCCATTTTGGCTCAATTTCGCTAAAAGGATATTTTGACATTTTATGACCTCTTGATGGCGGCAAAACCGCATTTTATCTGCAAGTAAAATATGTTCTATTATAGTGAATTGCGCCGCTTGTTACAATGAATCTGACAGAAGCGGTCTGGACCAAAAAACTTGGACTTGCGTTAAGAAGGGCGGCGTTTATAATTTGTCTGTCCTGCATTTTTTTATAGTCAACCTTTTTAAACTTCGATATAATATTCCAATGAAAAAAAATGTTCTGATTTTGTTTTTCTGTATTTCCTGCGCCTTGTGTTTTGCGGAGGCAGGACTTTCGGAGTTTGACTCAAAAATTATGGCGGAAATAACGGATTTCCGTTGGCGGCTGGCTCTGATTGATGATTTTAATGATGTCGCCGCGGCGTGTGACGATTTTTCTTCTTATATAAACAGCCCTGAAGTTGCAGACAATCTGGACGAAGAGATTCTTCTTTCTGCAAACAATGTCTTGACCTGGGAAAAATATAATGCGCTTTATGAGATGAATCCGCAGGACAAGGAGCTTGAAGTTTTTCTGACTGCTCAGTACCGGAAAATAAGGGAATATTTTAAGGCGCACAAAAACGAGCCGCACTCCAAATGGCTTTATGTTACTGCCGGAGACATTTTGAGCAGCAGCCTTCAGTATCTTCCGCTTTCAACAGCGATGAATGAAGGTCTTACAATAAAAAAATATTACGACAGGGCGCTGGAAATCGATCCTGATTTTGTATTTTGCCTTATAAATATTGCCCAGTGGTATTTTCATGCTCCGGTGATAAGCGGCGGTGGCAAGGGAAAGGCGATGAAAGCGTTCCTTAAGGCGGAAAAATCGGCCGCATCGGATGCGGAGCGTTACTATGCAAAAATTTTTCTTTCCCAGGCTTGTTTTGAAGCCAAAAACAAAGAGAGGGCGGCGGAACTTTTAACTCAGGCGGAGGCGATTTTGCCAGGCTCGCGCACTGTAAGATTTTACCGGCTTTTGAATGAAAACGGCTATTATTATTTTGAATATCCAGAAAACCGCAGTAAAATCAACAAAAAACTCGGCTTGTGATTTATTCGCGGGCCGTATCCTTTGGAAATTGCGCTAAAAATTGATGGATTCAAAGAATAATAAATTGCAAAAACTACTGTTTGGGTTAAAATTAAAAATATGAGCGGAACTAATAAAAAAATTGCGCTTTTTGGCGAGATAATGCTTAGGCTGAAGCCTTTTGGAAAGGAAAGGTTTTTTCAGACTCCGAATTTCGAGGCGGTTTTTGGCGGAAGCGAGGCTAATGTCGCGGTAAGTCTTTCGATTTTGGGAAAATCCGTGAAGTTTATTACTGCGCTGCCGCGGAATGCGATCGGCCAGGGCGCAAGGCGCGCTTTGAGTTATTACAATGTTCAGGTTGCCGGACCTGAATCAGACGGAAGGCTTGGAATTTATTTTCTTGAGGACGGCGCGTGTCAGCGGCCAAGCCAGGTTGTTTATGACCGCGCGGGAAGTTGTTTTTCTGTTTCTGAACCGGAATCTTATGATTTTGATGAATATTTTTCCGATGCGGAATGGTTTCACGTTTCCGGAGTTTCTCCTGCGGTTTCTGAACCTGCTATGAATTCTGTCATGGCGGCGGTCTGCGCGGCAAAAAAAGCCGGTTGCGCAGTTTCAGTTGACTTGAATTACCGCAAAAAACTCTGGCAGTATGGAAAAAAAGCCGGAGATGTGATGCGGGTTCTCGCTTCAAAAGCGGATGTTCTGATTGCGAATGAAGAGGATATTCAGAACTGCCTTGGTCTTCCGCTTAAAAATTTCACGACTCCAGCGGAATCTTACCGCCATCTCTGCGATGATGTAAAAAAACAGTTTCCGAATATAAAGATTGTCGCCGTCACATTGCGTCATAGCTACAGTGCTGACAGGAACGGCTGGTCCGCTGTCTTAAGCGGCCGGACAGGTTTTTACGAAAGCGCGCATTACGATATTGAAAATATAGTTGAGCGTGTCGGCGCGGGCGACAGTTTTGCGGCAGGACTTATTTTTGGACTTCTGGAATATGCGCAAGAGCCTTCTGGCGAATCAAGGGCTTTGGATTTTGCCACGGCGGCAAGCTGCCTGAAACATTCAGTTTCCGGGGATTTTAATCTGGCTCAAAAAGATGAAATAGAAACTTTGATGAATGGAAACGGAACAGGAAGAATTCAACGATGAAAAAACAGTATTTAATGGATGAACTTATTGCGGAAGCCGGCGAAATTGCGGTTGTCCAGACAACATTGCCGGCGGAAGCGGTGCATATTGCAAGAACGCTTCTTGAAAAAGGCGTAAAGGCGATGGAGATTGCCTACCGCGACCCGGAAAATCAGGAAGGTTCCGATGAATGTATACGCGCTGTAAGGGAGCAGGTTCCTGAAATGCTTGCTGGCGCCGCGACAATAACTTCTCCAGAAGTTGCAAGGCGCGCGGTAAAAGCCGGCGCGCAGTTTCTTCTTAGCGCCGGGTTCAACTGGAAAACTGTAAAATATTGCGTGTCCCGCAATATTCCTGTTTATCCGGGAGTTGCCACCCCTGGCGAAATTGAGCAGGCCTTGGGTTTAGGGCTTTCCGTCCTAAAAATATTTCCTGTTGAAATTCTTGGCGGAACAAAATACCTGGATGCCCTTAAAGGTCCGTATCCTTGCGTGCGCTTTATTGTTTCCGGCGGAATTAATAGCCAGAACTGCGCTGAATACAAAGAACTTGAAAATGTTCTGGCTGTAAGCGGTTCGTATCTCTGCAAATAGCCAGAATATCGGGTTTTATCAATCTTACAGATTCAATAAAACCCGGCATTCAGCCTATTCAATATTTTTTCGTATAAAATCGGCCTTAAGTTCTTTAAGTTCCTCTGTAAGCGAAACTTTATAGATGTGAGGATTCAGAAGCCTTTTGTAGCTTTCGTCCAGGCTTGCAAGCTGTTTCTGCATATTCTCGCGTGCAAGCCTGAGCTGCTCGCCGTCCGCAATCCGTTTTTCAGTTCTTTTTCCGTCTTTTAGCTTTAGCTTTAAAAGCGGCTCAACCTTTGCCGCCGTGCATGAAAACTGCCTGTAGTCAACCATAGGATGATAAAATCTGTATTCTTTTCCAGTATCGATTTTTTCATTTTCCAGCGCAAGAATGTCGGCAAGCGCCATTCCGTTCTCATCGTAAAGGCGGAAAACATTTTTTATTCCAGGGTTTGTTGTCTTTGCAGGATTGTCGCTGAATTTCATCGCCGGAATCATTTTGTCGTCAGTCTTGTCGTGCCTTGCCGCAAGTTTATAGACTCCGGTAAAAGAAGATTCGTTTCCGCCTGTAACCATGTGTGTTCCAACGCCCCAGCTGTTTATCGGCGCGCCGTTTGCGACCAGCGTGGAAATAATCTCTTCCGTAAGCTCGTTTGAAACAGAAATCTTTGCCTGCGGAAAACCTGCGCGGTCAAGCTCCTTGCGGACTTCCCTTGTAAGATATGAAATATCGCCTGAATCAAGCCGCACACCAAAGTTGTAGCCTTTTTCAACAAGTTCACCGCCGGCGATGATTGCATTTTTTATTCCAGATTTCAAGGTATCGTAAGTGTCGATAAGGAAAATTGCATTGGTCGGGTAGATTTTTGCATATTCGCGGAACGCTTCCAGTTCAGAAGAATGGCTCATAATCCATGAATGCGCCATTGTCCCCATCGCAGGAATTCCGTAGAATTTCGCGGCCAGCGTGTTGCTTGTTCCTGCCGCGCCGCCAATAAACGCCGCCCTTGTGGCTCCCATCGCTCCATCCGGTCCCTGCGCGCGCCTTAGTCCGAATTCCATAATCGGCGCACCCTTTGACGCAAGGTAAACCCGCGCGGTTTTTGTTGCAATCAGACTCTGGAAATTTACAAGATTTAAGATAAGCCCTTCCAGAATCTGCGCTTCAATAAGATTTGCGTGTATTCTTACCAGCGGTTCCTGCGGAAAAATCACAGTTCCTTCATCCATTGTGTAAAGGTCGCCGGTAAATTTCCATGTCTTAAGATATTCAAGAAATCCGTCCTCAAAAATTTTCTGGCTTCTTAGATATTCAATGTCGTCATCGCCAAAAGAAAATTCTGTTATAGCGTCAAGAAGCGGTTCATTTCCGGCAAGAACTGAAAATCCGCCGTTAAAAGGATTTTTTCTGAAGAACATATCGAACACAACTTTCTGGTTCATGCCTTCCTTCCAGTACCCCTGTGCCATTGTAAGTTCGTAAAAATCCGTAAAAAGAGCATTGCTGCTAAAATAATTTTTCATAAAACCTCGCAAAAAATGTGGATTAAGGATTTTTTCGAGGCTACCTCAAGCATCTTGTACGCAACCTGCACGTCCTACCACGCAAGTTTAACGGTATTTTTGATTTTTGTCATCAGAAGCGCGCTGTTTCCGTCCGCGACCCGCTTTTACTGCAAGTCCTCGTTCCGCTGCGCTCCATTCCGGTCTTTCCGTGCAATCGGGGCTAAGCCCCTTTTGAAAATGCGAAAATCCAGCGCGCCAACAATTTTTACACGACCAGATGAACAAATTGAAAATCTGAATCAATAAAAAAATACCGGAACGGAAGCGAAAAAGCAAAATTGGCGTAATTTGCCATTTTTTTTTATCTATTAGGTTGAATATCGAGTTTTTTTTGTAAAAAGAATAAAAGCGCAGGCAGATTTGCAATTTGTGAAGATTTTTGGCGATTGAATTAATTAAAGTGCGGAGCACCCGAATTCGAGCCAAATCCATCTGAGCAAATTGGAAATATGCCGAAAGCGTTCTTTCGTAATTTGTAAAAAAAACTCGAAATTAAGCCTATTATTCAGTCTTTTTGTATGGTCGCTTTGAATGTCTGAATGTAAAATCCGCGATTGTATATGCATCCACAAATTTGCTTCCGAGCGCCTGGAATTTCCATTTAAACCGCATTATCGCGGTTCGTTTTCCGGAAAAAGCTTTTTTAAGGCAGTGTCTTACTGTTTTTTCAGAAGAAATTCCGTGCAGAACCTCTTTTCTTGCTCCGTTGGAGGCGATATTTGCAAATTCCGTGCTTACTGAGCCGGGGCAAAGCGCGCACACGTGTATTCCGCGCGGTTTTAATTCTGCGGCGAGCGCAAGGCTAAAGCTTAAGACAAAAGATTTTGTCGCGCCGTAGACTGCGAAATTCCCAAGAGGGGCAAAGGCCGCCATGCTTGCCGTGTTTATTATGAATGATTTTTCGTTCATATAAGGAAGGGAATATCCTGTTATTCCGGTAAGGGCGGTGCAGTTTGTTTCTATCATCCGCATCTCTTTTTCAACCGGTGTCTCTTCAAAAGGTCCGTAAGTTCCGAATCCTGCGTTGTTTACAAGAACCGTGATTTCAAAGCGGCCGGATTTTTCTTCTTCAGAAAGAAGCGAGTTGAACTGTTTTGCTCCGTCCTCTCCGGAAATATCCAGCTGTACTGCGCGTGGTTCTGGCGCTCCGCTGATTTTTTTTATTTCCCCGGAAAGTTCGTTCAGTTTTTCTATTCTTCGCGCTACAAGCCATATTTCATCAATGCAGAGGTGCTGGTAGTCTTTTGAAATTTGAATGGAAAAGTCTTTTCCCATTCCGCTGGATGCGCCGGTGATTATTGCAATTTTTTTCATGAGCAAATTATAGCACATTTGTGATATAATAGTAGTCTGAATGTCGAGGTTGTTGTAAAAAGAATAAAAGCGCAGGCAGATTTGCAATTTGTGAAGATTTTTGGCGCTTGAATTAATTAAAGTGCGGAGCACCCGAATTAATTCAATCGTAGCACGAGCCAAATCCATCTGAGCAAATTGTAAATCTGCCGGGAGCGTTCTTTCATAGTTTGCAAAAAAACTCGAAATTAAGGGGCTGTATATGCGAAAAGATTTTGGCGCAAAGGCAATGCTTTATCCTATGCCGGTTTTGATGGTTTCAACTTATGATGAGAATGGAAATCCCGATATTATGAACGCTGCCTGGGGCGGAATTGCTGATGACACAAAAATAAATATCTGTCTTAGTCCTGAACATAAAACTGTAAAAAATATTCAGGCAGGAAGCGACTTCACCGTAAGCATGGCCACTGCAAAGACCGTGGCGGCCTGTGACTATGTCGGAATTGTCTCTGGAAACGATGAGCCGGAAAAAATAAAAAAATCCGGTTTTCATTTTACAAAAAGCCAGAAAGTCAATGCTCCTCTTGTGGAAGAGCTTCCTATGGTTCTTGAATGTAAAACAATCAGTTTTGATGTTCAGAACTGCCGGCTTTTTGGAGAAATTGTAAACGTTGCCGCGGATGAATCCGTTCTTTCGGACGGAAAAATTGACGTGAAAAAGCTCGATCCTGTTACTTACGACTGCGTGAACCACAAATATATCCGTCTTGGAGATGTTGTCGCGGATGCCTTTAAGGCCGGGCTTGCGCTCAAATAATTTAATTTTGCGGCTGATGTAAAAAACTTTGCAAATATGCCCTTTCTGGACTAAAATTATACTATGAAAAATTTAACAGTTAAAAAAAATGGCTTGATTTATACAGATGACTTTAAAGTTATTGTTGGAATAGATAAGGATTCAAAAGAATTTACAGGAGTTGTGCCTAACGGAGCAACCTCGGTTGGGGAGGAGGCGTTTTCCTGCTCGGGGCTAAAGGAAATTTCCCTTCCGGATTCGGTTACATATCTTGGCGCGAATCTTTTTTGCAACTGCGTTGAGCTAGAGGCTGTAAAACTTCCGGCTTTTTTAAAGACGCTTCCGCCTTTTCTTTTTTGCGGCTGCAAATCTTTAAAAAAAGTTGAAATGCCGCTGGAAGTCCTGGATTTTTCAGAGGGACTTTTTGCCGGCTGCACCGCTCTTGAAGAAATTCCGTTCCGTGCCGGAATAAAAACTCTTCCGGAAAATGTCTTTGATTCCTGCTCGGCGATAAAATCGCTGGTAATTCCATCCAGCGTAACAAAAATATGCGCGTGCGCAATCGCAAACTGTGAGAACCTTGAAACAATTGTGCTTCCCGCGAATCTGGAAACTCTTGAAAAAGACTGGGTTTCAAACTGTCCCAAGCTTAAGCATATCCGCATAAGTGAGGAAAATCCGCTGTTTTCGACCAACGAGGAAAACTGCGTTCTTTACAGGATTGTTGACGGCGTAAAAAATCCGATTCTTACGCTGAAAAATAAATCTGCGGAAAACCTTCCGGGATTTAAGGAGCCTGATATAGAAAATTCAATTATAACATTTGATGAAAGCGAAGACGAAACTATGGATGATACAAATATTTTTAATGCAGAAACAGAAAGCCATGAAAACAATTCAGAAATGGATGCAAGGCTTGCAGAAATTCTCGGACAGAACAAGATGTACGATGAAGGTGATTTTTCAATAATGGATATTCCTCAGGCTTCTGAAGAGGAGATTGATTCAGGCATCTTAAAGTCAACTGAACCAGAGGAGGATAAATTTAAAAACGATTCTGCCGTTCAGTTTGAGATTCCAAAAAATGAAAGCGCAGAGCCTGAAGTTGATATGGAAGCCAGGCTTAAAGAAATTCTTAGCCAGAACACAGGTGATTTTTCTATAAATGATATTCCGGTTGCAAGCGATGACGAGCTTGCCGCGAATAAAATTCTTGCCGCTGACGGCGAAACCGGGGATAATCTGGAAGAGCATGAAAATCAAGGAGAGGCGGAGATCGCCGGGGATGGAATTTCTCGTGAAGAGATTTCGGAAACTCCTGCTGAACCATTGAGCGACAAGTCGTTCATGCAGAACCTTGTTTTTGAGACGCAGAAAGTTCTTCAACAGAACACAGGAATTGAAGGCGAGCATCGTGTCCTTTTTGTTTTTGCGGAAAATCTTGTGTCAACTCCGCTTGGAGAAAAATTTTCTGTAAAACTTCAGAAATGTTGCGGCCGTCTTGCTAAAATCCATAAATTTACCTGCATTTATTATTTTTATAAAACACGGCTTGAAAATGAAAAATTCAGGAATCAGTTTAAGGAATTTATTTCGGACAAGGATGTTGTTGTCGCCTGTGAAGGGGAAAGCCTTTACGATATTTCTGACAGGACGCTTGCGTTCTGCGGATTTGTAAATGTTTCCCTTCTGAAGGAAGATATTCTGCAGGAAATAAAGAATTCAAAAAATCCGGAATGCAGGCCGTTAAAATTAATTATTCAAGATAGTCTTGAGGAATAATAAAAAAACTGCTATATTTTCGTAAGGGTAAATAAAAAAAGGGTTTGATTTAATTTATGGATGTCGGAACTGTTGATTATCTGGTGCGGCTGGGATTTTCTCAGACTGAAGCAAAAGTCTATTGCGCGATGGTTTCAGAAGAGAAGATGAATGGTTATCAGATTGCAAAATTGCTCGGAACTTCGCGTTCTTCGGTTTATGCCGCGCTGGAAAATCTTCTTGATAAGGGAGCTATTGTTTCTATTCCGGGGCAGACTAGCGAATATGCGGTTGTCGATCCGGGACAGCTGATAGACAAGATTACTTCAAAATATAAAAAAAGCGCTGAAACGGCAAAAAATCTTCTGGAGCAGCTTTCTTTAAGGAGAAGAGCTTCTAATTATTTTTGCAATATTCAGGGCTGGCAAAATCTTTTGGATGAAATTAAATCCATGGTTGATTCCGCAGAAAAAGAAATCCTTATGAATTCTTCAATCGACTTAAAACCTCTTGTAGAAAACCTTGATAAAGCAAAAAGACGCGGCGTAAGGATTATTGTTTTCAGCTGGCTGAACCTTGAGCTCTACAATCTGGACATTGAGTTATATTGCAACGATTTAAGTCTTTTGAAGTCACCGCAAAAACGCTTTATCATGGTGGCGGACAACAATTCCTGCATCCTTTGCAGCAACGACCGAAACGAATTTATACCTTACAAAGAAATTGTGAAAAATGATGGAAGCCTTTGTTCCATGCTTTCTTCGGAAGACAAGGATTTTCTTGGAGTCCGTACGGATAACCGGCTTCTGGTGAACCTTATGGCGGAACACATTCATTTTGATATTTACCTGAACAAATTGCGCATAAAATATGGTGGCGAAATAATAACTCCAGATATTCATATTAATTAAATAATGGAAAACGGAAATTAAACTGATTCGCCGGGTGGGAAAATGGCATACGTAAAAAATCTATTTGATCAGAATTTCATTCAGTACGCAAGCTATGTTATCAGGGACAGGGCTATTCCTGAGCTTGTGGACGGACTAAAGCCTGTTCAGCGCAGAATTCTGCACACTCTGCTTGTTATGGACGATGGTCGCTTTCATAAAGTCGCGGGAGTTGTCGGCGCCTGCATGAAGTTTCATCCGCACGGAGACGCATCTATTTATACCGCGCTGGTCAATCTTGCAAACAAAGAGCTTTTTATCGACAAGCAGGGAAACTACGGAAATATTTTTACAGGCAATGCGGCTGCTTCCGCCCGTTATATTGAATGTAGAATCCGTCAGGTTACAAAAGACATTCTTGTTACAAATTCTGCGATTACCGAATATATTGACAGTTACGATGGCCGTAATAAAGAGCCGGTGATGTTCCAGGCGAAACTTCCGGTTGTTCTAATCACTGGCGCGGAAGGAATCGCGGTCGGCATGAGCACCCAGATTATGAGCCATAATGTGCATGAAGTGATTGAGGCTGAAAAAAAATGCCTTAGGGGCGAGGAGTTTCTGCTTTTTCCGGATTTCCAGACCGGCGGGCTTATAGACTGTTCAGAATACAAGGATGGGCTTGGAAAACTCATAACCCGCGCAAAAATCGACACTTCAGATCCTAAGAAAATTGTAATTACGGAACTTCCGTATGGCTCTACAACTGAAACCCTTATTGAATCGATTGAAAAGGCTGCAAAAAACGGAAAGGTCAAGATTGCTTCCATAAATAATTATACCTCGCAGTCCGCGAACATAGAAATAACTCTTCCTCGCGGAGTTTACACAAAAGACGTTGTTGATTCACTTTATGCGTTTACCGACTGTGAAAAGACAGTCTACTGCAATCTTCTTGTCATCAGGGACAATATGCCGGTTCAGATGACGGTTACCGAAGTGATAGAATTTCATGCAAAGCAGCTTGTCCGTGTCCTTAAAGAAGAGCTTGAATACGAAAAGCAGCAGCTTCTGGAAAAACTTCACCTTAGGACTCTTGAACGTATTTTTATTGAAGAGCGAGTTTACAAAGAAATTGAGCAGATGAAAACCGAAGAAACTGTGATTAAGGCGGTAAAAAAAGGTTTTGTTCCGTTCAAGGAAGAGCTTTTGCGTCCTGTTACTGATGAGGATGTTGACCATCTTTTGAAAATCCCGATCCGAAGAATTTCCCTGTATGATATGAACAAAAACCGAAAGGAAGTTCAGGCGATAAATGCAAGAATCAAGGAAATAAACAGGCTTTTAAAGCACATTGTTGAATATGCGCTCAGCTATCTGGATGGAATTGAAGAAAAGCTTGATTCAAAGACTCTAAAGCGCCGCACAACTGTTACAAATATCAAAACTGTTGACGTAAAATCTGTGGTGCGAAGGGATACTCCGCTAAAATATAATGCGGATTCCGGTTATCTTGGAACTGCCGTGCCGGGCGGCGAGGAAATCTTGAAAATCACTCCGTTTGACCGCATAATCTATGTGCGTAAAAGCGGAATCTATACTGTGACGGAAGCCCCGGCAAAGGTTTTTGTCGGTCCGGAACTTCGTTACTGTGGTTTTGCGGACAAGGAAAGTCTTTCTAAAGTTCTGTTTTCTGTTATTTACCGCGACCCACAGACACAATATGTTTATGTAAAGCGATGCAAGGTCGGCGGCTACATAATGAACCGCGATTATTTTTTTGCGCCGGACGGAATGGAAGTGCTTTTTGTAGAAACCCGCAAGGATTTTAACTTTACGCTTAATTATGTAAAAAAGCCTAAGATGAAAATTCTTAAGGAAAGTTTCAAGGCTTCTGATTTTGCGGAAAAGGGCATTAAGGCGCAGGGCGTGCGCGTCGTGGCAAAAGAAGTTCAGTCTGTTGTTGTGGAAAAAAAGTGAAAATTCTGAATTGCCATGCGGAGTCTGAATTTACTGTAAAAGGTTCAAGGTTTCTTTCAGAACTTTTTCCATGTGCAACGCAGGCTGACGCAAGAAATATAATAAAATCTCAAAAAGCAAAATATCCGGATGCGACGCACGTTGTCCACGCATTTGTTCTTGGGCTTTCCGGTGAAATTCTTGGAATGAGCGATGACGGCGAGCCTTCTGGAACTGCCGGGCGGCCCGCGCTGGATGTGCTTAAAGGTTCAGGCTGCACAAATCTTGTCCTTACAGTCACCAGATGGTTTGGCGGCACATTGCTCGGTACTGGCGGACTTGTAAAAGCCTATGGCGACGGAGCAAAGCAGGTTCTTCTTGCGGCGGAAAAACTGTCTGCGTTTGAAGAATATGTTGAAAAAAAAGAGTTTTCGTTTGCGGCGGACTACACTTCATATCAGGTGATAAAGCGTATTCTGGAAAGTTTTACTGTAAGCGAACTGACAGAAGAATTTGGAACGGATGTAAAAGTCTCCGGAAAGACAAATGCCGATGAATTTGCATTGCTTTCACGGAAAATCAAGGATGCCTCAAACGGCAGGATTCTGCTTGATGACGCTAAAATTCTGTAAGAAGAACAATGTTTGGCGCGGATGGTGTGGAAATTTCCCTCTTAAAAAGATATTTCAGCGGATGGATGTCAAATGCGTTTAATGCCCAGCCTCCGACTTCATTAAGGTTGATTATATTTACGCTTACCGGATGCTGAATCGGAAAGATGACCGCTTCGTCCAGCAGAAGCTGCTCTGCCTTTGCCAGCAGCCTGTTGTGGTTTTCATCGGTGTAAAGGGCGGCTTCATCCAGCATTGCATTGAATTCCTTGTTGTTCCAGCCTGAAACATTCATGGTTGAATTTCCGCGGAAAAGTTCCAGGAAAGCCAGCGGGTCTGCGAAATCTCCAATCCAGTTGTAGCTGAAAAGGTCTGCGTCTGTTTTTTCAATGTTGTTCAGGTATTCAAACTCTGGAAAAAGCACAGTTTCAAGCTCGACTCCTAGCGGTTCCCAGGCTTTTTTTAAAAGCTCAGCCTTTTTTTTCATGTAATCTGTGTCTGTTATTGCAAATCGGATTTTTATTTTCTGATTATCTTCGATTTTCAGCTCGTTTCTGGCTTTGTCCATAAGAATTTTTGCTTCAATTATATCTGTGGAAGAATATCCTTCAACAGATGGATAGCCGTTCAGCGCATAGACCAGGCTTTGCGCCTGAACATAAGTGTTTGCGCGCAGTTCGTTCCATGGAGTCGCTTCCAGCAGGGCTCGCCTTAGATTCAGATTGTTGAATACTGATTTTTCCGTAAATTTGAAGAAAAAATACTGTGTCGCAAATTCTGCGCTCAGATGAATGGAGTCTTTGGAAAGGAGCTTCTGCTCGTTGAAAGAACTTGCAATCCAGTCTGCCGCGCCTGTGTTGTATGCAAAAACATTCTCATCCGCGTCGTTTGAAAGAAGAATAGTGATTTTTTCCATTTTTGTGCTTTCAGCGTCGTGGTAGTTCTTGTTTTTTTTCAAAATAATTCTGTTTTCGCTGTATTCTTCAAGACAAAACGGACCGCTGTACGCAGAAAGGTCGTCCGCGGTTACAGCAAACGCCGGCATGCACAGAATTTTAGGAAGGTGGGAGGCCGGGGCTTTTAGATGAATTGAGACAGCGTTTGAATCCATTGCATAAATTCCTACGTCTTCCGCGCTTCCTTTGCCTTTTCGGAATTCCTCAGCTCCATTTACAATATCCATAAGAGAAGAAAAAGGCGCTCCCGGCTCGGAAATCGCTTTAAGAAGGCTTGAACGCACTGTTTCTGCTGTTATTGGTTCTCCGTCGCTGAATTTTATTCCTTCCTGAAGCTCGAAAGTCCATCTTTTTTTATCGCGGGAAATCCTGTAGTTTTTTACCATTGCGTATACAGGGTCAAGAGTAATCGGATCATAGGAAAAAAGCCCCTCGTAGAGTCCTGTAAGAATCTGGGCTTCTGCGGAATAATTTGCAGTCCGCGGATTAAGATTGTAGCTGTGCTTTGACTCGATTATCACAAAATTTTTTTCAGAAGAATCTTCGGCGGAAAAATCTTCCTGCCGTATATTTTCCTGCGCAAATAAAAACGATGTTCCTAGCAAAAATGCTGACAAAAATACTTTTTTTGAGTTGAAAAATTTAGATTTCATTTGTAATTCCAAGTTTTTGCATTTGTTCCTGTTCTTCAATGTAACCTACATATTCAGAACGTTTCTGGATTGCTTTTACAATGATATTTTTTACAGAAATAAGGTCGATTTTAAGTCCCTTGATTTTGCTTCTGTCGTGAGGTTCAACATTCTGCTTGAAGAACTCGTCCGCGGCGGCAAGAAGGGTAAGTATTTCCTGGTTTTCCGAGAGGCTCTTGTTCAGGTAGTCCAGTATGTTCTGCTCTGAATACTTTTTGATTTTGGAAAACTCCGGCCCATGAAGATTTGCAAGCGGCATGAAAAAAGAAGATTTTTTTACCAGGCTTGAGATAAAAAAATTCATATCTACATTTCGATGCGTCTTTGTGTCCTTTTTCTGGTCGACTATTATAAAATCATAAACGAGCGGCGGCTCCGAAAGGTTGAACAGTTTGCGCAGCGCCACTGCGATTTTATGAAAGAGCGTATTTTTCTGATTTTCAATTATATTTACATTTGACTGAATTTTATCTGAAATTGTTGAATAAAGTTCGCCAAGACCGGAAAGAATATGCAGACATTCCAGCAGGTACTGCTTGTAATCCACGGAAACTTTTTTATTTTTTTCAGTTTTTACAGCAATCGCAAGGTGCATGAGCGTCTGTTCCTGAAGTTTCTGCCTGTCGGCCGCAAGGTCTTCCGCTGCGATTTCCTGAATAAGCTCCGTGTAGTACGGCATTTTTCTGGAAATAGAAGAAAGATTCTTTTTTATCTCTGCGATTTCATCAGCCTGCGAATTTCCGGCTTTTTCTTTGTTGAACTTTGGATGTTCAATCACATCGTGCCGGATCTGAACCTTGTAGGCTTCGCGCTGGAACAACATCAAGTCCTTTAAAATATCGTTGATTTCTGCGATTGCCTTTGCGCTTTTTGAGATAGAGTCATTTATCATGCTGACAGTAAGCTGCGGCGCGCTGTGCCGGACTTCCTGAATTAAAGTCGCCATGGCTCGCGAATTTGTGCGCGAGTTGTTCAGCGTCATATTGTGCCATTGGAACGCATTGTTCAGGTCAATCATTTTTTTTATCTGCGGAATGGTTATATATTCCGTTGAAAATTTAACATAAGTGCATACGTAATCCAGCATGCTTTCGTAGTTTGAAAATCTTGAGCCCATTACAACAGGACGTTCGCTTTCAACAAAATGGGAATCGTCAGGACTTGAAATCTCGGAAATTTTAATTTCAAGTTTATACGGGTCAGGCGTGATAAGGCTTCGCTTGATTAAAGTTTCGTAAATATTTTTTACGCATGCATGAAGAAGCCTGTAGTGCTCAAGCATTTTTGGCAAAGATTCAGCATTAAGCCAGTCTGACTTTGCTTTAAGCGCGTCTTTTAGTTTGTCTGTAAAATTCAAGGATTCTGCCATAGTTATATTATCGTTCATTTTTTAGAAAAATCCACAAATTTATAGAAAAACAGAAAATGTGAGAAAGGGCAGTTGAAAAATAATCCGGCCGGCCGCTGTTGAACCTTAAAAATTGAAATTCAGAAGCGCGTCTTTATTCCGACTGAAATTATTGCGGAGTTAAGGTCGCCTTTTGAAAAGACCGAGCATGGCAGGTAGAATTTTATTTCAGGACCTGCCTTCAGATTTTCTGTAAACGCATAAAGATATGAAAAATATGTATCAATGAACAGAAAATTCGCATCCTTCCAGAAGTATCTGTTGATTTCGGCGACATCATCAGAGGCGGTGTTTCCGTTGTATCCTGCATCGCTTCCGTGCACGGCATGGGAAAGAACTGCGAACCTTGCCAAAATAGCAGGACCTGCTCCTGCATCAATAAAATGCTTTTTTAAAGGAGAAAAAGAAATTGCCGCCGGCAAGTCTATAAGAAATGAAAAAGCAGTTGCCGTTCTGTTTTCAATTTCGGCAGGATACGCGCCGCTGTTGTTCCACAAGTAGTAGTTTGAAAAAAAAGAAACTCTTGGCTGAAAAGAAACAAGGGTTTCCCTAGGAAAAATAATTCCGAAAGACAACGGATATACGACCGGCGCAGGCGCGCTGTTTTTGGGATTGTCGGTGTTGATTATTAATGAAGGCTCAAAAGTTACGGAAAAATCTACCGCCCTTTCTGCAAAAATAAAAAAAGAAGAAAAGAAGAGAACCAGACAACAAAAAGAGATTTTTTTCATATACTTACCAGTTGAACTCATTTTTATATAAAATTTCGTTTAAGTCTACACAAATAAATCCGCTTCGTGCGATTGTGTAAAAAGAATTTTCTTCCCAGGAGGCGTACAGACGCATTCCAGAAATTGCAAAATCCCTGTAATAAAAGCCGGAAGGCATTTTCGGAAGTTTCAAGGCGATTGTTTTTCCGTGGTTTAAAATCCTGTTCTCAAAAAGAGCGCCGTTCAAAAAGAAGCTTCCGTCTGAAAAAATGCAGGCTGCCCAGGTGTCGCTAAGAATCGCAGACGCTTCCAGCGTTGATTTTTCAGAAAAATTTTTAATGTTCTCAAAAATCCTTGGAGTATGGCCGGATGCATTTTTTACTTTTAATGAAAACGAAAGGTTTTTTGGAAGCGATGAGACAAGTCTTTTGATTCGCTCCGGCGCTTTGGAAAAATCTTCCGGTGCTTTTGCCCTTCTGAATTCCTGTTCAGTGTTTTGAGTTATAAACATATATGATTCCGCGGTTTTTGGCGAAATATAAGTCAAATCGGTCTTAGGCTGAAAAGTTAAATATGAAAAATTTATTTTTTCACCTTCGTTTCCGGAGTCTTTTACGCTGCAAGTCCAGTACTGTCCGTCCCATATAAAATCTGTGATTTCGGCAGTCGCCGGAAGCCCTAAATTTTCAACGTTTAAAACAGGATAGCAGACATTCTGCTCCGTATTGAACTGAACAAGAAAAGTATGCGCGGGTCTTTGCGAAGTTTTCTGCCGGTTAAAAAATGAATTTCTGTAAACTGAAAAAACCGGGGTTTCGTTGTAAAAAACAAGATTTCCCTGGGTTGAATTTGAAAATATTTCCGAATCTCTGTAAAGATTTATCTGCTCACCGTTAAAAACTAAAATTCCAGTCCTGTTTACAACTGCAAATCCCCTTGGAACTGAATCATCTTTTGAATCCTGCACGGAAATGTCAGAAATTCTTGCCGCTTCGGTCCATGGTCTGAAAGGAGTTTCAGGAACGCAGGAAATGCCTTCCGCCTTCTTAAAGTTTCCGTCCGAAAAATAATACCATGTGTGCTTTGCCTGTGTTTCCGCGATTTTCTGCGCCTCAAAGTTCTGCTGGCTTTTTCTGCATGAAAAGAACAGGGCAGAAAAAACGGCGAGCGCGGCAATGATTTTTGCATTTGTCTTCATATTTAAAGTTTATATCGGGACTGAATTTATCGCAAGTGAAAAACTTGTCCTGCTCTTTGCATTTACGGTTATTATTTTTAAATTTTCATAAAAAAGAAATGAATTAAGTTTCTGCTGCGAAAGTGTAAAAATCTTGTTTTCCTGGTCTTCCTGGCAGAAATTCTGCGGCACATAATCGGAAAAAATACTGTTTTCGGGAAAATCCTTAAAAAGTTCGCTGGCGGTTACGGAACATATTTTTTTCATTGAAAGTTTTGCCGCGGTAAAAGTTCTGTCTTCAATCGAAGCTAAGATGCCCGGCTGGTCCAGAAGCCATGGATTGTAAAAAGCCCGGTTATTTTTGGCATTGTTTTTTATTGTCAGGGTGATTTTCTGCCAGTTGAACCGCGCGGCGTAATCTCTTGCGGCATTCTTTGGATTGTTTTGCGCCGCGGAAAGATAAAATTTTTTCAGGCAGTCCGAAGAAAATCCTGCTTCCCACGAAAATTCTTCCTCAAAAGGAAATATCATTCCTGCCGGTTTAAAAAAACAGTACCCGGAAAAAAACGGCCGGGCAAGTAGCGAAACAGGCGAGGAAGAATCCATGCAGAGCGTAATGCTCTTTTTGTCTGCGCAAACGCTGAAATTTTCAGAACCTTCTGCCGTTGTTACAGTTATTTCCCAGGCTTCTATTTCCGGCCATACAGACTCGCCACATGAACATTCTGGCGGCCATTGCGGTAAAGAAATCTCTTTTGAAGGCTGAACCTGATGTTCGCATGAAGTCGCAACTGCGGCTCCAACAGCGCCTGAGACCATAAAAAGCGCGAATTGAATTTTTTTTATTAGCTGCATAGCTTTATATCGCGTAAAAAAAAATAAAACGGAAATAAAACTCAAAAAAAATTCAAAAATCAATGCGCGCGCTTTTTAGCCGTCTTAAAAACGGATTTTCCGCGCGGACTATCTGTTTCTTGCGATTTCTTTCTGGCAGAGCTGGTCGCATATTTCGTTGTATTCAATGCCTGCGTGACCTTTTACCCAGTTCCAGCTTACATTCAGGGCAGAGTTAAGTTCATCCAGCTGAATCCACAGATCCTGATTTTTTACAGGCTTTTTATCAGCCGTTTTCCAGCCTTTAAGTTTCCAGCCCTTTATCCAGACTGTAATGCCATTTTTTACGTACTGGCTGTCAATATTTACTGTTATTTTATGATTTTTAAAATCCGGTGTATTTTTTACAATAGAAAGCGCGTTTATCGCCGCCGTAAGTTCCATCCGGTTGTTTGTGGTATTTTTTTCGCCGCCGGAAAGCTGCCTGGCTTCCCCATTGAAGATTACAACAACGCCCCATCCGCCGGGGCCTGGATTTCCTGAGCATCCGCCGTCAGTATAGATTATTACTTCATTCATAATTTAAGTGTAAACAAAAACAAGAATAAAATGAATACACGAATAAAAATTAAAATAGTGCTAATAGGACTTATTACTATTTACTTTTTGAAATATTGAGCTATAATAAAAACTATAAGACTTGCATATATCTGGAGGAAATCTTATGGAATTTTTAAAATGTAAAAAATGTGGAAAAGTCGTTCAGGTTTTAAAGGATTCTGCGTGCGACACTATGTGCTGCGGCGAGGCAATGGTTGAGCTTAAGGCAAATACCACGGATGCGGCGGTAGAAAAGCACGTTCCTGTTGTAGAAAAAAATGGAAATTCAGTGGAAGTAAAAGTCGGTTCAGTTGCTCATCCTATGGAAGAAAAACACTACATAGAATGGATTGCCCTTGAGACAAAAAATACAGCGCAATTCAAGATGCTTAAGCCGGGCGATGAGCCGAAGGCGGTTTTTGCGCTGTCTGATTCAGATGAGGTGGTTAAGGCGTATGCCTACTGCAATCTTCACGGCCTTTGGTCAGAAAAATAAACATTGAAAAAAAACTCCCGGTGAATGTGATATGTACCCCTTTTGCTTTTGTCCAGTAAAAGGGGTACATATCATGATTTGTTCAATACGCCGGGAGCTCCTCTCCAAAAAACTAATCAATAATATCGTTCTGAAACCTTGAAAGATGTTCGTACGGCAAAATCAGGCGGCCTCGGAAAAGTCCGCAGCAGTCGTTTATAAGCGTGTTGTTCACCGCGGAAAACATATTCACATCAATTTTTGAAAGGTCAAGGTTCTGAAGCATTATTCCGCGTTCGTAAGCCTCGTCAAAATACACACATTCTCCCTTTTTAATTGCGTTCCGCCGCGCCCGCTCAGTTTCCTGCCTGTGCTCGTAGCCCGAATGGTTTGCCGGTCCGATTTCCGCAAAATCATCCATTTCCTTTGTGCGAAGCTGGACTTCAATATAAGAACGCGCGGAGTTGTCGTAAAAAGTTATGTGCAGCGAACGGTAGCCGTAAGGACTTTTGTTCGCAATGTAGTCTTTGTAATACGGCCGCACATCCTCGTTTAAAAGCGGTGAGGAAATTTCCATCTTTTTTTGAAGCGCCTCTGCGCTGAATCCCCGCTCTTCCAGAAAAGACGGAAGAACATTCGCGATTTCGTAAAGATACTTCAGCTCAATTTCCTCGCGCTCCTCCTCATTTTTTAAATGGCAGCGCGGCATGCATATTACAATCCGGTACGCAATAAGGTCGCGGAAGCGTTCTAGCCTGGCTTTTATTTCCGGAACAGAAGGAAAATTTCCGTGCGCAATAAAATATTCGTAAATAAAAGAAACAATTTTTCCGTTGAATTTTTCTTCCGCGCGGATAAGGCTCTTGATTCTTCCCTTGAACGTAAACGCAAGCTCCGGATATTTTTCTGCCATGAATTTGTAGAATTCCCTAAGCTGCTGTGACTGCGCCGTAAGAAAGTCGTTGTGCTCCAGAAGTTCCGTAAACTGAATCAAAAAATTGCAGTGAACTAAATCAATCGGATTTTTGCTTTCCATCGAGGAAGCCTTTAAATCCCTTGAAAACTTCTTCAGAATCTTAAGAACCGTGTCGCCGCTGTAAAGATAGTCGTTCAGTGTAACCATAAAAAAACTCCGGCTAATTCTAATATAAAAAAGGAGCAAATTCCACCAGTGCGCGGCCCGCTTTTACTGCAAGTCCTCATTCCGCGTCCGCTCCATTCCGGTCTTTCCGTGGCAACCGGGGCTAGGCTGCTTCTGAAAATGCGAAAATCCATCGCGCCCAGGTGGTTTGTGTGTAGCCAAAAATCTCCGCTTTTTGCGATGGTTTCTGCAAGGACGGCGTTCCTTTATCAATTGCGCGCGTTGCAATCAGTTTTCTGTTAGAAATTGTTCAAAAATTCTTCGGGTGTCATAGCCTTTATTGTTGAAAATTTATAGTCTTTTACATTTCTTGTAACAATAACTTTAGCTTTAGACTTTTCAGCGCAGAATGATTGCACAGCATCTTCAAAATCAACCATTGGCGATTGGAAGGCTTTTTTTATTTCTTTTCTTGATACAGAAATAATAACAAAACTTTCAAAAAAAAATTCAATAATCTTTTTTTGTTGAGTAGAATCTTCAAAAGATTTTCTTGTTATATAGACTGTATCAGTGATAGTTTGTGTTGACACAACACCTTGATAGTTTTGAAACACTTTTTGTAAGACTAAAAAAGAATCTTGAAAAAAATCTTCTCTTTTATTAAGAACATCAATAATGATGTTTGTATCTATAAAAATCTTCAATTTTCAAATTTCCTTTTTTGCAATAATTCTTCGGCGTTTATTTCAGTTGGAATCAAGCCGGCAATAGCGTTAAGGGAATTTAGTTTTTTTTGAACTCGATATGAAATCTTTTTTTGTTTTTTTTGAGGTAAAATTTTTATTCCAAAGCGAGAAGCGCATTCTTTAAATCTTGAAGGATTTTCAAAAAAATCTGAGTATGATACCACAACCATTTTCTGCCTCCATTAAAAATATAACACTTAAAAACCGGATTTGCCAGCAAAAATATTCGCCGCGGCAAACATCTTGCCGAATTCTGGTACGCAAAATACTTCTGCATGAGCGGTTTGTACAAGGTCTCCGCTTTTTGCAACCCCGCTAAGCCGCGTTCGCTTGTGTTCCTGCTGAACTCTTGAAAAACCGCGGATTCTGATTCATAATAAAAAATATGAATGGAACTGTTCTTGCGGGAACTAATAATATTTTTGAAGTTGAATGTGATGATGGTGTTGTCCGGTCGTGCGCCATAAAAGGGAAGGTGTTAAAGTCGGACACGCAGTATTATAATCCTCTTGCGCCGGGCGATATAGTTCAGATTGAACCGGATGAAATTGATGAGGAAAAAGGCCGGATTGTTTCGCTTGTTCCGCGTAAAAATGAATTTGTTCGCTGGAATGTAAAAGGCCGTTGTCCGCAGCTTATGGCTGCAAATGTTGATTATATGATTCTTGTGACCACGCCCGATGAGCCGCCGTTCAGACCGCGTTTTATTGACCGCGAGCTTTGTCAGGCGGAAATGCTCGGTCTGAATCCTGTGATTGTGTGCAATAAGTACGACCTTATAGAAAAAAATCCCGGGGCGGAAGAGCAGCTGAAAATCTGGGAAGAGCTTGGCTACAGGGTTATGCGCATTTCTGCAAAGACCGGCGAGGGAATCACGGAATTTACAGAGCTTATCCGCGGAAAACTCAGCGCGTTTGTCGGTCAGTCCGGTGTGGGAAAGTCGAGCCTTGTTAATGTTCTGGACGACACTTGCGTCTTAAAAACCGGAAGCCTTTCAAAAAAATACGGCAGGGGAAACCATACTACAACAAAGGGAACTTTGAACCGGCTTACATTGAACACGGCGTATACTGGCGGAATAAACGGGGAAGTCGCTTCCATTATCGATACTCCGGGAATCAGGCGTTTTATGCTGCACGGAATAGAGGCGAACGATCTGCACCTGTACTTCAGGGAATTCAAGCCGTTTGTGGGAAAATGCAAATTCGGTCTGGACTGCACGCATACAAGCGAACCTGGCTGCGCGATAAAGCAGGCTGTTGAAGACGGCAAAATTTCTGAAAAACGTTACGAAAGCTGGAAAAGAATCCGGGACCAGATAAAAGACGGCTCCTGGGTGGATTAATTTTTTACATAAATCAAAATGGACAGAAAGACTTTAACAGAACTTGATTATTTTAGAATCCGCGACATTATTTCCGGATTTTGCGCCGCGGAAGAATCCCGCTTTGTAATGGGGCGTCTTGAACCGCTTTCGGATGCGGAGGAAATTGAAAAATCAAAGGAAATCAGCCGCGAGTGGATGAAATATCTGGGCACTACGCGCGCGCCTGCTGTAAGCGGCTGGAATCCGGTGTTCAATATTATAAAATCTCTGAAAGTTCAGGGAATCTCGCTTCCGCTTGCGTCTTTTTACGATTTGGGAACTTTCTGCTGCTGCGTGGAAAAAATGCGGCAGGCGGTTTTTTCTGCGGAAAAGGAGCTTGGGCTTAAAAATCTTGCGGAATGTGCCGGTTCAATTCCGGACATAAGTTTTGTGCGCGAGGAAATTTTCCGCATAATTACAAACGATGGTGAGATGCGCGATTTGCCGGCTCTGCGGGAAATCCGCTCAAAAATTTCAAATTTGAACGCGAAAATAAAGGGCGTAATGCATTCGTTCACTTCAAATTCAAAATATTCCGATGTGCTGGAGTCGAATGTTCCTGTTCTTCGCGGCGGCCGCCAGGTTCTTGCCGTAAAATCCAACAGAAGAAACAGCGTTCCGGGAATTATCCACGAGGTCAGCCAGACCGGGCTTACAGTTTACATTGAACCGGATGAGGCTGTTATTGCGTCAAACGAGCTTATTGAGGCGGAATTTGAGCTTCAGGCGGAAATAAGAAAAATTCTGGTTGAGCTTGCGGAGAAAATCAGTCCGTATTCGGAGGATTTAAAGAACGCTCTTAAAATAATGGAAAAAATGGATATTGCGCATGCGGCGGCGTCCTGGGGAAAGCAGAATTCATGCGTATTTGCTAAAAAAAATACATCGCAGTCTGAGCCGCTCTGCATTTTAAAGGCGCGTCATCCTCTTCTTGGTGAAAAGGCGATTCCGGTTGACGTTAAATTTTTGCCGGGAAAAAGAATTCTTATCATCACCGGACCGAATACAGGCGGAAAAACTGTAACGCTAAAGACAATCGCGCTTTTTGCGCTTTTAAATCAGAGCGGATTTCCTGTTCCGGCGGAGGAAGGCACGGTTCTTCCTGTTTTTTCAAATGTATTTGCTGACATTGGCGACGAGCAGAGCATGGACGAAAGCCTTTCAACTTTCAGCGGACACATGAAAAATATTGCGAAGGCAGTTTGCAATGTGAATGAAAATTCCCTTGTTCTGCTGGACGAGCTTGGAAGCGGAACTGATCCGCAGGAAGGAGCGGCGATTTCCATGGCGGTTCTGGACAGGCTTATTGAAAAAAAAGCGTTCGTTCTGATAACGACTCATCAGGGCGTAATAAAAAATTACGGTTACACGCATCCGGAATGTATAAATGCCAGCGTTGAGTTTAATACAGAAACTTTAAGCCCGACTTACAGGCTCTTGATGGGAATTCCGGGCGAAAGCCACGCTCTGGATATTGCAAAACGCTCCGGGCTTCCTGCGGAAATTGTAAAGAATGCGCGCGAATATATTCTGAACGAAAAAGCGGATGTTTCAAGCCTGATAAAAGGTCTTACTAAAAAACATGCGGAACTGGACGCGCTTTATTCTGAACTGGAGGAAAAGCAAGCCGGTCTTGAAGAAAAAATGTTCATTCAGGAGCAGAAAAAACTTGAGCTTGAAAAAAAGGAATTTGAGCTGAAGCAGGGAATCCACCAGGAAAGCCAGGTTTTTCTGGAAGAAAGCCGCAAAAAGCTTGAAAATCTGGTGCGCATTGTGAAGGAAGGCGAGCTGAACCGCGAAAAGACAGTTTCTGTAAAAGCGTTCATCAAGGATATTACGGAAAAAGTTGCAGAAAACGAAGAGGCGCTTTTAAAGGAAGAAGAGCTCCTTGAAGAAAAAACAGAGGAGCTTCTGAAAAAGGAAAAAAATCGCGTCAGCCACAAATCTAAAAAGAAGAAGACAAAACTTGCCGATGCGCTGAAATCAGCCACAAGCATGGCAGTTCCTAAGGAAGAAAAAGACAAAAGCGGACAGAAAGAAGTTTCTCTTGAAATTCCGCAGTTTGCGGTTGGAGCGAATGTTCTTGCCGGAAAAAGCAGGCAGCAGGGAACTATTATAAAAAGCCGCGGAAAAGGTCTTTGGGAAGTTCAGTTTGGCTCGATAAAAATGACGATGAAGCAGAAAGATTTGACGCTCACATCCTCGCCGAAAGTCCGGACACCGTCGTACACTGTGGATCTGGCTTCCGGCGGCAAGGAAAACCGTCCTGCGTACGAACTCCGGTTGCTGGGGCTCCGCGCGGAGGAGGCGGTAAAGGCGCTTGAACGCCAGATAGACCTTTGCACACTGAGCAATTTAAAAAACTTCAGCATAATCCACGGAAACGGAAACGGCATCTTGCGCCAGACCGTCCAGGATTACCTTTCAAACTGCCCGACCGTGCAGGACTTCAGCTTTGCCCGCCCCGAAGACGGCGGCTTTGGAAAAACTTACGTTACGCTGAGGTAGGTGAAAAATTTATTTGCGCGAGACTTGGTTTTTGTTGATGTAGAATAATGCGTTGTTCGGTCGAAAAATGCAGTTGTAAGCACGTTATTCGGTTGAAAAACGCAATTTATTGGGTTTTGCGGGCGGGGTTTTTAAGGGGTGTCCCCTTAGGCGAGGGGGTAGGCGGCAAGGTGCGGCCAAAGCAGGTGCGTATGGTCGTTCCTTGCGCCGAGGGGCAGGCGCCCCGGCTGACTTTTTTATTGCAAAAAACTCACGAAACTTATTTTTATGTTGCGTTTTGGACAATTAAAGGTTGAAAAGGATTCACTACTCAAAACGGCGTTTTTGCATTATCCTTTTTTTGTGGTTTCGTAAGGAAACTTTTTACATTGATTTATTTTTTGAGGTTTTAAATGAAAAAATCAGATAATGCTTGTAAGGGTGTGGCACGCGCGCCGCACCGTTCTCTTTTTTATGCTTCTGGTTATACTGATGAGGAA
>OLGE01000644.1_pt1 | contig 39752 bp, 37 predicted proteins | sample 1605151 | NCBI WGS metagenome assembly OLGE01 (sample SAMEA3888912, study PRJEB22519) | human gut metagenome | biome: human gut; feature: human-associated habitat; material: faeces | place: Denmark | collected 2010
CCTGTCAAATCTTCATCCATTTCAACACATTGAAGTTCTGTGTCAGTTTCTTCAAAACATCCGCAGCTAACTTTTGCAATTTCATTGTAATTTTTGCGGTCTAACAGCTTCACCTCTTCAAAAGTTTTCCCAATCGCAGCTTTTTGCTCCAAAAGTTCTACTGTCTTATCCTCTTTTTCCTCAGGGTGCATAACTGCCTCTTTGAAAAAATGCATCAGACAATCTGCCATAATTGTATGTCCTATATTCGATGGATGAAAAATATCATAGAAAAACTGATTTTTTGAAAGTACACGTCCTTCTCCCTGTTTTTGTTTAAACTGCGGTGTAACAGCATCCATAATACTTACCATCGGAAGATCATAACATTTTCCAACTACAGAAAGCCGGTCTTGAAGATTCCAGTCATTTGCAAATACAGAAAACAGGAGAATGACTGCTGGATGATTCGGAAGCTTTAATATCTTCCTGACAAGGCTTTCATAACAGTTCCCCTTTGTCTCATCTCCTTCATCATTTACGGCAAATTCCACAATAACAATATCCGGTTCTATGGTTCCATCTCTTAATACGTCCCTTTCAAATCGAAGCATTCCAAGTTCGGATGGGGTTCCACCGACACCAGCCTTGACAAAATGTACATTTTCTCCAGTTCCATATGCTTTTGCAAAGCTCTGATATGCTTTATAAGCATAACATTCTGTATTGATTGGTATCGCGCCCGCTCCTTGTGTAATAGACCCCCCTATGAAGGCAATCGTTACCGCTTCTCCGCTTCTCGCCTTTTCTATCGCCTTTTCCGCTCTTTTGGTATTTCCTCTGCTCATCAGTGAACGTTCTATCATCCTACAGTAAGCTTCTGAGGTAAGATCAATTTCGTTTTCCTCTGCAGTTTCCGGTGCGTTATAACCATCGTTTAAAAAAAGTCTGACACTTACCGTTCCAAACACTTCCGGCTTTTCAAATTCGAAGCGTATCTGTCCCGGTTCCTTATCATCCAAAGACCATTCAATCTCTTCCAGCTTTATTCTTGTTTCTGCTCCATCCCCATGCAGTATGGCAGTAAGATTCGTTCCACCACCATATGGATCCTTTTCCCCGTACATCTGAAAGATAAATTTCACCTCTTCTTCCGGGTTTTCTGTTTCAATGCTGACTCCGATGCTATGTACCAGTTTTCTGAATCCTTCTGTTGTTTTAAGCAGTTCAAGAATTTCCTGATCCGCAATATTTCCCGAAATCTGCGCGCTGTTAATCAATCTTCCCCCATCTTCATATAAAAACTGTACCCCTTTTCCATCCGGCTGTCTTAATCCAAATACTTCCTTTTCCCGCATAATATAAAAATATGCTCTTTGCTTCTCCGGATCTCTTGGTGCTGCTGGTCCTCTCATATCATTCCTCCATAAATTAATAAATATAATAACTTTCTTCCGGTCCCAGATAGGATTCCGGTAATTTTTTTTCTGCTTTAACAATTACAAGCTTTTCTAATAAAAATCCCGGCTTTACTGCCTGAATTTGTATTTCATTCTCTCCCTGTCTTAAGTAATCCTTACACTCTACGATGCGAATCTGATTCAGTACCATTTCACACCATTCCTGACAGGATGGTTCTCCCGAGATATAGTGCTCCGGTATCAGCGGGATTTGTCTTGTTTCCCTTCCGTTTACTGATAAACCGAATTCTACCCGATCCCACTGGTTAAGCGGATTTGCCGGTGCAGTATATAGCAGGATACGATAATTTCCTTCTTCTTCCACATAGATGCGATAAATAAGTTTTGGTCCTTCATTTTCTGCAAATGTACGGTCACACGGGTATGCCTTCATACCAGAAAGTGTTTTCCCATATTCCGGTATTTTTTCAGCTGCTTTTCAAATTCCTCCGGCAGACCGCAGGTCAGCTCCACCAATTCTCCCGTGCGGGGATGGATAAATTTCAGCCCTACAGCGTGAAGGCACTGTCCCTGCAAACCGGGGACCGGTTTTTTGTTGCCGTATACGGTATCTCCCAAAATCGGATGGCCGATGTAGGCCATATGCACCCGGATCTGGTGGGTGCGGCCCGTTTCCAGACGGCACTCTACATAATTCACACCGGGATAGCGCTCCAGCACCGTCCAATGGGTCACGGCGTTCCGTCCGCCGGCCACCACAGCCATTTTCTTCCGGTCCGCAGGACAGCGGCCGATGGGAGCGTTCACCGTCCCGTTATCCTCCCGGAGATTGCCGGTGACGATGCAGCGGTAGGTCCGGGCCAGCGTGTGATCCTGAAGCTGCTCCGCCAGTTTCACATGGGCGAAGTCGTTTTTTGCGGCGATGATGAGACCGGAGGTGTCCCGGTCAATGCGGTGGACGATGCCGGGCCGCAGTTCTCCGTTGATCCCGGAAAGGCTGTCCCCGCAGTGATACAGCAGGGCGTTCACCAGTGTCCCGTCCGGGTGTCCCGGCGCGGGGTGGACCACCAACCCCTTCGGTTTGTTCACCACGATGACGTCCTCGTCCTCGTACACCACGTCCAGCGGGATATTCTGCGGCACGATGTCCACCGCCTCCGGCTCCGGCAGTTCCACAGACACCGTTTCCCCGCCGGTCAGCCGGGTGTTTTTAGCAAGGGGTTTTCCCGCCGCCGTCACCCGGCCCTCCTCCATCAGCTTTTGAACGGCGGAGCGGGTCAGCTCCGTTTGCTCTGCCAGCCATGCGTCCAGCCGTTTTCCGGCATCCTCACTGGCCGTTTGCAGGATCAGAGGCTCCATCCGTTTTCCTCCTGTCATGCTTATCGTAGAGTAACACGTAGTAGATCGCGCCCAGAATAGCCCCGGACACGATGCACACATCCGCCACGTTGAACGTGGGATAGCTGGGCCAGAACTGGAAGTGGAGCATATCCACCACATAGCCCAGCCGGAACCGGTCGATGATATTGCCGATGCCGCCGGAGAGGATCAGGCAGCAGGCGCAGATCCCCAGCGGGTGCCGGACGATCCTTCGGGCCAGCACCCACAGTACCGCCGCCAAAATGACGCCGGTGACACCCAGCAGCAGCCACTTCTGCCCGGCAAAGCTGGACCACGCCGCGCCGTAGTTGTGAACCCGCATCAGTTCCAGAAATCCCGGAAACAAAGAAGTGGTCTCCCCCATCTGCAAATGGCCCATGACCCAGGCCTTGACCCACTGATCGGCGCCCAGCAGCGCCGCCCCCAGCAGGCCGAAAATCACATAGTACATAAACGCTCCTTTTTGCAAAGGCTTTTCCAAGCCCGTCTCGGTTTCAGAAATTGCTACCAGTATACACGAAGTCCACCTAAAATGCAACGCCGGGGGAGCTATGCTCCTCCGGCGTGTGAAACTATCGATAAAGTGGTAGATCCTCCGTGACGGTAAGGTAGGGCAGCCGTTAGCGGCTCTGCCGCTTTACGGATGCTGCATACCCCTTGCGGGTAAAGGGTGTGTGCGGGAAACCCAAGAAGGGATACACCGTCGGCTCAAGCCAAACAGCGGATACTGTGTATCCGCTGTTTGGGAGCCTTCCTCGAAACAGGCTCGCTGCATCCGCCACTGGCGGCGCTTCACCTGTTTCCCCGCACCATTGAAATCAAATATTTTCAGAACTTTAATAAAGTTCTGAAAATAAGAGCAGCGTGGCGAAAATATTTTCGCCACGCTGAACGCCAGGGGAGCATAGCTCCCCCGGCGTGTACTTCAGTCTTGATCCTCGGCGTCCGCAGTCTGAACGTTCTCCGGCTGTTCATGGGTTTTCTCCCCGAACACCGTCAGGAAGGCGTCCCGCTCCATGGTCTCGTGCTCCAGCAGGTACTGGGCCACCTGCTCCAGCTTATCCCGCTGCGCTTCCAGAATATCCTGGCAGCGGCGGTAGGCGCCGTCCACCAGATCCTTGACCTCCTGATCGATCTGGGCGGCCACAGCCTCGGAATAGCCCCGGCTGTGTCCCATGGTGCGGCCGATGAACACCTCGTCATTGCCGCTGTCAAAGGACACGGTTCCCAGCCGCTCGCTCATGCCATATACCGTCACCATCTTCCGGGCAATGGCGGTGGCACGCTGGATGTCGTTGCTGGCGCCGGTGGAAATATCGTTGAGACACAGCTTTTCAGCCACACGGCCGCCCAGCAGGCCCACGATCTGATCCTCCATGTAGTGCTTGGAAAGGTAAGAGCGGTCCTCCTCCGGCAGGGAAATGGTCATACCGCCGGCCATACCTCTGGGGACAATAGTGATCTGGCTCACCGGGTCCTGTCCCGGCAGCATGTGCATGACCACCGCATGGCCCGCCTCGTGATAGGCTGTCAGTTCCCGCTCGTGCTGGGGGATCACCCGGCTCTTTTTCTCCGGACCGGCGATGACCTTGATCTCCGCATCCTTCAGATCCTGCATGGTGATGAAGTGCTGATCCTTCCGGGCTGCCAACAGTGCGCCCTCGTTGATGAGGTTCTCCAGATCCGCGCCGGTAAAGCCCGCAGTGCCTTGAGCCAGCTTACGGAGACTCACATCCTCCGCAAGGGGTTTCCCCTTGGCGTGGACCTTCAGGATCTCCTCCCGGCCCTTGATATCCGGCAGGCCTACATACACCTGACGGTCAAACCGGCCGGGCCGCAGCAATGCGGGGTCCAGCACGTCCGCCCGGTTGGTGGCGGCCAGGACCACCACGCCCTCGTTGGCGGCAAAGCCGTCCATCTCTACCAAAAGCTGGTTCAAGGTCTGCTCACGTTCGTCATGACCGCCGCCCAGACCGGTGCCGCGCTGACGGCCCACGGCGTCGATTTCGTCAATGAACACAATGGCGGGGGACTGCTTTTTCGCCTGCTCAAACAGGTCCCGGACACGGCTGGCGCCTACGCCCACATACAGTTCCACAAAGTCGGAACCGGAAATGGACAGGAAGCCCACGCCGGCCTCGCCGGCCACCGCCTTGGCAAGCAGCGTCTTGCCGGTGCCCGGAGGGCCCACCAGCAGCACGCCCTTGGGGATCCGGGCGCCCAGATCGATATACTTCTTTGGATTTTTTAGGAACTCCACGATCTCCCGGAGTTCCTCCTTTTCCTCGTCGGCTCCCGCCACGTCGGCAAAGGTGACCTGTTTATCCTTTTCGCTGAGACCACGGATCTGTGCGGAGCCAAACTTTGCCATCCGGTCCGGCCCCATGCCTCCCTGTGCCCGGACGCTCATGAGGTACCACATACCGCCGAACATCAGCGCCATCATCAGATAGGGGAGCATGATCCCCAGCCAGTCAGTCCCCTCCGGAGGGGGATAGCTGTAAGATTTGATGATCCCTGCTGCTTTCTGCTCCTTTACCAGATCGTTGAGATCGCTGTAAAAGAGGGTATAGTCATGGATCCGGCAGCGGACCGGCTGGTCGCTGCCCTTGACCTGCAGCATCAGCGTACTGGAATCCGTAAAGCGGAAAGCCTCCACCTTCTGCTGCTCAAAAAGCTGCACCATCTCATCATAGGTCATCTCATCCCGCTGATTGAGCTGGGTCAGCCAGCTGACACATAAAATCACGATCAGCATCAGCGGCAGAATGCTGACGCCGGGTCTTCTTTTTACCATACGGGGGATCCCCCCTTTCTGTATTATCGCCGCATACAGGCGGCTGCGGCGGTTCCCGCACCTGCCGGGAAGCGCCGGTCATGCTCAGGTGTTTTCGTAAACGGCGGGCTTCAGCACACCGATGTAAGGCAGATTCCGGTAAAGCTGGGCATAATCCAGGCCGTAGCCCACCACGAATTCGTCCGGCACCACAAAGCCGGACAGATCCGCTTCCACCGCCTTTTCCCGGCGGGAGGGCTTATCCAGCAGCGTCACGATAGAGATGCTCTTGGCACCCTTTGCCATCAGATAGCTTTTCAGGAAGGCCAGAGTATTGCCAGAGTCCAGAATATCCTCCACAATGACGATCTCCCGGCCCGTGATGTCCTGCTGGAGATCATGGGTGATCTGCACCCGGCCGCTGGACACGGTGCCGTTCTGGTAAGAGCTGACGGCGATGAACTCCACGTCGCACATCAGCTGGGAAGCCCGCATCAGGTCCGCCATGAAAATGAAGGAGCCCTTCAGCACCCCCAGAAACAGGGGGCGGTGTCCCTCATACCGCTTGTACAGTTCCTCACCCAGCTCCGCGATCCGGGTCTTCAGCTCCTCTTCCGTTACCAGAACCTTGAGAATGTCTTTCTCCATCTCACTATTCATTGTTGTTCTCCTCTGTCACTTTTAAAAATATCACCCGCACCGCCCGCTCATATCGGTCCGGTGCGAAATTTTCCTGAATAGGCAGCCCCGGCACCGCCACTGCGATGCCGTTCACCCGCAGGACCGGAAGCCGGTCCCGCTCCTGTGGGGAAATTCCCCGTTCTCCGCACAGGCGCTTGACAGTGCGGCCGTTCAGTCGGTCCTTGGAGTCCCAGGCCGTCACAGTCAGGTCGGCGGTCTCCGGGACGGAAATGAGAACACCCTCACCGGCCGACTCTGCCAGGCTAACCTGCCACTGACCGAATGTGACGGTCTCTCCCACGGTAACGGCCTGCACCGCCGGCGCAGACGCCGCCTTGAAAAAGCGCAGCGCCGCCGGCTCCCGGAGGACCGTGACGCCGTAGGGCATGGAAAGCTGGCCCCGGTCCAACGTCAAAATCGCCCGGATATGAGCGGCGGTCAAGTCCTTTTCATGGCCTGCCACCGCCGCCAGCACCGCCAGCACCAGCCGTCCCCGCAGGGCCTCCGGCGCGTCTTGCAGCACGGCGAGGGGGATCATTCCGGAAACGTTTGGGGTCACGGCGCATTGGGCCAGCAGTTTTCGACACGCAGCGTCCAGAGCCGCTTCATCCGCCGTCAGCAACGATGCCGTGCGGCTCATGTTCTCCACAACTCTGGGATTCAGCTTCTTCAAAACCGGGAGCACCTGATGGCGCAGCATGTTCCGGGCCGCATCGTCCGTCCCATTGGTGGAATCCTCCACAAAGGGGATGCGGTGTTCTGCGGCGTAGGCCGCCAGCTCCGCCCGGGTCACACTCAGCAGCGGACGCAGGATACAGTCCCGCTTTTCCGGAATGCCAGTCAGCCCTTTCAGGCCCGTGCCCCGCAGCAGATTTAACAGCATGGTCTCTGCGCTGTCATCGGCGTGGTGGGCGGTCAGAATGCAGCCAAAGCCCTCCCGCCGCCGGGTCTCCTCCAAAAATTTATAGCGCAGCTGCCGGGCGGCTTCCTCAACGGTGCGCCCGGTTTCCTCCGCAAAGGCCCGGACATCGCCCCGGCCCGCGAAAAAAGGGATCTCACGGGCGGCGCACCAGTCCCGGACGAAGGCCTCGTCCCGGTCCGCCTCCGCCCCCCGGAGCTGGTGATTGAAATGGGCGGCGGCTACCCGCCGTCCCTGCTTCTGTCCCTGCCGGACCGTCATTTCCAGCAGGCACATGGAGTCCAGTCCGCCGGACACGGCGCACAGTGCGCCGCCCTCCGGCAGTTCCACCGCCGTCAGAGGATCAGTCATCCTCATCATAGCGGTTTTCCAGCGTGGCAAAGGTGGTGTACTCCGGCATCCACCGCAGTTCCACCTTGCCAGTCTCGCCGTGACGGTTTTTCGCTACGATACACTCGGCAATATTCCGCTTTTCGGAATCCTCGTTATAGTAATCGTCACGGTACAGGAACATTACGATGTCGGCATCCTGCTCGATGGCGCCGGATTCACGGAGGTCCGACAGCATGGGCCGTTTATCGTCCCGCTTCTCGTTGGCACGGGACAACTGGCTCAGGCAGATCACCGGCACATTCAGTTCCTTGGCCATGACCTTCAGCATACGGGACATTTCGCTGACCACCTGCTGACGGTTCTCGCCGCTTCGTCCACCGGATGCGGAGGTCATCAACTGCAGATAGTCGATGACTACCAGGCCCAAGCTGTCGATCCGGCGGCATTTGGCGTTCATATCCGCCACGCTCAGCATGGGGTTATCGTCAATACGGATATCCACTCTATTCAATACGCCGGCAGCGGCGGCGATCTTCTCCCAGTCCGTCTCCCGCAGAGAGCCGGTAACAAGCCGGGTGTTCTCCACACAGGCTTCGGAGCTGAGAAGCCGGGTCGCCAGCTGCTCCCGGGACATTTCCAGCGAAAACATGGCCACGGTCTTTTTCTCAGACTTCGCCACATTCAGTGCTACGTTCAGTGCAAAGGAGGTTTTGCCCATACCGGGACGGGCCGCCAGCAGGATCAGGTCCGATTTATTCAGGCCGCTGATCTTCCGGTCCACAGCGGACAAGCCGGTGGACAGGCCCGGAAGTCGGCTTTCGCTCTCGCTCATCTCGTTGAGCCGGTCCAGCACATCCGGCAGCACCATCCGCAGAGGCACCATATCCTGCGCACTCTGGCCGCGGCGGACGGCGTAGATCTTCTGCTCGGCAGCTTCCAGAATGGCAGCGGCTTCTCCGATGCCCTCCTGCACCAGTACCGTGATCTCCCCCGCCGCCTGAGCAACGCCCCGCAGCAACGCCTTATCCCGAACGATGGCCACATACTCCATCACGTTGGCGCTGGTGGGGGTGATCTCCATGAGCTGCGCCAGATAGGAGCGGGTGGTATTTTCGTCATAAGTCCCGGCCTTTTGCATCTCCTCACAGACGGTGATGCCGTCAATAGGCCGGGCGTAGGTGAACATGGTGTAGATGGTCTCAAAAATCTCCCGGTTCTGCCGGAGGTAGAAGTCCGAGGGCACCAGCTTGTCCATCACGTCCTTGACGCAGCCCTCGTCGATGAGCATGGAACCTAAAACGGCCTGCTCGCCTTCCAACGAATGGGGCATCTGCCGCAGCAGAAGATCTTCGTTAGCCATGGAACTCTCCTTCCCGCTTCTCCGGAAGCGCAAGTTAGACATTCAGACATGCAATCATTTTTGTCAGGGCGTCCCCCAGGGGAGCCTCTCTTGCCCCTGCGGGGCAATTCACCTTCTGTACCTGACAAAAACACATTGACTCAGCTGCCTTGGGCAGCGTTCACCAGTGAGCGGATCTCACTGGTGCGGGGTTTACTCAAGGGGAAACCGCCGCAGCGCCGCCAGTGGCGGAATAAGCAAGGCTGTTTCGAGGATGCGGCACGATTTGCAGTCTTATCATAGAGACTGCAAATCGTATTGCCGCGACGGTGTATCCTGATCCCCCTTGAATTAATCTTACTTCTCCTCGCAGACGGTGACGTACACGGTACCGCTGACCTCAAAGCCCAGCTTGGCCTTCACCTGATAGCTGCCGTAGGCCTTGATCGGCTCATCCAGTACGATCTTCTGCTTGGGAATATCCACGCCGTACTGGGCCTTCAGGCCCTCGGAGATCTCCTTGTTGGTCACGGCGCCGAACAGCTTGCCGCCGTTGCCGGCCTTGGCGCTGAGCTTCACGGGGCAGTTCTGGAGCTTCCCGGCGATCTCCTGCGCCTCAGCCTTCAGCCGGGCTTCCTCGGCCTTGCGGGCCTTCTCTTTCAGGTTCATGGTGTTGATGGCGTCCGCCGTGGCAGGCACCGCCAGCTTTCTGGGCAGAAGGAAGTTCCGGCCGTAGCCCTCGGAAACCTCGATCATCTCGCCCTTCTTGCCCTGACCCTTCACGTCCTGCTGTAAAATCACTTTCATGTTATATATCCTCACTTTCCGAATGTTCTGAATGAATTTGCTTTTTCAATTCCTGAAGCTCCGCTTCCAGCGCTTCGACCTTTTGTGCCGTGCTGCTCCACGCGCAGACAGCAATCGCCAGAATCAGTGCGATCACAGCGCCTGCCCGATAGATGCCGGTACCTCTGAGATCAAACAGCATCCACCCACCAAAGAAGATAAATACCTCCATCAGGATCAGGCAGACCACATACGCCTTCAAAAACGCCTTCATAGGCCGCCTCACTTTTCAAAGTATGCGTCCAAGACCCCAATCAACTGCTGACGGACGCTCTCCGGGTCCGTGTCCTCGATCCGTGCGCCTGCGGTGGTAGAGTTGCCGCCGCCGCCCAAGGCCTCCAGGATCACCTGCACATTGATTTCGCCCAGAGACCGGGCTGACATCAGCACCGCTCCCTCGGCGGCGTAGATCACGAAGGAAGCCTGAACGCCCTTCAGGGTCAGCAGATCGTCCGCCGCCTGAGCCGCCGCAACGCGGTCCACGCCCGGCTCCTCCACCACGGAGACCGCGATGTTGCTCCGGTACATCTCCGCGCGGCGGATGATGTCGTATTTCGTGACCATATCCTTCAAATCGCCTTGGAACAGCCGCTGGACCTCCGCCGTATCCGCACCGGAACGCCGCAGGAAGGCCGCCGCCTCAAAGGTGCGGCCGCCGGTCCGCTGAGTGAAGTGCTTGGTATCCAGCACGATACCTGCCAGCAGCGCCCCCGCTTCCTCCCGCAGAAGATCGGTGGGCTCCACCAGATATTGCAGCAGCTCCGTCACCAGTTCGCTGGCGGACGAGGCGTAAGGCTCGTGGAAGTTGAAGGCAGCGTTTTCGATATAAGTCGCTGCCCGGCGGTGATGATCAATGACCGCCACCCGGTTGCAGGATTCCAAAAGCTGGGGATTTTCCACCATGTCCGGACGGTTGGTATCCACCACCACCAGAAGCGTGTCGGCCCGCATCTGCAAAAATGCCTCAGCAGGGGTAAGGAACACGTCGCTGTACTCCGGCAGTGCGTCCAGCCGGGCGATCAGGGTCTCGGCCGCGGTGTGCTCCCGGTCAATGACGATCCGTGCCTGCTTTCCACGCTTCCGGGCGGCGCAGCAGATACCCGCGGCAGCGCCCACGGCGTCCATATCCGCAAAGGAGTGGCCCATGATGTAGACCTCTCCCGCGTCTGCGATCAGCTCCCGGAAGGCGTTGGCCATCACGCGGGATTTCACTTTGGTCCGCTTCTCCGTGGCCTTGGTGCGGCCGCCGTAGAAGGCGAAGTCCACCTGATTCCGCACCACCGCCTGATCGCCGCCCCGGCTCAGTGCCATTTCCAGCGAGAGCTTGGCGTTTTTGTACAGCTCCGGGATACTGGGAGAATCCTTGCCGATGCCGATGGACAAGGTTGGGTGGATATTCTCCGCCACGCGGATCGCCCGGACAGTGTCCAGAATGGAGAACTTTTCGTCTACAAAATGCTGAAAATACTGTTCTTCAAACAGGAACAGGTAATGGTTCCGGTCCGTTTTCAGCAGGATGCCCTGGCCTGCGTTGGCCCAGGTCTGCAATTTTTCGTCGATCTGCGCCAGGACCGCGCTGCGCTGGGTATCCTCGCAGGCCTTCATCAGGTCCTCGTAGTTGTCCAGCATCAGGATCGCCGCCACCGGGCGGCTGGCCTCGTAGACCTCTCTTAGATGATCGGCCTCCGTAGTCTCCACCCAGTAGGTGGTGGCCACCAGGCTCTGCACGCCGGTGCGGTTCCGGGAGCGCACCAGGCTGCCGTAGACCCGGAAACGGTGATTGTTCAGCTCCACCCGCTCCGGGCTTTCCTGCTTTCCGCTCAGCAGCCACTGGACCTGAAAATCCGGTACAGCCTCGGAAAGCCGCATCTCAAAGAGATGCTCCCGGACGCCGGCCAGCTGCAAAAAGCTCTCGTTGCTCCAGATGATCTCCCCCGTATCCGGCCGGAACACCAGCGTGGGCAGAGGGGAGTTGATGAGGGTGGACTTACTGGCGGTGTCCACACTGCCGGTGACAGAGTCGATGTACTGCAAAACGCCCTGCCGCCGCTTCTGATTGCTCTGCCGGAAATAGAAGTACAGCAGAACGGTCAGAGTTCCCTCAGCCAAGGCCAGCTGCCAGTTGACAGGGATGGCCGCCACGGCGAACAGCAACATAACGGCGAAATAAAATTTTAAATTCGGCTCCAACAGGCGGGAGAGTTTCTTATTGCTCATTCCTTACCTCATTCTCCGATGGGGCAGGCTGGCCTGTCCCTCAGAAATCATGAAATTCATCCGATAGGTTTTTTTATTATATCAGTTTACCGGCAAATACACAATGGTATTTCTACTGAAATCTTGCGAAAACAGGCGACAGGCGGGGTGGATACGCCCGATGGCGGAAACGCCCCGCTGCCCCGTAGGGCAGCAGGACGTTTTTTTAAGTGGATTCCTTTTCATGGAGTCTGATCCAAAGGGTATGGGCCACATTTTGCGGCAGCACCGCCGCCAGTGCCGTCTCGTCCGCCTCCCGGATGGCCTTCACCGTGCCGAAATGCTTCCGCAGCTCCGCCTGCCGCTTGGGTCCCAGACCGGGAACGCCGTCCAGTGCGGAGCGCATGGCGCTCTTGGTATGGTGCTGGTGGTGATAGGTGATGGCGAAACGGTGGGTCTCCTCCTGGATCTGGCCGATGAGTGAAAACACCGCTTGATCATTCACAATGCCGATCTCCCGCCCCTCCGGGGTGACCAGCGCCCGGGTGCGGTGGCGGTCATCCTTCACCATGCCGAAGATGGGCACCGTGCAGCCGAATTGCTCCGCCACCTCCCGGACGGCGTCGGCATGGGTCACGCCGCCGTCGATCAAAAACACATCCGGCAAGGGCAGGAACTTTTCGTCCCCGTCCGCCGCCCTTTGCAGCCGCCGCCGCAGGACCTCCCGCATGGAGCCGTAGTCATCGGGATGGCCACCAGTCAGCTCCTTGATCTGAAACCGGCGATAGGCGGATTTCAAAGGCTTCGCCCCCTGATAGACCACCATGGACGCCACAATGTCGCTGGCGCCGGTGTTGGAAATATCGAAAGACTCCATCCGTCTGGGCGGCTGGGGCAGGTTCAGCATTTTTTGCAGGGCTTCCAGCGTATACGCCGTTTTTTCCTCGGCGGTGGTGGCCCGCCGGACCTCCTCCTGTGCGTTGCGGACCGCCATATCCGCCAGTGTGGACTTCTCTCCCCGCTGGGGCACATGGACCCAGACCTTATGCCCCGCCCGCTGGGTCAGGGCCTCGGACAGTTCCTCGCAGTCCCCCGTGTCCACGCAGAGCAAGATCTCATGGGGCAGAATGGCCCGCGGCAGATAATACTGGGCCGTGACCGCCGCCAGCAGCTCCGCCGCCGATTCCTCCATAGGCGCGGTCAGCAGTTCCGTCTCCCGGCCCACCAGATCGCCGTTTTCCATGTGAAGAACGGCATAGCCGCTCTTGCCCGCCCCCCGGAACACGCCCCACACGTCCGTATCGGCGCACAGTCCCGCGATGACGGTCTGCTTTTTGCTCAGGGCGCTGATGGCTTGGATACGGTCTCTCAGCTGGGCCGCCTGCTCAAACCGCAGGGCCTCCGCCTCCGCTTCCATCTCGGCGGTCATGTCCCGGAGGAGCTGCTTGGAGCGTCCCTCCAACAACTGGGCCGCCTGCTCCATCCGGCGGTCATATTCCGCCTCCGGCATCTCCGGGCGGCAGAACCCGTCGCACCGGCCCATGTGGAAATTCAGGCAGGGCCGCTCCGCGCCGATGTCCCGCGGAAACTGTCGGCGGCAGGTGGGCAGGCGCAAAGCCTGACATACCGCATCCACTGCCTGACGGGTCTCGTACCGCCCGCCAAAGGGACCGAAGTACTTCGCGCCGTCATTGGCGGGTCGATTCACCAGAGTGAATTTAGGATACCGCCCCCGGCTGAGGCGCACCAGCGGATAGCCCTTGTCATCCTTCAGCAGGATGTTGTACCGGGGCATATGCCGCTTGATGAGGGAGTTTTCCAGCACCAGCGCCTCAAATTCACTGGTAACGAAGATCGTGTCGAAATGATCTACCTGACTGACCATCTGCCGGGTCTTGACACTGTGGGCCGCGCTGTCCTGAAAATACTGGCTCACCCGGTTTTTCAGTTTTTTCGCCTTGCCCACATAGATGACCTTCCCGGTCTTGTCCATCATCAGATAGACGCCGGGCTGTAAGGGCAGATCGTTGGCCTTTTCCCGCAGCTCGTCCTTTGTCATGATTTCGCCTCCTATCCGGCCTAAGAACAAAAGAGCATCACTTTACAGTGATGCTCTTGTTTGGTGCGCGAGGCGGGACTTGAACCCGCACGTCCGTAACGGACACTAGAACCTGAATCTAGCGAGTCTGCCAATTCCACCACTCGCGCGCATAAGCAATCTTTCCGGAGAGAAAACTGGTGCGGCTGACGGGACTTGAACCCACACGTCGAATCGACACCAGCACCTCAAGCTGGCCTGTCTACCAGTTCCAGCACAGCCGCAAACAAATACCGCCTAAAAAAGACTGCTTGATTATTATAGCCATTCGTATCCATAATGTCAACCAGAATTTGCGGTTTTTCTAAAAAAATTTTCCGGGCGGCAAAACCGCCCGGAAAAGCCGGGTCTCAGAGCTGGGACAAAACCTCGCCGATGGGGTCCGTAATGACCAGCCCCGCCGCCAGATCCCTGGCCACCGGGGATTTGTTGATGAGGGCCAGCCGGTCTCCACGGAAATAGTTGATAAGTCCCGCCGCGGGCCACACATTCAGGGAGGTGCCGCCCACGATCAGCAGATCCGCCTGCGCGATAGCGTTCACCGCGCCGTCGATAACCCGGTCATTCAGGGCCTCCTCATAGAGCACCACGTCCGGCTTGATGACGCCGCCGCAATCGCACCGGGGAACTCCTGTGGTGTGGAGGATGTGATCCAGATCGTAGAATTTTCCACATTTTTCGCAGTAATTCCTGTGTACGCTGCCGTGCAGCTCATAGACCTGTTTGCTGCCAGCGGCCTGATGAAGTCCGTCGATGTTCTGGGTCACCACTGCCAGCAGCTTCCCCTCCCGCTCCCATTCCGCCAGCTTTTTGTGGGCGGCGTTGGGCTTTGCGTCAGGGCAAAGCATTTTCGCCCGGTAAAAGCGGAAAAATTCTTCGGGATTGCTTTTATAAAACGTATGGCTTAAAATAGTCTCCGGAGGGTATTTCCACTCCTGATGGTACAATCCGCCGGTGCTGCGGAAATCCGGGATCCCGGACTCCGTGGACACTCCGGCTCCGCCGAAAAAGACGATTTTCCGGGCCGCGTCGGTCCATTCCTTTAATGTTCTGACCGCATCCGTCATAAAACTACCCCTCCAGTCTGTATAATAAGGAAGTTATCTATGAACATTCAGATCTTCGGCTCCTCCAAATCCTTCGACACGAAGAAGGCGGAGCGCTGGTTCAAGGAGCGCCGTATCAAATATCAGTATATCGACGTTCCCTCAAAGGGATTATCTCCCCGGGAGTACCAATCCGTCAAGCAAAAAGTTGGCTTTAAGGCGCTGGTGAATACAAAATGCCGGGCGTACGAGGAGCTTTACATGGCCTATATCACCCCGGACGCCCAAGAGGAAAAGCTGCTTGAATATCCAGAGCTGTTCAACACCCCCATTGTCCGCAATGGCAAGGAAGCCACTGTGGGCTACTGCCCGGACGTCTGGGCCAAATGGGAGTAAAATCTTCCCGGAGGGAGACACTGCTATGTGGGACAACACCCTGCCGAAAAACCGTTTTCTCCGCTTCTGTGTACTGATGGCCCATCGCTGCGGGCGGCATAACGTGGCCATGCAGAGTGCGGCGCTGGCCTTTTACCTGCTGTTCATGATCTTTCCCTTCCTCATTTTCATCAGCGCCCTGCTGGGTCTGCTGGATCTGAACATCACCGGCATGATGACCGTCCTCTCGGATTTTCTGCCGGAGGAAGTGGGGGACCTGCTCCGGATGTACTTCACTTACGTCACCGACAATCCCAGCCCCCAACTCATGGTATTCGGTCTGGTCTTTTCCATCTACTTCCCCATGCGGGCCACCAACTCTCTGATGGCCGCCGTGCGGACAGCCTACCATTTAGGCCCGCCCAAGGGCTTTATCACCCAATGGATCAAGGTGCTGCTCTATACCGTGACCCTCATTGTCACCATCGCCCTGACCCTGTCTCTGATGACCTTCGGAGAGCGGGCGCTGTGGTACGCCGTGGAGCATTTTCACCTGCCGGAATTTCTGGCGAAGCTGTGGGTAACGCTGCGGTTCCCCGTAGCCGGGGCCGTCAGCTTTCTGGCACTGTTCCTGCTCTATGCCCTGGCCCAGGATACCATCCAACCCCTGAAAAATATCTGTCCCGGCGTTCTGTTCTCTCTGGCAGCGTGGATGGCGTTCAGCTGGCTCTATTCCTACTACGTCAACCACTTCTCCCACTACTCTGTGCTCTATGGCTCCATCGGCGCCGTCATTGTGGTGCTGATCTGGCTGAACCTCTCGGCATTCACATTGATTCTGGGTGCGGAGATGAACGGTGTGCTCATCAGTATGCGGAAGGACCGTCTGGAGCAGGACACCAATGTACCCAAGGCATAAATCGTCTGTCAAATCTCAGCCGCGGCCTCGCTGCGGGAAAGGAAGCTGTTTTATGGATACAAAATTGCAGGAATATGCAAAATTACTGATCGAAGTAGGCCTGAATGTTCAAAAGGGCCAGACCCTCATCATTTCATCGCCGGTGGAGTGCGCCTCCTTCGCCCGGCTGTGTGCTGACGCGGCCTATGACGCAGGCTGCCGGGAGGTCATCATGAACTGGAGTGACGACTATCTTAGCCGGCAGAAGTTCCTCCGGGCGGACGCCTCCGTTTTCGATGACACGCCGGAGTGGCGCGAAAAGTTTTTCACCAGCTATGCGGAAATGGGAGCCGCCTATCTGGCCATTGCCGCCAGCGATCCGGAAACGCTGAAGGGCGTGGACCCCGACCGGCTGGTCCGGTCTCAGAAATCCGGTTCCGTGCTCCGCAAGACCTTTGACCGGCTCCAGATGAGCAACGGCTTCCCTTGGTGCATCGCCTCGGTGTCCATTCCCTCCTGGGCCGCCACCGTGTTCCCGGAGCTGCCGGAGGATCGGGCCATGGAAAAGCTGTGGGATGCCATTCTCCGCTCCGTCCGCATTCAGGGAGACGGCACCGCCGTTTCCGCCTGGCGTCAGCATTTGGATACCCTGGGCCGCCGGAAGGACCTGCTGAACAAGTACCACTTCAAATACCTGCACTACACCAATTCTCTGGGCACTGACCTCACCATCCAGCTGCCGGAGGACCATCTCTGGGCCGCCGGCAACTCCGTGATGAAAAACGGGGTGGAGTTCGTGGCCAACATGCCCACGGAGGAAATCTTCACCGCCCCTTTGAAAACCGGCATTAACGGCGTGGTCTATTCCGCCATGCCTCTGGTGGACAGCGGCAACATCATCGACAAGTTCTACTTCATCATCCGGGACGGCAAGATTGTTGAGGCTCACGCCGAAAAGGGTGAGGAATTCCTGAAAGCCGCCATCAGTGTGGACGAAGGCGCCAGCTACTTCGGAGAAGTGGCTCTGGTCCCCTATGACAGCCCCATTTCCAATCAGAAGATCCTGTTCTACAACACCCTGTTTGACGAAAACGCTTCCTGCCATCTGGCCTTCGGCGAGGCATATCCCGAGTGCATTGAAGGCGGCGAGTCCATGACCCGGGAGGAGGTGCAGGCCCACGGCCTGAACTATTCGCTGACCCATGTGGATTTCATGGTTGGCACCGCCGACCTCTCCATCGTGGGCACCACCCATGACGGCCGTGAGATCCCCGTCTTTATCAACGGAAACTTTGCCATCTGATGCGGCAGACCTAACAAGAAAGAGAGAATTATATGATCACAAAACCGAAATTTGACGAATCCGTTTTTGTCTGCCCCGGTGCCGCCATCGTGGGAGACGTGACCCTGGGAAAGAATGTCAACGTGTGGTACAACGCCGTCCTCCGCGGAGATGACGGCGCCATCAAAGTGGGCGACAACACCAACGTTCAGGACTGCGCAGTGCTGCACGAGGAGACCACGGTCGGTTCCGGCTGCACCATCGGCCACGGGGCCATTGTCCACGGCTGCACCGTGGGCGACAACGTGCTCATCGGCATGGGCGCCACCGTTCTCAACGGTGCAAAGATCGGCGATAACTGCATCGTAGGCGCCGGGGCGCTGGTCACCGGCAAAATGGACGCTCCCGCCGGCTCCATGATCCTGGGCAGCCCCGCCAAGGTGGTCCGTCCCCTGACGGAGGCCGAGATCGAGAGCAACCGGGAATCCGCCCGGGAATACTGTCATCAGGCAGACCGGTACCGCGAGGACTGATTTGCGCCAAAAATAGGGAAAACGCTGAAAGAAGCCCGGAATTTCACACTTCTTTCGGCGCTTTGCCGCTTGCAACCAAACCGTTGTACGCATATACTTGCTCCGATATTAAACGATTACTTCTCAAGCAAGGAGCTATTTATATGACATTGCAGTTTTCACCTCAAACCCGACGGGTCTTTCACCTCTCGCTGCCCATCTTCGCGGAGCTTCTCTTACAGCTTCTGGTGGGCAATATGGACCAATTCATGATCTCCCACTTCGGCCCCGCAGCCGTGGCCGCCATCGGCAACGGCAATCAGGTGATGAACGTGGTCATCATCGTGCTCACCACCATGAGCACCGCCGCCACCATTCTCCTGACCCAGCACATCGGCGCGGGCCGGGTCGGTGAGGAATGCAGCGAGATCGTCACCGTGGCCGTTACGGTCAGCGCCGTGTTCAGCTTTCTGGTGGGCCTGTTTTTGCTTTTAGAGCCGGAACTGGTCTTTCAGCTCCTGCGGACGCCGGAGGACGCCTTTGACGGTGCCTGCCTTTACACCCGCATCGTAGGCGGTACGGTACTGCTTCAGGGGCTGTATATCCAGCTCTGCGCCGTACTGCGGAGCTACACCCTGCTGAAAGAGGTGGTGGTGCTCTCCGTTTCCATGAACCTTCTGAATGTGGTAGGCAACGCCATTCTGATCAACGGCTTCTTCGGCTTCCCGCAAATGGGCGTGGCTGGCGCCGCCGTATCCACCGTGATCTCCAAGGCTGTGGGCCTGACGCTGGCCTGCATCACCCTGAAACGCAAATGCACCGTCCGTTTTTCCCTGCAATATCTGCACCCCTTCCCCGCAAAGACCTTCCGCGCCCTGCTGGGCATCGCCCTGCCCTCCGGTACGGAGGCCCTGTCCTACAACGTATCCCAGACCTTCATCCTCCGTTTCATCAATCTGATGGGTGCGGCGGTGGTCAGCGCCAAGGTCTATGGCAGTATGCTGGCCAACGTGGCCTATGTGTACTCCATCGCCGTGGGGCAGGCCACCCAGATCATTCTGGGCTACATGATCGGCGGCCGGAAGCTGGACGAGGTCAGCGGCCGTGTCTGGTCCACCATCCGCATCGCGCTGGCTGCCTCCGAGCTGCTGACACTGCTGATCCTCATTTTCTGCGATCCCATTTACAGCATCTTCACCGATGATCCTGTGATCCACGCGCTGGGCCGGCAGATCCTTTATGTGGAGTTCGGTCTGGAGATCGGGCGGTCCATCAATATCGTCATGACCCGCTGCCTCACCACCGCCGGCGACGTCTGGTACCCTGTGGGCGTGGGCATTTTCAGCATGTGGATCGTGGCCGTAGGCGGAAGCTGGCTGCTGGGACACGCGCTGAACTGGGGTCTTGTGGGCATCTGGATTGCCATGGCCTGTGACGAGTGTCTCCGGGGTGCGCTGTTTACGATCCGTTTCCGGAGCGGCAAGTGGAAGGAAACCCGGCTGGTGTCTGATTCAACGAAAGGAACCTGACATATGGAATTCAACAAGCAGACCGTGAAAGCCCTGTTGGGCGTTGTCTGCGGCGGCATTGCCTTCGCCGCGGCGCTGCTGCATCTGGATGTGGTGGCAGGCGCCGCCGGGTGGCTGCTGGGCATTTTGTCCCCGCTGCTGCTGGGCTGTGCCATCGCCTTTATTCTCAATGTCCCCATGCGGGCGCTGGAGCGCTGCCTGTTTCCCCATGCAAAAAAGGCCAATAAGCTCCGCCGCCCGCTGGCGCTGCTGCTCACCGTTGCGGCAGTATCCGCAGTGCTGGCGCTGGCGGGAATGGTGATCGTCCCCGGCGTGAGGGACGCTGTCACCTCCATCGCGGCGCAGGTACCGGAAGCCTTTGAGCGCTTGCAGGAAAGCGCCGCCCGCTTTCAGGAATACCTGCCCCTTCTGGCAAACCAGATCGAAGGGCTGTCTATCGACTGGGCCGGTCTTTCTCAGAAAGCCGTGGGGCTGGTCCAGAACTGGGGCAAGGGCCTTCTGATCTCCGGCGGTGGGCTGGTCAGCGGCATCGTCAGCGGCGTCACAACCTTTTTCATCGGCCTGATCTTTTCTCTGTACATCCTGCTGCAAAAGGAAAAACTGGCCCGGCAGGGCCGTCAGCTTTGCTACGCCTTTCTGCCGGAAGCCGCCGCGGATCAGCTTCTGAATATTCTGCGGCTCAGTGAGCGAACCTTTTCCAGCTTTCTCTCCGGTCAATGTCTGGAGGCCGTGATCCTGGGCACCATGTTTTTTGTATCCATGACCCTGCTCCATTTTCCCTACGCACTGCTGGTGGGCGTTCTGATCGCACTGACCGCCCTGATCCCCATTGTAGGGGCGTTCATCGGCTGCGCCGTGGGTGCGCTTTTGATGCTGGTGAACGATCCCTGGCAGGCGCTGTGGTTCATCGTCCTGTTTCTGGTGCTCCAACAGATCGAGGGCAACCTCATCTATCCCCATGTGGTGGGCTCTTCCGTGGGACTGCCCTCCATCTGGGTGCTGGCAGCCGTGACGGTGGGCGGCAGTCTCATGGGCATTCTGGGAATGCTGGTGTTTATTCCCCTGTGCAGTGTACTGTACGCCTTGCTACGGCAGCTTACGGTCCATCGGCTGAAGCAGCGGCGTGTCCCCGCCGAAAAGTGGCGGGAACCGCCCAAAAAATAGGGAAACAGTTTCATATAACCGAAGAAAGCCAAGCCGCGAATGCGGCTTGGCTTTCTTCGGTTTTGCGGAACATAGCCGGATACCGTGCACGAGGGGACACCATCGTTCCGTCTGACGATTCAGATTTGTCAATTTCCCTCATCTATGATCGCTTTCCACTGGCGATACTCCGGGGTTTCATCCCACTCCAGCGCCCTGTCTATATAGAACTCTGCAAGCTCAAAAGACGCGGGCGGCGTCAATGCGATAAAAAGATAATACGCCATCAAAAACGCACAGTAGGCAGCGGTTTTCATGCGTTCTTCCCCTTGAAACCTATGCAGCGACGCCTCCAAAACGAAGAACAGGTTGAGCCGGTCTACTTCACTTGCGTCCGCGTAAAAGCAATTCAGGTCATCCGGTGTGAGCCCCAATAAGACGTTCTCCTCAAAATACGGATGCCCGAAATCGATCGTTATCTTCATAGAATTTGCCTCCACGGGGCCGCTCCGCCAGCTTTCCCGCTATTTCAACTGGTCCAGCGTGAGAGAAAAGCTGGGCATGAAGGTCTCCAGAAAATACGTCACCTCCGGCAGCTCATACTCCTCCAGCGCCGCGCGGGTCTGTGCGGCGGCGTCCCGGAACTCGCTGTTCCCGGCCTTCAATTCCTCCACGCATTTGATGTAGGCGGACAGCTTGTCCGCCGCCTTCACCAGCCGCTCCGTCTCCGGGTCCGTCACCGTGAGGATGGGGGCGTACACCGGCTGAAATTCCTCCGGCAGCATATGCAGCAGCTTTTCCTCCGCCACCGCTTCCACCTCCTTGTAGGCTTTGCGGATGGCGGGGTTGTCGTACTTGATGGGCGTAGGCATATCGCCGGTCAGGATCTCGCTGGCGTCATGATACAGCGCCGCCACCGCCACCGCTCCGGCGTCCGCATGGCCGCCGAATTTTTCGTTGCGGATCACCGCCAGGGCGTGGGCCAGCACCGCCACCTGATGGCTGTGCTCCTGCACGTTTTCCGGGGCTGTGTTCCGCATCAGCGCCCAGCGCTGGATGAAGCGCATCCGGGAGAGATAGGCGAAAAAGTGACTGCCGATCCTCATGTTTCTGCCTCCTGTTCCACGATTTCTCCCAACAGGGCCTCGCCGTCCACATCGGTGATCCGCACGGTCCGCAGTGCATTATGCAGCTCCGCACCGTCCACCAAAACTTCCATATAGTTCGGGGCGTGGCCGAAGAATTTCCCGTTTTTCGGCTGCTCAAACAGCACCGGATACGTCCGGCCCACGCAGCCCTCCAAATAGCTCCTGTGCATTTCCTCCGCCACCGCCGCCGCCCGGCGGGCCCGCTCCTCCTTGACAGCCTTGGGTACCTGTTCCATCTTGGCCGCCGGGGTGCCGGGACGGATGGAGTAGGGAAAAATGTGCATCTGGGCAAAGCGGCACTTCCGGATGAAGTCTAAGGTCTGAGCGAACTCCTCCTCTGTTTCCTCCGGGAAGCCGGTGATGAGGTCCGTGGTAACGGCGGGGCGGTCAAACCAGCGGTTCAGCAGTTCCACGGATTCCAGATACCGGGCGGTATCGTACTTCCGGTTCATCCGCTTCAAGGTGGCATCGCACCCGCTCTGCATAGACAGGTGGAACTGGGGGCACAAGTTCGGCAGCGCCGCCGCCCGGCGGCAGAAGTCCTCCGTCACAGTGCGGGGCTCCAGACTGCCCAGCCGCAGGCGCACCTCCGGCGCCGCGGCGGACAGGGCCTCCAGCAGGTCGATAAGGCTTTGGCCGTTTTTGAAGTCATGGCCCCAGGAGGAGATCTCGATGCCTGTCAGCACGATCTCCCGGTAGCCCTCTGCTGCCAGCTGCCGCGTCTGCTCCACCGCCTGTTCCAGCGAAAGGGAGCGCACCGGTCCCCGGGCGTAGGGGATGATACAGTAGGTGCAGAAGTTCACGCAGCCGTCCTCGATTTTCAGCATGGCGCGGGTGCGGCCCTCCATGCCGCCGGCAGGCAGCACCTCAAACACCCGCCGCTCAAAGGACTTGTCAATGGCCTCCAGATTTTTCTTTCCGGCGGCAGCCTCCTCAAGCAGGGAAACGAACCCCTCCCGGTCACCGGTACCGGCGATGAGATCCACCCCCAGCTTCCGCACATCCTCCGGATGGGTCTGGGGATAGCAGCCGCACACTGCCACCACCGCCGCCGGATGCTGCTTCTGTACCCGGTGGATCACCTGCCGGGACTTCTGGTCGCTGACGGCGGTGACAGAGCAGGTATTCACCACATAGGCGTCGGCCTCGTCGGAAAATTCCACCACCTGATGTCCTTTTGCCCGGAGGGTCTGCTCCATAGCCTGCGTCTCATATTGATTTACCTTGCAGCCAAGGGTGTAAATGGCAACTTTCATAGGTTCTCCTTGCGTTTTCAGAATCGTTCTTATATAATGAATAATTACGCTATTGAAAGAGATTTCCGGGGGGATTCCCGTGATTTCCCTCCCATTATACGTTTATTTTCGGAATAGGGCAAGAGGAGGATTTTTTATGATCTATCTGGACCACGCCGCCACCACGCCGGTCCCCAAGGCTGTGGCGGACGCCATGTACACCGTGCTGACAGAACAGTACGCCAACCCCAACGCACAATATCCCTTCGGACAGGAAATGCGCCGCAGCGTGGAGGATTGGCGGGCTGTGATTGCCAAAGCCGTAGGCTGCGAAGCAAACCAGCTTTTCTTTACCTCCTGCGGCACCGAGGGTGACAACTGGGCCATCCGGGCCGCCTGCTGGCAGAACCGCCATGTGGGCCGCCACATCGTCACCACCGCCGTGGAGCACCACGCCGTCCTCAACTGCTGCCAGCAGCTGGAGCAGGAGGGCTGGGAGGTCACGACCATCCTGCCGGATCAAAACGGCGACATTTCCGCCGAAGCCGTTCTGTCGGCGGTGCGGCCGGACACGGCGCTGGTGTCCGTGATGATGGTGAACAACGAGCTGGGCAGCATCTATCCCATTGCAGACATCGCCAAGGGTTTGAAGGCCGTCAACGAAAAAACCCTGCTCCACACCGACGCGGTCCAAGGCTTTTTGAAAGTCCCCTTCTCTGCCAAAGCTCTGGGAGCGGACTTCATCGCCATCTCCGGTCACAAGGTCGGCGCCCCCAAGGGCATCGGCGCTCTTTATATCGGCCCCCGGGTGCGGAATCCCCGGCCCCTGCTGCCCGGCGGCGGTCAGGAAATGGGCCTGCGCTCCGGCACGGAGGCCACCGCCCAGATCGCGGGTTTCGCCAAAGCGGTGGAGCTGCGTTGGGACCATTTGGAGGACAAACTGCATCACATGGCAGAGGTCAAGGCCTACGCCGTGGAAAAGCTGACGGCCATTCCGGACCTCCAGATCATCGGTAGCGGCAAGGCCCCCCATGTCCTGTCCGTTTCCATGGCGGGCTGGCCCAGCCAGAATGTGGTAAACGATCTTGGCAGTCAGGGAATCTGCGTCTCCGCCGGTTCCGCCTGTCATCATGGCAAGTCCAGTCAGGTCGTGTCGGCTCTGGGCCTGCCTAAGCGGGTGGCTGCCGGTGTCATCCGGCTGAGCTTCGGCCCCGAGACCACCTTCGCCGAGATCGACGCCTGTGCGGAGGCCCTCCGGAATCATCACGATCACCGGATGCCCATGCTATAAAGCTATAAAATATCAAGGGGGAGCAGACTCCCCCTTGAGAATTCCCCACACGGTTCACTGCTATGCAGAAGGTGAATTGCCGCAAAGCTGCAAGAGACGCCCCTCTGGAGAGCTCGCTACGCTCGCACACTTGTGAACCGCAAAGTATGTTTTGTCAGGTACACGCCCTGACAAAACATGGATTCCATTTATTATTCTGAATAAGGAATTTCATTTTATGAATTTCAGCTATCTTCGCCGGGAGCCCGGCTTCTACCGCCGGGTCTTTACACTGGCTCTGCCAGTGGTCCTTCAGAACCTCATCACCACCTCTCTTGGCTTCATGGACACCTTCATGGTGGGTCTGGTCGGTCAGGAGCAGATGTCCGCCGTCACCGTGGCCAATGTACCCATCTATATCATCCAGCTCATCGTTTTCGGTCTGCAAAGCGGCTCCCGCGTGCTCATCAGCCAGTTCTGGGGTCGGGGAGATCGGGAATCCATCAACCGGGTCATGGGCATCGGCTTCTTTGTGGCAGGAGGCATTTCCACCCTCTGCGCTCTGACCATGGGTCTGTTCCCCCGACAGGTGCTGATGCTCATTACCGACAATGCCCGTCTGGTGGAGTTGGGCACCTCCTACATCCGCATCGTGGGCTTCTCCTATATTCTCAACTCCCTCTCCTCCATCTACATCGGTATGCAGCAGAGCATTGAGAATCCCCGCTTCGGCATGACGGTATTCGCCATTTCCACCGTCTGCAACACCGTAGGCAACTACATCCTGATCTTCGGCAAGCTGGGTCTGCCCGCACTGGGGATCACCGGCGCCGCCATCGCCACCTTCTCCTCCCGTGTGGTGGAATTTGTCATTTCCCTCGTCTACGCCCTGCACTGCAAGCAGATGCCTCTGTTGCCCGCCTGTATTCTCCGGCCCGGCAAGGCCACCTTCCGCAGCTTCGTGAAATTCTCCACGCCGGTGCTGCTGAACGAGACCCTCTGGGGTACCGGCACCTCACTCTACACCGTCATCATGGGCCACATGGCGGGCAGCACAGACCTGATCTCCGCCTACACCGTGGCGGGCAACATCGACAAGATGGTGACGGTAGCCATCTTCGGCGTGGCAGCGGCGGCCGCCGTGATCGTCGGCAAGGAGGTGGGCATGGGCGGCAAAAACGCCTATCCCATTGGTCAGGCCCTGACCTTTGTGGCCTTTTGCACCGGCTTTGGTGTCGCAATAGCGGAGCAGCTGCTGTTCTGGCTCGTGCTGAAGCCCCACGTGCTGCCTCTGTTCTCCATGACCGCCGCCTCAGCGTCTCTCTGCGTGACCATGATGATCTGCTACTCCATCTCTGCCCCGCTCCACGCCTTTGCCACCACCGGCATCGTGGGCGTTCTCCGGGGAGGCGGCGATGTGCGGATCGCCATGCTGATCGACGTTCTCCCCCTGTGGTGCTTCACCCTGCCGCTGCTGGTGCTGCTGGGGCTGGTACTCCACGCTCCCATCGCCATCTTCTGCTTCATCATGGCCACGGAATCCGCTTTGAAGGTTCCCTTCGGCCTGCACCGGATCCGCAGCGGCAAGTGGATCCATGACGTGACCCAAGATCTGAACGCATAGGAGGGATCGTATGAAATCTCTGTTCCGCTGTCCTGTCTGCGGCGGTCCGCTGGACCGGGAGGAACGGGTCTACCGCTGCGCTGACCGACACAGCTATGACATCGCCAAGGAGGGCTACACCTATCTGCTGCCCCCCAATCAGAAGCACTCCGCCGATCCCGGCGATGACAAGGCTATGTCGGCAGCCCGCCGGGATTTCCTATCCAAAGAGTATTATATGCCGCTCTTAAATACGCTTTGTAGCCGGATTTTGCCGCTTGTGGGCGAGCATCCGGTGATTTTGGATGCCGGCTGCGGAGAGGGGTACTACACTGTCGGCATCCGGGCAGCCCTGACTGCCGCCGGGAAAACGCCCGCTATAGCCGGTATCGACATCTCCAAATCTATCCTCCGGCTGGCCGCCAAACGGGAAAAGCAGGTGGAGTTCGCGGTGGCCTCCTGCTATCATCTTCCCTTTGCGAATGAAACAGCAGACCTGCTGCTGGACTGCTTCTCCCCCTTGGCCATTGACGAATTCCGCCGGGTCCTGAAGCCCGGAGGCCATTTTCTCTATGTGGTACCCGGCGCCGACCATCTGTGGGAGCTGAAGCGGGTCCTCTACGATGCGCCCTACCCCAACGAGGAAAAAGAGACTCCCTACGAGGGCTTCACCTATGAGGCCATCGTTCCGGTGGACTTCACCCTCCATCTGGCAAATCAGGCGGATATCCAATCCCTCTTCCGTATGACGCCCTACTGCTGGAAAACCCCCAAGGCGGGCGTAGAGCGGATGGAAGCGTTGGAAAATCTGGACTGTCAGGCGTCCTTCCGCATCCACATCTTCAAAAAGCTGTAAAAAATACGGGCCGGTTTTCAAAACCGGCCCGTATTTTTGTTCATTTGTCAGACGGTCTGACCGGCCAGCCGCAGTCCACGGCCAAAATCCTGAAACGCCTTTGTGATCAAGCCCTGACCAACGGTGTTGGGGTGGGTACCATCGGCGCAGAGGGTCTGCTCCAGATGGCCGTAGTCCAAAAAGGCTCCTCGGACATCCACCAGCGGCACATTTTCCTCCCGGGCCAGACGTTCCACCGCACGGGAATACCGCTCCTGCCAGACGTAGATGTTGCCCACGTCTCCCAGCCAGCGCATCACAGCCTCTTTGTCCAGATCTCCGCACCACCAGTTGAAAAAACGCTCGCTGTCCAGCGGCGGCAGGTTGGTAAGGATGGGCCGGATACCGTGGCTCCGTGCCCGCCGGATCATCTCCCGGTACAGCTCCACAAACTCTGGCAGCGGCACGTTGGGCTGATGGTCCCCCGTGGGGTCCTCCGCGATCTCCTTCCAACGGAAGTCGCAGTCATTGCCGCCGAAGTCCATCACCATCATGTCGCAGGGCAGCTTCCGGGCCAGCATCCGGTCCAGCAAGCGGCTGCCCTTGCGGACCGTGGCTCCAAAGTGCGCGTCATTATGAATGGAAAGCTGAAATTCCGATTCCAAAGCCTCCATATTGATCTCATTATGAGTACGATAGCGCCGGTCACCCAGATCTACCTGAATTCCCTTCAAGATGGAATCCCCTAACAGGGTCACCTGTCTGTTCTGTACCATACAATCACCTCATTGCCGTGTAATATAGTTTTCAAAACTATATTACATAGTATTCATCGTTTTGTCAAGAGCTATTCTTCAAAACGAAGGAACCATGACCCCGGCAGTCTGCTCGGTCAGCTCAAACGCCGCCCCTTGCAGATGGTGGACCTCCTCCGCGGGCCACAGCTCCAGAAATGGCTCCACGCTGTCCACCTCCGTCAGGCCGTAGGGCGCGTGGTGGTAGTGCATGGGCACCACGCAGCGAGGATGCAGCGCATCGCACACCGCCTTTGCTCCGGCGGCATCCACTGTGTAAACACCCCCGACCGGCACCAGCACGGCGTCCACCGGGCCGATGGCCGCCGCCTGCTCCACCGTCAGCTGGTGCCCCAGATCGCCCAGATGGGCCACAGACAGGCCGCCGGCTGTAAAAATCCGGACCGTGTTGGTCCCCCGCAGCGCGCCGCCCCGGTCATCATGAAAGGTCTCTACCTCCCGGACCGCAAACGGACTTTCCCGCTCCGGCAGCAGTTCCACGCAGTCTGTGGCGTGATGATCAAAATGGCCATGGCTGCAAAAAACGGCGTGGGCCTGTATGTGCAAAGGCGGGTACTCCGCCACGCCGGTATACGGGTCCAGTACAATGCGATAGCCGTCCTCCTCCAAAAGAAAACAGGCGTGTCCCAGCCAGGTCAGCTTCATAACGATCCCTCCTAAAATATCAGAAAAGGCAGCGGTCTCCCGCTGCCTCAGCGTGTCGAAAAAGTCTTTTCTCCCCGCATGGTGCAGGAATACACCGTCGGCCCAGCCGGTTTCCGTGTGCTTTGCCCCCGAAAACCGGGGGCCTTCCTCGAAACAGGCTCGCTTTATCCGCCGCTGGCGGCGCTTCGCCCGTTTCCCCTTCTTGGGTTTCCCGCGCACACCCTTTACCCGCAAGGGGTATGCGGCATCCGTAGAGCGGCATAGCCGCTAACGGCTGCCCTACCTTACCGTCGCGGAGAATTTACTACTTTATCGACAGTCTCAGGCAACGGTCTCCCGCTGCCTTTAGTCTATCAGGTATCACCGGACTTGTCATCCGGTTTTACATCGTTTTTCTTCTTGAACAGCGGTTTTTTCGTCCCGTTCCGCCGCCGGATCTTCCGCAGGATGACCACCGCCGCTGCGATGATGACCGCCCACAGGATCAGCCACATCCAGCTGTACGCCAGCGCCACGGCGAAGTCCTCCATGCCGTTCACAAAGGAATGCCAGCCCCGGCTCATAGCGCTGCTCAGGCGATCTCCGAAATTCTCCGGCAGTTCCTCCGTGTCGGAATACTTATAGACCTCCGACACATGGACGTTGATGGTGGCGAAGTCCACCAGCGCGTCATAGTGCCGCAGGGTGCCGGAAAGATCCTCAATATTCCACTCCGTTTCGGAAATAGCGGACTCAATGGTGATGATATCCTCCATGTTTTCCGCCTGAGCCAGCAGCTTTTGCAGCCGCTCCAGCTTGATCTGCTGGGTCTTCAGGCGGCCCGCCGTGTCATAATAGGTCTCTGTGATATTTTCCAAATTGGTGTTCCGCCACGTCACATGGGCAAGCTCCCCGGCCTGATCCAGAAAGCTCTGAAACTGAGCGGAGGGCACCCGGACGGTATAATCCGCCCATCGGTAGCCCCGGCTCCCGCCGCCTACGGTGCTGCTCTCCAGATAGCCGCCCTTGACCTCCGCCAGTGCTGCCAGCGCCTTGACGGCCTCGTCAAACTCCGTGGTCTCCAGATTGATGTCCCCGGTGTAGATGATCTTCTGGTTTTCCAGAACACCTCCGCCGCTGTCCCGGCCCTCGTCATCATAGCCGTTGGTGTCAGCGTCGAAATATCCCTTCTCCTCTGTCACGGCGGGGCTTTCCGCAGGGTGGTCGTTGGCGCTGGAATCAACGGAAGCCGCAGTTTTGCTGCTGGCTCCGCAGGCAGTCAGACTCAGGAGCATAATCATTGCGAGAAAACAGACAAATAACTTTCTTTTCATGGCGCCTCCTCCTTTTTCAGCGGTCGTGCCGCTCTTCTACTTATATAGACGAAATTCCCGCCAAAAAGTTCCGCCGCTCTCAACATTTTACCGACTTGTATTTTTCTGCCGCCTGCTGTAAAATGAGGCCAATCGGGAATATGTTTGATCTTTAACGGGATTTTTACAAAGCTATACGATTCAGGAGGAAACTGCAATGACTTATCAGGAAGTTTTGGAGCAGGCCCGGACCTGCATGGGCAAATGCCACGCCTGCCCTGTGTGCAACGGCCTCGCCTGCAAAAACACGGTCCCTGGTCCCGGCGCCAAGGGTCTGGGCACCGGCGCCATCCGCAACTACCAGAAATGGCAGGAGCTGTGCGTCAATATGGACACCATCTGCGAAAACGGTGATGTGGACACCTCTTATGATTTCTTCGGCCACAAGCTGACGATCCCCGTAATGGCCGGCCCCGTTGGTGCCGTGGCTATGCATTACAGCGACAAATATGACGACCTGCGCTATAACAATGTACTGGTGGAGGGCTGCGCCAAAGCCGGTATCCTCGCCTTCACCGGTGACGGCACCAACCCCGCCGTCATGGAAGGCGCTGCGGATGCCCTGAAAGCCAACGGCGGCTGCGGTGTTCCCACTGTGAAGCCCTGGAATCTGGAAACCGTCCGGCAGAAGATGGACCTGGTAAAGGCCGCTGATCCCTGCGCCATCGCCATGGACATTGACGCCGCCGGTCTGCCCTTCCTGAAGGGGATGACTCCCCCCGCCGGCAGCAAGACCATGGATCAGCTGAAGGAGATCGCTGCCATGGCAGGCAAGCCCTTTATCCTCAAGGGCATCATGACGGTGAAGGGTGCGGAAAAGGCACTGGAAGCCGGTGCCGCTGGTATCATCGTCTCCAACCACGGCGGCCGTGTGCTGGATCAGTGCCCCGCCACCGCCGAGGTCCTGCCCGCCATTGTGGACGCTGTGGGCGGCAAGATGAAGGTCTTTGTGGACGGCGGCATCCGCTCCGGCATGGACGTGTTCAAGGCTCTGGCTCTGGGTGCCGATGCGGTGCTCATTGCCCGCCCCTTCGTCACCGCGGTCTACGGCGGCGCTCAGGAGGGCGTGCAGGCCTATGTGGACAAGCTTCAGGCAGAGCTTGCGGACACCATGGCCATGTGCGGTGCCCACAGTCTGGCCGACATTGATCGCTCTATGCTCTTCGGCTTTTGAGTGACGTGAACGCAGATAAGATCCCTGTCCCGGCGCAGCCGGAGGTCCTGCTGCACTGTCTCATGGACATTGCGGAAGCGCTTCTGGCCGTAGGGGCAGAGGTAAACCGGGTGGAGGACACTCTTACCCGTATGGGCACGGCCTACGGGGCTGTTCGGATGAATGCCTTTGTCATCACCTCCAGCATCGTGGTAACCATGACGCTGCCCAGCGGGCGGGACATCACCCAGACCCGCCGGATCCTGACTCCCGGCGGCACGGATTTCACCGTTCTGGAAGCTCTGAACGATCTGAGCCGCCGGTGCTGCGCCGATCCTATTCCGCTGGATGAGCTGCGCCGGGAAGTTGCCCAGATCACGGCAAAAGCCCCCAAGCCACTGCTGGTCTACCTGGGCAGCGCGCTGGCCGCAGGAAGCTGCGCCCTGTTTTTCGGCGGTTCCATGACGGATGGTCTGGTGGCTGCCCTGTTTGGCTTGGTGATCTGTCGCCTCCAGCGGCATTTTGGCCCTCAGTGCCCCAACCGCTTGGTATTCAATCTGCTCTCCGCTCTGGCTGTTGGCATCAGCATTACCCTGTGCGCCTTTTTCCTGCCGGAGCTCCACGCCGACAAAATCCTGATCGGTGACATCATGCTGCTGATCCCCGGTCTGGCCATGACCAACGCCGTCCGGGACACCATGGTAGGCTCCCCGATCTCCGGCGCCATGCGGCTCATCGAAACGCTGCTGTGGGCCGGGGCGCTGGCTATGGGCTTTATGAGCGCCTTCTTACTGATGGGAGGGATCGGACTGTGATCGTGCAGCTTCTCACATCTTTTACCGGGGCACTGGGTTTTTGTCTGGTGTTCCACCTGCGTCGGCGGTATATGTTCGCCGCTTCTCTGGGGGGTCTGCTGACCTGCGGCGTCTATCTGGCGGCCGCCTCGATCTGGTCCGGTATCCTGCTCCCCACCCTGACCGCCGCCGCCTTTGCCGCGTTGTATGCGGAGTTTCTGGCTTGGTTTATGGGTGCGCCCGCCACGCTGTTTCTGATCCCCGCGCTGCTGATCCCGCTGGTGCCGGGGCGGCCCCTCTATTACGCCATGTACTATGCCGTTCAGCAGGACATGGATCTGTCGGCGGACTTTGCCCGCCAGACCGCTCTTTATGCCCTTGGGATCGCACTGGGCGCCAGTCTGGTGTGGGCCCTTGCCGATATGCGCCGCCACCTCAAGCAAAACGGTTTTGGAAATTGAATCCAGCAAAAACCCGCCGCTGACAAAAGTCAGCGGCGGGTTTCTTACTTATAGATTTACAATATTCGCCCGCAGGAGGTTCAGCTCCGTCCGGTCATGGGTCACCAAAATCACCGGCTTGGTTTCCGCCGCCGCAGTGACGCACAGCACTGCTCTCCGGCGATTTTCCTCATCCAGCCCTGTGAACGGCTCGTCCAGCGCCACGGCGTCTGATACTGCCAGCAACGCCCGGGCCAAAGCCAAGCGGCGCTTCATGCCGCCGGACCACTCTCGCACCGGCTTGCCCGTCTCCCAGGTCAGGCCCAGCGCCGTGAGCATGGCCGCCGCTTTCGCTTCCTCGTAGTCCGTCCCCAGCGCAAACCGGAGATTTCCCAAGGCGTCCAGTCCCTCTAACAGGCGGTCCTCCTGAAAAACGGCGCTCCAACGGACGGCCGTTCCCATCAGTTCGCCGCTGTCTGGCTTTTCCAGACCCAACAGGATCCGCAGCAGGGTGGTCTTTCCCACGCCTGACGGCCCCCACAGGGCCGTGACTCCCACACCGGCGGTAAAGGACACGTTTTCCAGCACCGGAAGGTCTCCGTAGGCTTTGCATAGGTTTTTGATTTCCATCACAGCCCCGCCTTTCCCATCAATCGGTCCACCAGCGCCAAAAACAGCCGCTCAAATACCACTGACACCGCCACGATGGTGACGGTCCATGCAAACAGATCTGCCGTCTGGAAGTAGACCTTGGCGGTGTATAGCCGCTCTCCCATGGACCCGGCGGGCAAGCCGATGATCTCCGCCGCTGCCCCGGCTTTCCAGCAAAGGCCCAGGCCCAAAGATACCGCCGTGCGGAAATAGGGCATCACCTGCGGCAGATAGATGCCCCGGAGCCGCCGCCCAAGGGGGACGCGGAACACCCGGGCCATTTCCAGAAGCCGACGGTCCGTGCGGCAGATGCCCTCCAGCACGTTCAGGTACACCGGCGGGAACACCATCAGCGCCGAGATGAACAGGGACAGGCTCCGGCTGTTGAGCCACACCAGCGCCAGAATGATGAAGGACGCCACCGGCACCGTCTTGACCGCCGCCACCAGCGGGGCCAGCAGCCCCCGGAACCACTGTTTCCACGCCGCCAGTGCCGCCAGCGCGACCGCCAACACCGTGGCGAGCAGAAATCCGCCGAAGATCCGGACGGCGGACCAGGCCACCGTCCGCCAGAAGGCGGCGGTAACGGCCAGCTGCCCCAGCCGCAGCAGCACATCAGCGGGAGAGGCCAGCAGCAGCTCACCGTGGGGATAGACCGCCGCCAGCGCCATGGCCGCGATCTGCCAGACCGCCAGCCAGAAAAGCACCGCCCACAGGCGGAGGTCTGTTTTCCTGTCCATAGGCGGCGCTCCTTTCTATCGTAAATTCAGATATAGGCCAAGTGTAGCTCTGCCTGCGCGGATTTTTCGGTTTTATCCGCCGTAGTAAAAATCATCCCCGGGCAAAGTGCCGCCCACGGAGGAAGGCTCCGCCTCGGAAAGCACCTTCAGATAGCCGGAGAGCTTGTCCTTCATCTCACCGCCGGTGAGACAGACGATGTTGCAATAGGGCAGAGCCTTTTCCGCCACAGCGGCATCTACAATGCCGTACTCGCCGACAAGGGCGGCAGCCTCAGCAGTGTTGCCGTTCACCCCCTCCACGCTGGCGGCGTAATTCTGGAGGAAGCTGTCCACCGCGCCGGGATTGGCCTCCACCACATCCCGCCGGGCCACGATGACGCCGGTGATGAGTGCGGAGCCGTTGTCCAGCTTGTCCCACTCCGCTGTCAGATCCAGCGCCATGCGAAGGCCCTCAATTTTTGTCTGAGCCACGGTGACAAAGGGCTGCGGCAGCAGGGCGATGGCCGCCTGGCCGGAGGCCAGTGCCGCCACGCACTCACTGTGCTCGCTTTTCCAGTCGATGGTCACATCCTTGTCTGGGTCAATGCCGTTTTCCGTCAGCAGATACCGCAGGGCATATTCCGGGGTGCTGCCCTTACCGGCGGCCACGATGGTCTGGCCCTTCAAGTCCGCCATAGACTGCACCGTTTCTCCGTTTTCCACGATATACAGCACACCAAGGGTGTTCACCGCCAGCACCTCCACGGCGCCGCCGGTCTTGCCGTACAGCACGGCGGCCAGATTGGCGGGGACACAGGCCATGTCCAGGTCGCCCTTGATGAGGGCGGGGGTCACCTCGTCGGCGGAACCGGCCAGGGTGAATTCGTAGGTATTGCCGGTGGATACCACATTCTCCTTGCCCTCCATCATCTCATTGGCCGTGTCGCTCAGACTCATCAGTTCCACCAGGCCCATGGCGGTGGGGCCTTTCAGTGCAGCAATTCTGAAATGGGCAGTAGCCGCCTCTGTACCATCCTGCGTTTTGTCCGCCGGTTCTTCCGTTTGGGTAGGCTCCTCTGGCTGCTCCGGTTCGGAGGTTTTCTGGCCGCAGGCAGTCAGGGACAGGGTCAGGGTCAGAGACAGGCCCAGCGCCAACAATTTTTTCTTCCAGTTCATGGCTTTTCTTCCTTTCATACGCTCCCTGCCGGGGCATAGACGGTCTTGGCGGTAACGCCCTCCAAGCGGCCCAGCTTTCCAGACAGGGCGGAGATGACGTCACCGGGGGCATCCATGGCCACGCTGATGATATTCACGCCCTTCTCCCGGTAGGGTACACCCATGCGCCCCACGATATACGGCCCGTACTGGTGCAGCAGGTCATTCAGCGCCGCGACTTGCGTGCCATCCCGGACGATGATGGCAATGACGGCCACCCGCGTTTCCACAGCTTCCACAGCGGTCTCTCCTTCTCATAAAGTAATACATCCCCCCTGCCGTTCAGCAGAGGGGATGACAAATGTATAACGATTTTGTCCTTCCTCATCTTTCGGTTCGGAGCTTCCTCACCGGCAGAACGGTATGCGGGCATGGTGTCGCCGGTCAGAAACACTTTCCGGAGACGTTCCAACCATAACATACCCGTATGGTCCTGTCAAGACAAAGCCCCGCCCCGGAATGATCCGGGACGGGGCATAAACGTTTTTCTTATTACATGCCGCAGGGCTGATAGGTAGAAGTCAGCACCTGTTCAAAGGCAGGGGCATCCGGCGTCTCGATCCGCCGGAGGATCAGTTCACCGGCAGTCTCGCCCAGCTTTTCCACCGGCTGGATGATGCAGTCCATCTGCTTTGAATACAGATAGTTGATATCCGAATCGTAATCCACGAAGGTGACCAGATCGATGTCCTCTCCCAGCTTAAGGCCCTTCTTGTGGAGGTAGATCACCGTCTCCGAGGCCATCAGGCCCTGGGCCACCACCAGCGCGTCACACTTCTGCTCCAGCAGCTCATCCAGACAGGACTGGGCGCTGTTTTCCATAGAGTTGCCGTAGCGGATCAGCAGGTCATCCTGAGGCAGGCCGCAGTCCGCCACCGCCTCCTGATAGGCAGCGATCCGCTCCTTGGTGGAGGACAGCCGGGGCAGACCGCCGATCATGCCGATCCGCTTGTCACCCTTGCCCGCCAGACGGCAGACGCTGCGGTAGATCGGTTGGAAATTGGACACGCTCACCGACGGGAACCGCTTTGTGTCAAAGGTCCGGTCCACCAGCACCACCGGGAATCCGGCGGGGATCAGGGACTCGAATCGACTGAAATCCTCCATGGTGCTGGCGATGAGCAGACCGTCCACCAGTCCCGCGGAAAGCAGGCGGATATTGGTCTCCTCCCGCTCTGGGTTCTCCTTTGTATTGGCAATGATCAGATGGTATCCGTGGGCTGAGAGATAATTCTCCACGGATTCGATCATTGTTGCGAAAAACTTATTGGAAATATCCGGAACGATAAATCCAATGGTTTTTTTCTTTCCGGTCCGGAAGCTTCTGGCCGAGGCGTCCGGCGTGTAGCCCAGCTCCGCGATAGCCCGGTAGACCTTCTCCTTGGTCTCGCCAGAGACGTAGCGGGTCGAGTTGATGGTGTGGGAAACCGTGGCGGTGGAAACACCTGCCAACCTTGCCACATCGCTGATGGTCACCTTCATGATCGTTCACCTCTTTACGCAATTTTTCTGCGTTTGCGTAATCATTTGCATTTTACAGTATACGCCCCTGCTTCATATAACGTCAAGTCTTTTTTGGCTCCTTTCTTCTACTTTTTCGCTTTTTCATCAAATTCCAACCAAATCCTCGCCATTTTGCCCAATATGCTCTCAGAATGTTATGCAAAATGCTGATTGCCATTTTTTATCGTCCATGATAAGATGGTGAAAGCAAAAAAATAATCGTTTGCGCAAACGATTCTTTAATCTTTTAAAGTTTTTTCAATATTGAAAGGAGTTTTCCCATGCTCACGAAGATTGGTATCAATGGCTTTGGCCGCATCGGCCGTCTCACTTTCCGCGCTGCCCTGACTCATGACGATGTTGAGGTCGTCGCTCTGAACGACCCCTTCATGAACCCCGAGTACATGGCTTACATGCTCAAGTATGACTCTGTTCACGGCAAGTTCCCCGGCACTGTCGAGGCTTATGACGGCGGTCTGATCGTCAACGGCAAGAAGTACCCCGTCTTCACCTCTATGGAGGTCAAGGACATTCCCTGGGCTTCCGTGGGTGCTGAGTACATCTGCGAGTGCACCGGCAAACACCTGACCAAGGAGCTCTGCCAGGGCCACATCGACGCCGGCGCCAAGCACGTCATCATGGGCGCTCCCTCCAAGGATGACACCCCCATGTTCGTCTGCGGCGTCAACCTGGATAAGTACACCAGCGACATGACCTTCGTCTCCAACGCTTCCTGCACCACCAACTGCCTGGCTCCCATTGCCAAGGTCCTGAATGACAAGTTCGGCATCGTGGAAGGCCTGATGACCACCGTTCACTCTGTCACTCCCACCCAGAAGCTGCTGGACGGCGCTTCCCTGAAGGATTGGCGCGGCGGCCGTGCTGCTACCGGCAACATCATCCCCTCCTCCACCGGCGCTGCCAAGGCTGTCGGCAAGGTTATCCCCGAACTGAACGGCAAGCTCACCGGTATGTCCATGCGTGTTCCCACTCTGGACGTTTCCGTTGTGGACCTGACCGTCAAGCTGGCTAAACCCGCCACCTATGAGGATATCTGCAAGGCCATGAAGGACGCTTCCGAGGGCGAGCTGAAGGGCGTTTTGGGTTACACCGATGAGGAAGTTGTTTCCTCTGACTTCCTGGGCGATTCCCGCACCTCCATCTTCGACAAGAAGGCCGGTATCGCTCTGACCGACACCTTTGTGAAGGTTGTTTCCTGGTACGACAACGAGTGTGGCTACTCCAACAAGATGGTGGAGCTGATCCGTCACATGTCCGCTGTTGACCACAAGTAAGTTGTCAAGCATCATGAAGCGGCATGGCGTTCTGCCATGCCGCTTCAGCGTGTAGAAAAAGTCTTTTCTCTCTGCTGAGTCTATTTTCAGAGCTTTACAACTGTTCTGAAGCTTTTTGATTTCAATAGCGCAGCACCCTTTTTGGGGTGGCCGCGCACACGCTTCCTCACCGCTGTGGAAAATCTGTTGCTTTCTTGGCAGGCGCAAAACCGCTCGCCGCAAGAGTTCCGGCAAAAAGCGCAAATTTCTCAAGAGAAATACAGAAAAGGGCTTGACTTTTTTAAAGTCTCTGTTATAATAATATCGCTGTCTGTTCAAGACAACAAGTGCATAGCGGAAAAGCGCTGGACACAGCTATGGAGAAGTCGCCTAGTTGGTCGAGGGCGCATGATTGGAAATCATGTAGGCTCCTAAAGGGTCTCGAGGGTTCGAATCCCTCCTTCTCCGCCACACAAAACCCTGTAATCTCAACGGTTACAGGGTTTTCGTATACCCTTTGACCCTTATTTTGACCCTTTATAGATTTCAAAGAGCATTTGCGGCAATCGTTTCAACCGGAGACTTTCTGAATAAATTCCTCCATGCGGTCAGCGGATTGCTGCCGCATTTTTTGCGTTACATGACCATACACATCCAGCGTAAAGCTGGCGGTGGCATGGCCCAGATTGGATTGCACTGTCTTGATGTCATCGCCGCTCTCAATGGAAGCCACAGCAAAGCTGTGCCGCAAGTCATGGAACCGTTCCTCCGGCATACCAAGCTCTCTTACGATCGCCTTAAACTTTTTATAGACTGTGCAATGGCACAAATGCCCTCCCAACTCATTGGTAAACACCAGATCCCACGAATTGTTCCACGCTTCTCCTGCCAACAGACGCATTTGCGCCTGCTGGCTTTTTTGCTTTCGCAGCAGAGCCATGACGGATGGTGCGGTCAGGATCGTGCGGTTACGGCTGTTCTTTGTCGGGGCCAGGCAGTAAGTGCCGCCTACCTTTTTCGTTTTCTGGAGCTGCTTATTGATGTAGATTGCATTATGCTGAAAATCAATACAATCCCACGTCAGTCCCAGCACTTCCCCCTCCCGCAATCCGGTGAACAGGGTGATTTGATACACCAGCCCATACTTCGTCCCTTGGATTGCTTGCAGAAACTTTGTAATCTCCGCCTGCTCCATTGGCTTGATCTCTTTTCGGTGTGCCTTTGGCAGATCACAGACATTCGTCGGATTGGAACGGAGCATTCCCAGCTTTACAGCCTGTCCCAGCGCCCGGTGCAGCACACCGTGGATGTTCTTCACCGTCTTGGGTGACAACTTCTTCTCTGTGATCAGACTGTTATAAAACTGCTGAATCTGCGGTGCTGTCAGCGCGGACAGCCGTATCCGCCCCAGCGCAGGCTTGATATGGATGTTGCAGCTGCGCTCATAGGCATCATAGGTGTAGCTTTTCACGGAATACAGCGCGTAGGTTTTCAGCCAGGTATCCAGCCACTCCCCCACCGTATCCTTCGTCTGCTCCAAATACGTCCCGCTGTCGATCTCCGCTGTGACCTCCGTCAGCTTCTGACGGACTTCTTTTTGTGTCTTGCCATAGACGGACTTTTGGATCTGTTTGCCCGTCTTCGGGTCAATGCCGGTGGTATAGCGGGCCTCCCAGCGCCCGTCGGAGCGCTTGCGGATAGTACCGCTACCCTTTGCGTTCTTGGTATTGCTTTTCACATGTACCTCTCTTTCCTCTGAAATTATAAAACGGCCAGTCAGTCCGTTGTTTAGCTTTGTCTGTCGCTATCCAGCCACGCCACGAATTCTTCCATCGATAGCTTTCCAGCGACACAGTCATCCCGCTTTCTGCGAGCCTCCTGAGACCAGGTATTGAATTCCTCCCGCGTCATCAGACCATAGCGGATACGGGCGTTGTGGGCCTTGTAGGAGCGCTTATACTCCTTGATGGCTGGCTCCTCCAGCTTCCGTTTCTCGTAAAGCCGGAGAGAACCCATCTCCTTGCAGGTTTTTGTAGAACCATCAATGAGCCGGTCGCAAAATTCCAGCCGGGTATTGCCCATAATGCCGAAGTAGCGTCCGCAGAATTTACAGACGCGGAATCTCAGATCCCGGCGGATATACTCCGCAAGGATAAACTGCGTAAAATCTTCCGCCCTTTCCGTATTCAGCGTGTCGGCAAAGAAGTCTTGAATGTCATTCCGCTGTTCTTCATTCAGAATATCATCGTATGGGAAAAATCCATTTGCTCCCTTCATGACAGGGCCGTAGGATACCTCACGATAGCTTAGCGGAAGATAGTTGTTCCATTCCGCCGCACCCTTTTCA
>OLGE01000653.1_pt1 | contig 39579 bp, 32 predicted proteins | sample 1605151 | NCBI WGS metagenome assembly OLGE01 (sample SAMEA3888912, study PRJEB22519) | human gut metagenome | biome: human gut; feature: human-associated habitat; material: faeces | place: Denmark | collected 2010
GACTTCACTCAGCCGGAGCCTGCAAACAATTTTGCGCATAAATCTTGACGGCACCACCGTTTTTGTGCGGTGAGGCTTATCACGCGTTGTGCGATAAGCGAGAATAGACAATATGAAATGACCCCTTCGCTTGTAAAGCGTGGATTTACCTGTCATACTTAAAGTGCAAACAAAAAGCACACAGGAATCACCACATACAAGAGGAGGAGTCATCATGACAAGTATAATCTATGTAGGAATGGATGTCCATACCACAAATTACACGCTTTGCTGCTACAGCATGGAAGACGACCGCTTTTTTGCCGAAGTTCAGGTCGAGCCGGACGCGAAAAATATTCTGAAAAACCTTGCTCGCATTGAAAAGCAGCAGAGTCGGGATTGCCGCATTGTCTGCGGTTACGAGGCGGGATGTCTCGGTTATTCATTGTATCATCAATTGCACGCTCACGGTATTGACTGCGTGATTCTTGCGCCGACCACGATGATGACAAAGCCAGGCAAGCGCATCAAGACAGAACGCAGAGATGCCCGCCTGATCAGCAAGTGCCTTGCTTTCCATACTTACAGCCCTGTATATATTCCGACGGAAGTGGACGACGCAGTGAAAGAGTATATCCGTATGCGCGATGACGCCAACAGCGCATTGGCTCGCGTCAAGCAACAGATCATTGCATTTTGTATCCGACACGGCAAGATTCACGATGGTAAGAGTTATTGGACAAACAAGCATTTGGAGTGGCTCTCAAGTTTAGATCTCGGCAACAAGATTCTGTCCGAAGTGTTGCAGGAGTACCTAATCCGTTACTACCAGCTGCGGGAGCAGGTGGATATGTATGATATGCGCATCAACGAACTTGCACAGGCAGAGCCTTACCGGCAAAAGGTGGAGAAGCTGGGCTGCTTTCGCGGTATCGCCGCACATACGGCATTGTCTTTCTGTGTTGAGGTAGGAGACTTCCGGCGGTTTGCGACTGCGCAGCAGTTTGCGTCCTATCTTGGACTGGTGCCGGGAGAATGCTCCAGTGGTGATAAGCAGCAATATACCGGTATTACAAAAGCCGGCAATTCACATCTTCGCAAACTACTTGTAGAAACGGCTCAGGTATTTGGTCGGAGCGCAACGAAAAGCGGAAAATCAGTAGCGCTCAAGGAACGGCAGGCAAAGTGCGATTCATTGACTGTTGCCTATGCGGATAAGGCAAACGCACGGCTAAAGAAAAAATACTTTAAAATTGCAATGCGATCAAAGGTAAACATCGCAAAGACCGCTGTGGCAAGAGAAATGGCTTGTTTTATCTGGGGGATGATGACAGATAACATTTCTTGTGCATGATTCCTTGATAGAGCGTATTGCGTAAAAATCCGTGCGTCAAGGATGCTTTGCACCGCTGCGCGGCTTCGTCCTTGACCCACATATTTTTACGCAATGTATTATATTCAAGGAATCCATATACATCTGTGCTGCCAAACGGCATCTGGAAGGGGCTAAGCGGTTTATGAAGGTTCAGCAATCTACGAAATAGCTATGGCGGCGCCCTTGCGGCGATCCACGAGGATAGACGGTAGTGCTGGCGGAGAACCATTGTCCTGTGGTAACCAATCCACGTATAACAGAGTGGCCAATGCCGGAAATCTGCATCGTCTTAGCCCTTTTCAGATGCCGTTTGGTATTCTGCACAATTTGGCAGGTAAAAGTTCGTTGACTTTTTCGATTGAAAAATGTCATTTCATAACAGCCATTTCCTGGTTGCACAAATATCAACATTTCGTTTGGATTTTTTATTTACCGAAAAAGTGAAAAGCAGTAAAGTAATTGTTCAGAAACAGCGCCATTGCCAGCAGGTCGGCGCTGCCGCCGGGACTGAGCCACCGGTCGATAAGGGCGTCGTCCAGCGCCTGCGTCAAGGTGGTGCGCTGTTTCGGCGGCGCGGCCAGAATGGCGGCAGCCTGTGCTTTTACGAAGGCTGCGCCCTCGGCGCCGCCTCGATGATAGAGGTTGGTGTCCTCTGTGTGGGCCATCAGCCAGAGGAGGGCCGTCAGGGGATCGTGGGTTTGCAGCAGCGCGGCGGCCTTCCGGGCGGTGGGGAAGCCTGCCAGCGCTTCCGACCGTGCGCCGCCCACCTGATGGTGTGCGGCCACCGCCGCGCCGTGGGTATCCTGAGGCGGCGTCAGCTCCGCAGCCAGCGCGGCGGCATGGGCAAATACGTCGCCGCCCTCCGCCAGACATCGGCCCAGCGCCGCCAGCAGCACCGAAAAGGAGAACAGCGCCCCCTTGTGGGTGTTGACGCCGCCGGCGGTCCGGAACATGGCGGCTTCGGCTTCCAAGCCCGCCGCCTGTAAAGCGGCGGCATCCGCGCCGGACAGGCTCAGCGCCGTGATTTGACGGAAATACGGCGTCAGCGCGTCGATGCTGCGCAGGAACAGAGGAAGATCCATATCATTGTGCGCACCGTTATTGCGTTCGTCCACCAGCCCCGGCTTTGGGGTCAGGCGTACCTCCTCCGTCAGCGCTTTTGCCGCCAGACCGGCCAGATGTCCGGCGGCGAAGTCCGCCAGGATTTCATGGGTACGGCCCACGATGGCATCCAGTCCGTGGGCGCGGCTGCGGGAGCAGACCGTCACCGGTCCGCCGCAGATAAGGCAGGTGCGCGGCTCCGGGCGGGACAGCTTGCTGCCGTCCGTGTCCAGCACGTCCAGATCGTACAGCCGCCCTATGGGCGCGGCGGTCTCCAGCGTCAGACAGGCGGCTTTCAGCTCCGCCGCCGGACGGTCATAGACCAGCAGGGCCTCGCAGCCGGTGGCGGGGCGGATGACCTCCGCTGCCGCCGGCTGGCCCAATGCGTCATACAGGGCCTCCAGCCCCGCGTCGAAGGCCAGCTCGATCAGCGGGGAGGACTTCACCGGCCCGGCGATATTCATGGTGAAGGACACCAGCGGCAGGCGATAGGCCCGCAAAAGCCGACGCTGGGCATTCGCCCGCGTGTCACGGGCGCGGAGGATGTCCTCCAAAGTGACGTTGACAATAGGCATAAGTGGTCTCCGGTACAAGTGGTTGGATGTCGGCAAGCCACCCCTCCGCCAAAAGGCGGCGGACGGCGGTGGCGGAGATGTTCTCCAGACGGGGGATCTCCGTAACGGAGATGCCGTAGGTGGGGAGCATTTCCTTCATTCTCCGGTTATAGGCGGCGGTGGTGGGGGAGAAGGGTTCCTCGCCTACGAAGCGCTGCGTGATATGGAGGGCCGGGGCAATGTGCTGGCCGAACAGCGTCAGATCCAGATCACACCGTGCGTCCTCTGACTGCTCGTCTCGCAGAAAATAGGCAGGGAAGGTGGTTCGGCTCACCAAAAAATCGCCGCCGGAGCACACGGTCACGTTGTTGAGGTGGGCTGTTCCCTCCCGCACCAGCGCCAGCCGGTGGTCGGCAGGGAAGGGGCCACCCCCCTCCGCCACCACGAACACCAGCACATGGTCACACTGCGCCGCTGCCGTGGTAATCAGGTGCAGATGCCCTCTCGTGAAGGGGTTGGCGTGGCACACCACGCAGCCGGTAACGCCCTCCTGCCAGCGGGGCAGGGGTGCCAGAAACCGCCCCAGCGCGTCACGCTGGCGGCACAGCATCACCATGTCCGCCGTCTCGGCCACCGGATAGAACCCCAGCGAGCGGAACAGCCGTGCGTTTTGGGGCTTGGTGAACAGAAACGGGTAGGGAACGTTCCGCTTTACCGACTCCTGCACCAGCGCCGAGACGATGCGGGCGCATACGTCCTGCCCCTCAGCGGCGGGAGAGACAGCCACCTGACGGATGACCTTGCCGCCCAGGGAGCCACAGCCCAGCAGGGTATCGTTCTCCGTCAGCAGGGCGGTGATATCGGCGTGGCCCTCGTCACGCAGACCGCCTTCGGCCAGCAGAGCGGCATAGGCCGTCCCCCACCGGGGAGGGACGGCCTTGCAAAGCAGTAATTCACGCATCTTCGTCGATCTCGCGCACCACGTCGATGATGGTGTTGTCGCGGTACATGACCACACCTACGATACGATCCTTATAGCGGATGGGTTCAGGTACGCCCACCAGCGCTTCAGCTCGCCGCTGCAGTTGCTCAATGGTGAACACATGCAGGCCGGCGGCCTCGATCTTCTCTTTCAGATCGGGGCGGCGAGGATTTACGGCGATGCCCTGCTCCGTCACCACCACGTCCACCACCTCGCCGGGGGTGACCACGGTGTTGACGTGCCTGACGATGGTGGGGATACGGCCGCGGGTCAGCGGAGCCACCACCACCGACAGGCTGGCACCCTCGGCGGTGTCGGGATGGCCGCCGATAGCGCCGCGGATCACACCATCGGAGCCGGTCAGTACGTTGACGTTGAAATCCGTGTCGATCTCCAGCGCAGAGAGGATCACGAAGTCCAGCTGATCCACCGCTGCGCTGATCATATGGCTGGCGTAATACGTCGCGCCGATCTGGTGGTGGAAGTGGTTGTTTTTCAGGGACAGCGCCGCGTCCAGATCAAAGCTCTGGACATCCAGCACGCGGTCAATGAGCCCTTCCTCATGCATGGCGGTGATCTGGCCGGTGATGCCGCCCAGCGCGAAGCGGCAGCGGATGTGCTGATCCAGCATCTTCTGCCGCAGGAAGCGGGCGGTGGCCAGAGACGCACCACCGCTGCCCATCTGCATGGAGAAGCCGTCGTACAGGTAGCCCGTGGCTTCAATGACATTGGCGGCGGTCTTGGCAATCAGCAACTCCTTAGGATCCTTGGTGTAGCGGGTAGCCCCGGACATGATGCCCTTGGGATCGCCGATGTCGTCGGTCAGCACCACATAGTCCACGTCATATTCGGGAATGGCCCACGGCGCGTTGGGATAGGCCACCAGATGGTTGGTGATGATGATCACGTTATCGGCATACTTGGCGTCGGTGCGGGCATAGCCCAGCGAGCCGCAGGCAATGCCGTCGTCATCGTCCCGGCTGTAGCCGTTGGCGTTGCCGTAAGGGTCACAGGAGGGCGCGCCCAGAAACGCTACATCGATGTGCAGATCACCGCTGCGGATGGCGCTGGCCCGGCCGCCGTGGGAGCGGAACACCACCGGGCAGTCCATAAGGCCACGGGAGATTTCCTCCGCCAACTCACCGCGCAGGCCGGAGGTCTCAATATGGGTAATGACCCCATTTTTGATGTGCCGGACAAGAGGCGCATGGACGGAAGCCAGCGAGGATGCCGCCAGCGTCAGGTTCTTGTATCCCATCTCCGCCAGCTTGTCCACCACCATATTGATGATGTGGTCGCCGTTGCGGAAGTGATGGTGGAAGCTGATGGTCATACCGTCTTTCAATCCTGTGCGGCGGATGGCCTCCTCCAGCGAAGGAACGACTTTGTTCTGCTGATGATACCGCTCACGGAAGGTGGCGGTCTTTTTTTGTCCCGCCCCGGCAAACGCGCCGTGGTTGCTGATCTCATTGATATGGGGAATCTTGTTCAGTTCTACCATGTTACAGTTCCTCCACTTCATCGGCCTTGCTGCCGGCTTCGTACAGCTCCAGCAGCCGCTTGGCACGGGTGACCACAGGCTTGTCGATCATTTTGCCGTTGAGGCTGGCCACGCCGCTGCCCCGTGCGTTGGCCTCGGCGATGGCCTCCATAATGGCCCGCGCCTTGTTCAGATCCTTCTCACTGGGCATGAACACCTTGTGCAGCGGCTCAATCTGACGGGGATTGATCACGGACTTACCGTCAAAGCCCAGCTTTTTGATGAGGGTGGCCTCGGCGATGAAGCCCTCCTCGTCGTTTACGTTGGAGAACACCGTGTCCAGCGCGGCGATACCGGCGGCTCGTGCGGCGTTCAGGATCATGCAGCGGGCAAAAAGAAGCTCAACACCGTCGCTGCGGGTGGTTTTCAGGTCGGTGACGTAGTCCTCCGCACCCAGCGCAATACCGATGAGACGGTCGCTGGCCTTGGCGATCTCTACGGCGTTCAGCACGCCGTTGGCGCTCTCAATGGCGGCCATCATGCCGGTCGTTCCAACGGGGATACCGGCTTCCCGCTCAATGCGTTCGATCATCTGCTCACAGTCGATGACATCCTGCGCATTGTCGGTCTTGGGAAGGCGCACCACCTGTACACCGGCTCGGACGACAGCCTCCAAGTCCTCGACACCGAGGCCGCTTGAAAGGTCATTGATGCGTACCACCGTCTCCTTTGTGCCGAAATGCAGCGTTTTCAGCGCGTTATACACCAGAAATCGAGCCGCGTCCTTCTCGGTATAGGCCACGCTGTCCTCCAGATCGAACATGATAGAGTCCGCGCCGTAGATGTGGGCATCCCGGATCATGCCGGGGTTGTTGCCGGGCACGAACATCATGCTGCGGCGCAAGCGATCCTTTTTATACATCCTGCCGCACCTCCCATGTGTAGTCATGGCATTGCGCTGCGCGGGTCAGGGCAGCTGCCACCCGAGCCCGGATGGTGCAGTCCAGCGCGCCCTTGTCTACGGCAGTGATTACGGCATTCTTCACGCCGTATTCAGCCGTCGTCTCCTTGATAACGGAGATGATCTGCTTGCCGAACTGCTGATAAACACTGCTGGTCAGATCCACCTGCACGCCGCCCGCATCGGACGGCTCCACGGTGATCATAATGTCGTTAGATTCCATAGTCCCGGCATTGCCGGTGGTGATCAGTTTCATACTTTTTCTCACCTTTTCATTAAAATTTCACTGGAAATCATTTTATTTCATTGAATGGAATGTGGGCATCCTTACTTTGTCGACGATTGACTCCCGTATTTTACGGGAGTCAAAGCTGTTTTGAGCACCAGCGACAGAGCAAATAAATATATCCGTTTGCAGGGGTTGCCAATACGATGCTTTTGAGATACCCAATATGCGGAGCATGATCGTATTTATGTATGGAAGAGGTATCAGCTATTCCAACGAAATCAGATACTCTTTATGAATCTGAATCCTTCCATTTATTTGTCTCAAAAAACCATCCTGCTTCAGTTCTGCAATAAACCGGCTGACAGTCACTCTGTTGACACCTATGATTGCTGCAATATCTTGATGCGTCCAATCCACAGAGAGATTGCACCATTTTCCGTCCTCCACAGCGCCGGGATTGGCGCAGGACTGCAATAGGCGCTTTAAGCGATCCAGTGTGGAATCAAAGGTAACGCTTTCAACCTCATGGCGTAAAATGGTGCTCTTTTCCACCGTGCTGCACAGCACGGCCTGTGCAAAAGTGATGTTCTGCAGCAAGGCCATAAAGTTATTGTAATCTATCAAATATAGTAAGGTGTCGCACTCCGCAATGGCATATCTGGTGGCAAGCTCCACATTATCGCCTGTATTCAAGAAAATCCCTTCACTAAAAAACCAACCGCGTCCAAGACGATACAGGACTTTTTCACGGCCGTTACTGCCAAACATATAATGAGAGGTTACGCCCTCTGCAACATAGGCGACATAATGGATTGGATCTCCGGGGGAAAGATATACATCCCCGGCGTGTAAGTGTCTGAGAATGGAGCGTGCCCGAATCTGTTTGCGCAGCAACTCATTATTGCAGCACGCAGGGCCTGCCCAAAGGTGTTCTCCAGATGCCATGGCTATTGCCTCCTTGCTTACCGCCAAATATTTGCTCCTTGTGTAAAAAAGAACAAGGACATCATAACATAAACGGTTGGTTTTGGCAATTCAAACAGCTTTTTGCTGGGCGTTAAAGTTTATAGGCCAGATAGGTACCTTCACAAGGAGGACCGGCGCAGATATGCGCTGTATTATTGGCAAAATCGACAATCAGGGAGGCTACCGTCATGAAGTCTTTTAACTCATAACCGGGAAGATTCGTATTGTGTGCACAAATTGATTCCGGATAGTATTCGTGATCCTTCATACACTCCATGATATACGGAACATCAATGCTGCCTTGCCGCTGCCGCAGAAGCGCTTCCAGACGCGTGTCGCGATTTTTGGGACCGACTCTGGCATCCAACTGCTGATGTACAACGAAGTGGTTGGCGTGGGTCAAAATACCATCCTTCGGGGCCAGCATATTTGCACCGCTCGGAAATGCCTCGATATCCACCGCGACACCCTGCGCAGAGGCTAGCATCATGTTGTTCGAAACACTTCGCTTTGCGTGAATCAGCATATCTCTGGCTTCTTCAAAAGAGTGGCAGGAGAGGACTTTGCGTCTGAGGAAAGTAACTGGGATACCGGTGCCCCAATCGTCATATACTGACGTGATCATATTATTGCAAAGGCCTACCCCCCAGGAGTTAAACCCTTCACGGAGCATCTGCCCGGCCTCGGTCAAGCCTAAAATCCGGGTACCGTCAGCCTGCTCGATGTGTAAAATAACGATATTAGGAATCACTGCCTGCTTGTAATCCCAGTTTTTGACGAGATAGGTCGTATGGCTTGCGGTTGCTTCCGGCAAAATGGCCGCCGTGGTACACTCCGGAGTCTTGGGAAATTTCGTGATTTCATAGCGGCAATTAAGAACCATCAAATCTTCTATCGAGACTCCCGCTCCATCGGCGATTCCATATGCCTCTTCCAGCACTTCCGGCATCATCTGCTTGATATCCGGCAAATAGGCCATAGCGTATTGCTGAATTTTATCCCAACTCTTATCTGAAGTTTTCGCAAAATAGCGCCGATATACCTCGACCCCTGCGCGAATTTTTTCTTTTGCCTGCTGACCATATTGAACACCGCAGGCATAAGGCGTGTCCGCCTTAATATGTATAGTCTGAAATGCCTCCAAGAGATGGCCTCCTTATTGCTAAATTAATGTATTTTGCCCCCTCGATCGGGGGCAAAATACAAAAGCTTTAAAAATACGATTACTTGCCGTTTGCGACGTTTTCATACCGATAAGCGGTGATCGGATTCAGCTGGAAACCGGAGACACCACTTCTCACACCCACTAGATTCTGATAAGCCCACAGCGGGATGTAAGGCCGGTCAACTGCCATAATGCTGCTGATTTCCTTATACACGGCAGCGCGTTCTGCGTCGTCCGTCAGGCTCCGTGCAGCCAGCAGCTTAGCCATGGCATCGGAGTTGTTGTAGTGAGAAAGGTTACTGGTGGATTCAGGAGAAATATTGCTGTACAGCACATAGTCTGCATCACCCATCAGGTTATAATACATAGAGCTGCATGCGTCAAAATCTCCGCCCTTCACAATGGTATCATCCATCACGGTGCCGTCCATCGGCTCAACGCTGACAGTGATGCCAACCTCGCTGAGCATATCCTGCAGAATCACACACGCCTCCTGACGGGTCTGATCGGAAGACTGAACCCAGATGCTCATTTCGAATCCGTCCGGATAGCCGGCGGCGGACAGCAATTCCTTTGACTTTTCAATGTCATAAATGTTGGCGGTGGCAGAAGCATCATAACCAAAGACTCCGGGACCGATCAGGCTGGCTACGGGCGTTGCATAACCATACATCACAGAAGCGCACAAAGCTTCCTTGTCAATGGCATATTCAATTGCCTGACGTACACGGGAATCGTTCAGTGCTTTTGTGCCGCTATTGCAATTGATGGTCACATAAAACACTTTAAAAGAGGGGGCGGACAAAACCGTGGTCGCTTCATTTGCATTCAGTCTGTCCACATCGGAAGGCGGCACATCATATGCAATGTCGATTTCGCCGGTTTCCAGCAGAGTCGAACGCTGAGACGCTTCGGGAACCACGCGCATCTCCAGATACTTGGTAGCAACCGTGCCGCCCCAGTAATTCTCGTTTGCCTCCAGCTTTACATATTCGCCTTCTTTACGCTCAACGAACTTATATGGGCCGGTTCCCACAGGGTTTGTTGTCAGAGCCTCGTCATTCTGCTCCAGAAGGTGCTTGGGCATGATGCCGGCAAGAGGACTGCACAGTGCATTCAACACCGGGGTATAAGCGCCCTTTGTGTTAATGACAACCGTGTATTCATCCACGACATCCACGCTCTCCAGCCAGGAGAAATTGTTCTTTACAATGGTGCTGTTCATTGCACGGTCAAAGGTATATTTGACGTCCTCTGCCGTCAATTCCTGGCCGTCATGAAACAGTACGCCCTTGCGCAGGTGCATCTGCAGAGAGTCTTCATCCAAAAACTCCCAGCTTTCAGCCAAGTGAGGAATTACGTTGATATCGGCATCCCAAGTGACCAGCGTGTCAAAAATGTTGCAAGTCACATCATACGTTGCAGGGTTTTTTCCTACGTGGAAATCGAGCGAGGTGATATCGCTAGCTTGCGCAAAAACGATCGTATCCTTAGCTCCGGTGGTTGCGCTTCCGTCATCGGACGTGCTGGGGTTTTTGCTGCCGCATGCGCTCAAGCAGCCAAGCAGCATACATACAGTCAGCAGTGCAGAAAAAATCTTTTTCATGTGAGTCCTCCTCATTTTTATTTCATAGAACCGCCGGCCAAATGGCAGGCGACAATATGACCTGGTTCGACTTCCGTCATCTGGGGTGAACACTGGCTGCATTCCGGCCGCGCATAAATGCATCGTTTTGCAAAACGGCATCCCGGCTTTACATTGATGGGAGAGGTCAATTCGCCTTTCAACGCAACGCGCTCCATCTTAACATCCGGATCCGGGATTGGAATGGCAGAAAGCAGTGCCTGTGTATATGGGTGAACTGGGTTTTTGAACAGCTGCTTTGGCGTTGCTTTTTCCACCAGCTGTCCTAAGTACATTACGAGGATTTGATTCGACAAATGCTTTACCACGGAAAGATTATGCGTAATAAATAGATACGTCAGCCCCATCTGCGCTTGCAGATCCTGCATTAGATTCAGCACCTGGGCCTGAATGGAAACGTCAAGCGCTGAAACAGGTTCGTCGCAAACAATGAACTTCGGGTTCAGGGACAAGGCTCTGGCAATTCCTATGCGCTGGCGGCGTCCGCCATCTAACTCGTGGGGGTAAGAGTTGACCAGCCGGGACGCTAAGCCGACAACGTCCATCATTTCAGCAACACGCTTCTGGATTTTTTCCTTTTCACTGGCCTTGTAGATCCCCTGAATGATCAAGGGCGCTGCAATTGCCTGAGAAACAGTCATGCGGGGATTGAGGGAAGCATAGGGGTCTTGAAAAATGATTTGCATTTTGGAGCGCAGATCTTTCATTTCCGCCTTACTACATTCGAGGATGTTCTGATTTTCAAAAATAACTTCGCCTGCGGTCGGCTCGTGGAGCCGGAGAATGCACCGTCCCAGCGTTGACTTTCCGCAGCCGCTCTCGCCGACTACTCCTAAGGTTTCCATGCGGTTAATGCCAAAAGTCACATCATCGACCGCACTCAGCGTCCCGCCTGGCGTCTGAAAGTATTTTTTCAGATGGTTGACCCTTAACAATTCCTGGTTTTCCATTTATTCTCCCTCCTCCCGTGTTTCATTATATCGGTGGCATCGCACCTGATGGCTGCCCTCTTCGCCGCCCATGCTTACCAAGCGAGGATGCTCTGTCCTGCACCGCTCTGTCGCGAAGCGGCATCTGTCGCAAAAAGCACACCCTGCCGGAAGATTCGTGGGATCCGGCATCAGGCCCTCAATCGGCACCAAACGCTCCACATCTTCGTTTATATTGGGGATGGAAGAAAAGAGTCCCTCTGTATAAGGATGAAGCTTGTGGCGGAAAATATCGTGTACTGTGCCGGTTTCTACGATTTCACCGGCATAAATCACGGAGACATAATCGCAGTTCTGCGCGATAACACCCAGATCGTGGGTGATCAGCAGCATTGACGTGCGAAAGCGTTCCCGTAAGTCGCGGATCATTTCCAGTATCTGCGCCTGAATCGTTACATCCAATGCAGTCGTCGGCTCATCGGCAATCAGTATTTTCGGATTGCATGCTAACGCGATCGCAATTACCACACGCTGCTTCATACCGCCGGAAAACTGATGCGGATATTCGCTGCCGCGTGCGCTGGGGATTCCGACCAATTCAAGGATTTCTGCCGCTTTCTTTGCAGCATCTACCCTGCTGAGCTTGTCATGATTACGGATGGCCTCTGCAATCTGATCGCCTACGGTCATCACCGGGTTCAGACTTGTCATGGGATCTTGAAAAATCATAGAGATATGCTCTCCGCGGATTCGGCGAAGCTGCTTTTTGTCCATCTCCAGCAGATTTTTCCCCTCGTACAAAATTTTACCGCTTTTGATTTTTCCATAGGGCTTTGCCGTCAGGCCCATAATTCCCTTTGCCAAGGTGGTCTTGCCGGCACCGGTCTCGCCTACCAATCCAAGCGTGCGTCCCTCTTTCAAAACCAGGTCTATACCATTAAGCGCCTTGACCGTTCCTTCACGCAGCTCGAAATGAATACGCAGGTCCTGCACTTCCAAAATCGTTTGATCCATATCTATCCCTCCTATTAGCGCTTCTGCTTAGGATCCAATGCATCGCGCAGACCATCTCCCAACAGGTTCAGAGAAAGAATGCAGATCACAATAGCAAGACCCGGAAACAGTGAGATATGCCAGGCATCACGCATATACATGCGCGCCGACGACAGGATAGAGCCCCATTCCGGCGCAGGCGGCTGGATTCCCAGACCCAAGAAAGACATGCCGGCCACATTCAGAATTGTGGTAGCCACACCGAGAGTGCCCTGAACGATTACGGGGGAAAGAGCATTGGGAATAATATACTTTACAATGACCAAAGCATCTGAAGCACCCACGGCCTTGGCGGCTTCTACATATTCGCTGTCCTTTACCGTCATAACGGAAGAACGGATGATTCGAGCAAACTGGGGAACCTGCGAGCAAGTCAGCGCAATCAGAAGGTTGACCAGGCTGGAGCCCAGTGCTGCATAGATGGCCATAGCTAAAACCAGACTTGGCACAGTCATCACCATATCCATAAAGCGCATGATGACATTATCAATTTTCCCGCCGTAAAATCCCGCAATAGAACCAAACACACCGCCTGTAAGGATGGCAGCCAGAATCGTACAAATACCGGCAAAAAGTGAATAGCGCGTTCCCCATAAAAGCCGGAACAGCAGATCTCTTCCAAATTCATCGCACCCCAAGGGATGCGCGGCAGAGGGCTTGGCCAGCTTCATGGGAAGATTATTCTTCGTAACCAAAACCTTATACAGCTCTCCGCCATCTGTCAGATCGATCAGAATAGTGGTAATTGATACCAAAATCAGCAGGGCAATCACCACTAAACCGCAAATTGCCAGGCGATTGCTGCGAAACTGTATCCAAGCCTGCTGTGATAAGGAGCGCTGTACAAACTTACCCTGCTTGTCGCGTTTAGACATTTTTTTTCGCCCTCCTTATCATAGATTTGTATTGAGACTTGATGCGAGGATCCACAAATGCATAGATAATATCTACTAAAAGATTGATTACAGTAACAATGATGGCCAGCATCACCACCGCGCCCAGTACGCAAGGGGTATCCTTGTTGGAAATAGATTCAACAATGTAGCGGCCAATACCGGGCCAGGCAAAGATGGTTTCCGTTGTCACCGCTCCGCCCAGCAGATTGCCGAATTGCAAGCCCAAAACGGTGATAATCGGGATCAGAGCGTTGCGCAGCATATGGCGGAACACAACGGTCCGCTCTGATACGCCCTTTGCCCGCGCCGTGTCAATATAGTCCTGATTCATCACGTCCAGCATAGCCGAACGAGTCATTCGTGTGACGAGTGCGGTAGAGTTCATGCCCAGCGTCAGCATCGGAAGGATGATACCCAGCGCCAGTGAGCCGGATGCCGTATAGGCCGCCGGCAGCCACCCGAGATTCACCGCAAAAATGATTACACCCATCAAGCCCAGCCAAAAATGCGGAGCGGAGGCGCCAATCAGCGTAAGGACCATGGTACAGTTATCAAACACCGTATACTGATGCCTGGCAGATATAATGCCTGCCGGTATACCTACGATAACGGCAAACAGCAGCGCTGCAAAGGACAGTAAAAATGTATATGGTATGCGCTGCATGATCTGCTGCATGACATCCAGACCCGTTTTGTAGGAAGTGCCAAGATCGCCCTGAACCAAGTTCAGCACAAAGCGACCGTACCTTACCAGAAACGGGTCATTCAAGCCCATTTCTTCCCGGAGCTCTTCGATTTGCTCAGCTGTTGCGTCTACACCGAGTTTTGCTACAGCCGGATCACCTGGCGTCATGTCCATCACGGAGAACACGATGAAAGTAGCGCCGATCAGAACCGGAATCAGCAGCAAGATTCGCTTTAAGATATACTTCAGCATCTATTGTCTTCCCCCTTAGCTTTATTGTTTATAATTCCACCGAAGTAAAGTTAAATCGATTTCATCACAAATGCGATCCATCATATCCACCAGACGATTGCGCTGCCGCAAGAAGTCTGTGTAAATAAATAAATAGCTCTTGTCATCTGCGTTATCCCTGGTGACCCCCATTGCCGCTCGGAGCTTTGGAAAGGTAGCCGGCAATGACAATCTGTCATAGTTATAGGGATCTGAGTAATTAAAATTCATATTTACCAGATCTCCGGCTATTTTTTTGATTTCACGATCCGTATTGGTTCTGCCTTTGAGCGCACGGCAGAACTGCTGAGCTTTCTCTTGCAATATGTCCAAATGCGGAAACACCGGAGATAAATCAAATTCTCCTTCCAGCCCACATTGAATCTCTTGCAGCATGCGTCTGGTTTCTCTCATATAAGACAGAATATCTACCGGTAATTGGGTGCTGTTTGCCACCTCGCAGATCATTTCCGCGTTAATGTTGGCGTCCCGCAATGCGTTGGCAAAATCAACCTTGTCCAGTGTATCTTCGCGGCTGTGCCACCAATACCCGCCGCCCACCGGCCAAATGTTCACTTTATCTGGTGAAGCTTCATACTTCAGCATAATAGTGATCGGCACATTTTTGCCCATAAAATTAGGCTCGCCCAAATGAGGCCGTGGTATATAGGGTGCAGGCTCCAGCCCGGTATATCGCCGGATCCGTTCGGAAGTAAAAGCCTCCCCCTCCATTTGGGTTGTTCTGGCGCGGATGCACCGTGCGTTTTTGCTGCCCGCCACATCAATGTTGATCTGCGCTACACAATGATCGCGGATTTTTTCATAAAATGTATCCGCATACCAGGTGGAACCTGCGTATTGACCAAACTCATGGCCCGACCACCAGCAAAAAACCAGGCCGCGCTTCAGCGCGCTTCGATTTTCGTGGAATACTCTTGCTAACTCCAGCAGAATACAGTCTCCAGCCCCATTGTCCGTCATTCCTTCGCAATGCGAATCATAGTGACCGTCTACTAATACAAAGTTTTCCTCGCAGCCGGGAATGTACGCCACCGGAATGGATGCCTTCTTCACCCGGGTATCCGCTTGTGCAGACAAACGGACGCGAACACTCCCGCTTTTCATCAGCGCCTTCATCTTTTCGCCTGCCGCTTTTGTACAGTCAATACAAGGAATCTCCGGCAAAAGGTAAGCGTTTTCGGGCGTTGGCGTTCCATTGTGGTTAGATGCACCAAAATAGTGCGGAACCTCTTCTGGAGATGGGTACATACTAATCACAGCCAATGCCCCCGCCTCTTTAGCCTCTCTGGCAATATCGCTGCAAAAGCATTGTGTTAAGACAACCTTGCCTGCAAACGAACGAAACCGTTCTGCATTATCATTTACCGACAGCCGTGCGCATTCGCCCCACCTGTCGTATATCAACTCTCCTTCTAAATCTGTTACATTTTTTGTGTAGCCGCAGGGAACTACCTCAAATTCTTGCTGCTCCGGAAAGATTATTTCCAGTTTGGCCGAAACAGCCGAGCTAAGATATCCGGAATACCATAATTGCTCATGAGGGATTCCGTATTCAGACAATTTGCTGCAAATATATGCAGATGCAGATTCGGCATCCGGTGATGCGGTCACACGCTTGAGCTTACTGAAGAAAAACGCCGTTTCTTTTATGTTTTCTACAGTTATTCCTGCAAGAATACGATCTGTTAACGCTTTTGCTTCTGTTTGTTGCGCCATTTTGCTCTCCTCTTTTTCTTCACAGTCTGAGTAAAATTTCCAGTTTTTCATATTCTACTTCATGGAGAATATGTTGACAATTACAAAAATTACATTGTCCACAATTTACTTTGTAGCTATTGTTACAATACTGCTTTTATGGCTGAACAAGAAAAAGATATCCGCTAAAACTAAGTGCGTATAAATTAAAACCTCCAGCATGGCCTGATTTCATTATGCCATCCAGAAGTTCTCTCTTTAGTGTGTTTGGGTAGTTCTCATCAGTATGGCCTCCTTAAAATTCCTTTCGAGGTATAGTCTCTGTTTTTCAATTTGTACTGACTGTTTTTCGTCAGGAAACACTGCCGGACAAGCGGTACGCTGTGGCATACGCCGCGCTCTTCTGCGTGGCGGTGGCCATGGTACTGCGGGGCATCCCTTATTGGCTGGGACTGATCGTCATTGCGCGGCGTTGCTGGTACTGGATCGCCGGGCACTGCTGGGCGTGGACTGGGGACTGCTGGTGATATTCGCGGCGTTCTTTACCTTTTCGGGCAACATGGCGCGGATCGAGCCGGTGCGGGAACTGTTCCGAAAGTTGCTGGCCCACGGGGTCATGCCAGTGGCGGCGCTGACCAGCCAGGTCATCAGCAACGTACCGGCAGCCATCCTGCTGAGCCAGTTTACCGACGACTATCCGGGACTGCTGGTAGGCGTGAACATTGGCGGCGTGGGGACGCTGGTGGCGTCGCTGGCCAGCCTGATTACCTTCCGGGAGTACACAAAGCACGTCAAAGGCCAGACGGGGCGCTTCATGGCGCTGTTCTCCGTCATCAGCTTTGGCTTTTTGCCGGCGTAGTGCGCGATACGCTGCGCTCAAGCTCCCGGCAGCATACGCGCATTTTCATGATCCGATTCTCCCCTATCCTCCAAATATATACTATATTGATGAAGGCCTCCGGGTAATTCCCGGGGGCCTATTTCTATATTTTGGAGGAATTTCGCCATGACCACACCCATTCGCACCTGCTCACGCTGCGGCTGTACCGCCGACAACCTGATCGAGTTCCATGACAGTCTGCTGTGCCCGGACTGTCTGGATAGCATGACAGATATCTGCGTCGGCTGCGGCACCCGCTTCTGGAATCGTGAATGCCTGACCAACGACCGCGGAGACCCGATCTGTCCTGACTGCTGCGACCGCAATTACACCCGCTGTACCCGATGCGGCAGCCTTATTTCCCTTGATAGCTGCTGGTATCCTTACGACAACGATGATCCCTATTGCAGCGACTGCTGCTCCGACATCGAGAACAGTCCCATTCATGACTACTATTTCAAACCCCGTCCCATCTTCTACGGCACCGGGCCCCGCTTTTTCGGCGTGGAGCTGGAGATCGACGGTGCCGGTGAGGACAACGAGAACGCCTTGGCGCTGCTGAACATCGTCAACCGAAAGCACTCCTTTGCCTATTGCAAGCACGATGGCAGTCTGGACGACGGCTTTGAGATCGTCACGCACCCCATGTCGCTGGAGTATCAGCTCCACGAAATGCCCTGGGATGAGGTACTGCACGAGGCCGTCAGTATGGGGTATCTCTCACATCAGGCAGGCACCTGTGGCCTGCACGTCCATGTGTCCCGGAAAGCCTTCGGGGATAGCTATGATGCGCAGGACAGCGCCATTGCCCGTGTGCTGTTCTTCGTGGAATGCCACTGGCGGGAGCTGCTGCGGTTCTCTCGCCGGACGCAGCGCCAGATGAATCAGTGGGCGGCGCGGTACGGCTACCGTGACCAGCCCCATGAGATGCTGGAGCATGTCAAAAAGGGCTCTGGGAGCCGGTACACCTGCGTCAATCTGACCAACTGTGATACCATCGAGTTCCGCATGTTCCGGGGTACACTGAAATTCAATACGCTTCTTGCCACGTTGCAGATGGTGGATCATATCTGCGACGTGGCAATTTATCTGTCCGACGATGAGCTGCGGGATCTCTCTTGGAGCAGTTTCGTCAGCGGCATCAAGGAGCCGGAGTTGATTCAATACCTGAAAGAACGGAACCTTTACATCAATGAGCCGATTGCGGCGGAAGGGGAAATCTGAAATGTGCTGTTTGTTTGGTGTTTATGATTACAAGGGTGGCCTGACCGCCGCCCAGAAGCGCCGTCTAGTCTCCGCACTGGCCACCGCCAGCGAAGCACGGGGTACGGACGCAACTGGTGTTGCTTACAACTCAGACGGCCATCTGGCTGTGTATAAACGCCCGTGGCCCGCCCATCTGATGCGCTTCCGCCTGCCGGAGAACACTCGCTGCATCATGGGACACACCAGAATGACCACGCAAGGCGACGAGAAGCAGAACTGCAATAACCACCCGTTCGTAGGCGCGGCGGGCATCCCATTTGCTCTGGCACACAACGGAATCATTTACAACGACAAGGAGCTACGGCAGGAGCGAAAATTGCCCGATACCAACATCGAGACGGATTCTTACATCGCCGTGCAACTACTGGAGCAGCAGGGTAAACTGAACTTCTCCGCCATCCGCACCGCAGCAGAAGCCTTGGAAGGCACTTTGACGCTGACGATCTTGGATAAACGGGATAACCTCTATATCGTTAGGGGCAACAACCCCTTGACCTTATACCACTTCCCACGGCTGGGACTCTACGCCTATGCCAGCACGGAAGCGATCTTGCGAAAGGGTCTCAAGAAGGGCCTGCCCCGCGCAGATCGTCCGGTGGAGGTGGTGATGAAGGAGGGGGATATCCTGCGTATCGACCGCCATGGCCGCTATACCGTGGAGCAATTCGATACCTGCAATCTGTGGAATGGCGCAATGTCCTTCCGTTGGCCGTATTGGGACGTATACGCCGAGGACACGGAGTACGTTCGTGATCTGAAATCCGTGGCCCCTGCCTATGGGTACGATCCCCATGACATTGACGCCTTTCTGCACTACGGCATGTGCCCGGAGGAGATTGAAGAACTGATGTGCAGCGGGGAGATGTGAAACATGAGAATTATTATGGTAGAACCGGAAAGGAGCCCTTATGAAATGGAACTGGAAGATAGCCTTGGAGCTATGCAGCGTTGTGTTGGCGGTACTATTGAAGCTGTCTACGAGCCAGGAGGACGAGACGCAGCCCTGATCTGCAATGACGAGGGCAAGCTGTTGGGTCTGCCCTTGAACCGCGCCCTGCGGGATGAGGAGGGAGAAATTTACGATGTTATCGCGGGTGCGTTTTTCGTCTGCGGCGCCCCGCCGGACAGCGAGAGCTTTACTTCCCTGACAGACGAGCAGGTGGACTACTGGCTGAAGCGCTTTGCCAAGCCGGAGTTCTTTGTTCGGGTAAATGGCAAGATAATCTGTGTACCGGTGGAGGAACCTGGTATATAAAAAGGAGACAGGCGAGGAATGCTGTGCAGCACTCTTCACCTGTCTTGTTCTTCTCACAGGGTATATAGAACACACGGAAATAACCAAACACCTGCCAATACTACCGTACTCTCAGGAAACGATGTCCGTGTTCGGCCAGCCTTGCTTACTGCGTAATCCGTCTGGCCGACAGGCCCCTATGCTTACCTCACACGGTCATCCTTTCCCGAGGGGGTTGTTTGTTAGTTCTTTCTTATAGCAAACCCCCCTTGGAAAATCATTTACCATCAGACGCAATCAGCCCATAGTTTTCAAAGTACGCTCGCAGCAGCACGGCAGTGCAGCGGCGGGCCACCATGTCGATGGCTTTCATCTGGATCTTTTCAACCACCACCTGATTGGCCTTGTAAAATCCGTCTGGGTCGCCCTGTGCCATCAGTTTACAGGAAGATTCAGCGTTTATGATACTGCTGATCGTTGGGTTAATACTGTCTGAGCCTTCCCTTGAGGCCAGAATGCCATCGACCTGCTCCCATGTGACAGCTTTCATAATACGTTTTAAGACAGGAGCAGGAATACTCGGTATAGCAGTTGCTGCCTGGTGCTTCTTGCTCGTCTCTTTTTTCTTGTCAAGACATAAGAACGTGAGACGGTCTGAGATGTTGTCATAAATGTACTCGAAAATGCCTGGCAGCTCCAGTTTGTCGGAATACATATAATCATCAGAAAGCCGCATGGCGATCAAGGTGTCCGTTATGTCTGAATAGGTAAAAAACTTCGACAAAAACAATTCTTCTGCTTTTTCATCAATCTGGACGGGTACGTTGTCAACAAGACCGCTCTTGTACAGGGTATTTATAATATCGTGTCTCTTCTTACGACTCTTGGTATCATTGTTGTAGCAATCAGGCTTGACGAGGGAGCGGAAGCATGTCAGGACGGAGATGATCTTGCTTGCTTTGGCGTCACTGAATTGTTCCTTGATTCTACTGTCAAGTACACTGGGCGCATAGATGGCATCTGGCAGCAGAGAGAGAAGTGCGGCTTGCTCTTCTGCCGACAGGCCGGTCAATGCGGCCAGCCGGTCAGCAAGCTTGTTGAGTCTGCATACGGGAAAAGCAAAGGGGATCGCTTTCCCCCAAACTTTGGATGCCGGGGGTGTATTATCATCGTTCAGAAAGCTCAGGCCTATATCGAATGTGAGCCTTTCCTTTTTGCGCACGGGGTACGCTATGGGGTCATACATCCTATTCGTATAGAAGGCCAGAGATTTTGTAATTTCAGCTTTCATCCAGTTCAGGCCATCGAAGAAGTCTTTTTGCTGGTGAGGCGCGATTTCCTGAACAGGAGAAGGCTGAAAAAGTCTCTGCTTCGACGGGGTGTTGAGCTGCAAAAGCCGATTGAGCATATTTATCGTATATATTGCGGGTAAGGCGGGGTACATCATGCCGCTCTGTGATAAGAGCTTTAAATGTGCCTCGGGGCATGAGTACATGCTGCGTCTGGAACAAGGCACATCCCTCTGGTTCCAGTAATCCTTGACTGTTCCGAAGATACTTCTCAGGGTGGTTTTCATAGAGCTTTGCTTATCAGCGCTTAACTCCTCAACTGTGTCAGGAAGGGCGCTCCGTGATAGCTTCTTGGATAGCTGGGTATTGAAGTAACTGCTGAGGCAGCGGAAATACTCGTCTGCACGCTTCCTCTTCTTATTCAGATCTTTCTGTTCATCGGCATCATAAACGAGTTTAACTTCCGGCTTATAGGTGAGTGCCTTCGGATGTATGACGATCTCCGGCAGCGTGTAAATGAGATCTTGGGGGGATGCCTGCGAAGCGCATCCCTTTTGTGCCAACGCCAACATATAGCGCAAATAACGATCTCCCGGTGTATGCAGCTCCGCTTCTGCGTTCGGGATCAGGTTCCAGGCATGTTCGGCAGCATCAGCCACTTGCTGCCGTATCTCGGCTTTCTTTGGGGTCTTCGCATGAAAACCATTGTCTTTTCCGGGTTCGGGCTTCATTTTCCTGCACCTCCTATGCAAAATGACAGCTTTTTTCTGAATTTTTACGTTTTGAGGGCGATCTTCCAAAAACAGGTGATTTTGACGCAAAAAAACGCAAATAAATCATTATATTTGAAAAGTCTTGTATCCGCCGTTCCTGTAAGATTTGCTTATCCCGCAGATGCGGGAAATTCAAAATCAGGAAAGGAAGAATTTGTACCTTGAAAACTGAACATGCAGAAATCAAAATCTCAATCTCAGGCATGCACCGCCTGCGCTTCACCGCCGTTGAGAATTCGGCTACTTGTATCTTAGCCCCGGCGGATGCCAACGTCAAGCCCGACGAACGCATTGAGTTGATCACTAAGACGGACAAACCGGGCGCGAAAGCCTCGCGCAAGGCGCTTCGACTTCTGCTCGATTTTCCGAACCACCTTGCCGAACCCCAAGCGGGTGCCAAGCTGCTCTCATTGACATTGTTTGCGCAGGCATCTCCGCTGTATACGTCACTGTATACCGGGCCGTTACCCGGCATCCACCTGACCGGCGCGTTGAGCATTCCCGCCTCCATTGGCGACATCCTCCGTGCTGTGCAGGGGCCGGAGAAATGGTCGGGCGACGGCTGGCATCTAAGGCGGCCCTGGGTGCTTCGGGCCCGTTACCGGGTCGGCGCCGCAGGTCCCGATGCTGATGTCTACCAATACGTCGGCGGAAAGGTAGAATATTTTTACGGATATAAGCTGAAGTTCTGGGCTCCGTACGCCAGCTGCGCGCTGGTATTTGCACCGGAGCTGCCCGCGCCAGTCCGCCAGGCAATTCTGAAAACATCCCCTTTGATCCTGCCGATCTCGGCATCAGCCTTGGGGCAGCAGTTCGCGGTAAAGTTGACCGCAGATGACCTGACATATCGGTCTCCGAGTGACGTTCCGGTCCTCCGGGACGCTTCTCCGGTGGTTCGGCGTTTTATCCGATGGCTGGAAAAGGGCTACCACGCGCAGCGGTGGGTGGACGCGATCCGCGCCAACGGAGGTGGGCACAGCTGCTCGACGGCTCACGGCGAACGCGAGTTGTGGATCTCAGTGCTGGCTCTCATCACCCTGTTTCTCGACTGGGCGGCCCGCAAGGCGGAACTCCTAACAGAAGAGGAGACTGCGGTTCTCAAGAAACGGTTTGTAGACTGGTTGCACCCTGACGGGCCACAGTCGCCTGTTGACGGTGCCATCGACCTGACCCAACCGGCGGTGTTCTACGACTTCCTGCTGGACTATCTCCGAGGCAACGCTGCTCGCGTCGTTGAGGAGCCCGGCCATGCTGACACCGTAGCCCGGATTCATACGGTAAACAAGACCACACCCAGCCTGACGCTGCCCCGCGCCGCGACCTTCAAAGCTTACGCCGCAGGTGGCGAAGCACTGGCAGATGTTGACCTTCAGCGGCTGCTGATGGAGGCCGGTGTGCCCCTACGCACAGAAGGAAAAGATCTCTCATGGCGCTACGCATTCTATGCGCGTGGACGGGCCCCGCAGGGTCAGTCTGACAAGCTTCCTTGCCTGAGCCTGCCTCTTGCAGAGTTGCCGCATGAGGTGCTAGGCAAACTCGCAGAACTGTTCGGTGATCGGTTCGGCAGTATCCTCCCCACCACTGGGGAGAATATTGCCCCCGAAGCAAAGATCGGAGGTAAAATTTGATGGAAAATCCTGTAGTTGCAACGGTTCTGGCAGATACCGTACCCGCTGCTTCGGCTGATCGGGCGGTTCGGGTGGAGGATTTCACCCAGCTGTGTCCTCGCGCGGAGGGTGACCCCCAGCGGCTATATGGTCGGGTGACGAAAACACTTGATCATTACTTTTTCACAAGAGGTTTAACATATTTAGATGGTCAGAGAGACGCTCTGTCTGACATCATAAAAGAGGTGTTGGACGATAGCCGTCAGGGTGTATTTGCCGTCCCCCTCGTTCCTGGCGGCGGCAAATCGACGCTGCTGCGTGCTCTGCTGACAGTATTCGCAGAGGTGTTCCGCGGCATGTCGGATCCTATCGCCCAGCGGTTGGGTGGAATCGTCGTTGTGGTGGAAAAGACCGCCGAGGGGGACGAGCTGGAACAACTTTGCAATAACGGGCTCGAACCGGGGGAGCCGCCGGTCGCGCGGCTGCTCTCCGCCGTCAATGACTACAACCTGAAAAAAGGGCGCTGCCTGACCGGTGAAGCCCGCACTTACGCCGAATGCCCACGTCATGCTTGCCGGGAGGCGGCTAACTGCCCCCTCCTGCATACCATGGAGGGTTTGGGTGAAACCCCCATTCTGATCCTGCTTCATGCCCGCCTGGCCGAGCATCTGCCCGACCTAACGCCCTTCACCTCCTGGTGCCAGGCGGACGGCACCGAGCCTCGCCGCTCCCTGTTGCTTATCGACGAGACCCCGGAGCTGGTTCGTCAGGACGTGGTTTCCGCGCAGAGCCTCAACGAGGCGGAGGGAGAGCTGCTGGACATGCGCCCCAGCTACAGTCGCGAGGATCGCTATGCAAAGCAGCGAACGCTCGAAAGCTTCGTCCACACCCTGCGCATACCGTTTGACCGGCTGCAGCGCTGTGAATACGGCAAAACCCGGCGTTCCGCTGTGCTTACGGCCTCGGAGCTGGAACAGGCTGGCTTCAAGAACGACCAACTGACGGAGCTTATGACCCGGCTGGAGGACTATCAGGCGCAGCCCTCCTGCAAAGTCGGCAAGCTGGCATCAGCGCTGCTGACCGATAACGGGAAACTTTCCTGCTTCGGTAAAAACTTCGAGCTGGCCTCGCCATCCCTTCACACCATCCGGGCTGACACACCACTGCGGACATTTATCTTCAGCGGCACGGCGCAGCTCATCCCCCAGCTGACGGATAACCCAAACGTCACCCTGCTGGACACCAACTTTCAGGAGTCCTATGCCCGCCTGACCATCCATGTTCAGCGGGACAGCGTCCTCAAGACTTCCCGTACCGGCCTGCAAACAACAGGTGCGCTGGAAGCATTGGTTCTCTGGCTGCAAGTACTGTTACCAGAACTTGCCCAAACCCATGGGCGAGTCCTTCTGGTCTCATATAAGCGGATGGCGCGGCGGGTGTGGGAGCTGCTGGGTGAAGAATGTCAGCAGCTGGTATTCACCGCCGTCATCCCAGAAAGCGACGAGACCTGCCTGCCTTACTTCGGCGGCGTGGCCGGTAGCAACGCCTACCGCGACGCCACCGCGGTAGTCTGCCTTGGGCTCCCCAGGTTGGAGCCGGGAGACTATCTGCGCCGGGCACTGGCTATCGACCCGGATGGCTCTCACGCCGAGGAGCTGTCCCATGCCACCGAGGCGCTGGAACGGCAGCCTTGTGCCCTAAAGATGCAGGACATCCATCTGGCACACGAGTTGGTTCAAATGGTTTTCCGCTCCCGTCTTCGTTGTCATGGTGACAAAGCCCCCATAGAGTTGTGGCTCACCCAGCCGCCGGACGCCGTGTTGGCGCTGCTGCATGACTACTTCGGGGACTGCCGCTTTGAGAAGCACAATGCTCTCCCGGCGGAGTGCCACTCGAAGCTGCACACCAGCAAGCAGCGCAATGGTATCCAGACCAATGCGGCGCGGCTCTATGAGGCGCTGCTGGCTATCCCAGAAGGCTTGGAGACGACACCTGCTCAGCTTCGGGAGCAGTCCAGCCTGACGCGGGATCAGTACAAGGAGGCCATGCGCGCCGCCTCGGTGCGAGAGCTATTCCGTACTGGATTCACCACCTTCGGGTCTGGCAAAAACCAGAAGATCCGCCGGGTATCCAGTAAAAACGCCGCATAAAACATAACACTGCTGGAACATAGGACGAACAAACTGTCTTTGATAAAAAACTAGGAGGAAATATTATGAACGATACTATCACAAACTACAGCACCGTCACCAATTTCAATGAGCTGCCGCTGGCACTGACCGTGCTAGAGGCCGGGCAGGTGCTCCGGGTCGGGCGCAATGTGGCCTACGAACTCGTCCGCTCTGGCCAGCTTCGGAGTGTCCGGGTCGGAAAGAACATTAGAATCCCGCGGGACGCCCTGGCGGAATATCTAAATCTTGCAAGCTGATGTGAGGGGGGGGATCCCCCCTCACACTTTCACTTTACCATATCGTTAAAGGAGAATAAACATGGCAAATAGCAAGCGGGCCGCCCACGGCAGCGGCACGATCCGGAAGAAGACTGTCACAAGGAACGGTCAGGATTATACATATTGGGAGGCACGTATCACCACGGGCTACGATACCGGAACCGGCCGGCAGAAGCAGCGTTCTGTTACCGGCAAGACGCAAAAAGAGGTGCGTGAAAAATTACAAGCGCTGGCCGTAGAGGTCAACAGCGGCACCTATCAGGAGCCGTGTAGGATGACGCTGGGCGAGTGGCTGGACATCTGGGTGGAAAACTACCTGGGCGCCTGTAAGCCGCGCACAAAACAGATTTACGAAAGCGACATCCGGGTACATATCAAGCCCGCACTGGGTGCAGTCAGGATGGAAAACCTCCTGCCCCATACTGTGCAAACCTTCTATAACGCGCTGGCATCGGATAAGGCCGACAAGCCCGGCCTGTCGGCGAAGACCATCAAGAATATCCACGGCGTACTGCATCAAGCGCTGAAGCAGGCTGTACTCAATGGTTATATCCGAACCAACCCCTCCGACGCCTGTACCTTACCGCGAGGACAAAAAGCAGAGATCAAGCCTCTGGATGAGGACGATGTAGCCGCTTTTATCCGGGTCATTCAAGGACATCCCTTTGAAGATCTCTTCCTGACCACGCTGTTCCTGGGCTTGCGGGAGGGCGAGGCGCTGGGACTGACCTGGGACTGTGTAGACCTGGACAACGGCGTTATCACCGTAAACAAGCAGCTCCAGCTCCATCAGGAAAAGGGCCTTGCGGCCTATGAGCTGGTTCCCACCAAGAATAGCCGCAGCCGCACATTGGTGGCGTCCCCTACGGTGGTCGCCCGCCTGCGCCACCGAAAAGCCGAGCAGACACAGCAGCGTCTCATGGCAGGCTGTGCCTGGGAGGACAGTAACCTGGTGTTCACCGATACGCTGGGGCATCACCTGACGAAGCCGACGGTCTACCGCCACTATAAGAAAGCGGTTGCAGCGATTGGGAGGCCCGATGCCCGTTACCATGACCTACGGCACAGCTACGCCGTAGCCGCGATCAGCTCCGGCATCGATATCAAGACGGTACAGGGCAACCTCGGGCATGCCACCGCCGCCTTCACGCTGGATGTCTATGGTCATGTGACCGACCGCATGAAGCGTGAGAGTGCCGACAAGATGGAGGATTTCATTCGCCGTGTTTCGGGGGATTGACAATCACCGCAACTTCCCTGTTGCGCGGCGGGGAGGAATCGGGTATAATAGAAAAAACTGCGGAAGGAGGCAGACCATGCGGACACTGTATCACGGCAGCCGGGTAACGGTAGAGCAGCCGGAAATACGCATTCAGAAGTTCCATAAGGACTTCTATTGGGGCTTCTACTGCACGGAATATGAGACGCAGGCTACCCGCTGGGCCACGCGGTTCGGCAGTGGTATCGTGAATGTCTACCGTTTTGAAGAGCAGTCAGGGCTGTCGGTCAAGCGTTTCCCTGAGATGAGCGATGAATGGCTGGACTTCATCGTGGCCTGCCGCAGCGGCATCCCCCATAACTATGACATCGTAGAGGGGCCGATGGCCGATGACACCATCTTCAACTACGTACAGAGCTATACAGATGGCGAGATCAGCCGCGCCGCCTTCTGGGAGTTGGCACGGTTCAAGCATCCCACCCATCAGATTAGCTTCCACACCGCCAGAGCGCTGGCGACGCTGACCTTCGAGAGGAGTTACGAGGTACATGTGTGAACGAAACCACAGCGGACTGTTCTTCACCTGCGCTTTGGTGGAGCAGTTGGGCCGCGACCTGAAACTGAAACGCCGCGACGTGGTGAAGGCGCTGGGAGTGAATGGCGTGCAGATGATCCTGGGCCATGCCGATGTGTTCCACTGCGAGCCCATTGAAAAGGTGTCCGATGATATGCAGCAGCACTTCGGCTTGCCCCACGGCCAGTTCGATAACGTGGCGGCGGCCAGATACGCCGTGCCGGATGTATGGACGATCGGCAAGGTATACGCCCGCTTGATTGAGGACGTGTCCGGGCAGGATGACGTGGCGGAAACATTGGTGGCCGTATATACCTCGTGGATCGACGAAAAGCTCTGCGACTATAACTCCTCATTCTACTATCAGTCCCGTGACTACATCGCGGAATGCTATCGCGTAGGTCACGTGATCGACGCATAAAAAAGGCCTCTGATGCGTTGACATCGGAGGCCTTTTCCATCGCTAAAGGGAAAAAATAAGGGAAAACTGAAATTTTAAGCATAAGAAAAACCTCGTAACCCGCATGGTTACGAGGTTTTTGGTTGGAGGTGACACCCGGATTTGAACCGGGGAATGAGGGTTTTGCAGACCCTTGCCTTACCACTTGGCTATGTCACCATTTTGATCGGCAGCACCACTGAGGTGTAACGTCCGAGGGACATTATACAATACCTTGCGGCGGTTGTCAAGGGAAAAGGCAAATTTTGCTGTGAATAAATTTTTTGTCAAAGAAAGGACGACCTTGCGGCCGTCCTTTCTCGGTTACGAGCTGGTTTTTACCACATTCTGGAAGTAATAGACCCCCATGCCGTCGGTGTGCAGGCCGGTGAAGGTGTCCCGCAGCAGCCACGTATACGTCTCGTTATACAGGGGCATCACGTAGCCGCTGTCCAGCAGCATGGTCTCCGCGTCCGCCAGATAGGCGTCCCGCGCCTCGTCGCTGCTGGAGTTGGCGGCGGTGCGGATCAGCATATCGTAGGCGTTGGAGTAATACTGGCCGTAATTCTCCAGCTGGCCGCTGCTGAAGCGGTTCAGGTAGCTCAGCGCCGTGTTGCGGTCGCCGTTGACGCTGGTCAGCGCCAGCGAGAACTCGCCGCTTTTCAGGGTGGTCATCATATCCTCCGGCGCCACGGCACGGACGGCGATGCGGATGTTCAGCTTTTCGCGCCAGACGGTTTGCAGCGCCTGGGCCACCTTGGCGTTTTCGGCGGTATTTTCGTACAGCAACGTCACCGTGTTCATATGCTCCAGCGTGGTGGGGGTATAACCGGCGCTGCGCAGCAGCTCCGTCGCCTGCTGGCACCGCTGGTCGTATTTCTCCGGATCGTTGTCGATGGCCGGGCCGTTGGCCTGACGGAAGGACTCGCCCTGAGAGGTGGTGATACCGTCGGGGATCAGGCCGTCGGCGGCGCGGAACACCTCGTCCTCCCCGCCGGCCAGCTCCGCCAGTGCGTTGCGGTCGATCACCATGGACATGGCCTGACGGACGCTCTCGCTCAAGCTGGTGGCCATCTGGTTCACCAGCACGGTCTTGACCACGGCGGAGGAAGCCTCCACCGCGCCCTCCGTCTCTCCGGCGTCCAGCACGAAGTCCACGTCGCCGCTGTCATACAGCGCCATGGCGTCGGCGGAATTGGCGGCATAGACGAACTCCAGCTGATCGGGGCCAAGGCGCCGGGCGTCATAGTACTTCTTGGCGGCGCTGGCGTTCAGGCCGTCCGCCGTCATGGACGAGACGGCGTAGGGGCCGTTGGTCAGCAGCGTGGCGGAGGACAGCGACCAGTCGGGCCGCTGCGTCGGTTCGGTATCATCGGCCGTGTCAGCGGTGTCGCCCTCCCCCTCCGGCGTCTGGGTGACGCTGGCGCGCACCGGCATGGTGGACACCGCCGTGCACACCACCGGCAGGAAGTAGGAGCAGTGACCCTCGATGACCACCACAAGGGTGCGGTCGTCGCTGGCCCAGACCTGCAGAGCCGCCGGATCGCCGGACACCGCGTCGGCATAGCCCGCCACCATGTTCAGAATGGAAGCGTGGGGGGAGTTGGTCTCCGGATCCACCAGACGCTGCCAGGCGTAAACGAAGTCGCCCGCCGTGACCTTCTGGCCGTCCGACCAGTAGATATCATTGCGGAGGGTGAAGGTATACGTCTCGGTGCCGTCCATGTTGTCGGTATAGGTATAGCTGGCGGCCTGCGCGGGGGTAAGGGCACCGGCGGTGTTGATCTTCATCAGATTTTCAAACAGCTGGGCGTCCACGGTCTTTTCCGTTTCGGTGACGGCCAGCGCCGGATCCAGCGTGTGGGGCGCGTCCACCAATGCGGCGCGGACGGTCATATGCTCCGGCTCCGCTTCGCCGCAGGCGGCAAGCGTCAGCGCCATGCACAGCGCCAGAAGCAAGGCAAGTAGTCGTTTGGTAGATTTCATGGGTTTTCTCCTCTTTGTTGGGGGCTATGTCATTGCGAGGAGCGAAGCGACGCGGCAATCCGTTTCTTTCCCGTCAGGTAAGGATACGGATTCCCACGCCAGTCTGCTGACTGGCTCGGAATGACATTTCAAGGGGGCAAGGGGGTTCTTTTTACCGATCGTAGGGCCGATACATGGCGGCTTTATATCTCACTCCGCTACCACTTCGCCGTTCTCCGTCAGCTTGGCGGAGACGATGGGGCTGCGGGTGTTGCGCTTGATATCGTCCAGCCGCATACGGCTGGGGAAGTCGCTGAGCAGCGTATAGGCCACGCCGTGGCGCTTGGCACGGCCTGTCCGGCCGATGCGGTGGATGTAGTACTCGTTCTCCTCCGGCACATCGTAGTTGAACACGGCGTCCACGTCGTCCACGTCGATGCCCCGGCTGGCTACGTCGGTGGCCACGAACACCCGGAGCTTGCCGTCCCGGAACTGCTGCATGACGGCCTCACGCTTGCTCTGGGGAATGTCGCCGTGGATGCACTTGGCGTCCACGCCCCGCATCTGCAGGAACTTGGTGAGCCGCTCGGTATTGCCCTTGGTGTTGCAGAAGCAGATCACCCGGTCATAGCCCTCGTGCTCCAGGATTTTGGCGATGGCGTCCACCTTGCCGTCGGAGGGCACCTCGATACGGTATTGTAGGATATCGGGCTTGTTCTCCCTGGTGGCCTGGACGGTGATCTCCTCGGGGTCACGCTGATAGACCCAGGAAATATCCATCACCTCCCGGGAGATGGTGGCGGAGAACATGCCCAGATTCTCGCGGCTGGGGATCTTGTCCAGAATGCGGGTCACGTCGTGGATGAAGCCCATGTCCAGCATGCGGTCGGCCTCGTCCAGCACCACGGTCTTGACGGCCTTCAGCACCACGGTGCGGCGCTTCATATGGTCGCTGAGACGGCCCGGCGTGGCCACCACGATCTGGGGCTTGCGCTTCAGGGCGTTGATCTGCTTGCCGATGGGCTGGCCGCCATACAGGCACACCAGCCGCACGCCCTCGTGATACACGGCGATGTCCCGCATTTCGTCGGTGATCTGCATGGCCAGCTCGCGGGTAGGCGCCATGATGACAGCCTGTACCTCCTCGCTGTCCGGATCGATCTTTTCAATGATGGGAATGCCGAAGGCCATGGTCTTTCCGGTGCCGGTAGGGGCCTTGGCGATCACGTCCCTGCCCGCCATCATGGGCGGAATGCAGCCGGCCTGTACCGGCGTGGATACGGTATATCCCTTGTTGCGGATAGCCCGCAGCGTGGCTTCGGACAGGCCGAAGCTCTCAAAATCCACCCCTTGGGTGATTTCCATAGCGTTTTCCTCTTTTTTCTCAAAAATTTCAATCATTTTTATTATATCACGGCTGTCAAGATGGGGCTGCGCTCCCCTGCCCTGCCGGCGGGGTTGGCACATATACCAGCAATTTGCCCAAAACCGGGGCGGATATTTGTACGTATCTGTGACGAAGCTTTGCTTGAAAGCGGCGGCCATAGCTGGTATACTGAATATGTATCACGATGCACCGCCCGCGGAACCCCATGGGGTTCCGGCTTTTTACAGGGACGTAAAAAGCCATACCACTTTCCCTACCGGCACTGGGACAAGCGGCGGCGCGTCGCAGAGACAGGAAACACAACGAGGAAAGAGAGGTTCCAACATGAAGAAAACGATCACCGCCCTGCTGTGTCTGGTCATAGTCCTGTGCCTGACGGCTGTGGCATGGGCGACAGGCGCACCGCCAGCACCCACTGAGGATGATATCATAGTACTGGCAAAGGGGAAGGTAACGGTCAGCTGCGAAGAGCTGAAGGTTTCTGGCGATTACACACAGGGCACCCGCCACGGCAGCCAAACCTACGACCTGGCCGCAGGCACCTTCTCCACAGAGGGCTCCACGGTAGAAGCCCCTGCTGACATCGACGGTAAGTATACCTATACCTTCCAGTTTACGGATGCAGACCCTTACATTGACCGGTTCCAGCAGGATACGGGGTATGCGCATATGAATGCTTCCTTCTTCACCACTATCACGCTGGAATACGACAGCCATAGTGGGAAATGGCAGCTGGAAAACAATGGCATAATCGAGATCAAGGTGCGTTCCTGCAGCACCGTTGCTATGCCCGACACCCCCCCCTCCCCGGCGGTGATCGAAACCGGCAAGGTCACCATAATCTGCGAGAGTAATCATCATCAGCAGCACAACATGCGGGAGTTCAATCTGGCCCCGGGCACCTATTACACAGATGAAACCAGCGTGTTCTGGAAGGACGATTACAACAATACCGGCGCATGGTTCTGCAATGTGTACCTGCGCTATGACAATGACAGCATCAGCCGCTACACAAATCCCTTCAACCAGGCAAACGGCAAACACCTGGTGAACTACGTCAGCGGTGTGATTTGGTACGTCTACGATAGCAACCAAGGAGAATGGGCCATCTGGACGGATGACAACAGAGATCCCGACTCCGCCTACATCTTTCTGTGCGACCTCCCCACTGCCGCTGAACTGGGGCTAAAGGTCAACGTCCAGTGCAAGGACGGCAAGCACACGGATAAAACATATGGCACCGCTAATCTGCTGGCCAACACCAGTCTGAGCTTCACGCCGACGACCCCCATCCACCACCTTTACCCCGGCTCCCCCTATGTGGAATATCGCTATCAGGTCTCCCTGACCGACGCCGCGGCCAACGGCTATGCGGCCAATTACGGCACCTCCGTGGGCAAGACCCATACGTGGGATAAAAACAAGGACTCCGTAACGATGTACTGGGGCAGCAACGACAACGGAGATGCCTCCAACTATTCCATCGATCCGGACAATAGGGATTCCGCAGCGATCGCCGTCTACTCTGATCCGGCCACCGATCCTCCTGAGGTCGATCCCGACAATCCCGACCACAGGTGGAAGCTGGTCAGGGGCAGCAAGGACACCCTCACCGTTAACGCCACCTGTACCACCACCACGACCACCGGCGGCACTGGCGGCGGATCCTCCACCAAGAAGACGGAGATCACCACCGTCAAGTCCGCCACTACCTTTGACGCCGGTGTTGCCCTGTACGCCGGCCTGGGCATCCTGTCCATGACCGGCTCCGCCGTGGTGATCCGCAAGAAGAAGGAATTCTAAAAAATTTGATAACAGAAAACACCCCTTATGGGGTGTTTTCTGTTATCAAGCGCCCAGCGGCGGGCCACACGGGGCCCGCCCTACGGAATGACCATCAATAGAACTCTGTAGGGGCGGGCGACGAGCGCTGTGAAGTGAAACGGAACAAGTGCCCTTGGGGTACCCGCCCTAACGATGACTATACCATTCCGACAGGGCAGACAGAGTCGTCCGCCCCTACAACATTCTAACGAACACTATACGCATACACGGGCCCGTGTGGGCATCGCCCCGCACGGCAGACGACCAGACCGAAAAACGGGCAAAAAAGTAAGGAGGGAAGAAAACTTCTTCCCTCCTAACAAGGACACACGTCGATGACTTACTTGCCAGCGGCCACGGACTTGATCTCCTTGACCTGACGGCCATTGTAGGTACCGCATTCCGGGCACATTCTGTGAGGCAGATGCAGCGCACCACACTTGGGGCATGCCACCAGACCGGGAGTCGCCAGCTTCCAAACGGAGCTGCGTCTCTTATTGCGTCTTTGCTTCGATACTTTTCCCTTAGGGACTGCCATGTTGACACCTCCTTGGTCTTTTAACTGCCGTGAGCAGTAGTATAATAGTTCAGCTTCCGCTTACCGATCCTCCAACAGCTGGGCCAGCTTGGCAAGACGCGGATCAACCGCCTTCTTACACCGGCACGGTTCCACATTCAGATCCGCGCCGCAGCCGGGACATAAGCCCTTGCAGTCCGGTGAGCAGAGGTTTTTCGTGTCCATCTCAAGGATAAACGCAGTGCGAGCCACTTCGCCCAAGTCCACCTCGTCATGCTCCAGCAGCACGATATCCTCATCATCATCGGACTGCCGTTCCTCTGCCAGCACGCACTGGTAGGTGACGGTCTTGTCCTTGCTGAAGGGTTTTGCGCAGCGGTCGCAGACGCAGTGAAGCGTCGTACTTGCCTCCAGCGTACACAGCAGGACGCCAGCCTTGTTCCGAAGCCTGCCTTCCACAGTGACGGGCTGGGACACGGGGTAGCCGCCGCCGAACTCCATGTCGCTCAGATCCATGGTAAACTGGACATCCTGAGCGGCGTCCGGCGTATGCAGCAGCTTGTTCACATTCAAAAGCATAGTACACCTCGCAATGACACGGATAGTATTATAACGTGAAAAACAAGGGTTGTCAAACCTTTTTTGCAATTTTTCACCATATTTTTCGTGGTTTTTTCCAGCGCGGAATTCCCTTTGACATTTGTTCCGCTGTTGGGTACAATGGGAGCGATGATTTTATTGTGGGAGGTGCGCCCATGCGGGAGCTGACCATCGGAAAAAACGACGCGGGACAGCGGCTTGACCGCTTTGTGTCCAAATCTCTGCCGCTGCTGCCGCCGGCACTGCTGCAGAAATACATCCGCCTGAAGCGCATCAAGTGCAACGGCGCACGGGCCCAGCGTGACCAGCGGCTCCAGGAGGGGGACGTGCTGCAATTATACATCAACGACGAGTTCTTCGACAAGCCCCGTGAGGACAATCTGTTCCTGACGCTTTTCAAGCCCAGTCTCACCATCGTGTACGAGGACGAGAACCTGATGCTGCTGGACAAGCGGCCGGGGCTGGTGGTACACGCCGACGAGACGGAGAAGGTCAACACTCTCATCAACCACATTCAGGCGTACCTCTACCAGAAGCGGGAGTGGAACCCCAAGTGGGAGAACGCCTTTACCCCCGCCCTGTGCAACCGCATCGACCGCAACACCGGCGGCATCGTTATCGCCGCCAAGAACGCCGAGACGCTGCGGATCATCAACGAGAAGATCCGCGACCGGGAGATGGACAAGCGGTATCTCTGCGTCACGGTGGGTGCGCCGCAGCCGCCGAAAGGGCGGGTGGAGGTCTTTCTGGTGAAGGACGAGAAGAAGAAAGAGGTATCCGTCCACACCAGGCCTGTCCCCGGCGGCAAGACCGCCGTCACCACCTACGAGACGCTGGAGCGCCGTGGCGAGCTGGCGCTGGTGGAGGTAGGGCTGGAGACCGGCCGCACCCACCAGATCCGCGCTACCTTCGCCCACATGGGCTGTCCCCTGCTGGGGGACGGCAAGTATGGCCGGGGCGACGTGAACCGCCGCTACGGCGAGACCCGGCAGGCGCTGTACTCCTACAAGCTGACGTTTGACTTCCCCACCGACGCAGGGATCTTGAACTACCTCCGCAGCCGGACGTTTCAGGTGGAGCGAGTGCCCTTCCGGGATAAGTACTTCGGGTAAATCTCAATGATGGCCTTACAAAATGAAATTATCACGATAGCCGATCATTATTCACCTGATCCTTCAAATTTTATTGACAGGATGCAGCGCTTGTGATGCGATTGTTCGTGCAGGGGTATTACATAACAAAGCGGGGCGGTTTGGCTTGAAACCTCCGAAAGGAGGTGATCTCATGCCTGTTACCATTACATTCCATTTGTTTGGACTTACGTTCACACTACGGATAAAATGGGAAAACCGCCACCCTGGCCGGTGACGGTTTTCTTAATTCACTAAGAATGCTTCATTGTCAGGTCAAACCGCTCTGCGGTAATACCCTTGCTTTTATTATAGCGATTTTACGATATTTGTCAAGAGATGTGCGCAAAATGAGTTCTTTCGACCACAAAGGCCGTCCCAGCGGGACGGCCCTTCTTTTACTCCTTCGCGTGGACGTTGATGAACTCGGCCCGGAGCTTGGAATAGAGAATGGTCTGGCTGCTGTACAGGCCGCAGTAGCCGCTGAGCAGATAGCTGATGGCACAGGCGAAAGCGAAATACAGCACGCCGTCCGTGCCGCCGAACAGCTCCAGACTCAGCAGCACCGAGGCGATGGGGCAGTTCACCGCGCCGCAGAACACCGCTACCAGACCGATGGCGGCGCCGAAGCCGCCGGGCAGACCCAGCGCCTGTCCCGCCACGCAGCCGAAGGTGGCTCCCACGAAGAAGGAGGGCACCACCTCGCCGCCCTTGAAGCCGCAGCCGATGGTCAGCGCCGTGAACAGGATCTTCAGGAACCACGCCCAGGGCGCGGCTTCCCCTTGCTCCACCGCCCGGGCGATCACGTCCATGCCCGCGCCGTTGTAGTCCCGGCCCAGCAGCAGCGTCAGGCCGATGATGGCAAAGCCGCCTGCCGCCGCACGGAGATAGGAATTCTTCAAAAAACGCGCCGCCATGTGCTCCACCCAGTGCATGCCCCGCACGAACAGGATGGACACCAGCGCACAGCCGATGGCCAGCAGCACCACCAGAAACACCGTCCACACGTCCAGCGCGGGCAGCGTCACGGCGAAGCGGGTCGGCGACACGCCGAAAAGGGACGCGATGAGATACGCCACCGACGCGGCCATCAGACAGGGGATCAGTCCTGCGTAGTAGAGGACGCCCACGCTAATGACCTCCAGCGCGAACACGGTGGCCGTCAGCGGTGTGCCGAACAGGGCGGCGAACACGGCGCTCATGCCGCACAACGTGGCCAGCGGCAGGTCTTTTTCGCCCAGATGCAGCGCCCGGCCGGTACGGTAGCCGATGCCGCCGCCGATCTGCAGGGCCGCGCCCTCACGGCCCGCCGAGCCGCCCAGCAGATGGGTGATGCAGGTGGAGATGAATATGAGGGGTACTAATAAAATAGGTACGTCCTTGCCGAAGTGGACGGATTCGATGATGTTGTTGGTGCCCCGGCCCTCCATGTGGGCCAGACGGTACAGCCCCACGATCACCACACCGCCCACCGGCAGCAGCCAGATGATCCACGGCTGGGCAAGGCGCAGCTCCGTGGCCTGCTCCACGCCGATGTGGAAAGCCGCGCCGACCACGCCGCCGATCAGGCCCACACCGCCGCCGATACACAGCCATTTGGCCAGCGCGATGATATACAGGGAGATATGTTGAAAGAAACCTTTGACGCGTTCCATGGTGTGCTCCTTTGTGGGGTAATAGGCCTCCCTTGTGTAAAGGGAGGTGGCAACGCGAAGCGCGTTGACGGAGGGATTGTCCAGAATACGGTTTATCCCCTCAGTCACCTTCGGTGACAGCTCCCCTTGCAACAATGGGAGCCTTTGATTCAGTTCCCCGCCGCAATGGCAATTTGCTGTTGACGGAAGACAGACGGTCGAGTATAATAGGGAAAGGAATAAAAAAGGAGAGCGTTCTTATGCTGGATAAAAACGATTTGCAGATGATTCAGGAAATGATGCTGGCATCCGAACAGAGGTTGTTTGGGAAGATCGAAGAATCCGAGCAGCGGATGACCGGAAAGATTGAAGAATCCGAAAACCGCATGAAGGTCATGATGGAATCCTATTTCGATCCCAAGTTCAACCTGCTGTACGAAAACCAGCAGATCATGATGGAACAGCTCGCCCCTCGTTCCCGCGTGGACGATCTGGAGGACGAGGTCAAATTTCTCAAATCCGTTGTTCGCCAGATGAATGACGATATCCAGAAATTGAAGAAAGCCATGTGACCCCCACGCCGCCTGTTCCGGGCGGCGTTTTTTGTCGGCTTCCGCCATTTTAACACCCTCTTGACCCCCTTGTCAACCGCCGCCGGTAGGCGGTTTGCACGAGAAAACTGACATTTTGTCAGCAAGCCATACAAATTTTGGATTTTTTTATTTTCACGGTTGATTCTTGCGGAAATATGCCGTATACTATGAGTACGAGCAAAATTTGTAAGCCCTACTTATTGAAATTGAGGAGGAAAACGAAATGAAATACGGTCGTACTTTTAACTTCTCCGCCGGCCCCGCCATGATGCCGGAGAGCGTGCTGGAGGAGATCCGCGACGAGATGATGAACTACCGCGGCAGCGGCATGTGCGTCATGGAAATGAGCCACCGTTCCCCTGTTTTCCAGCAGATCATCGACGAGGCCGAGCAGGATCTGCGCGACCTCATGGGCATTCCCGACAACTATAAGGTCCTGTTCATTCAGGGCGGCGCAACGCTCCAGTTCTCCATGATCCCCATGAACCTCATGAAGAACGGCAAGGCCGTCTACATCGAGACCGGCGCATGGTCCAAGAAGGCCATCGCGGAAGCCAAGAAGGTCGGCGAGGTCATCGTCGCCGCTTCCAGCAAGGACAAGAACTATACCTACGTTCCCGACTGCTCCGATCTGGATATCCCCGAAGACGCCGATTACGTCTACATCTGCGAAAATGAGACGATCCATGGCGTGACGTGGAACAAGCTGCCCAACACCAAGGGGCATGTGCTTGTTTCCGACCAGTCCTCCATGTTCCTCTCCAAGCCCTGCAACGTGTCCGACTACGGCATGATCTACGCGGGCGTGCAGAAGAATGTCGGCCCCGCCGGCATGGTCGTCGTCATCGTCCGTGAGGATCTGATCCGCGATGATCTGAAGGATCTGCCCATCTACCTGCAGTACAGCACGCACGCAGGCGCAGGCTCCATGTACAACACCCCGAACTGCTGGGCCATCTACTGCTGCGGCAAGGTCTTCAAGTATCTGAAGAGCATCGGCGGCCTCGAAGAGATGCACAAGCGCAATCTCGACAAGGCGAAGGTCTTCTATGACTTCCTGGATTCCTCCAAGATGTTCAAGGGCACCGTCGAGCCTGAGTTCCGTTCCCTCATGAACATCCCGTTCGTGACCGGGTCTGCCGATCTCGACAAGGAAGTCGTCGCCGCTACCAAGGCAGCCGGCTATGACAACCTCAAGGGCCACAAGTCCGTCGGCGGCCTGCGCGCTTCCATCTACAACGCCATGCCCAAGGAGGGCGTGGAAGCGCTCGTCGAGTTCCTCAAGAACTTCGAAGCCAACTACGGCAAATAAGAAAACCTACAAGGCGCGGCATATCCTGTCGCGCCTTATTTCACAGAACAAATATAAGGAGATTTTATCATGCGTATTCTCGTAACTGATGGAATGGACAAGACCGCAATGGCGCAGCTGCGTGAGGCAGGCCACGAGGTCGTCGAGCAGTTCTATGCGCCCGAAGAGCTGGGCGCGGCCCTGCGTGAGTTTGACGCAGTCGTCGTTCGCTCCAAGACCAAGGTCCGCGCGAACCACATCGATGAAGCCAAGGGCGGCAAGCTGAAGCTGATCATCCGCGGCGGTGTCGGCGTTGACAACATCGACGTGAAGTATGCCGAGGCCAACGGCATCGCCGTGAAGAATACCCCCCGCGCTTCCTCCCAGTCTGTGGCAGAGCTGGCCATGGGCCATATGTTCTCCTGCGCCCGCTTTATTTCTCATGCCGGCTACACCATGCGCAACGATCAGTGGAAGAAGAAGGAGTACGGTAAGGGCATCGAGCTGCAGGGCAAGACGCTGGGTATCGTTGGTTTTGGCCGTATCGGCCAGCATCTGGGCGTGATGGCCAAAGCCATCGGCATGAAGGTCCTCGCCTTTGACATCTATCAGGTTCCCGTGATCTCCGAGCAGCTGGGCATTCCCTATGTGAGCATGGATGAACTGCTGGCGCAGTCCGATTTCGTTTCCGTGCATGCTCCCGCCGTGGACGGCGGTGCTCTGATCAGCGCGGAGAATATCGCCAAGATGAAGGACGGCGTGGTGATCATCAACACCTCCCGCGGTACCAATGTGGATGAGGCCGCGCTGCTGGCCGCTCTGGAGTCCGGCAAGGTGCGCGCCGCCGGTCTGGATGTATACGCCGATGAGCCCGCCACCAACAAGGCGCTGTACAGCCATCCCATGGTGTCCTGCACGCCCC